>Ga0315277_10006037_pt1 | contig 15925 bp, 11 predicted proteins | sample YL17G05_15_MG_FD_203695 | JGI IMG/M metagenome (GOLD analysis project Ga0315277, IMG submission 203695) | Sediment microbial communities from Yellowstone Lake, YNP, Wyoming, USA - YL17G05_15 | ecosystem: Environmental > Aquatic > Freshwater > Lake > Sediment | place: USA: Wyoming | collected...
TTCGTTATGCCTGGGGGTTCAATCAGGGAGTGGAACTTCTATGGCTGCACTTGCACCCGGTAGAAACGCTTTGGGAGACTCCGGGCTGCCGGGTCATCGAAGTAAAGCCTGCCGCTAGCGGCAATCGGAGTGCCTGCAAGCCGCGTCCATGCCGTGCGAGACTGAGCTATGTTGGTTGAGGCATAGACGTCAATGGCCGGCATCTGCGCCCCACTGAGCGGCGTTCCATCGGCGTTGGCGATCCAGATTCGGAAAGTGCCATCGGGCAGCCGCTCCAAACCCGACACGCACAGCAGACTGGACGGAGTGAGATTCAAATGCACGACACCGGCGGCGCCATCGTATCCGTCCACGGCCATCTGGTAGGTCGTGCCGGCAACGGCAGTGAAGCTGACGGCACTGGTCAACAAGCCCGTACCGCAATCGTCGTTGCTCGCCACCTCAATCAGCTCGCAAACCGACGAGCCCGTGTAGATCGCCAGGACCGTATCAAACGAACTGCCATGCGTGGTGACCGTGACCGAGCCGGTGCGCGGCGCCCGCCAAATCCACCAGACAGACTTGCCCCCGGCATTCCCGGCGTGGGCTGGTTCGCTGGTTTCTTTGGTCGCCCCCAGGTTGTGCCCCACGAACATGCCACCAACGCCAGGGATGGAAGTACGATTTGCGAAGGCATCGTTGGCCGGTGGAGAGAAAAGCGTCAGCATGATGGTGCCGTTGTCTCCGCTATATCCGTCCACAGCAATATGGTATCGCGTGCCGGCCACCGCGATAAAGCTGAGGGTGCTGTTCCAGCCGTCTCCGCTGTCGTCGTCGCTTGCCACGAGGCTCAAGCTGGAAACCGTCGAGCCGGTATATACCGCCAAGAGGGTGTCGAAGGAACTGCCGTCCGTTGTAACGGTTACGGGCCCTGTGGCCGGCGCCGTCCAACTCCACCACACGGACGCTCCGCCTCGATTCCCCGCGTGATAGGGCTCGCCCGTTTCCTTGGTGGCAAAGACATTTTTGCCGGCCGTCGTGCTGAAGGCGCCGCTCAAGACGATGCGATTGGCAAAGTTGTCGTTCGGAGGTGGGACGCGGACGGGGAATGTTTCTGTGCGGGTGGTGGTGGTCTTACTTGGGGCGGAGACTACGAGTTCAACGGACAAGCTGCTCCCTGACAAAGGTACGGGGAGCGTCGCGGAATAGATTTCGTCACCCCGCACTCGGTCCGGCGCGACGCCCGTATTGACGAAGGTTAGCGCACCGCCGCCGACAATCCGTCCCGACACTGTCGCATTCGTGACTGGCACCCAGTCCGACACCGTGACGAAGAGGCTGACGTTGGTACCGGCCGGGAGCGGGTTGATGGAGGCGGCCACGGAGACCTCCAGCAGTCCGTCCGGAGCCGCAGTCAACGCGTTATAGGCGTTGACTCGGCCGCCCGTAACGCTTCGACCGGCCAAGTCCGGCACGGGAACGGTCGTGTTGAGCAGGCGACGCCGCATCTCTGCAAGCGTTATCCCAGGAAACCGCGCAGCCACCAGCGCAGCCACACCGCTGACATGAGGTGTCGCCATGCTGGTACCGTTCCAAGTGGCGAATGCCGAATCCGAATCGGCAACGCTGGAGAATATGCTCACACCAGGCGCGCCCAGATCCACGCTGGAACGGCCGTAATTGGAGAACGAGGCCAAGTGGTCGGAGCGGTCAAGAGCCGCCACGGAGATAATGTTGTCCAAGCCGTAGCAGGAGGGATAATTGGGGGTCAGGTCGGTGTCTCCACCGCTGTTGCCAGCGGCAGCCACGAAGAGGACGCCGGCATTGCGAGCCGCGGCAATCGCATCAAACAGGGCTTGGCTGTATCCACCGCCACCCCAACTGTTGTTCAGAATCTTTGCCCCTTTGGCCACCGCGAAGTTAATGCATTCCACGGCATCGCTCGTATATCCGCTCCCCTGGTCATTCAGGAACTTGCAGGCCATGAGCCGGACCTGCCAAGCCACGCCCACGTGAGGAGAGCCGTTATTGGCGGCTGCGCCAATGGTGCCGGCGACGTGCGTGCCGTGACCGTGATCGTCAAGAGGGTTGCCCGAGCCTGTGATCGCATTCATCCCGAAGACGTTGTCCACATAGCCATCTCGATCGTCGTCAATGCCATTCCCAGGGATCTCCAACGGATTACGCCACATCTGGGACGCGAGGTCCGCGTGGGTGTAACGGATGCCGGTGTCAATCACGGCGACGATCACATTCGTGGACCCCGTGGTAATGTCCCAAGCCTCCGGAGCATCAATATCCGCGTCTGGCGTGCCTCCGCTCTGACCGGTGTTGTGCAATCCCCAAAGCGTACCGTTGGCGAGTGCCTGATCAGTGGGCATGCCGCTGGCACTGACGAGGTAATCGGGCTCGACGTACTCGAAAAGCCCAGAGGCTCTCAGGACCTTGATCGTCGCGAGCACATCGGGCTGTTTCTCACCATCTGTTTGGGCTGCCGCGGCTTCCCGATTCTTTGAGATGTCCAAAACCACCAAGCCCGGCACCAAGGCGACCTGCTTGTGGATCGTCACGCCTTGTACAGCCAACGCGGAGGCTCCAGCTTGGAACTCGCCATCTTGCGAGAACTTGGCCAGGAGGCGGGTCGGGTGAAATGGGAGCGCGTTTTTGGCATCGGGCTTGCCTTGAGTCGCTAGCGCCCCAGCCACAAGCGTCAGCCTCAGGACGGTCACGACCAGCGCCATCCAGCCTAACTTCAAAAATGGCATGGGCATTAACCTACACCGCGTTTGGTCAGGACTGAGGCGGGCACACACGGGCTTGCTGCTTGTTTGATCAATACTGGTTTCCGGGAGTCGGTTTGAGTTTTTCATGGAGTTTCCTTTTTCGGTTGCACCCGCCGCTCATTGGCAGGCTTGGTTCGGGTGGGTCGCAGTCGGTCTGGGTGAATCAAGCGAGCTCCAGCGGACACACGGCACTGGGTTCTGCCGCCAAAACCCGCCCCTTCTCACGCGAGAAGGAAAATCGGTTTGTGCTCGGCTGCCTTGAGGCGTTCCTACCCAGCTAGCCGCCGCAGCACCGTGGCCGCAGGGATGAGGAATCTGCTTGGGCAATTCCAGCCGTCGGGTCAGCGCCGGCATTGTTCTCTTGCAGCGTTGCAGCCGCACATGAATGTGGTCGAACTCGGCGTGCGCCGACCGCACGTGGGCGCGAAGAGTGACACCCGGGTTCTGTGCGTCCAGCCCGGCTAGCGCGGCCGGCGCGCCCGAGATCGGCGTGTAACCCGTGGCATGGAGGAGGGGCGGTCGGATTCTCATGGCCTGCGTCTGGTTTGCTGTTCTCGGTTTTCTGCTCACGGCTGTTTTCAGGTTTGGTTTTCGCCGTTGCCTGCCAATACGCGTCGCGAAGACGGATCTTGCAGCGGAACGCTCTTTTTTTTCGAACAGGGAGAGGACCGGGATATACGAAGCCCGAAGTCCGAAATCCGAAACCCGAAGCGGGTCCGAAATCCGAAGCTCAAAAGCGGGTTGGACTTGAGAATTGCGCTATGAGGGAAACCGCGCACCGAACCGTGCGGCCTTGGAACGTACGCTCACTGACTGGCTGCAGTTCGTTGGCAGCCGCCTTCGCGAGGCGCTACCGCCTCAACCCTGCCGCCTGGAGGCGAGTCCGGTCGCAAGGGCAAAAGAGAATGTCCCCAATCAAATCCGGTTCCTTCGGGGCATCAGCCGGCTCTTGATCAATGAGGCAAAGTGCTCTGGCGGCGCCGCCCCATCCTTTGCCGGTTCCGGGATGGCTCCGAATCCAGCCATCTAACCCTCGCTGATCCGTCCGGGTCAGGGGACGACCGCGAGAACGACTCAACGCCAACCTGTTTCGAGCCGTCCCGAGGCGAAACGGCTGGGATTCGCTCGCGGCTGGCGAAGCCAAGGGGCGGTCTTCTCGTCCGCCCATGTGTCCGCCACCGATTGCCGTTCGCGCACCAGCGCCGCTTCCCGTCCTCGCACCATGACTTCCGCCGCCAGCGGGCGCGTGTTGTAGTTCGACGCCATCACCGCCCCGTAGGCCCCGGCGCTCAGCAGCGCGAGGTGGTCGCCTTCGCCCACTCTTGGGAGTGGTCGGTTCTTGCAGAAAAAATCGCCCGATTCGCAGATCGGCCCGACGACGTCGGACTTTACCAGCGCGCCCCTTTTGCGCCGCAACGGCACGATCTCGTGATACGCCTCGTAAAACGCCGGCCGGATCAGGTCGTTCATCCCCGCGTCCACGATGACGAAGTTCTTCGTGCCGGTGCGTTTCACGTATTCGACGCGCGTCACCAGGATGCCGGCGCTCCCGGAGATGAACCGGCCCGGCTCCATCAGCACGCGCAGCCCCAGCGGTTTGAGCAGCGGCACGAGCCGCTTCGCGTAAAGCTCCGGTGTGAGGATGCCGCGCGCCTCCTTCGACTTCCACCACGCCGGATCGCCGCTCGCCAGCGCCGGCCGATAAACGATGCCCAGCCCGCCGCCGATGCTGAAAAACTCGATGCCGTGCCGGGCTTTCAACCGCTCCGCCAGCGGCGCGATTCTCCGCACCGCCCGTTCGAACGGCCTGACCTGTGTTAGCTGCGAGCCAATGTGCATCTGCACGCCGCGCAGGCGCAGGTTTCTCAGTTTCGCCGCGCGGGCATAGACTGTCTCGACCTGCTCGAAGGCGATGCCGAATTTGTTTTCGTAAGTGCCGGTCGTGATCTTGGCGTGCGTGTGGGCCTCCACGTCAGGGTTCACGCGCACCGCGACGGGCGCGATCTTGCGCAGACGCGCGGCGATGCGATTGATGCGCTGCAACTCCGGCTCGCTCTCGGCGTTGAAGCAATACACACCGCGCCGAAGGGCAAACTCGATTTCCGCCTCCGTCTTGCCCACGCCCGCGAAGACGCATTTGCGCGGGTCGCCGCCCCCCGCGATCACACGCCGCAACTCGCCGCCGCTGACGATGTCGAAACCACTGCCCAGGTTGGCGAGGGTTCGCAGCACAGACTGGTTCGAATTCGATTTGACCGCGAAGCAGATGAGGTGATCCACCGCAGCCATCGCCGCATCGAGCCGCCGAAAGTGTTCGCTCAGCGTCCGGTGCGAATAGACGTAGAGCGGCGTGCCGAACTTGCGGGCGAGCGCCTCGATGGCGACACCTTCACAGAACAGCTTATTCCTAACGTAACGAAAGTGGTGCATGGTTTCGGAATTAAGTATGGCGAGTGGACGTTTGCGGTTCGCGCAACAAAAAGCCCGCCAGACTTTCATCCGGCGGGCGAGGATGAAAATCCGGAATCAAGGCTCGGCGATGATCTTAGCGCGCTCGGCGTGATACTGCGCGGGCGTGATCTCGTCGGCTTTGTACTGGCGCAGCAACTCCGCCAGCCGCGCTTCCTTGCTGGCCGAAAGCGGGGAACTTGGCGCGGCCATTGGCGGGAAAACAGCCCTCGTCTTGGCCTGCTTCTTTTCGGCTTCTTTGAGTCCCAGCATGTCGGCCCCCGCTTTCACGGCTTCTCCACGCCCTCTTGCGGGCTGCGCCATGGCTTTCTCCGCCGCTTTGGCTCCCGCGGCCTCTTCTCTAGCCTTGGCGGCCTCGGCTTTGGCTTGGTCTGCCCGGGCCCTTTCCGCGGCCTTTGCCGCCTCCATCCCCGCGGCTTCAGGCTCGCTCAGCTTTTGCCGCAGGGCTTCGCGGGCTTTCTCGATGATCGCCGGATCCCCAACCGGCGGCACGATCCCAAAGGACGGCTCGATGGACTTCCGCAAGGCTTCGCGGGCCTTCTCGATGACCGCGGGATCCGCAGCCGGCGGCAAAACCCCCAAAGGCGGCTCCATGGCCTTCCGCAAGGCGTCGCGAGCCTTTGCCTGCACTTCAGTATCTGGGATCGCTTGCGCGATCAAACCGCCGACGCAGAACAACGCGGCGCAAATCAAGGAGAGAGAATTTGAAATCCGCATGACGTATTGTTTACGGCAAATCGCGGCCCGACGCAACAGCTTTCCCAGCGTTGCTTTCCGCTTCAAACTGCCTCGCCCAAGCCCTCCTGCATGGCAGGCGCACCAGCGACCGCAACAGGATGCCACGTACCTCGGCCCGGCTGATCTTTACTCTTTGTGCTGCGTCCAGCACGGTCGCTGACCGCAACCGCGCCAGTGTCCGCATGCCGATGAGGATGGGCCAAGCGCACGCGAGCCGCACGCGCACCTGTCCGCGCGGCAGCGCGTTGGCGTAAGCCCAGCCTGCCGCGAGATGCGCCTGTGCACGGTCGAGGTATTCGTTGTAAAGCGGACGCAGCCTCGGCTCGTTCTCTCGCTTGAGCAAATCCGCCGGTCGCAAACCAAACCCCGCGAGCCGTTCCGCGGGCAAGTAGCAGCGGTACTGGCGCAAGTCCGCCGGCAGGTCGCGGAGGATGTTCGCAAGTTGCAGCCCCTTGCCGAAACGCACGCCATCGGCGAGCAACTGTGCGTCGTCCGCCTGCGCCCGCGGAAACAAATGCGCCCGGCACAGCCTCGTCCAAAATTCGCCCACGCAACCCGCCACTCGGTAAGTGTAGTCGTCCAAGTCGGCGTCCGTTTGCAGCGCGACGATGTTTTGTGCCGATGCCCCTGCGAAGCGCCGCAAGTCCAGTTCCTGTCCGCCAATGATTGTGTTGAGCAGTGTCCGCACCCACTCCAAATCGGCGGAGGCAAGGGTTCGCAAATAGCCGACGCTGCGTTCGGCTTGTTCCAACAACGCGCGCTCCGCCGGCGCGGCCTGGCAGCGCCCCAGTTCGCCGAAGTCCAGCGGGACGAGGGTCAGGTCCGACATGCGCTCGCGAAACGTCTGCAGCGCCTTGAGCCGCTGGTCGAGCGGAACGAGTTCTGTGTCGGCGATGGTGTCGCTGGTGCGGGCGAGGAGGTAAGCGAGGCCGATTTGCGGGCGCACCGCCGCCGGCAGCACGCGCAGCGTCAGGTAAAACGAGCGCGAGGTCTGTTTGAGCAACTGACTAAACTGGGAGTTCATCACGATGCAGCCCTGCCGGGACTTTTCCGTTCCAGCCGCCGCGCAAAGCTGTCCACCCGGATCACGGCGCGTTGATGCAGGCCGCGCGCGACGAGTTCCTGCTCATCCCGCGCCTCGACTTGAAAGGAGACTTTCCGTCCCTCGACGTAGATGACGCGCGTCGTGATGCTGACGCGCGCGCCAAGCGGTGTGGGGGCGAAGTGACGCAGTTCGATCTCGATGCCGACCGTTTGCTCGTCAGGCTCAAGGAACGGCTGCAACGATTCGCGGGCCGTACGCTCAATCAGGCCGAGCAGGCTCGGCGTGCTCAACACGGCGGGCATGCCACCACCGGCAAAAGTGATGTTGTGTTCAGGTCCGACGGTGAAAGTGGATTCACCCGTCGTACCGATTTTTGGGGCAGATTTCACGCTGGCAGTCTCGGTGAGCAGTTGACGTTTGACGAGCGTTCCTCCCAACGAGTCATTCCGGTGGGAAATTCGCCCGCGCTTTGACGTCCTTGACCATCTCCTCCCAGTAATGGCGCAGGAAGGGCGGGTCTTTCAGACTGTCCAGCGCGTAGCCGCGATCGGCGCGTTCCAGGTCCAGCACGGCGGTGATCATTTCTTCCTGGTAGAAGCCGGCCTCGGCCAACGGCATCCCGTACGGCTCACGGATGAACGACTGGCCGCTGGAGGTTTGTTTGCCATCCGCCGGCTGCCCGACGGTGTTGGCCACGCAATGGAAGATCTTGCTGTTCGGGCCGACGGGCTGCTGGGCGCGGCCCGCGACGCGTTTCCACCACACCGCCTCGACTTCATCGGAGCTGCACGACGGATGAAACAGAATCTGCGCGCCGGCCATCGCGGGCAGGCGATACAACTCCGGGTGCCGGCCATCGCGGCAGATGACCAGCGTGCAGAGCACGCCGTCAATCTCGAAGAGCGAAAGCTTGTTCCCACCCCGGCAATACTGCTTCTCGTCGCGCCCGGCCATGTGAACCTTGGCATACTCATGCACGATGACGCCCTCCGGTGAAATGACGTGGGCCAGGTTTAGGAAGCGATCAGGAGTTTTCCTGAGCGTGCCGAGGATTACCCAGATGCCTGCTACGGCCGCCGCGTGGCAGGTTTCGTCCAGTGCCCGCTGAACGGCCTCGGGCGAAAGCTTGAGCACATGCGGAAAGTAATAGCCAGTGAGGCTCGCCTCCGGGAACAGGACGACCCGGCTGCCTTCGCCGGCCGCGAGCCGGATGTAGTGAAGCGTCCGTTCAAGATTCCGCTCCAGCGTCCCAGCCCAATGGAGTTGCACACAGGAGACTCGGAGTGTTTTGGAGGGTTTCATGGCCGTCGCGTCAATCAGTTGTCTCGCCGCGCCGACACGTCAGGAAACCATCCGCCGCAGGACGAATTCGACGTAGGCCAGGTCCTCCGGTCTGGTGACTTTGGGATTTGTCTCCGCGGTGACGACCAGCCGCACCGGCTGGCCGATCAACTCGCACGCGGCGGTGTCGTCGGTTATCTGCAACCCCCGCTCCCGGACCGCGCGCATCGCCCGCCGGATCACCTCTACGCGGAACGTCTGCGGCGTTTGCACGGACCAAAGCCGGGAGCGGTCCACCGTGCGCTCGATCCAGCGACCGTCGCCCGATTCCTTGAGGGTGTCGGTCACGGCTTGGGCGGCGACGGCGGCACCCGTTTCACGCGCGGCTTGAATGGTGGCGGCAATGAGCGCCTCGCTCGTGCAGGGGCGGGCGGCGTCGTGGATGGCAACAACTTCAACGCCGGGAGACAGTGCTTCCAGTCCGTTCCACACCGAGTCCTGCCGCTCCGCGCCACCGGCGACGAGGCGAAAGGGTTTGCGAAAGTCGAATCGCTGCGCCAGCTCGGCAAAGGCCGGCTGCATTCCGTCGCGCGCGACCAGCACGATTTCGTCAACGCACGTTGCATCATTGAAGCGCTGCCACGCGTGCGCGACCACCGGGCGGCCGGCGACTTCGAGGAAGAGCTTGTCCACGCCCAAGCCCATGCGGGTGCCCTGGCCGGCGGCGACGAGGATGGCGCTGTTCACGGGGCGGCAGGTTGCCCGTTGCCGGTTTCAGATTCAAGCGCAGCATTCAACTTCCGCCTTTGGTTTGCGGACGCCGACGCCTGTTTGTCATTGATTTCCAGACTGTGGAAAGCCGTTGGGACCGCATCAAGCCCGCCGAAGTAGCTGACGCTGGCGTCACGGACCGAGGCCCAGTTGGTCGCTGCGCTTCGCTTTCACGGCCTCGTGCAGCAACTCGGATTATCAACTCGGAGCATCAAGGAATCAGCAGTCGGTTTGTGGCGATGCCGGTGTTGACCAGTCCTTCGCGGAGCTTTGCGTGCGTGAACTGCTGGACCGAGCCGTCGGCCAGCGCGACGTTCCCGCGGCGGACGTGCCGCTCGGCGGTCCAACCAACGGCGGCGTTCGTCCACAAGTTCAGGATGCCGCTAGGCACCGGCTGACCGTCAATTTCCAAGTTGCTGTCGCCGGCCAAGAGCATCTGTGGATTGGTTTCGCCGGCATCCAGGCCGAGGAAATAGCTGATGTTGGCGTTGCTCAGCTTGTCGAAATTGGTCGCCCGAATCCGGGTCTTGTCGGCCGGGCAGACGAGCACGTACGGCGTGTTGAGTTCGTTGGACAGGACCGCGAAGTGAGGAAAGACAAAACCGCCGGCCACCAGTTCCATCGTGCCGCCGTTGGTTGCGGCCACTTGCATCGGATAGTTGTCGTGGTGGTCGCCCGCCCAAATCTTGAACGACAGGCCGATTTGCTTGAGGTTCGAGACGCAACTGATGCGTTGAGCCTTCGCCCTGGCCTTGGCGAGCGCGGGCAGCAGGCACACGCCCAGCAGCAGGAGCGCGCCGATAATTACCAGCACTTCCACCCGTGTCAGGGCGCCGCGTCTGTATGTCGGTCGCAGTTTCATCGCCGGTCTTCCGCAGACTTCGGCTTGGAAATCAGCACTGCCGGTGCCACGCGGGTTTTGGCTGATTTCTGCAAATCTTCAACCGAACGACTGCGTGAGGCTGACGCAAAATGCGTGAATTTCGCGCTTCGGTCTTGAACGGCGCCGCTTGATGCCTGAATCTCGACACCCATGAAATTCGCCATTTGCAATGAGATTTTTCAAGGTTGGAAACTGGACGACACGCTGGCCTACGCCGCAAAGCTCGGTTACGCCGGCCTCGAAATCGCGCCCTTCACGCTCGCAAACTCTGTGACCGATATTTCTGCCGCCGAGCGGCAACGCATTCGCGACTCCGCAGCGAAGGCTGGCATCGCTATCGTGGGCTTGCATTGGCTGCTGGTGAAACCGGAGGGCCTATACTTGAATCACACCGACGCCGCCATCCGCCAGCGCACGGCAAAATACTTCGTGAACCTGGTGGATTGCTGCGCGGATTTTGGCGGCACGATCATGGTCGTCGGCTCACCCAAGCAGCGGAACGTGCTCGAGGGCGCTTCGCGGCAGCAGGCGTGGGACTGGGCGGCGGCGACGTTCCGCGATGCGGTGAAGCGCGCCGAGGATCGTGGCGTAACGCTTTGTTTCGAGCCGCTCGCGCCGGTGGAAACCAACTTCATCAACACGGCGGCGGAGGCGATTGAGTTCGTGAGGCCGTTCAACTCCCGCGCGTTCAAGATCATCCTCGACGTGAAAGCGATGAGCAGCGAGGCCAAACCCATCCCGCAAATCATCCGCGACTCGTGGCCGCAGTTCGCCCACTTCCACGCGAACGACAAGAACTTCAAGGGGCCGGGCTTCGGCGATGTGGATTTCGCCCCTATCGCCGCGGCGCTCAAGGCAGTCGGCTACGGGGGCTACGTGTCGGTGGAGGTGTTCAAGTTCGGGGAGGGACCGGAAGCGATTGCGGGCCGGAGCCTGGAATACCTGCGGCGGGTTTTTGGCGGCGCGAACTAACCCAACACCAACTCGGCCGTGGCGGGGCGGCTACGTCCCCGCTGGCCGGACGTCGCGGATTTCCTCCGTGAAATCCATGATCCGGGCGCGGAAGAACTGGCGACCTTCGAGATGCCAGGTCAGCCGCCGGGTGAACCAGCAGCCGTCCGCCGTGCGCTCGCGCTCGAAGATCGCCTGGCAAATTTTCACTGTGCCGACGAGGCCTCCGACGACGTGCACCGGTGCGGTCAACCGGACTTCCAGTCGCACGACCTCGTTGTCCGCCTCGTCCACCCAGGCGCTGCCGGCGATGTGAGCGAGGAAGCGCTCCTTGATGCCGGCGAAAAGTTTTTCATCCGCCACCGGTTGGAAGTTCAAGCGCCACGCGGTGCGCCCGCCGCGGATCTCACTGCCGGCCAGCTCGAAACGGAAACGCGCGAGCAGGTCGCGGTCGAGTTGAAAATCCTGACGCTCATAGGCGCGCGGTTTGCGGCTGGCAGCGCCTGGCGGGCGCCGTTCCTCGATGGCGCGCGACGATTCGTTTGTTGCCGGCTGGGCCGGGCGGTGCTCGAGGCGCTTCGGGTCGCGCTGTTTCAGTTCGCCGGAGCCGTCCCGCACTTCGAGCACGCGTTCGCGGGTGAAGGCGTACCGCGCCTGGAACGCGGCCTCTCGCTCCGCCTCCCCGCGGGCGCGCTCGACCACGCGAGCGAGCAGTTCCGCGGCGCTGGACGGGGTGGGCGCCGGGCCGGCCACCGCCCAGGGGAGCAGGCAACTTCCGCAGAACGCAACGGCCCACCGTGCTTTCGTCAACTCGCGCGTTTTCACTTGCCGCTTTTTCCCCGTCCGCTGGGCGCTTGGCAAGGCGATTGTGGGAGGAGCCGATCTTCAAACTTGCGAACGCAGATGAACTCCGTCAAAAGCGAACGTTGTGGAAGTGAGAATGTCATTTTGACAACACGGTTTCAGTCAGCGCGGTCCCGACCGTTTCTCTTTGTTCGATGCGCCAGTGTCGCCACTGAAGTTTGCGGCCCAAATCGTCCAGGAACGAATACGCCACCGGCGTCACCACCAGCGTGAGCAGCAAACACAACGCCTGGCCGCCGATCACGACCACCGCCACGGCGCGGCGCTCCTCGGCGCCCGGTCCCGTGCCCAGCGCCAGCGGCGTCATGCCGGCGATCAGCGTCAGCGTCGTCATGAGAATTGGCCGCAGCCGCTCGCGGTTGCCTTGCAGGATGGCCGCCGGGCGGTCCAGGCCGCGCGCGCGCAGCTTGTTCATGTGATCAATCTGGAGGATGGCGTTCTTCTTCACGACGCCGAAGAGCACCAGCAGGCCGAGCGCGGAGTAGAGGTTGATGGTCTGGTTTGCCGCCAGCAGCGAGACAAAGGCAAACGGCACGGAGAGCGGCAGCGACAGTAGAATCGTGAACGGGTGAATCAGACTCTCAAACTGAGACGCCAGGATGATGTACATCAGAATCACCGAGAGCGCGAAGGCCCAGAGGAACTCGCGAAACGTCGTTTCCAATTCCCGCGCCCGGCCCGAAACGGTCGTCGAGTAGCCGGCCGGCAGGTTCATCTTCGCCACTTCGGCCCGGAGCGCGGCAATGCGGTCGGCTTGGGCATAGCCTGGCGCCACGGCGGCCCGGAGGCTCACCTGGCGTTGCCGGTCGAGCCGGTCAATGCGCGACGGGGTCTTTGTCGGGACGAGCCGGACCACGTTGTCCAGGCGCGTCAACCCGCCGTTGTGCCGCGGCACGAAGAGTTGCGAAATCATCTGTGCGTCGTTGCGGTCGCTCGTCTTCAGCCGCACTTGCACGTCGTAATCCTCGTTCATTTGCTCGTCACGGAAGCGGGTGACGCGCGTGTCGCCGCCGACCATGATGCGGAGAGCGTTGGCGATGTCGGCGGTGTCCACGCCAAGGTTGGCGGCGCGCTTGCGGTCTATCTCGACGCGCAACTCGGGCTTGTCGAGCTTCAGCGTCGTGTCGGCGTCCTGCAGGCCAAGTTCCGGCGCTTTCTTGCGCAATTGCTCGGCGTAGTCGAACAACACCCGCAAGTCCGGCCCGAGCAGCGAGAAATCAATGTCGAAGTTCGCCCCGCCGCCAATGAACGTCTGCGGATTGCGGACGGCGATGCGCACGTCGGGCAGCGCGCGGAGCCGCCGGCGGATTTCCTGCTGGATGTCGCGCTGGCTGTAATTGCCCTGGAACGCGCGCCACGGTGGCCACTGCAACAGGCGGCGCCAGCCGAACGTGCGTTCGTCGTGCGGTGCCAGACGGACGTAGAGATTGGCGCCATTGACCCCGCCGAGGAAGCCGCTCCCCGCCGTCGCCAGAACATCCCGCACGCCGGGGATGGCACGCAGTTCGCGCTCAATGCGCCGGGTGACGTCGTCCATGGCGCCAAGTCCGGTCCCCTCCATGGCCGTGACGCGCACGTCGAACTCGCCTTCATCCACATTACTCGGCAGGTATTCCTGGCGCACCCGCTGGTAAAGCGGCACGGAGGACACCATCACGAGCAAGGCCAGACCGGCCACCAGCCAGCGGTGGCCCATGCACCAGCGCAGCAGCGTCGTGTAGCCCGTGTCAATCTTCCGGTAAAAACCGCCGCGCGATTTCGGCTCGCGCCCGCCGCCGCCCACCTGCAACAGCCGCGCGCTCATCATCGGAGTCAGCGTGAACGACACCAACAGGCTGACGAGCACCGCCACTGCCGCCGTGAAGCCGAACTGGTAGAGGAACCGCCCTGAGATGCTCGACATAAACGACACCGGCACGAAGATCACCACGAGGCTGAACGTCGTCGCCATTACCGCCAAGCCGATCTCCGCCGTCGCCGCCCGCGCCGCCTCGAATGGACGCATTTTCTTTTCCTCGACGAACCGGAAGATGTTTTCGAGCACGACAATGGCGTCGTCAATCACGATGCCGACCATCAAGACCAGCGCCAGCATGGTCACGCTGTTGAGCGTGAAATTGAGTGCCCTCATCATGCCGAACGACGCGATGACCGAGGAGGGAATGGCGACGGCGGCAATGACCATGGCCCGCCAGTTCCGCATGAACAGCAGCACGACCAGGCACGCCAGAATGCTTCCCATGATGAGGTGCCGCTGGATTTCGTGCAGCGCCTCGTAGATGTAACGGGATTGATCCCGGACGATCTCCACTTTCACGTCCGACGGCAGCAACGACCCAAGTGTGCGCAGCCGCTCCTTCACGCCTTCGATCACCGCCACAGTGTTTGCGCCAGATTGACGGAGGATATCCAGCGACACGGTAGGCAGTCCGTTGAGGCGCGCAATGGACCGCTGTTCCTTCGTGCCATCCTCGGCCCAGCCGATGTCCCGCACCCGGATGGGCGAGTTGTGGCGCGTGGCGATCACCAGATCATCGAACGCCTTGGGATCGGTGATGCGCCCCATCGTGCGCAAGGTCTGCTCCCGCAAATCGGTCGTGACGTTGCCCCCGGGGATGTTGGCGTTCTGGCGCTCGACGGCGTCGCGCACAGCCGTGATTGGAATCTGGTAAGCAGCCAGGCGATCCGCGTCCACCCAGACGTTGATGGCCCGTGCCAGGTCGCCGATCAAATCCACCTGCCCGACGCCCGGCGCGCGCTCGATGTGTTGCTTGACGATCTTGTCGGCAATCTCGGTCAACTCCCGCTGCGAGCGGCTGCCGGAGAGCGCGAGCGTCATGATCGGCGCCTGGTCAGTGTCGGATTTGGCGATCGTCGGCGGATCAATGTCGCGCGGCAGATCGCGCAGCACCGTGGCCACACGATCGCGCACGTCCTGCGCCGCGGTGTCAATGTTGCGGCTCAACTCAAACGTGACCACGGTGAAGGCCGACCCCGAACCGTTGATGGAACGCAATTCCTTGATGCCTTCGATGGTGTTGACGACCTCTTCGATGGGCTGCGAAACCTGCGATTCCATCTCCTCCGGCGACGCGCCCGGCAGCCGCGTGAAGATGCGCACCGTCGGCAGGTCCACGGACGGGAAACGGTCCACGTTTAGACGCAAGTAACCCGCCGCGCCGACGACCACGAGCGTCAGCACGATCATCGCGGCGAACACCGGCCGGCGGATGCAGATTTCGGCGAGCTTTTGCATGGCGCAGGATTCAGCGCTAACGGCTGCCAACCGTGCTGCTGCCGGTGGAAGCCTCGCGTCCCGCCCCGCGGGATGAAGGATTCGAAGGCGGGCCCGAAGTTCCGCGTTCCGCGCTCCGCGTTCCGAGCTCAAGCGTCACCGACTGCCCGCTCCGCAATCCGCCGGGATCAAGCACCACCGTCTCGCCGGGCGCAAGACCCGCGACAATTTCCACCCAACCTGTGCCGCGCCGACCCGTCGTCACTGATTTCTCCAACGCCTTGCCGTCTTTGACGACAAACACTTTCTCGAGACCGGCGAAAGTCGTCAGCGCGTTGACCGGCACGCTCAAGCCTTCCTCGCGTTCGTTGACGACAATTCGGGCGCGCGCAAACAAGCCGGCCCGCAGGGTGCCAGGGTTCGGAACGTCCGCCTCCACCGGCAACATGCGGTCCTCCTGCCGGATGGCTGGCGAAACCCGGGTAATGCTGCCCGAATAAATGTTCGTATCGCCCTCGACCGAGACCTGCACGCTCTGACCAACCCGCACCGCTGGAGATTCCCGTTCCGGCACATCGAGCCGCAGGCGCAAAGGATCGGTCTTCACGAGCCGGACAATGGGTGTGCCGACGGCCATGTAATCGCCAACCGATGCCAACCGTTCGGCGATCGCGCCGTCGAAGGGCGCCTTCACACGGGAGCGCGAGAGATTGAGCTTCGCGATGGCTTCGGCGGCTTCCGCTCCTTTGACTTCGGCGCGCGCCTGCTCGGCTTCCGCAACCGCCAGATCCAGCTCGCTGCCGGAAGCGATCTTCTCTTTCTGGAGGTCCTGGACGCGTTTGAGATTCTGCGCGGCGTTGGCGGCGCTGGCGTTCGCCTTGGCGAGATTGGCGGCGGCCTGGCGGGCGAGCGCCTCGAAGGAAGTC
>Ga0315277_10006038_pt1 | contig 15922 bp, 11 predicted proteins | sample YL17G05_15_MG_FD_203695 | JGI IMG/M metagenome (GOLD analysis project Ga0315277, IMG submission 203695) | Sediment microbial communities from Yellowstone Lake, YNP, Wyoming, USA - YL17G05_15 | ecosystem: Environmental > Aquatic > Freshwater > Lake > Sediment | place: USA: Wyoming | collected...
GAGCCAGCTCAAAGACAGAAACGTTCAGGTGGAAATCCCGCACGATTTGCCGCGCGCCGCTGCCGATTTTGAGTTTATCCAGCAGGCGATCAAGCAATTGCTGGACAATGCGGTTCGCTACTCTCCTCCCGGCTCTCCCATTAAAATATCGGCGGAATTGAAAGGCGATAAGATCGTGGTCAGCGTGAGTGATCGGGGCAAGGGCATCGACGAACAGGAGCAGTCCCGCATCTTCGACAAATTCTTCCGTGGGCGAGGATGGCGCTTTCAGGTGCCCGGGACAGGGCTTGGTCTCTCGATAGCTAAGGGCATTGTGGAAGCGCACGGCGGCAAAATCTGGGTTGCTAGCCAGCCGGGTGCCGGTTCGGTATTCAGTTTTTCTCTGCCCGCATCCAGGGAGGAGGCTGTGGAATGAGCACTGCGAAGATCCTGGTAGTGGACGACGAGCCGCAAATCCGACGCCTGCTTCGTACGACGTTGACCGGAAGCGGATACCAGATTGCCGATGCCCGCTCCGGTGAGGAGGCCCTGGAAAAGTTCCGGGACTACATGCCCGATCTGGTGATCATGGATCTCAACATGCCGGGCATGGGAGGCCTGGACGCATGCCGCGAAATCCGCATCGGCTCGGATGTCCCGATCATCATTCTCACGGTTCGCAACGCTGAGAGCGCAAAGGTAGAAGCGCTCGACGCAGGAGCCGACGATTACGTGTGCAAGCCTTTCGGCATGCAGGAGCTTCTGGCGCGCATCCGCGCTGCTTTGCGGCGAGCGCCCACCTCCCCTGAAGGAGGCCCTCATGCGTTCGCCTCGGCTGATCTCGAGATCGACTTCGAAACTCGCAAGGTTCGAGTAGGGTCCCATAATGTTCGTCTCACGCCGAAAGAATTTCAGCTCCTTCGATACCTTGTTTCCCAGGAAGGAAAGCCGGTGCCGCACCGCCAGATCTTGCAGGCAGTCTGGGGCCCGGACTACGGCGACGAGAGCGACTACCTCCGCGTTTTCATCAATCACCTCCGGAAGAAAATCGAGCCCAATCCCGCCAAGCCCAGGTATATCCTGACCGAACCGTGGGTCGGCTACCGCTTTGCCGCCGGCGATACCGAATAGGAAAACCGCGTCCATCGGTGTTCGTCCGCGTCCAGAAATCCGTTCTCAGCGAGTTTTCACAAATAGGGCTATGCACTCGACTCCCGTGATGACTGTGCGAGGCATTGTCACCCATGACGGATAATTCACGGACGGTCCAGCCGCAGCAGGAGTCAGCCTTTGCGGGTCTTCGAGCCTTTGCGTCTTTGCGGTGATTCTAAACCACCGCGAAGGCGCGAAGACGCAAAGAATCCTGGGAATTTCCTCTCAAACCAAGGTCGGAATCGCGGGCAGGTGGTAACGAGAGTCAAGTGCATACCCCTATTCACAAATAATCCGAGCCAGCATTCCGAGACACGGCGCAGCCTAAATACGAAGGCTGGTAGTAATTCGCGTGAGACCCTAACATCGCGCGTGACCTGATCCGGCTAACTCAAGGAGTCTCATGGAGATGTCCCTCTTCATTCCAGAATTGACAACAGCAGCGGCGACTAGAGCGAGCGGCGGTGAATGCTTGGTTCGCCGGGTTCGGCCTTACGGAGGACTCAAATGTGCTTCATCACACGAGCGAGATTGAAGACATCTGCTGGTTTTAGCCCAATTGTGTTTCTTGTCGGCGTGATTCTCATCGGCTCCGGCAGCCTGTGGTCCATGCCTCTCCAGCAGGCCGACAAGCCGGCGGCCGGAGCAGCCGCAGGTGCGCAGGCGAACGCCGGCCAGGAGCCGCAGAAGACTAAGGCACAAGGTCAAGGCCCCAGCGAGGTGGTAGTGGTCACGGCCCCGCGCATCGAGATCCCCCTCAACGAGACTCCGGCAGCCACAACTGTGGTGCCCGAGGAGCTTCTAAAGATGATGCCGCGCGGGATCGCAGCGGAAGAAGCGCTCAAGTTTGTTCCTGGGATCAAGGTTGACAACCAGGCGGATGGCGAGCGTGTCCACTTGTCCATCCGCGGGCAAGGGCTTTTGACTGAGCGCGGCATCCGCGGCATTAAAGTCCTGCTCGATGGCCTGCCACTCAACGACGCCACCGGCTTTGCGCCGGATTTGTTCGATGTCGACTGGTCGACTGTCCAGCACATAGGGGTCTTCAGAGGACCCGCGTCGGCACTGTACGGCGGCGGCGCTGCCGGTGGCGTGATCGATATCGTTACGCGCGACGGCGGCACTAAACCGGTTTCCGGTGATGGGTCGGTCACGTACGGCACTTATGATTTCTATAAAGTGCTCTCGGAGGTGGGTGGCACCAAGGGGAACATGAACTATCGGATCTCCGCTTCGAACACTGCGGGGGACGGCTATCGGGTGCACACGGCCTTCCGGGCGCTCAACCTTTACAGCAAGTTCAGCTGGAAGCTCGGCAATTCCGGGCGCCTGACGGCCCTCGTCGGGGGCACCAATTACTTCAATGAGAATGCCGAGGGGCTCAATCTCTCCCAGCTGGATAACCCGCGGCAGCCGAATCCGGACGCCCTGACCTTCAACGAATACCAGCGTACGCGCCGGGTTACTACCGGACTCACAGGCCAGTTCAAGATTGCCGGCAACCAGGACCTGTCGTTCAGCGTGTACTACCGCAATACCGCCTGGCGCGAATCGGTCCCCTCGTCGGTGCAGCACCGTACATACAACACGCCGGGAGCCATCGCCCAGTACACGATCCACAGCGGCCAAGGATGGGTGAAGAACCACTTCACGATCGGGTCCGATATGGACTGGCAAACGATTTGGGATTATCGGAATATCAACCTCGGAGGGGCGCAAGAGGGCGCGAAGGCGTCCGACGGCGACATCTACCAGAGAGGATTCGGCATCTACGCCCTGGATCGCGTCGAACTCGGCCCTCACTGGAACGTGCTGTTTGATGTGCGCAGCGACCATATCCACAATCAGTTGATCGACAACTTCAAGGCGGGTGGTGTGAATCTTTCAGGTTCGGCCAACTTCAGCAAGACCACCGGACGGATCGGTCTCTCCTGGAACCCGAACTCGCGCATCGGCCTGTACTCCAGTTGGGGGCAAGGCTTCCTTCCGCCTGCAACGGAAGAGCTGGCGAACAATCCCTCTCAACTGGGAGGATTTAACACCAAACTGAAACCGGCGACTTCTTACGGCGAGGAGTTCGGCGCCCGGGGCAGCGCGGGGAAGTGGCTCTTTTACGATGTGGCTTTCTTCCATCTTGCCACCAAGAACGACTTCGGCCGCTATCGCGTGCCCAGCCGCCCGCTGGAGACGTTTTATCAGAATGCGGGCGACAGCCGCCGCTACGGAATCGAGACGGCCGCCTCCTGGTATCCGGTGGACCCGCTGGTTGTGCGCGTTAACTACACATACTCGGATTTCAAATATACAAACGTAAAGAGCCTGTGGGGCACTTTCCAGGATGTATGGATGCCCAATTCTCCCCGCAACCAGGCTTGGGTGGATGTAGAGTATATCTGGCGCTCCAGGCTGTTTATCGGTTTCAACAGCGACATGGTGGGCCGCGCCTATGTTGATCAAACCAACGTGGGTTATGCGTGGGGCTATGCACTCTTTAACCCGCGCCTCGGGTATCGCTGGAACAGCGACAAGCTGAGCGGTGAGATCATGGTGTCGGCTCGCAACGCCTTCAGGAAATACTATATCGCTTTTACCGAGCCCGATCCCGACGGCAACTCCTATCAGCCGGGGCCGAAAAATGAAGTGTTTATTAGCGCCCGCTTCTATCTAGGGAGGTGAAGGTAGAGGACAGTTGGGGATTGACTCGAATCTGCGCAATCTGCTATCCAAGGGTTGCCTAGTGAAGGGCAGTTGAGTCATTGACGCCGTTGTTGGAGTCAATTCCGACAGGACCTCCAGATCACGGGTATAGCGTCATCGCCAGGGCCTTCAGGCATTTCTGTGTCCGGAGTGAGCATGAAGATGCCATTATTCACACTTCGAGGATTTAGACGCCCGCGCGAGGCTGTGGCGTCCGCGCTTGGCAAGCTCGAACGCGAGGTGATGAATATAACCTGGCGGCGGGGCGAAATCAGTGTGCGTGATGTTTTCCAGGCATTTGAAGAGCGCGTCGCTTACACGACCCTGATGACCACACTACACCGTCTTTACCAGAAAGGGATGCTCGACCGGCGCAAGCGTGGACGGGCGTTCCTTTATTCGCCACGAGTTTCACCTCTGGAGTTTGAGCAGGGCATCGCGAAGGATCTGATCGAGGGCCTGATCGATCGCTCGGTGGATCGCGTCGAGCCGTTGCTGGCCTGCATCGTGGACACGGTGAGCGAGCAGGACCGCGCCTTGCTGGACGCGCTCGGCCGTCTCATCAGAGAAAAGAAACAGGAGTTGCGGCACAAGCAGTGAAGGACACCATGTACGAAATGTTGGGCATTTGCCTGTCGCTTGCGGGATTGCTGGTGATCAATAGCCTTGCCTCATTACTGGTTGCCATTTTCTGGCGAGTAATCTCGCCGCTCGCAGCATCCTGGTCGACCTCGACTCGCGCTCAGATCCTCTTCCTCTTACGTATCGCGCCTGGCCTCTGCGCGATCCTGTTTGTAGGCGTGCTCTTTATCCCGTCATATTTGGCCAATGAACCCCGCCACACGACGGAGATCGTGACGGCTAAACTTGGCTTGCTGGCCGCGGTATCGCTTTACGGAATCGCTCTCGCCACATGGCGTGGATTTGCGACCTGCCTCGCAACACGCCGGCTGGTCAGGGATTGGCTGAAGCATGCCGAACCCATTCAATTAGAGAATGTTTCAATTCCAACCTTCCGCGTTCAGCACCAGTTTCCGGTCATCGCTATCCTGGGCGCCCTTCGTCCAAGGTTGTTTATCGCCGGCCAGGTATTCCATTCACTCGCTGAAGAAGAAATCTCGGCGGCTGTGGCGCATGAAAACGGGCATCTGGTTGTAGGTGACAATGTCAAGCGCGGTTTGCTGCATGCATGCCGGAACCTCTTGCCCATCGTTCCTTTGGGCCGCTCTCTTGAACGTGCGTGGGCTGAGACAGCGGAATCGGCCGCAGATGAATATGCGGCCAAAGGCGGAGCGTCTGTGGCACTTGACCTCGCGTCGGCCCTGGTGAAGGTTGCGCGCCTCGTGCCCAGGGATTCGATGCCCGCAATGTTTGCAGGAGCGTCTCTCATTACCGAAGATCTAGGCAGCATCAGGGGGCGTGTGCTCCGGCTGACTCAACTAGCGGCACAGCCCAAGCGCCCGCAAAGAGTGGATACGCATGTTCTGAACCTTGCCGTGGGTGCTTGCCTCTCGGGGCTCTTTATGGCCGCAATCCTGACGGTTTACAGCTCTGACCGCTTGGCCGCGATTCATACCGCGCTCGAATACATCGTTGCCGCACTGCAATGAACAGTGAGGTCCCGCCGGAGCCGCCGGCTCCACAAAATCCGAGTAACAAAATCTCAAGACTTTGTTAACAACTTATTAACACGCCTCCCAGTACCCTCCTACTTGCAGCGAACACTAGCAATCCATTTCGTGAGGAGATTATTGCCTGGAGCGGTATGTCGATTACCAATCAAAACCAAGCGGAAAAAAGCGAGAGAAAGATTCACCTGCGCAGAGAAGTAGGCGTCTGGGGATCTTTTTGTTGGGGCTACGCCGACGTTGGTGCGGACGTCTACGTCGCGTTGGGTCTGGTGATCGCGGCAGCACAGGGCGCAACCACATTGGCGTTTGCTGTTGCGGGCACAGTCTACGTATTCGTTGGGTTGGCTTACACTGAGATGGCGGCAGCTTATCCGGTCGCCGGTGGGGGCCAATACTTCACTCTCCGTGGTATGGGAGACATCTGGGGACTGGTAACCGGCGCTGCGCTCATGTTGGACTACACGGTCGATATAGCGCTGTTCGCCATGGCGTCAGCGGGCTACATTAACTTCTTTATTCCCGTAGCGCGCGAGTTCGCAGTAAACCTCGGCCCCTTTCAGCACGTCAACCTGGTGTGGATGTTCGAGTCCGTGGTCCTGATCGCTTTTTTGGTTGTGCTGAACATAAAGGGAATCAGGGAGTCTTCTCTATTCAATGAAGTATTAGGCGCACTCGATATGCTGATGGAGACCGCCATCATTGTCATCGGTTTCGCCTTTGCTTGGCGTCCCGAGATGTTCTTGCACCAGTGGCAGACGCAATTCCCGTCGCCCAGAGGGCTGCTCTATGCTATCAGTATTGCTGTGATCTCCTTTGTTGGCCTGGAGTCTGTGTCGCAGGCGGCACAAGAGACGATTCGGCCGGCTGTTGTGATTCCACGCACGTCGCTCGCGCTGATCATTATTGTCTTGTTGTTTGCAATGGCATTCCCCAGCCTAACATTGGGCATTGTGCCCTGGCAGGAAATCGCCTCCAGGGAAGGCGATCCGGTCGCCCATCTAGCAAGCCAGTTGCCCTACGTAGGGTTCCTTGCAGGGCCCATTGCAGCTGTACTTGCGGCTACGATCGTGCTCATTTCCGCTAATACGGGCGTGATGGGTTGCAGCCGGTTGGCATACAGCATGGCTGAGTTGGGACTTATCGGTCACTGGCTCTCTAATGTCCATCCCAAGTTCCGCACACCAGTTCGAGCCATTGTGGTCTTCTCCGGTGTTGCGACATTGGAAGCCATAATTGGATTCCTCACAGGGTCGAAAGCTCTGGAAACCATTGCGAACATGTACGCGTTCGGAGCGATGCTGGCGTATTTCTTGAGCAGTATCGCGTTGCTGTCGCTGAGGAAAAAGGAACCCCACACGCCTCGTCCTTACAAAGTACCGCTTAATATTCGATGGGGCGAAGCAGAGATCCCACTGTTGGGAATCTGCGCTGTATTGGGGACGCTGGCGATGCTCGTAATCGTGCTGTGGACCCACGAATTCGCCCGGATCATGGGACCGTCATGGGTGGCAGTGTGGGTTCTTTACTACTTTTGGTATCGGTTCAGGAACCGCCGTCCTGTCCTGGGTAATCTGGAACGAAATTGGGATGCAGACCAGCTTGAAATCCTGGCGGCTACGGGTGAATGGGAGCTGTACGAGCGGTTGAAGATAGAGATCGAGAGACGGAAACGCCTTGCCAACCCCTGTCTCGCCGAAAGAATGGCCTCTCCCGGAGGCGAGGCGGGCTGCTAGCGCAGGCGACGTACGTACCGGCACACTTTGAGGCCACGAATTACACAAAAAACAGCAGCCACGAATTTCACGAATTGCACGAAATATATTTATATTTTTATTTCGTGCAATTCGTGAAATTCGTGGCTGTGTTTGATTCATGTAATTGGTGTAATTCGTGGCTTATTTTTCGCAGCCATCACGGATAAGAAAATCTCAAGATCCTGTTAACGACTTTTTAACAGGGCTGCCTGTATCCTTCTTCTGTTGCCAAGGAGGCAACCACCATGAGAAGGACGAAGGAAGCTAACCGCGTGGCTGTGTCAGAGGCCGTTCACGTAGTTCGGTACACCTCCGAGCCGAAGGGAAATTGAATCATGCTTGATCTTCTTTTCGTCCTCATCGCCCTGGCTTTTTTCGTCTTGAGCTGGACCTACGTTCGAGGGTGTGACCGACTGTAGAGGTGAACTATGGAATATCTGCTGGGAGGAATCATTGCCCTGGCACTGGGCGTCTATCTGGTTTATGCGCTGCTGCATCCGGAACGGTTCTAGAGGAAGAATGCGATGACCGCTAATGGGTTTCTGCAGATTTTCGCGTTTTTTCTGATTGTGCTCGCGCTGACCAGGCCGCTGGGCTCTTACATGGCGCGAGTGTTTGAGGGTAAGCGCACTTTCATGCATGCCGTGCTGCGGCCCGTCGAGCGAAGCATCTACAGGCTTTGCGGTATCCGCGAGGAGGAGGAGCAGCGCTGGACCAGATACGCCGGAGCACTGCTGCTCTTCAGCCTCGTCAGCCTGCTGCTTACCTATTTTATTCAGCGCTTGCAAGGTCACCTGCCTTTCAACCCGCAAGGCTTCGGCACGGCGCATCCGCCGGCTGGCGCGACTGTGATGACCTCGGATCTGGCATTCAACACGGCTGTTAGCTTTACGACGAATACCAACTGGCAGTCTTACGTGCCGGAAACCACCATGAGCTACTTCACGCAAATGGTGGGATTAGCGACGCACAATTTTTTCTCTGCCGCTGCCGGCATCGCGGTGGCGATTGCGATGGTGCGCGGATTTGCCCGGCATTCCTCTGACAAGCTCGGCAACTTCTGGGTCGATCTTGTCCGCTCCACTGTCTATGTTCTCCTGCCGCTTTCGATCGTCGGCGCTCTCCTCCTCGTGTCCCAGGGTGTAATTCAGAACTTCAGCCCCTACGTAAGCGCCACCACGCTCGAGGGGGGCACCCAGTCGATAGCTCAAGGGCCTGTTGCTTCTCAGGAAGCCATTAAGGAGATAGGTACGAACGGCGGCGGCTTCTTCAACGCCAACTCCGCACACCCCTATGAAAATCCTACTCCGATTTCGAACTTTCTCGAACTGCTGTTCATCTTTGCGATACCGGCTGCCCTGACTTACACATTCGGCAAGATGGTCAAGGACACGAGGCAGGGGTGGGCACTTTTCGCTGCCATGACCATCCTGTTCCTGGCGGGAGTGCTTGTCACTTATGCTGCGGAGCAGGCCGGCAATCGGATCCTCGCTGACTCAGGGCTGGAAACGGGGGCCACCGCGACGCAGCCCGGCGGCAACATGGAGGGGAAGGAGGTTCGCTTCGGCATTGCCGATTCCGCGCTCTTCGCTGTAACGACCACCGCTGCTAGTTGCGGAGCAGTTAACTCCACGCATGACAGCTTCACTCCTTTGGGCGGCCTCGTGCCGCTGGTAAACATAGAGCTCGGCGAGGTTATCTTCGGTGGCGTGGGAGCCGGGCTCTACGGAATGCTGATGTTCGCGATTCTGTCCGTATTTATCGCCGGACTGATGGTGGGACGCACCCCCGAATATCTCGGCAAGAAAATCGAACAGAAAGAAGTAAAGATGGTCATGCTGGCCATCCTGATTCTGGCCGCCAGCATCCTGCTCCTTGCCGGTGCAAGCTCGGCCGCGAGATTTCACAAGGACGGCTGGATGAACCCTCTGGGACCGGCGATCGCCAATCTTAATAACGGAGGACCGCACGGACTTTCGGAGATCCTCTATGCCTATTCCAGCGCGACGGGGAACAACGGAAGCGCCTTCGCCGGTCTGAATGCCAACACGCCCTGGTACAACACCTCTCTCGGCCTGGCCATGCTGATCGGGAGATTTCTGATGATCATTCCGTTGCTGGCGGCAGCAGGGAGCCTCGCGCGCAAAAAGCTGATTCCAGCATCTGCCGGAACCCTTCCGACGAACGGTGTCCTCTTCGTGGCCCTGCTGGCCGGAGTTGTGCTGATCGTAGGCGCCCTGACGTTTTTCCCGGCTTTATCGCTAGGTCCCATCGTGGAGCATTTTATGATGGGCGAGCACAAGCTCATCGCGATGTTGACGCTTGTAACGTGGAGCTGAACATGACACCCGGCACCTACTCTCCTATTGTCTCTCTGCTGCCGGCGAAGCGGCGCCGGGCTCGCCCCCTGTTTGATCCGCCGATCGTGCGCCAGGCTCTGTGGGATTCCTTTGTCAAGCTGAACCCGCGCACCATGATGAAGAATCCCGTCATGTTCGTGGTGGAAGTCGGAGCGGCTTTTACGCTGCTTCAGGCACTCCACGACTGGGCAGTAAAGGCGCCGGGTCTTGGTTTCACGATTCAGATCGCCCTTTGGCTGTGGTCCACCGTTCTCTTCGCGAACTTCGCTGAGGCAATGGCGGAAGGAAGAGGGAAGGCGCAGGCCGACACTCTCCGCAAAACGAAAACCGACACCATTGCCAAGAGATTCAAAAACGGAAAGACTGAGAATGTGGCTGCAAGCGCATTGCGACAGAATGACGTCGTCCTTTGCGACGCCGGGGATATCATTCCGGGCGATGGAGAAGTGATCGAGGGTATCGCGAGTGTGGATGAGTCTGCTATCACCGGGGAAAGCGCCCCGGTCATTCGCGAATCCGGCGGCGATCGCAGCGCGGTTACCGGGGGGACGAAAGTTCTTTCCGATTGGATAAAGGTGAAGATCACGTCCAAACCGGGGGAGACCTTTTTGGACCGGATGATCGCGTTGGTGGAAGGGGCGGAGCGGCAAAAGACTCCGAACGAAATAGCCCTGAACATCGTAATCGCCGGCCTGACCCTGGTTTTTCTGCTGGCCGTCGTGACGCTTCAGCCGTTCGCCCAGTACAGCGTGACCTCTGCCGGCGCCGGCCGGGCTCCTACCGTTACAGTTCTGATCTCACTGCTCGTGTGCCTGATACCCACGACGATCGGCGGCCTGCTCTCCGCGATCGGCATCGCCGGAATGGACCGGGTGATGCAGCATAATGTCCTTGCCATGAGTGGAAAGGCGGTGGAAGCGGCCGGCGACGTCAACACGCTGCTGCTTGACAAGACCGGAACCATTACGTTGGGCAATCGTCAGGCAGTGGAGTTTATTCCAGTTCGAGGAGTCAGCGAAGCGGAGCTGGCCGACGCGGCGCAGCTTTCCAGTCTGGCCGATGAGACGCCCGAGGGGCGCTCCATCGTTGTGCTCGCAAAGGAGAAATACAAGCTCCGCGGCAGGGAGATGAAGGAACACGAGGCGCGCTTCATCGCTTTTTCCGCGCAGACCCGCATGAGCGGCGTCGACCTCGACCGCCGCGCCGTGCGCAAGGGCACCACCGATGCGGTGATGGAATTTGTGAAGTCCCATGCAGGCCAGATACCGACGGACCTCACGGACATAACGGACCGTATATCTCGTTCCGGCGGCACGCCGCTGGTGGTCGCGGATGGCGATAAAGTCCTCGGTGTTATCCACCTTAAGGACATCGTCAAGGGTGGAATGAAGGAACGCTTCACCCAGCTTCGCGCCATGGGCATCCGTACCATCATGATCACCGGCGACAATCCCCTCACTGCGGCGACCATCGCAGCAGAAGCCGGAGTCGACGATTTTCTCGCTCAGGCTACCCCAAAAGAGAAAATGGGCCTGATAAAGCGGGAGCAGGCCGGAGGCCGGCTTGTCGCCATGACGGGCGACGGCACCAATGATGCGCCGGCGCTTGCCCAGGCCGATGTCGGCCTGGCCATGAACACCGGTACCATGGCCGCCAAGGAAGCGGGAAACATGGTGGACCTCGATAGCAATCCGACCAAGCTGATCGAGGTGGTGGCCATCGGAAAGCAATTGCTCATGACCCGCGGGGCATTGACTACGTTTTCCATAGCCAATGACGTGGCAAAGTACTTTGCGATCCTGCCCGCAATGTTCGCGGCCACATATCCGGAGATGATCAGGCTCAACGTGATGAGGCTCCACAATCCGGAAAGCGCTGTGCTTGCAGCGGTCATCTTCAACGCTCTCATTATCATTGCGCTGATTCCCCTCGCCCTGCGCGGCGTGGCCTACAAGCCGATGAACGCAGCCGCCATGCTGCAGCGGAATTTGTTCATCTACGGTCTTGGCGGCATTGTCGCGCCGTTTCCCGGCATCTGGCTACTGGATCGGCTGCTGGGCGTGCTCCATCTTGCCTAATTTTGGAGGATGAAAAAAGGGGACATTCCGATTTTCCAGGTTTTGCGAACTGATAAGTAATGCTGCTACACCTGGCTCGTTTGTTCAATAAAGATGAACAAAGTGGAAAATCGGAATGTCCCCCTTTTTCAGGAGATATCCTATGAGTGCAAACTTCATGACTGCCGCGCGAGTTACTTTGGTTCTCACAGTACTGACGGGACTGATCTATCCGGGAGTTGTCACCGGCCTCTCAAGGCTGATCTTTCCCAAACACGCCAAAGGCAGCCTGATTGAGGTTGACGGAAAGGTCATCGGATCGGAGCTCATCGGCCAAAAGTTCGCCAGGCCGGAATATTTTCACGGCAGGCCTTCTGCAGCTGGAGACGGCTACGATGCAGGCAACTCCGGGGGGAGCAATTTCGGTCCCACCAATGAAAAACTCGCGAGCCGGGTAAGGGCGGATGCCGCGCAGTTCCGAAAAGAAAATCCCGCTTACACGGGCTCGCTGCCTGCAGACCTGCTCACCTCGTCGGGGAGCGGATTGGATCCGCATATCAGTCCGGCATCGGCCTATGCCCAAGTGCCGCGGGTGGCTCGCGCGCGCGGAATTCCCGAGGAGATGCTGCGCCAGCTCGTAGCTTCCACAATCGAGGAACGCCAGCTCGGGTTTCTGGGTGAACCTCGCGTCAATGTCCTCAAACTCAATCTCGCGTTGGATAAAGAAACCACAGAGACACAAAGTGCACAGAGATCTCAGTGACCTCTGGGTCGTGTTAATTTGCTGCGCGCCTATGATGTTCTCAGCAACAGTTTCAGCCTGAATCAGGCGACCATCGTACTAGAGCGCGCACCTAACCTGGAGGCGGGGCGACCGTATGGAGTGCGTGTGGACTTGCAGTACGGCCAGGCCACGGAGACTCTGCAGGGAAGCGCCGTGAATGAACCGCGGCCTCAAGTGTATCGTCCCGTCTTCCAGGCCTACGGGACTTATGTCATACCCGTGGGGACCGGTCTTACCGTCGACTTTGGAAAATGGGCCAGCGCTCTTGGGATTGAGAACAACTACACTAAAGATCAGATGAATTACTCCCGGTCCTACCTTTTCAATTTCCTGCCCTTTTACCACTTTGGCTTTCGTTCGAGCTACAATTTGAGTAAGCGCTTGAACATCAATTACTGGGTGGTCAATGGCGTCCAGCAGAGCGAAGATCTCAATGGGTTCAAGTCACAGGCAGTTTTATTGACGATGAAGCTGGCCGGCAGCTTGTCCTGGAACGTAAACTACTTTGAAGGGATCGAGCAGCCAGACGTGCAGCTGGCGCTCAACCCAGGAGTGCCTGAAATGGCGACTCAACCCGGCCTGTCTATCAACATCATCGGACACCGTCCGGGCCGCAGGCTGCACATAATCGACAGCTATGCCACATGGAATGCGAACTCGAAGCTGACACTAGCCGGCGAGGTCGATTACGTGGTTCATCGATCGGAGAACGGAGGGGCCCACGTGACGGCGGGGGCGGCTTACGCGCGATATCAGTTCACTCCAAAGTTTGCCCTGGCAGGACGAGGAGAGTATTTTCCCGACTGGGGAGGCCTTTTCAGCGGAGTCACTCAATTTTTACGAGAAAGTACATTCACGGCCGAATATAGGGTCACAGACGGTTTCCTCTTGCGCGGCGAATGGCGGCGCGACTTCTCCGATCACCCGTTTTTTCTCACAAGAGCGCCTGAGATTTTAAGGAAGGAACAGAATACGGCCACCCTGGGTTTGATCTGGTGGTTGGGTCGCAAAGAAGGCGCATAGTAAGACACATTCGTGATTCTCGATAGAACCGAGGTGGAGTATGCCGTCCGATTCCGATCGCCGGCCTGATCCTGAGGCACTCCTCCGCCAGGTGGAGGCGGAAGAAACAAGTGAACATCGTGGCCGCCTCAAGATTTTCCTCGGGTATGCGTCGCGCGTGGGGAAGTCCTTTCGGATGTTCGACGAAGGGCGGAGGCGGAAGCAGCGCAGCCAGGATGTGATCGTCGGCGCCGTCCAATCGAAGAAAAGTCCGGAACTTGACCAGCTGCTCGGAACACTCGAGGTAATTCCAACTCTGAAGGTAGCGATCAAGGGCAGGGACTACGAGGTCCTCGATGTAGCCGCAATCTTGAAACGGCATCCCGAGGTATGCATGGTGGACGAACTTGCCTACGACAATCCGCCCGGAAGCCGGAACTCAAAACGCTGGCGTGATGTAAGAGAGCTTGTACACAACGGGATAACGGTGGTGACTGCCGTCAATCTCCAGCACATTGCGGAACAGCAGGATGCCGTGGAGAAGATCACCGGCAAGCGGGCCGCGCAGACAGTCCCGGAGAAGTTCATACGAACGGCGGATGAAATCGTGCTGGTGGACACGCCTCCCAAAGACCTGCGCAATCGCGGTGCTGCCCCGGGCGTGGCCGACACATATCGCCTCTCTACCTTGCGCGAGCTGGCCCTTCTCCTGGCTGCCGAAGTGGTCGACGGCCAGCTCCAGCGCTACCTTCAATCCCACGGCATCGAGATGTTGCTCGGTAGCCAGGAGCGGATTCTCGTCTGCATTACCCCACGCAGCAATGCCAGGAAGATGCTGGAGAGCGGAAGACGCAATGCCGACAGGTTTCACTGCGACCTTCTCGCGCTTTACGTTGAGCAGAGCAACTTGAGTAAAGAAGATGAGGCTGCGGTACGAAGCCACATCGCGTTCGCCAAAAAGTCGGGCGCAGAGGTACATTTTCTCCCCGAGCAGGATTCCGTGCCCGCCATCGTGGAATTCGCCCGCGCCCACGCTGTTACGCAGTTGTTCGTCGGACACAGTGTCCCCAGGGGCTGGCGGGAGATCCTTTCTCGGAACGCGTTGGATCGACTAATCCAGGCCGCGAAGGGAATGGATGTTCGGATTTTTCCCCACACGACACCTCCATGAGACTCACGCCCGTCGGGAAAAAAGGCAGACTAAAGGTTTACTTAGGCTACGCCGCCGGCGTCGGAAAGACCTATCAAATGCTGGACGAGGCCCAGGAACTGCATCGCAAAGGAGTGGACGTTGTTATCGGCTACTTCGAGCCGCATGGCCGTAAAGACACAATCGAAAAGACGGAAGGTCTTGAGACGGTTCCCCGCAAAACGATCGCCTATCGCGGCGCCTCGTTCGAGGAGATGGATACCGAAGCCATTCTGCACCGAAAACCGGAGATCTGCCTTGTGGACGAGCTGGCGCACACGAATGTTCCCGGCTCGGAACGTGCCAAGCGCTGGGAAGATGTGCGCATCCTTCTGGATGCCGGAATCAACGTTTTCAGCACGCTCAACGTTCAGCACCTGGAGAGCCTGAACGATCAGATCTGGCAGATCACAGGGGTTCGGGTGAGAGAAACCCTGCCGGACTGGGTCGTGGACGAAGCGGACGAGGTGGTGCTGGTGGACGTGACTCCCCGTGCCCTGCGGCACCGTCTAGAGCGCGGCGTCGTTTACCCGCTCGAAAAGGCTGAGCAGGCAATGGCGCATTTCTTTGCCGAACAGAATCTCAGCGCCCTGCGAGAGCTGGCGCTGCGCCACGCCGCTCATGAAATCGAGGAGCACCTGACGGACCTTCCGCCCTCTGCTTCCGCACTTCGTTCTCAATCCTCCTCCGTTCGACCTCGGAGCGAGGTTCGCGTAGAGCGCATCCTCATCTGCCTGGATGAAAAGCCAACCACCGCCATGCTCATACGGCGCGGCAAACGAGTTGCCGATTACCTGCACGGTGACTGTTTTGCCGCATACGTCCTGCCGGATCTGGACTGGAACAGGCTCTCGCCCGAGAAACGTGAGGCAATAGAAAAACATCTGAGCTTTGCTCGAAACCTGCGGATTGACACGCACCTTCTCAGCGGGCGAGACGTTGCCCAGACGTTGGTTGAGTTTGCCAGGGCCCAGGGAATCACTCAAATCTATATGGGACGCAGCTACTCAGCAGCCGGACTGCCCTTGCTCCGCAACAGTACGGTCCATCGAGTCGTGCGGCTTGCCAGAGATATGCAGGTCGTCATTGTCTCCGAGCGCAACCGTTAACACAGGGACCGGGGATCAGGGGTCGGGGACCAGGGATACGGGACAAGGTTCGGAGTAGCGCATAGCAGCAATTCTCGGGGAGTGGGAAACAAGATCGGCACAATTGACGGTTTATGACTGAGAAGTTGTGAAAGAATCGGGGACATTCCGAATTTAAAGCTTTACTCCGCTGAATAGAAATGATCAACCGGTGGTTGATACGTCCGAT
>Ga0315277_10006039_pt1 | contig 15922 bp, 12 predicted proteins | sample YL17G05_15_MG_FD_203695 | JGI IMG/M metagenome (GOLD analysis project Ga0315277, IMG submission 203695) | Sediment microbial communities from Yellowstone Lake, YNP, Wyoming, USA - YL17G05_15 | ecosystem: Environmental > Aquatic > Freshwater > Lake > Sediment | place: USA: Wyoming | collected...
CTCTCATTCTGAGCAGAAGCGCGTATGGGTGGGGCATTATCTACGCGCACCCTGCCTTCACACAATACGCTGAGGGAGGCAGTGAACTGGCTTCCTACTGCGACAAGTTACTCATAGACTGGGATCTAACGTGGGATTTCAATGAATGGGACATTACTCTTACTGAGCGCATGATGGCAGCAAAAGAACCTTTAACGACTAGGAAAACCGTATCCGAATGGATTCGCGCCGGTTGCAAGATAGAAGATACAAGGCTCGAAGGTCTGAAAGGTCTGCGGTGTATTTTCCCTTTCGAGCAGGTTGCCCCGGTGCAGCTATCCCAATCTTACTGGAAATCGAATAGCGACTGGGTCTTTATCATTGTGACCTGTTCGGGATAGGCGGCGAAGGTGTGGATATGCAGTTCGGTGCGTCTGGCCTCGAAATCGACGTAGCAGAAGGGCTGAAGCCCGCCGTCTTCCTGATCGGGGAATTTGACGAAGACGCCGCGATTCCGCGCGAATCGCTCCAGGTCCGTATGGCTCTGGCGATACAGGTTGGCGCTCATCTTCTCAACCTGGAAATCGGTCATGTAGCTCACGCCCTTGCTCAGCGTGCACTTATGGCTCCGCGGCCCGCGGAACTGAAAACGCTCGATCAGCCCGCGATGCGGCAGCATCTGCTCCGGCCCGCTGATTACCTCTGTCAGGCAGGAGTCCCCGGCGAAGACGCTCACGACGTGAGTGCACCCCGTGACCCAGATGATCGACTCGTATTTCTCAGTCTTCAACTGCCTCTGCGAATAGATCTGGAACAGCTCCGGATGCAGGGGTCTTTGGAATAGGCTGAAGGTTAGCTCGTCAATAGCTACGTTGATGTGAGGTGTTTCCATAAAGGCGTAATCCCAACTCAAACATTCGTCTTCTATTCTTCGTCTATTATACAAGAATTGCCCCTTCATTTCAAGCTTATTTTCAGTACTGATACCGCCGAAACTTCCCCTTATAGGACGAATATCTTGCAAACGCAGAAATCTAAAAGACTAACGGCGACGAGATTTTTCCCAACAAAGCCGAAAAAAAATCGAAACTCTTTCGCCGCTATCGCTCCGAGAAGACGAAAACGTTTAGAATCGCCGCAATGATGTCGTAAAAGGCGTGGGTGCCCGCCGTGATTCCGAACCCGCGAATCGCAAAAAGGACCGCAAAATAAATGCCCGCCATAGTCCGAAAACTGAAACTCGTCCAGTCAAAATCCGTGATGCGGCCCAAATGACCGTCGAGGAAGACTATGTGATGATGCGCGCTGAATAACGCCGCCGATATTAGCACTGATAGTATTATGGAGCTCTTATGCGAGAGCCGCAGCACATCCTGAAGAAGCGCCATAAGCAGGCATATCAAAATCAAACGAAACACAAGCTCCTCATAAATCCCCGCGCCGATCCCGGAAATGATATCCTCCAATATCCGGCTCGCCGTCTCGCCCCCGTTCCGCGCCGACCAGAGCGGTGCAAACCCGCCCGCCAAGCCGAACCGGCTTTGCATCTGTGCAGAACCATCGGTGAACTGACCGGCGTCGCTTTGCCCCGGCCCCAGGCTGTTCAGGAACAAGATCAAGACAATCAGTGGAATCGCAAGGGCAATACTCTCGCCCGCCATCGACAAGACGTCACGCGCGTCGAAGCTCCAGCGCTTCAGTGAAGCAATTTGCAGCCCCACAAGAATCGCCACTACTACGAATGGAGGCGCCATCCACGCAAACTTGCCTCCGAACCCGATCGACTCCAGCGATTGCCGAAGCCAGACAAACGCCACCACGCGAGTCTGCGACTGGTTCAGCACGTCCGTATTGATCAGGATCGTCCCGATTTCGTAGAACACAATGAACGGCAGCAAAAACCAAATCGCGTAAATCGGACGGCTCGTCCGCTCAAGGTAAGAGTCCTCAGCGAAATTGAACAGTTGGCTCGTGCTGCTTCTGTCTTTTTCTCTTGCTTGCGATTTCTTCTTTTGCTTCGCCTTCTTCGCCACTTTTCTCTCTGTGAAACGCAAACTCAGTTGACCGTACATTTTGAATTTCGCAGAGTGTAATTCACGCGGGCCGAGATTACAATAGGCAATAGAATGACAGGTGAACAGTTAACAGAGATTTATCAACTGCTCTACGAGCGTTTCGGCCCGCAGCACTGGTGGCCGGGCGAAACCCAATTTGAGATTATCGTCGGAGCAATACTCACGCAGAATACAAGCTGGGCCAACGTCGAGAAGGCGATAGCCAATCTGAAATCCGCCGACCGTCTAACGCCCGAAGCGCTTCGCGCCCTCGACCACGCGCAGCTTGCCGAGCTTATCCGCCCGGCGGGATACTTCAACGTAAAGGCCAAACGCCTTATGAGCTTCTTGAACTGGCTCTTCGAGAATTATGGCGGTCGGCTGCAAGACCTCGAATCCGTCAATGCACACCGGTTGAGGGCCGAGCTTCTATCCGTCAAGGGCATAGGCCCGGAAACCGCAGACTCAATTCTACTCTACGCATTCGACAGGCCCATCTTCGTGGTCGATGCCTACACCGCCCGCGTCGCCGTCCGCCACCACCTGATCGAGCCGGACGCCAGCTACGAGCAGTTGCAGGACTTGTTCCAGTCGAATCTCCCGCAGGATGTCCGGCTCTTCAACGAATACCACGCATTGCTCGTTCGCGTAGGCAAGGAATTCTGCAAGCCCACGCCCAAGTGCCCCGCCTGCCCCCTCCAGCGCCTGCCTCATACAATTGATACCGAGAACTTCTGAGCACAGGCCCGCCACCCCCGTGAACGGTCACGATTTTTGAAGAGCCGCATGCCCTCAACACCCCCGACGCCCGCGGACCAAACACCATTTGGAGCAGATATGCCGCAGCACCAGCAGGAAAACGCCCCAGCCTGCAACCAGAGAACTCACAACAGAAAGCGGGTTGACCAGAACCTCCGCATACTCACGCCAAGCGAATGCCAGGAACATCGCCACGTACAGGGGCAGCAGAAGTGCAATAAATAGGAGCATAGGAATTCCGCAGAAAACCAACTGCATCGTGGCGGCGAACGGCAGGAATATCAGAGGCACAATGGCAACACGCGGATCGATACGCTCGAAGCCGAATGTTTTGCCTTCGATGGTGAAGGCCGGCATAAACCTCGCAGCCAGAATCGATAACCCAGATATGACCAGCGCCCCCAAGCATAGTAACGCCGCATCGGTGAGAGCCAGGCCCAAGGTCGTCGTGAATCTCATCCGACGCCCTCCTGAGATCACCATCGTCGAATAAACCGGAGGCTGCCGGCCTATGGCCGAAATCGCAGGAACCATAATTAGAGCGAAGACGGCGGCCTGACCAATATAGCCGAACATAACCGTGAGCACCAGGACAGAGAGCAGGACGTTTGGCCACCGAGATACCGCCAGGGCCGACGTGCTGTATGACGCGCCCCAGAAGAACCTTCCAGGCCCGTGATAGTCGTATTTGTCCATCCGCCCCAGAAACCAATTCTCCACCCACGGCCTCGGGTGCTTTCGGAAGCTCCCCTTGAGCTCCGCGCGGGCGTTCGTGTAACGCCTCATCCTATCTTTGTTGAAAGCATCCAGAAATCCCACCCACGGGATAGCACAGTGGCTCCTCCCCAGTCCCGCCCTGCCCAGCCAAACCCACGTCGCAATACTGCTGAGAATCCCCGCCAGGATGACTAGATAGCTGGTCTCGATGATGAGCCGCGCCAGAAGTACGTCCAAATCAAGGAAGCCCCCGCCAACAACGACAGCCAGCGGCAAGAATCCAATCACCACCTGCGCGTGTCTGACACCCTCTGCGAGCACCGCACCGGCCAGGCAAAATGTGAGGTTCGCAAAAAACGCCGAGCAGGGCGCCAGAAGCAGTTGCCACGAATTCAATCCCGGATACGCAAGAAAGACAATGGAGCAAAAGTAACTGACCGGCGCCGCCACGAAGAAAACATACTTCCGCAAAACCCGCCCGTGCCCGGGCAGACAATATGAAAAGGGCTTTGAAAGAACCTCTATCTGCACCAGCGTCGCCAGGAATCCAACGAGAAAGGCCAAAACCAAAGGCCAGATGTATTCGTCCAGATTGGGTCTCCGGTGGTCCAAAGGATCGCCAATTACGCCAATCGCAAAACCCCCCAAAATCAAATAAACCAGCCACAACCCCCGGCGCTGATACAAGTGCTTCAGATTCACGCTTAAGATGCTCATCGTTTCGCTCCCGCCAAATGCCCTTCCAACGTTTCAACGGACAATAATCCTGTAGATATCTTCGAGGGATAGCGCCTGCATCTCGATCCGGCAGTCGGCGCTCTCGGCCTGCCGTTGCAGCTCCTCCGCCGGGCAATCCGCCACCGTCACTATCGCCTCTCCGTTGCTTCGCTTGCAGTCCACAATATTTGCAAACGGCAGCTCCCTTGGCAAGTCGCCGCCCAGCGCACTCAGCCGCACCCTGTAATATCGCTCGCGCAGTTCATCGAAGCCGAGGTCCAACAGAATCAGCCCCGCCTTCATTATCACCACGTGATCGACAACCTTCTCTATGTCACTGAGGATGTGCGAGGAGATGATTATCGTCCTATTCTCATCCTGGATGAATTGCAGCAGCATATCGAGGAACCTCGCCCGCATCACCGGGTCGAGCGCCGCCGCCGGCTCATCCAGAATCAGCAGTTCCGGCTCGAAGCCAATCGCCAGTAGTATCGCCAATTTCTGCCTCTGGCCCGGCGAGAGCGACCCGACGCGCGCATCCGTGGAGATTTCATAGTCCGCTATGTACTTCTCCTCGAGCTCGCGGTTCCACGTCGGATAGTACGCGCTGACGTATCGAATTAGCTGCCCGGCCTTCATCCAATCGAGCAAATCGCCCTCCTGGTGGACGTATCCTATTCGCGCAAGCTCTTCCGGTCCGAGCTTGCCCGCCTCGCAGCCGAAGGTCGTGCACTTGCCGCGGTCCGGCAGGTACAGCCCGATTATATGTCGCAGCAGCGTACTCTTGCCCGCCCCGTTGGCCCCCGCAAGGCCGATAATGCTGCTCCTCTTAATACTCAGGTCAACGCCGGCAAGGGCCTGTATCTTGCCGAAGCGTTTGTAAAGACCGCTCATCTGCACTATTGGATTCATCTTATTCATTTGAGTCGCTCCTCGATTTCGAATCGTACTTTCGATATAGCTTATCCAGCATTTCGCCGGCCTCTTTTCTTGGTATCCCCACCTGAATCGCCGCCGTCACCGCCTTTGTCATCGCTTCTTCGAGCAATTTGGCCTTTTCTCTGTTCGTCTGCTCTCTGCGGAGCCTGGCGACAAATAGCCCCACTCCGCGACGCCTCTCAAGAAGCCCCTCGTGCTCCAGCAGCGAGTAAGCCTTGCTGATTGTCATCGGATTGACGTTAAGCTCCGCCGCCAGCTCCCGCACGGAGACGAGCTGCTCGTCCTCGCGCAGCCGGCCGGCCATTATTTGCCGCCGAATCTGCTCCACCACCTGCCGATAAATCGGCTGGCCGCTGCGATGGTTGATCTCAAGCAACATATCTATTTCCACCTTTAACCTGTATTACTGTATTACTACTATAATACACTATACGACCTTGGCAACCCTTGTTCAACAAAATTTTGAATTTTTTCAAAAAATTCTTTCCCCCTTCCGAACCTTCCATTCCCGTTTAGCTGCCGCCGTCGCGGCGACCCTCTCACTCCCTCCACCCTCTCTGTGCCTTTGCCCCTGTGCTCCTTTGCCCCTTTATTCTCTAAAAATTCACTTGACACACAACTCAGCGTATAGTATAATATCCACCAAACTGAATAGGCTTGATCATACCGACAGAGGCGGAAAACGCAAACTATGGCCGCCAAGACCAATCACAACACCTATCCGGATGTCGCGTCCATGTCCGTATCGATAATCCATTATCAATCATCAATAATCAATCCTGAGACCTGTTCTCCTGATCCTCTGGTAACCGGATTCCCTGATACCCCGATCCTTTCTTGCTGTCTCCTGTATTCTGTCTTCCGTGTTCTATCCATACCCCCTATCCAGCCCACCTTACCACCTGTGCCCTTGTGTACTTTCACCCTTAGTGTCTTGGTGTCTTTGTGGCTATGTCGCAATTATGCAAAACAAACCCAATTCCCAAAACGCAGAAATCAACGCAACATCTTATGCCACAAACACTTACATCAATTCTCTGCCTCCCAGGATTCGAGAAAAACAAAGCCAATCAAACCCAATTCCCCTTGACGCATCCAATGTCGGGCAGGACAATCGCAATCAAGCTCGAAAGACATCCGCAAAACACGTACCACCAATTCAATTGGAAAGGCAATATCAAATGTCTAATAAGCTCCTTCACCTCGTTCTGCTGCTTGCCGCGTGCAACTTACCGATTCAGGCAAACGACTATTTTAATGCCGACTACGGCCAACTGCTCGAAAGTTCAACCGCAAACGTCGCCTTATGGTGGGCCTCGTCCGGGTGGAAGATAAGCCCGGATAAGCCTCTACCCCAGGCAAAAGGTCAAGCTGTTACAATACGAACGGCCCGTAATGAAGCTGAAGCTGCGCAATTAGTAGTCCGACCGGCATCGCCCCTCCGGTCCCTCATCCTAACGGCCGGAGCATTGAAAGGTCCGGCAGGAGCCGTTATCGCCGCCGAGAATATAGAGATTCTCGAAGTGCGATACGTCAACGTTACCCTCGCAACGGACAAGACCTCGGTTCTCGGCCTGTGGCCCGACCCGCTGCCGCCGCTAAAAGGGCCTATCGACTTGGAGGCTAATAAGAACAAGCCCTTCTGGATTCGCGTCAAGGCCCCGCGCGACGCAAAGGCTGGGACCTATGCCGGCACAATCACGCTCTCCGCCGGCGACTATAAGGCCGAGGTCGCGCTGAGCCTCGAAGTCTATGATTTCGCACTCCCCGATAAAATGACCTGCACGACGGCCTTCGGTTTCTCGCCGGGCAACGTCTTTACCTACCAGAAGCTCTCGAAGGACGAAGATAAGCGCCAGGTGCTCGATAAATACTGGGCGAATTTCAGCGCCCATCATATATCGCCTTACGACCCAGCGCCGCTGGACGATATCCGTGTCACCTGGCCCGACGTCAAGCCGCCGGCCTCCGACAAATATGCAAATTGGCAGGGCCTGCGCATCGTTGATAATGAGAGCCATTCCGGCAGCGGATGCCTATTGATCTATGACGACGACACCAAGGGTAATACAACCGTCTCATACAAAGAGCTTATAGAAATTCCGCCCGGCGGCATAGACGTGCGATTCTGGTATCGCACAGCCGTGCCGGGCCATCGGCTCTCAATTGCGCTGAATCACTACGACAAAGACCGCAAGTGGATGTCCGGCAGAAACAACGATATGACCTTGAAGGGCGACGGAAAATGGCAGCTCTTCGAGGCCGCCGTCAGGGATTTTCCGAAGGATGCCGCTTTTGTAATGGCTCACGTCAGGGCCACAACCTGGACCGACGAGGGAGAGCAAATCGGGCTTGTCTGGTTCGACGAGGTCTCCCTCAAAGATGCCGCGACGGGCAAAGAGCTGCTACGGGGCGGCGATTTCGATATTGAAAAGCGGACCGACCTTGTTGCGCCCGCCGACAAGCTCAGGGTCAAGTTCGATTTCTCCGCCTGGGATAAGCCGATGGCCAGAGCAATAGACTACTACAAATTCAATTCCTTCCGCTTAGACATCCCGGGTCTGGGTGGCGGAACCTTTCACGCCATTTCCGAACCCTCAATTCTCGGCTTCGCAGAGAGCGACCCGGAGTATCCGCTCATGCTCGAATCCTACTGCACGCAACTGGAAAAGCATTTGGCCGAGATGAATTTCCTGGATGAGGCGTATGTGTATTGGTTCGATGAGCCGAGCCCCGACCAATACGCCTTCGTGATGAACGGCTTTGAAAAGCTCAAACGCTACTGCCCCAAAATCCCGCGAATGCTCACCGAGCAGCCCGAGCCGCAGCTTGCCGGCGGGCCGAATATCTACTGCGTTATCTCCGATATGTATCGCCACGATGCCGCCGAGCAGCGCAGGGTATCCGGCGATAAATTCTGGTGGTACGTCTGCACCGGCCCCAAGGCCCCCTATTGCACCCTGTTCATCGACCACCCCGCCACCGAGATGCGAATCTGGCTCTGGCAGACCTGGCAGCGAAATATCGAAGGGATACTCGTCTGGCAGACGAACTACTGGACCAGCTCCGCTGCCTATCCCGCCCAGCCGCAGAATCCTTACGAAGACCCGATGGGCTGGGTCTCCGGCTACAGCACGCCCGAAGGCGAAAAGAGGCCCTGGGGCAACGGCGACGGCAGGTTCATATATCCCCCCGTAGCCGCCGCCGACGCCAAGCCCGCTGGCCCGCTTCTCGATGGGCCTGTCGATAGCATCCGCTGGGAAATGCTCCGAGACGGCATCGAGGACTACGAGTACTTAGCCATCCTGAAAAGACTGCTCAAAACCAAACAGGAAAAGCTCTCCGCATCGCAGCGAGAGGAATACTCCGCACTGCTCGAAGTGCCCGGAGATGTCACCACGGACATGACCACCTTCACCAAGGACCCCGCCCCCATCGAGGCCCGGCGAGACCAAATAGCCCGCACCATAGCAAAAGTCAGCAGACTATGAATACTCGCTTCTGCAACATATATGAGATTGCTTCGTCGTCCCTATGGGACAAGTCCCCAGAGGACTCCTCGCAATGACGAGCGTCGGGTGGCAGCCTCCCCTAAGGGGGGATGGCCGTGAGCAACCCTCAGCACAGGCTATCATAGGCACACTACAGAATACTATCTCCGGCTTCGCGTCCAGTCTTCCTGTCGAACCCCGTGGTATGTCGTCAGGACATACTCGAATTCTGCCTTCGATCTCGGCTCCAACTGGAGCGTGAACTTCACCGTATCCATATCCTCCTTCTGGTACTCTCCGACCTGGTCGGCTCTCTCCAAATTCCAGTCCGGCGTATCGAAGTTGCGCTTAATCTCGACTTTGACGGGGATATCACGGGTATTGCGGACCTCGATTTTGAACGTGCGAATCTCGTCCCAGCCGGCGATGTTGCGCCGCGGGTCGAACCTGTAGTTGTCCGTCTTGAATTCCATCAGCTTCGCCTCGACAACAACGTCGGCCACAGGTCCTAAGTTCAGCTCAACCTCCTCATTGACAGGAATGTATTTGAATTCAGATTGTCCGGTGTATGACAGATTTCCTTCGTTGCCGACGCCTCTATAGACCTTCAGCAGTCCGCCGGGAATGGGAGTATCGCCTAATTTATGCTCTTTGTCGTTCTTAAAGCTGAAGAATCGAACGACGCTGCTGCCGTAACGCTCCTGCTCGAACTTGTAGAGATTAACGACCGGCACGCCATCAACATCGAAACTGAGGAGCCTCTTTGACCAACCGGTGGGGATAGTCTCGGTGCCCTCAATCGTATAGAGGAAATACTCGCTCAAGCCTTCTTTTTTGATTTCCTTGGGTTCCATCTCTGCCGCTTTCATCGCAGTCGAAGCCCTTGCCCTCATCTGTCGAGCTTCCGGCATTGCAGCGGGAGCTTGCGGCATCTGCACCGCCTCGCCCGGGCGGCCGTAGGGATACTGCCTTCGCGCGAGCTCGGCTATCTCGTCGAGGATGTGCACCTGGCCGACAATCAGCCGCGTCTGGGCGTTTTCGTAGTCCTCGCCGCTGTTGTTGGTCACGCGGACATAGCCCTGCAGGCGCATCGTTTTTTCATCCTCGGTGAGCGTTCCCATATAGAACGCCCGCCAGGATAGGCCGCTGGTCAGGTAAGTTATCTCGACGGGGAGCTTGCCGCTGACGCCGCTCTTGATATTCCAAAGGCCCAAGTTCTGCACCCTCGGCGGGTACGTCAGGTCGGCGATATCAATCTTGTCCGCGTCGGCCTTGGGGAGCATCTCCAGGCTCGTCGGGTCAATAAGCGTATTGGCCCAGGAGAACTGCAGCTTGTTTTCGCCTTCCTTGACCGTCAGCGCCCTGCTTTCGCGCACGAGGGTCAAATCGGCGGAGTTATAGATCGTAAGCTGGACGGTATCGCGCGTAGGCAGCGTCACCAAATCGACCTTGCCGCCGGCCTGCGAGGCCGTCAATACAACGATTAGTATGGTTATCACACGTTTCATATTTTCCTTCCTGTTCTGCTGCGATGTGCTCAAAACAGTTCTGTGCTACTTGTTGAAGGGCGTTTTATCCCCTGTACCCCTCTCGAAGATGCCGACGGCGGTAGTGCATCATCAGCTTCCTGACGGCGGGGCCGTCCGCGTTGCGGGCGGGCAGCTTGATCTCGAATTCGAGCGTATTGGCATCTTTCTTCTTGTAGTCGGCGCCGACCTTCAAGGCTTTCCCGTCCAGGGTGCATTCTTCCATATCCCACTCGCCGGGTATATGCTGGATCATCGTGAGCACGGCGGGGCCATCCTTGAAATTCTCAATATTCGCGTCGATTACCTCGTCCGTGTCGTAGAGAACGACCTTCTCATCGTTGTTCTTATGTGTCGGAATCTGGTCATCCTTCATCTGTCGCTGGGTGACGACAATGTCCCTGCTATCGCCGATATACAGCTCCATCTTCTCGCCGACGGGGATCAGCGAGCTGACATCTTCGCCCAGGAAGATAGTGCTTTGCTGCCCGTCATCCTGGAAAAGCCTGGCCTTGCCGCCCCACATCGCAAACTTGCCGAGTCCGCTGGCGGCGTCGTTGACGATCCGGTAACTCACCGGGATGCCGACGTTCTTATTCTCCAGTTTTTCGGGGTCCCACGGCAGCGTGGCCGCGTCGAACGTCCAGACCTTAGTAATCGGCACTTTGTCGGCCTGCAGGAACAGCATCTGCTTGGTCTCCTCGTGGTCGATGCCCTGCTCGAAGGCCTCGCCGTAGTCGAGCAGGACCCGCGCCTTGTCGAAGTCCTCGCCGGAGAAGTTCCGCAGAACCAGGTAGCTTTTGAGATCGACAAATGTCTCCGGCTTATCGGCGATTGCCTTATACGTAATCAGCCTGTCGATATTCTGGAGCAGGTAGCTTATCCTCACGGTCTCGGCGTAGTTGTCCGCGCAGCTTATATCCCAGACCAAAGCCGCCTCGTTCGGCGGATAGCTCACGCTCAGAAGCGTTACTTCCTTGTCCGAATGATCGAGAGGTTGCAGCCGAATCGAATCGGCGTCGATACTCACACCATTCCAAGAGAAGTCCACCTTATTTGGCGGTTCCCCTGGTAATGTCTTTTGCAGGGTCAGCACTCGCTCTTCCTCAATCAGCGTCCACTGCGGATTGTCCAAGCGAATCACCGTCGCCCCGCGCTCGGGCAGCGCAACAAGTTTGATTCGCGCCTCAGCCAGACCGGTTACCGCCAACAGCAATACAATTGTCATTAATGTAATTCTTCTACTGTTCATTTTTGAATCTCCTTTCAAGAAATTTACGGATTATGTTCGGCACTCTATTTTTCAAATCTTCATGCAAGATTTCCACTTCATAGGTTTTCCCGGCCTCTATGGTAATTTTGCCGGTATTCGGCTCGAAGTCGGTCGAGCTGGGATTGGGTCGCGTGCTAATGATATACTGGCCGGGAGGTATCCCGCTTATATCGAACGTCCCGTCGTCGCTGAGATAGCCGGAGTAGCCCCACTTGCCCGCGCGGTCTTCGCCGGGCGGGTTCAGCTCAAGAACGATCTGGCCGGTCGGCCTGTTGCCGTCCTTGTCAACGACTTTGCCGTAAACGGCCCCTGTGCCCGTCATTACGAGCCTGATTTGGTCCGAAGGGATCGGGTACTGCTCGAATATGGAATTCTTCAGATGCAGCGCCCCGGAGTCGCACCCCACACTCGTCAGACCATTTGGCAGCGAACAGATTTCAAATCGTCCGTCTTTGTCGGTCGTCGCGAACCTCTCGCCGACGCACGGATACCCGAATCCGTCCGGCCCGAGGATATTGCCCGCCGATACCTTGACGCCCTCGATGGGTTTGCCGTCCTCGTCGGTCACGATACCTTTGATGCAGGCCGGCTGCGTCAGGCCTATCTCGAAATCGTGAATTTCGGGGCGAGCGTTATCGTAGCCGCCCTGCACTCGCGGGACGTAGCCGTCAGCCAGCACCCTTACCTTGTAGCGGCCCGGCGGGATTTGAGCAATCCGGCAAAAACCTTTGTTGTCCGTCCTGCCTCGCATCGTTTCTTTGTATTCGCCGCGTCCTTCGGGCTTTGCGAGGACTATATCTGCGCCGGCGATTGGCATCCCGCTGGCCATGTCAAATACCTTGCCGCGAAGCAGACCCGCGCCGGCGAACTCCGGCGAGACCGACCCGGGCCGCTTATCAGTTAAAAGGACATTCTTGGGAACCTTCACCTCCGCCCAAATAATGGAGCCTCCACCGATATACACGTCTATCTTCGGCGAAGCGACCGGCTTCTTGAAATTGGGATGGTCGGAACTAATCATGTGGCTGCCGGGGCTGTTGTAGAGGTTGTTCCAATTCCCCGGCGTCCAGACGGTGAACGTCCAATCGACCCGGTTGTTCGGCTCGGACAACTGCTCGTCGTCGTCCTTGAGCCAGAAGCTGTATTCAGGCCCATTGTGCACGACAAGCTCGAGCCTTTCGGCGTAGATAAGCGAGAATGTCTTGAGCGCCTCATTGAACCGGTCGGTATTTTCGCAGCGATAGAGGAATTGATATTCTCCGCCGCCGAAGGGCGGCCCCTCCGAGTAACCCAGCCGGCTCGGCAGATTCGCCACCTCGACGCACCCGACAGGCCAGCCGCGATTCTGGATAGGCCGATTGCCGTACTCGCCGGTAATCAGGGCTGCCCCCGGCAACGGAAACATCACGGTGCCGACGAGGGAGATCAGCCAAGCACTTCTGCCTATCGCCGTTTTCATACGAAGCTTCCTTTTACAGACCGTTTCCCACATTTGCCTTTTTCTCACTCACTTTCCACAACGGGGTGCATCACTCTACCCATAAAGAGTATGCCGCCCGAACGATTATCTCTAATGATGAATATGAACGGATGGTCGGCGCGGAAGACAAGCGACATCGGCGGTCCGCCGGCTTTCGCAACGACCGCCGTCGCCGCGGCGGCTTCCGTGCCCTCTTCATTGACCTCCACAAATGCCTTGTGCAGGACCTTCGAGATGAATAGCTCCTTCTTGCCCGTCATTCCGGAGAAGTCCGCAGGCGGTAAAGAAAAAGCGTCTTTCATTCCCATGTTTTGCAGAATATCGCCCAAATCGACCGTCGCCGTAGTCATTTTGAATTTGGGCAGGTGCACAGCCACCTCGCGTTTTCGCACCCGCTCCAATTCGGAGCGCAGATTGCCAGCACAAAGCTTACTTTCGACAGAAGCCAAGAGGCCGACCTCCTTCGGCAGCACAACCACCATCGAAAGCTCATCGCCCTTATACGGCAGCACGACAGTTTGGGAGTCTTCGTCCTCAGCGTAGTCGAACCCGCCCCTCTGATACATCATAGGCGCTTCTACAGTCTTTTCTTCGCTGAGATGAAACGGCGCATTTTTGGTGCTCTCTTCTTTGAACTTGCTCGCCCAGTCGCCCTTGAAGTAGATTGCGTTGGTGAGCACCAGTAAGGCAGCCGGGTCGAGGTCTCCCGCCCGGATAAGCTCTTTAATCTTGTCTTTCGTTTCTTTTTCCACCCATTTATTGATTGTCCTGCGGGCCTGTTCCGTTGCTCCGGCGAAATCGACCTCTTTGAGTCCCGCACCGTAGCTCTTCCGATTCAGGTCAAGGAACGGCTGGATGAAGGCGTAACCCTTCCGGCCCCACAGGGCGTTTGCGACATTTAGCTCGTAGCCGCTCCGGCCTGGTGAGGCTTTGAGACTCTTCTCCAGCGCTGCAAAGGCCCCGGCCAGACGCCCCTGCTCCCACGGTGACGCAGTATTGCTCAAGCCACCACTCAGAGACGTATCCGATGGGAATTTCAAGACTGTGGCCATTTGCCGTGCCGTATCTCCGCGCGCGCCCGCATAGGTCATCGCCAGGGCGGTCGAAATACTATACGGCGAGAAGAACAGGTTGCCGTCCGCCTCCTTTACAGCCAGATGCTCTTTCAATCGAGCATACAGGTCAAACGCGAATTCGGTATTCCCCGCCACGACGGCATTGACGTCCGTTATAGAAGCTGCATCCTCGGCAATCAGAGATGACAGCCCGGCAACAAGCAGCCCGGCTATCAGCCCTGCAAGGATCACAATGTTTATCAGCCGCCTTCGCAGCATAGTCCGTCCTTCCTGTTACCTTGCGGCCTCTTCTTGTCGAGTGCCGTGATATGTAGTTACGGTATAGCCCAACGTCCATTTGCTGCTCGGCCTTCGCCTCAACGTGAATCTCGCGTGCGTTGCATCGTGCTTCTCGTAGCTGATCGCATCCTCTGCCGCGGAGACAGTATCCGGCAGCTCCAGCGTCCAACTCGCAGTCCCAAAGCCGCGCGTAATCTCGATCTCGACCGGCAGCTCACGCGTATTGGTAATCTCTATCTTCCAAGTCCGTATCTCATCCCACCCGGAGATGTTGCGCTGCCGGTCGAACCTGTAGTTGGCGGTCGTGAATTCCATAAGCTTAGGCTCGACCTTCACTAACCGCGCAGGCCCCAGGTCCAGCTCGATTTCTTCATTGACCGGAATATACTTGACGCTCGTCCCGCCGATGTATGATAGGTGCCCCGCATCGTCGGCCAGGCTGTATATCTTGACGTCCCCATCCGGTATCGGCGTCTGGCCCAAATTGTGGTCTTCGTCGTTGCTGAACTTGACGAAGCGTATTGTCTGGTCGGCCCATCGCTCCTCGTCGTACTTATAGAGGCTGTCAACTTTAATATCTTCGGCCTCGAACGAGAGCAGGCGCTTACCCCACTGATCCGGTATTGTCTCTGTGCCCTCAATCGTATAGAGGAAATATTCGCTCAGCCCTTCTTTCGCTATTTCCTTCCGTTTTAGCTGGCCAAGAGCGCCGCCGTACCCGCCCATACCCCCGAAACCCCACGCCTGCCCCTCCGTCAACACCTGGGCCTTGTCCCGCTCAATGCCGCCGGCGCGTCCGCCGATTTCCCCACCGATTACCGGAACGGGGCTGCCATAAGGATACTGGCGCCTCGCAAGCTCGGCAATCTGGTCGAGGAGGTGGACCTGGCCGACGATCAGCCGGGTCTGGGCGTTCTCGTAGTCCTCGCCGCTATTGTTGGCCACCCGGACGTATCCCGCAAGCTGCATCGTCTTTTCATCTGCGGAGAGCGTACCCATATAGAACGCCCGCCACGATAGCCCGCTCGTAAAATACGTTATCTCAAATCCGACTTGCCCGCTTATTTGCGAGTCGATGAGCCACTGGCCGACCTGTTGGACCCTGGCCGGAAAGACAAGCTGCTGAATCTCGATTTTATCCGCCTGCGCGAGCGGCCTTAGACTCAGCGAAGTCGGATCGATCAGCGTATTCGCCCAGGCCAGCTCGAGCCGATTCCAGCCATTCTTCAACGTAAGGCTGCGCTGATCTCGCACCAGGGTCAGGTCGGCGGAGTTGTAAATAGTGATCTGGGCATTGTCCCGCTGCGGCAGAGTAACCAAATCCACCTTCGCAACGGCGCCTTCGCTCACAACGAGCATCATTATCAAAATGAATATCCGAATTCTCATCTTGCCGCTATCTTTCCTGTGTTCTGTATTCTGTCTCCTGTTTCCTGTCACTTGCGCTGCGTCCTCACGCCGTGGTAAGTAGTCAGGACATATCCAAATTCCTGCTTCGATCTCGGGTCCAACTGGAGCGTGAACTTCACCGTATCCATATCCTCCTTCTCGTACTCTCCGACCTGGTCGGCTCTGGCCAAATTCCAGTCCGGCGTATCGAAGTTGCGCTTAATCTCCACTTTGACGGGGATG
>Ga0315277_10006040_pt1 | contig 15918 bp, 12 predicted proteins | sample YL17G05_15_MG_FD_203695 | JGI IMG/M metagenome (GOLD analysis project Ga0315277, IMG submission 203695) | Sediment microbial communities from Yellowstone Lake, YNP, Wyoming, USA - YL17G05_15 | ecosystem: Environmental > Aquatic > Freshwater > Lake > Sediment | place: USA: Wyoming | collected...
TTCCTCGCCCTTTCAGGGAGCCCCCAGAGGCTCCCTGGATAGGTCCGATTGGCCCCATTTGTCCTATCTTTTCAAATGCCTGCTCCAGCGCCTGCACGACCGCCGGGTTGAGCGTCCCCTTGCCCGAAAGGACATCGGAATTGACGATCTGCACGTTTTCGCAGCCGGCGAGTTGGGATTCGGCGATCGGGCCGAGGGTCCGGTCGATCTCCACGGCCACCACGGCCCCCGCACGCTCGACCAGGGCTTGGGTCAGCGACCCTGTGCCGCAGCCGACCTCCAGAACCACGTCGTCGCGGCCGGGGTCGGCCGAATCGACCAGCAGGCGCATCAGGTTCAGATCGACGAGGAAATGCTGGCCCAGCCAGCGGTTCGGCGAGACACCCGCCGAGGAGAGCAACTCCTGGATTTGGTGCTTGGTTTGCATGAGCTGGCCTGACCGGCCTCTATTGGGACGGATAGGACCTACGGGACCTATGCCGGTGACACAGGCGTTCTTCGAAGCATGTCATCAAGTCTTGGGTGGCAGCGGCAAGCGCCAGCTTGCCGATGGTCTGACCACCGCCATCGGCAAAGCCTTCGGCCTTGCCGCTGCCACCCGGAAATACGAAATACTCAGCCGCAATCGGTATTACTCGGGGCCAGCCGGGCCGCCGGTTTCATCTGGGGCAACTGAACGGCCGTTGCCGTCGGCCGGCACGCCGGCCGGCAGAAGGGCGCGCCTGGTTTTGGCCATCTGGATCGCCAGCAGGATCGCCGATTTCATGCTCGACGGGCTGGCCTGGTTGCGGCCGACGATGTCGAACGCCGTGCCGTGGGCCGGCGAGGTCCGGATGATCGGCAGGCCGATCGTCACGTTCACCGCGTGCTCTAAATCCAGCAGCTTGACGGGGATCATGCCCTGATCGTGGTACATCGCCACGACGGCGTCGTACTCGCCGTGCAGGGCCCGCAGAAACAGCGTATCGGCCGGAATCGGGCCGATGCAGTTGATCCCCTGCTCCTGGGCCAGCAGGATCGCCGGGCTGATGATCCGCTGCTCCTCGTCGCCGAACTGGCCGTCCTCGCCGGCGTGCGGATTCAATGCGGCCACCCCGATCCGTGGGCTCTCCAGCGAAAAGTACTCTTTCAATGCGTCGTTGAGCAGGTCAATCGGCTCGAAAACGCAGCCGATCGTGAACTTGTTACGGACATCGAACAGCCCGACGTGAATCGTCGCCAGGGCCACCTTCAACGGCCCGCTGATGAACATCATCGCCTTGCGCGGGGCCTTGCACTTCTGGGCGAGCATCTCCGTATGTCCGGGCCAGGGCGAATCGGCCATCTTCCAGCTCGTCTTGCTGATCGGGCCGGTGACGATGGCGTCGATAATGCCCTCCTTGGCCGCCGCGATGGCATCGACACAGAACTTGAGCGATGCCTCCCCCGCCACCCGGCTGGGGCCCTTAATGTACGGCGGCACGCTGTACTCATCGTAGTCGGCGACGACGACCTTGTAGGGGTACTCCCGGCTGATCTTCTCATGCTGGTGCCGGCCCCAGAACGGGTCGATCTCCGCCCGGTCCGCCGCATAGCAGAGCTGCTCGTTCATCCCGAACACGATGAACTTGGCGGCCCGCCGGACCTCCGGGTCGGCCAACGCTTTGACCACCACCTCGGGCCCGATGCCTGCGGCATCTCCCATGGTCACCCCGATGACCATCTGCTCCGAGATCGAATTGTGGCCGCCATTTCGCATCTTGTACCCTAAACCCCGCCCGCTGCCCTTTAGCAGCCAGCGAGATTTACGATTTATGATTTGGCTCTCGCCCTCCCCAAATCGTAAATCACAAATCGCAAATGATAAATCCTCAAAAGCCCATCTGTCGCAGCCGGTCTATCGTCAGTGGCTGCTGTTGGGGCATCATGGCCTCAAGCTGCCGGCGGACGATTTTGACCAGGATATCTATCTCGACATTGACCCGCATGCCTATACGAGCGCTGCCGAGCGTCGTTCTGCCGAGCGTTTCAGGAATCGCCGCCACGCGAAAGCCCTGCGGGCCGATCTCCGCGACCGTCAGACTGACGCCGTCGATGGCTACGGAGCCCTTGAGCACCATCTGCTCCAGCAGCTCCGGCCCGACGGCAAACTCTATATCGGCAAACTCGCCGAGCCGTTTCAATGTCCGGACCGTGCCAATTCCGTCGACGTGCCCCTGCACGATGTGGCCGCCAAACCGGTCGCTCGCCTGCATCGCCCGCTCGATGTTCACTCTCGCAGGCAGCTTGAGCGCCGCGAGCGTCGATTTCCCCAGCGTTTCGGGGCTCAGGCCGAAAGTCGCCGTCGTGCCTTGCAGGGCGGTCACGGTCAGACAGGTCCCGCTGACCGCGATGCTGTCGCCGAGCCGGCAGCCCTCGGCGAGCGCACCCAAGTCCACCGCCAGCGACCCGCCGCTGGAGGCGGAGCCGGCAGAGACTGACTTTACTTCACAAACAGCTTCGATGAGCCCTGTAAACATATCTCGTTATTCAACTTACAGTTTTCCGCTCCTCCGTGAGCGACGATTCCATGCTACGGCCGGCCGCCCCAAATGTCAAATGATTGTGTGCCGAAAGGTGGATCACCGTCCTTGCGCGCCTGTGTGCGGTCGGCATCGCTCTGGGGGTGCGTTTGTCGCTTTATCGGGTACCGGCGGGGAGTGTGGCAGGCCCCGCATGTGCCGGGCCCTCCACACTGTGCACCACCGGCTTCGGCGCTCGGGTCGCTCGCCGGCATTGCCCCGCCCTCCGAGTCGGTACAACCTGTCTGCTGCAAGACGCCATAGGGCAAGCTCCCCCGCCGGTACCCATAAAGCGATAAACGCAATCCTACATTTGCGGTCCTATGCGGCGGGTGGACCGGCGCGAAATGTAGTCGCACGCGTCTTGCTCCAGTGTGCAAATTCTCTTTCGCGGGGTTGTCGCACGTGGTAATATGCGGGGCAGCGAGGGCGCTGGCCGTCGCTGTTGTCGGGCGATGGAAGGGGAGGCCGCCGGAGAGCTGGACCAGCAGGCGCGAGGATGTGCCGGCGGTTCTGTTCGCGGCCGCTGCTGTAATGACGCAGGGTTGTTCCGGCAGGGAAAGGAGCAGATGCCATGAATACGGTCTGGTTAAAGATAGCGGGCGCGGCGGTTGCCGTCGTGATCGTGATCATCGTGATTGGCAACTTCCGCTCGAAGGATTCCCCGGCCCCCGTGTCTGAGCAGAAGGACAAGCCCAAGACGTTCTACGACATGGCCGACCGGGACAAGCGGTTCAATGAGGCGCCCAAGCTGGTCGAGCAGCCGCCGGCCCAGCCAGTGCAGGAGCCTGCCCCACAGCCGCAGCCTGAGCCGCAGGCGCAACAGCAGCAGCCCCCTCAGCCGCAACCACAACCGGCCAGCCGACCCGGGGGTGTCGTCTATCCGAGCGACCTCAAGGGCCCGACAACGTTGTACTTCATGCCGATGAGCGAAGAGGACGACATCCAGGCGCAGCAGATCCTGCCTTTGGCGACGGCCGGGCGGAGCATCGGCAGGCTGCCGATCATGCAGTACGGCCTGATGAACAAGGCCTGTCTGCAGATCGAGGAGCGCTGGCCCGACAGTTGGTACGCCTTCCGAGCCAAGCAGATGTTGGAGGAGATCACCCAGTACCAGGACCGCTACGCCCAGATGTACAAGATCACGCCGCAGCGATTGGATATCAGCAGATTCTTGAAACCGAGGCGGGGCGCGCAGCCCCGGACTGTGGAGCCGATCCGAAGATGACGACAGCCAATGGTATGATCCCTGTAATCTCGATCTCCGCCGACTGCCTGCCCGAGGCGTGGGAGAAGGCGGTGCTGGCCGTATGGGACCAGGGCCTGGAGGTCAAGACCCAGTACGACAAGCCCGACGATCCGCCGAGCCGCGACGCGACGGTGATGATCGCCGTCAGCGACCCGTTCAATGAGCCGCGGATTCATAAGAACTTCCCCGGCGGACCCGAGGAGCTCGAAGCCTATCGCCAGGAGGTCGTGAGCGGCATCCACGACCACTGGATCGACCCGGCCGCAGGAAAGTGGACGTACACCTATCACGAGCGGCTCTTCGCCTACAGTCCCGTCGAGGACCTGCGGCGGCGCAACGGCTCAAGGCCGTTCCACGCGGTCAACCAGATTCAGTACATCATCGACTACCTATCGAAGGCCGGGCACAGCCGCCGGGCCCAGGCTGTCACGTGGATGCCCACGGCCGACCCGCAGACGGACGACCCGCCCTGCCTCCAGCGAATCTGGTGCAGACTCGTCCTCAATCAGGCGGGCGAGTGGGTCCTGAATATGAACACCCACTGGCGCAGCCGCGACCTGTACAAGGCATGGTTCATGAACGTCTACGCCCTGACCGACCTGCAACGGACGATGGCCGAGGCGATCGCCGCCAAGCGGGGCGAGCCCGTGCACGTCGGCCGATACGTCGATATCAGCGACTCGCTGCACATCTACGGCAGCTACTTCCGCGAGGCGGCGGTCGAAGTGGAGAAGATGCGAAAGACCCCGTTCCTCCAGCGGGCGTGGGAGAGCACGCATCCCGCCTTCGAAATGATGATGCAGGAAGCACGGGAAAAACTGGCGAAAGACCCCGACTGGTTCGCCCGGGCGCGGGGTTGACAGGAGCAGACAATGGCAATCGTCGTCAACGGCGAGAGAATCGAGGATCGTGACATTCAGCAGGAAGTCGAGCGGCTGCGGCCCAGCTACGAGCAGGTCTTCACCGACATGGAGCCCGGCGAGCGGGAGGCCCAGCTCCAGGACTGGGCCCGCGAGAACGTCATCGAGCGCGTCCTGCTGCGCCAGGAAGCGAGGAAGAATGGCGCGGACGTTCAGCGCGCCGAAATCGATGCGGCCTTTGCCCGGCTCCGCGAGCAGTACGAAAAACCCGAGGACCTGCACAAAGAGTTCCACGTTGACGGCGACGACCAGATCCGGGAGATGATCGAGCTGCAGATGAAGGTCGAGCACAAGATCAACAGCATCCAGGCGGCGGCGCCCGAGCCCTCCGACGCCGAGATCCGCCAATATTACGAGCAGAACAAGGAGCGATTCCAGTCGGGCGAGCAAATCCGGGTCGCCCATATCGTCAAATACGTCAACTGGCAGACGGACGAGGCGACCGCGATGGAGACCGTCGCGCAGGCCCACAAGGAAATCACGGGCGGCGCGCCGTTCGAGGCGGTCGTGGAGAAGTACACGGATTGCGCCGACAGCGGCGGCGATCTCGGGTACGTCATGCGCGGCCAGATGGTCGAGGAGTTCGAGGACGTGGTCTTCAACCTCAGCCCAGGCCAGATCAGCGACGTGTTCCAAACGCGATTCGGATTCCACATCGCCAAGGTGTACGACCGCAGGCCGCCGACCGTGCCGGACCTGAAGGACATCAAGAAGCAGATCGTCGACGCCGTCAGGGACCAGAAGCGGGAGCAGGCGCTCGGAGAGTACCTCGACCAATTGAGAAGTCAGGCCGTCGTCGAACAAACCTGAGAACCGATCATCACAATTGCGATCCATTGGGTCTGATTTCCTGTGTCATGGGGGCACGCGACGTCCATCGCCAATTCCGGTTGGATCGCGCACTTGCGCCGGTCGCTTCGTAGAGACGCAATATCTTGCATCTCTCCGGAATCCCGTTGCGAAGGCTGGTCGCGGGAAGCGAGCAGAAATTCTCGCCGTGGATTTGCCTTTGGCGATTTCTATTCTACACTTTGAGTAGCCGGGAAGGACAGGAGAAGGCAGATGCCTTCTGCCCGGCGAGGGGTGAGTTTCTTTACGGCCAACGCCTCTTAGGAGGAGAAAGATCCCAAGCTAACCTGCGAACGCACTCGGGAACTGGGCAACTGCACAAGCGATAACCTTTGGGGGGGCTGTGTGAGTTTCTTTCCGAGTCGGCCTCTGCATCCCCTGATGCAGAGGCCTCTTTTTTTGCGCCCGACGCGCCGGAGGATTGTGGACTGAGCCCCAAGCTCACGAGGCGTGGGCCTCGGCAGTTCTATTCTTGCCTGCCCTCATGCCTGCGAGAGTCGCATAATCGGGCGGGGGATGCACATATTTCACTTGACATACCACAGCTTGATCGTACAATCGGCGTGGTACCATATGTTGGGCCGGTGTTCGGAAACAGAAGTATCGGCGGTTGATTAAGAAAGGTCGGTCCGGGTCGTGAGGTGTCCTTTCTGCAAGGAAGACCAGGACAAGGTCATTGATTCCCGCTCCAGCGACGCCGGCCGCGTCATTCGGCGGCGCCGGCAGTGTCTGGCCTGCAAAAGGCGGTTCACCACCTACGAGAAGACCGGCGAGAACATCAAGCTGCACGTGGTGAAGAAGGACAAGTCCCGCGTGCCGTACGACCGCGACAAGATTATCATCGGCTTGCAGAAGGCCTGCTACAAAAGGCCGGTGTCGGCCGAGCAGATTCAGCAGATCGCCGACAAAACGGAGGAGGACATCTTCCGGCGATTCGAAAGGGAAGTCACCTCCGCCTTCATCGGCGAGTGCGTGATGAAGCATCTGCGCGAAGTGGACAAGGTTGCCTATATCCGTTTCGCCAGCGTCTATCGCGAATTCAAGGACGCCGGCGAGCTCCTCGATGAAGTCAGTAAAGCCATCCAGGAGAGTGAATCGACGGAGCAGCTCAAGCTCTTTGACGAGTAATCCGGTTCCTTATCCGGGCCCCGACGGTCGCGGCCGCTGGAAGCCCGGCACGAAGCCCGCTATCTGCTAGACGAGTTTGCATGGAGGCAACAACAGCGGACGATGGAGAAGCAGCTTCGAGTCATCAAGGCCGACGGTACTACCGAGGCCTACCTGCACACGAAGGTGGTCGGCGCGATAAACAATGCATTATCTGCCACCGGCCGGCCCGACATCACCCTGGCCGAACGTCTGGCCGAAGTTGTCACCTACTACCTGTACCGCAAGTCCGACCGTCGCACGGTCAGCTCAAATGAGATCTTTGGCATTATCAAGGCGGTGCTGGTCGCTACCGGCAATGATGACGCCGCCACGATTTTGAGCGACCACGCCATCGAGCGGCGGCTCAAGCGTGCCCGCGTCGAGGTCCTCGCAATCGATATGCAGGGCTTTGCGGACGTGGAGAGGCTACGCCGCACAAAGTACGTGCCCGACCGGATGCCCTGGGACAAGACACGAATCGTGCAGGATTTGACGGCTCAAGCCGGCCTGCCGCACCACACGGCCCGCGCCGTGGCCTCCATGGTGGAGGAGCGGGTCTTGAACATGGGCATGACCGCGGTCCCGCTGAGCCTGGTCAAGCAGCTCGTCCTAGGCGAGACCGTCGCCGCACTCCGCGCCCAGCAGGAACTGCAGACCGTCTGACGTGCGTTCTGAAGATCCTCGCGTCGTACGGACTCTGTCATCCTGAGGCGAAGCCAAAGGATCAGGCCACCGGACGGAAGGTTTCTCTCGCTCGCAGCCCAGATGCTTCGCTCCGCCGCGCTACATTCAGGATAACAAATGGTGTGCCAGGATCATCCGTAATCCCTATTGGAGTGCCTGCCTGACGCGGTCCATGATGCTTTCGTGGGGCTCCTCTTCACTGATGTTGATCCAGGTCACCGGGCGGAAGGTTTTGAACCACGTGCGCTGGCCCTTCGCCAGCTTGCGGGTGTTCTTCTTGATCAGCTCGATGGCATCCTCCAGGGTCATCCGGCCCTCCAGGTGTCCGATAATCTCGGCGTACCCGATGGCGCAGCGGGCCTGCTGACTCAGCGGCCTCGGCTCGGCCAGCAGGGACCGGACCTCATCAACGAGGCCCAGCTCGATCATTTTCTTGACTCGGGCATTGATCCGGCGGCTCTCGACGGCCCTTTCCCGGCACAGTCCGATAATTGTCCAGTCCTGCCCCGGCCGTGCGGCATCGAACTGCGTCTGGAAGCTCGAAATGGGCCTGCCGGTGAGCCGGTGGACCTCCAGGGCACGGATGATCCGCTTTGCATCGTTCACACTGATGCGCCCGGCGGCCTCCGAATCGATTTTGGCCAGCTCGGCGTGGAGCGCCCCCAGACCCTCGGCCGTCGCCCTCTCACGCAACTCGGCCCGAATCCGCTCATCGCCGCCGGGGCCCTCGAAAAGCCCGTAAAGCAGGGCCTTGATGTACAGGGCCGTGCCGCCGACGGCGATTACCGGCTTGCCACGGCCGCGGATATCCTCGATCGTCGCTGTCGCCCGTTCGAGAAACAGGCCCACGCTGAACGATTCGCTCGGCTCGACGATGTCGATGAGATGATATCGGACCTGCTGCCGGGCTTCGATAGAAGGCTTGGCGGTGCCGATATCCATGCGGCGGTAGACCTTCATCGAGTCGATGCTGACGATCTCGCCGCCGAGCTCGCGGGCCAGATCGAAGGCCACGCGGCCCTTGCCCGAGGCCGTCACGCCTAGAACCAATATCATTGACGATTTACGATTTACCATTTACCATTTGGCTTCGCCCGGCGAATGGCTCCTTAAAGAGCCATGAGTTGTGAATTGCCCGTCGCTGGTTCCGATAACCGGCGACTACGCAAGCGGCAGCCGGGCGAAATGAGCCTCCTCTCAATAATAGATGGTAATTCGTAAATAGCAAATATGTCTTCGATATCGCCAGCCGGGTCCGACTTCGACGCCTTGCTGAACGGCAAGGTCCGGATCGTTAACCGCCAACTGGAATGCCTGCTCGCTGAGCAGAGGGAAATCCAGGAGGACCTGCGGGCCGCCCTGGCGTACACGCTCTCGGCGCCGGGCAAGCGGATTCGCTCGGCGATGCTGCTGTGGTGCTGCGAGGTGGTGGCCGGACGGGACAATCACGAGGCGAGAATAGCCGCAGCGGCTATCGAGATGGTTCACACTTATTCGCTGGTCCACGACGACCTGCCCGCGATGGACGACGACGATCTGCGTCGCGGCCGGCCTACCTGCCATAAGGCGTTCAATGAAGCTACGGCCATCCTCGCGGGCGACGCCCTTTTGACCCTCGCTTTCGAGGTCCTCGCGAGCAAGATTGCGGATGCCTACCTGGCGGCAGAGTTGATTACCCAACTGGCCAGGGCCGCCGGGGCCACCGGGATGATCGCCGGCCAGATGGCCGACCTGCGAGCCGAGAACGCCGTCGGAAGCGTCGAAGCGCTCGAGTACATCCACACCAACAAGACGGCCAAGATGTTCCGCTGCGCCGCGGTGATGGGCGGTTTGTGCGGCCAAGCCGAGTTGGGGCGGCTCAAGGCCGAGCCGGGGCAGTTGGATGCACTGGCCCAGTACGGCCTGAAGATCGGCCTGGGTTTTCAGATCGTCGACGACATCCTCGACGTCAGCGCCTCCAGCGAGCAACTGGGCAAGACGGCGGGCAAGGACGTCCGGGCCGCCAAGTGCACCTATCCCGCCGTCGTCGGCATCGAGAAGTCCCGACAGCTCGAACGCCAATTGGCCCAGGAGGCGATCGACGCCCTTCAGCCGTTTGGCGCAAGAGCCGATATCCTCCGTCAACTGGCCGACGCGCTGCTCCAGCGCAGCCGGTAGCCTGCCCCGTCAACTCTAACGGGGCAACACTGTCGCGCGAAACGGGCTGTGACACCGGCATGCTCGAACGAACGCCACTTTCTTCCCACATATATTTCCGCGCGCAAAAAATTTTTGCGCGTCAGGGAGGGTCAATATCAGATGTGATACAACGGGTATTTTCAGTCCTGCCGGGGGTAAGAGGAAATGGGGACTGGAAAAGACTTGTTTTCAGTATTAGTATCGGGGCGCGCCGCGGCCGGTCCGATAGCCACGAGGAGCGAGGCTCGCGGCGCCTCGAAATTTCGCTAAGGAAATTTTCGCCGGCCCGCCGATACCACGACTGTGCCTTTTTAGGAATGCAACGCCATGAAGACAAGGATGCTCATCGCTGAGATTCTATGGCTCTTCCTCGGAATGTGTGCATGTCCGCAGTCCGCAGAGCAAATCCCTGAGATCAAACAGCGCTCATATCAGCCGACATTTGGGGAGCAACACAGTTTCCTGAAGAGATGGTACTCTTCGGTCCTGAGCCGGCCGCCTCCGGCCCGTTGAAATAGACAATCCGGTTCTTTGATACAATACCACAAGGATACGATTCAAGACAATTCGGTTACAAGCGACAGGCCATAAGCTTCCCACTTATGGCCTCTTTCTTTGCGCCCCTTCCGACATGATCCTACGCTGCGCTCAGGATGATAAGCGGGAGGAGATGCCAGATGTTGCGTCTCTACGGGATGCCCTTGCGGGCACACTGCAAGCGCGCTGCATGCCGGCCGGTTGGCGACGGTGGGATGCTTACCACATGGGGAATCGGCTGCACAGGCTGCGGACCTGCTGCGTCGTCTCTTCGCAGAGGGACTCGTCGAGGCGGTACTCTGTATCGCTGTGGATCTCGACGTGCGTCAGGACGTTGTCCACCAGCCGGGCGGTGGGCTCCATCTCGGCCGGGCCCATGCCGTTCCTGGTGACGATGGGCGTGCCCAGCCGCATCCCGCTGGTGACCCGCGGGCTCTGCGTGTCGTACGGCAGCCAGTTCATGTTGATGCTGATGCCGCAGTCTTCGAGGCATTTCTGGGCGATCACGCCGGTCAGCCCCTCGCGGAAGTGAGCTATGTTGACAAGAAACAGGTGATTATCGGTCCCGCCGGTAAGCACATCGTATCCAAGGTCGAGGAACTGCTTGGCGAGGGCCTTGGCATTCTCGACGATCCTGAACTGCCGCACCCTGTACTCGGGCGTGAGGGTCTCCTTGAAGAAGACGGCCTTGGCGGCGATGTTGTTCAGGTAGGGCGTGCCCTGGAAGCCGGGGAACGTGGTCTTCTCGATCCGCTCCCACAGCGGCACGGTCTTGTTGCCCACCTGGATCGGCATGTCGAAGTCGCGGCCCATGACAATCAGGCCGCCGCGGGGCCCACCAGGCTTGTACGTGCTGGTCGTGGTGAAATGAGCATAATCCACGGGCGACGGATGTGCGCCCGCGATCACTAGGCCGGAGATGTGCGAGATGTCGGCCATCAGGAAGGCGCCGACCTCATCGGCGATGTCCCGGAACTGGGCAAAATCAATCGTGCGTGAGTGGGCGCTGGCGCCGCAGATGATCATCTTTGGCTGGAACCGCCGGGCCTGCTCTCGAATCGCGTCGTAATCGAGCCGGAAGCTGTCACGGTCCACGTTGTACTGCTCGACCTTGAAGAACTTGCCGGCAAAGGAGACCCGCGCGCCGTGCGAGACGTGGCCGCCCTGATCCATGCCGAGGCTGAGGATCCGGTCACCACTGTCGAGGACCGCCATCAGGATGATCTGGTTGGCGCCGGTGCCGGAGTGCGGCTGCACGTTGGCGTAGCGGGCCTTGAACGTCTCCCTGGCCCGGCAGATGGCGAGGGTCTCGAGGCTGTCCACGACCTGGCAGCCGCCGTGGAAGCGGGCGCCGGCGAACCCTTCGGTGGTCTTGTTCTGAACCACCGACCCGAGCGCCGCCAGGACGGCCCGGGAGCAGTGGCTCTCGGCTGCGATAAGCTGCAGTGTCGTCCGCTGCCGGTCGTACTCGCTGGCGATGAGCCGATACACCTCGTCATCGGTATGCGCCAGGGCGTCCAGCAGACCATCGTGATAACCATCGCTGGTCAGCGGTCTCGGTCGCATTGGCTCGATAATCGCATAAGACTGCTCGTGAACTCTCTGCAACACTTCCCCGGCGCGCCTGTCTGCCAACATGCGAGAACCTTCGACTCTTTTCTGTTGCTGGAGTTCTGCAAAATGGAAGTTGGGCTTATTATTCCAGGAAATCCGCTTTGGGATTTCCTGGAATCGGCAAGTGGCTCATGCATATCGCATGTCCCGCGCGGGTCCATTTTGCCGCGTGGAGTAAGGCAATCTCCACTCACTCTCCAGGATGCGTGCCATGCACCATCGGTGGCCATTATTGGAGAAGGAAAAATGAAAGGCGCATTTTTCCTTCCCCAAGTAAGCCCAACTTCCATTTTGCAGAACTCCATTCCTTTCTTCGTTCGGGCCCATCACCTCTGCCGCCTGTCGCTTTATCGGCAATCAGGTCCGTTTAACTGAAGAAAGTGCGGACGACGTCATTGAAAGTGACGTATACCAACAGCGCGAGAATCAGGGCCCAGCCGGTATACGCGACGATGCCCTGGGCCCGCTCGCTCAGAGCGACACCCCGAATCTTCTCAATGAGCATCAGGACGACGAGGCCGCCGTCGAAGGGGGGAATCGGCAGGAAGTTAAGCACGGCGATCGTGGCGCTGATCAGGGCCAGGAAGTAGGCGTAATTGACGAGCGGCTGCTCGGCCACGATGCGATAACTGACGGAAATGATGCCGACCGGGCCCATCAGATGCTTCGGGCTGATCAGGCCGCTCAGGAGCTGCTTGAGCGTGACGTACGTCTGGGCGATGAACATGACCGTGCGCCGGTAGCCCATCGCGATGGCCTGCACCGGGCCGCGTGCCTGGTACAACTGCTCCAGCGGCGCGAGCGGGACGTCCTTGGCCGGCACCGACCGGACCGTGATCGGCCGCTGAGCCTGGCCGACCGGCAAGGTCACGCCGCCCTCCGCCGCGCTATCGACCTGGTAGCGGAGGGCCACCGACTGATTTCCCCACTGGCGCACCTGCTCGATGACGTCGTAGAAGCTCGACACGGGCTTGTCGCCGACCGCGATGATTCGCGCCCCACGGGGAATATCCAGCGGCGGCACACCGTTTTCGGTCGAGATGGTCTTGGCAACAACCGCATGTCTGGCGTCCAGCGCCGCCACAAACCCGATGATGACACGGTCGCTCCGCCGTTCGCGTCTCGGCTTGACAGACACGGCCACCACCTGCTCCACGCCGTTGGCATCCGTGCGCAACACCTTCAGCGGCAGGACTTTACCCTCATACTCGTTGGTCATGTCGCGCACTTCCTTGTACGTGGGATTGTCGGTCTGGCCCGCCGCAACAATGATATCCCCGGTGCGCAGACGCGAAGACGACTCGGCCGCACTGCTCGCCTCGGCGGAAAGCTCCTCGCCCTCGACGGCCGCCACGCGAAGTCGCGGAACCATCGAATAAATCTGGCTGAGGGCGGAGTCGCTGTCCATGTCCGCGCTTTCGGACGCCGCCCAATCCAGGGGCAGCTTGATATCCACAAGTTCTGTGCCGCCGTTGTCTGTCCGACGCTCGACCTTCGTGCTGATTTCAGGGGCAAGCGTATCCCTCACGGCCTCAACGAAGTCCCAGTAGTGCTGCACCTCCTTGCCATCGACGCCCACGAAGCGGTCTCCGGAGCGCAGGCCCGTCTGCTCGTACAGCCTTCCCGGCTGGCCCACCTTGGCCACCGTCAGACTCGTGGGCGGAACGATGCCGAACTCGCGTAGAGGGCTGCCCGGCAACTCCTTGGCCACGAGCGACACCCGTTCGGTCGTGCCGTCGGCATGGCGGACCGACATGGGCACAGCCTTCCCGGCGTCCGACAGGGCCGAGGCGATGATGATATTGCTGAAGTCGAGGTCTTTTGTGGCGCCGGCGATCTCGGTCACGACATCGCCCGCCCGCAGACCCGCCTGCGCCGCCGGCGAGCCGGGAACGACGCCGCCGATCACGGGCGGGGCCAGCCGGATGCCCAGAAGAAAGACCGCGATGAAGATCAACGCCGCACTGATGACATTGAAGGTCACCCCGGCCGAGATGACCGCGATACGCGTGCCGATCGACTTCCTGGCGAACGACCGCGGATCGTCGACCTGCTTCACCGGGCCTGTATCCTCCTGGCCCAGGAGCTTCACATAGCCGCCGAAGGGGAAGATTCCAATGCGGTATTCCGTCGTTTCCGATCGCTCCGCCGATTCATCTTCCTTTTCCGAGGCCAGGCTCGGCAGAAAGCGGAATCGCCACCCGGCGGCGCTCTTGCGGATCCCCAGCAACGTGGGAGGCATGAAGATCGAGAAAGCCTCGACCCGGATGCCCGACAGCTTGGCCACAATGAAATGGCCGAACTCGTGCACGAGCACGACCGTCCCGAAACCGAGCAGGACGATCAGCACATTGCCCAGAACCCCGATATGCCGCACGATCATGTAGATGATCACCGCTCCGAGTGCGGCCCAGAACACGCCATTGACCATCCTTGCCCGAGATCCCGTCGTATCCGACATCAAAATACTCCTGTGATTTACGATTTACCATTTATGACTTACCATTTACCTGCCTGCGGCACCCAGTCAAATGGCAAATAGTAAATCGTAAATGATAATAGACTCATTTACGTTCTGTCTGCTTCATCCGAGCACGGACAGCCTATCCCTGGCTTCCCGTCTTGCCCACGCGTCGGCCTCAAGCAACTCCTCAAGGCACGCCGTACGCTTCACATTGTGTTTACTGAGGCAATACTCGACCAGTTCCATGATTTGCAGAAACTTGATCTCGCCGGCGAGGAACTCCTCGACGGCGGCCTCATTGGCGGCATTGAAGACGGCGGCCGCCGTGCCACCGGTGCGGCCTACCTCGTACGCCAGGCTCAACGCCCGGAACGTCCTGGGATCGGGCCGCTCGAAGTGCAACTCGCCGATCTCTTCCAGGTGCAGCCGCTTCGCTATGCCGGGCACCCGCTGCGGGTAGGTCAATGCGTACTGGATCGGCAGGCACATGTCCGGCTCGCCCAGTTGCGCAACCACCGACCCGTCCACAAACTCCACCAGCGAATGTACAATCGACTCGGGGTGGATCAGCACCTCGATCCTGTCGATTGGCACGTCGAACAGCCACCGGGCCTCGATAATCTCCAGCGCCTTGTTCATCATGGTCGCCGAGTCGATTGTGATCTTCGGCCCCATGTTCCACACCGGGTGGTTCAATGCCTGCTCGACCGTGACCTCCTGCAAATCGTCGAGCGAGGCCCCGCGAAACGGGCCGCCCGAGCCGGTCAGCAAAATCCGCTGCACCTCGCGGGCCGAGCCCGACTGCAGGGCCTGGAAAACCGCCGAATGCTCGCTGTCCACGGGCAGCAGCACGCTGCCGTGCTCCTTCGCCACCTGGGTGAGCAGCTCGCCCGCCATGGCCAGCGGCTCTTTATTCGCAATCGCCAAGCGCTTGCCGCACTGCGCCGCCGCCAGAGCAGAAGGTAATCCCGCCGCCCCGACCACCGCGGTCAGCACTGTATCGACCCCCTCCGCCTGGGCAAGCTCGGTGAGACTGTCCGGACCCGTCAGAATCCCGACATCCAAACCCGCAACAAGCGAGCGAAACTTCGCCACGGAATCCTCGTTGGTTACCGCCACGAATCGGGGCTTGTACTGCCGGGTCTGCCTTGCCAGAAGCTCCACGCTGTTGTGAGCACTGAGGCCGATCACCTGGTATTCGGGTCCGAGGGCCTCGATGACGCGCAGGGCATTGCGGCCAATAGAGCCCGTCGATCCCAAAATGGCGATTCCTCGCGGCATAAATGAGGGTCTGACACTATCCTTTCCGCCTGCGGCGACTGAATCTCGACCACCAACGCCGGCCCGGCTCTCTGTTCCCATCACGCCAACCCGCACTCCGACCCAAGCCGCACCGACACGCTCGCAAAAGCCAGGAGGACACCCTTCGCCGGCCCCACGGACGATGACCGTGATAGTATGCTACAACCACTCCCCCTGTCAAGCCGCAACACTGATGACAAGAGGCAATTGAGCCTCCAGCAGGTCTTCCGTAGCTCAGACGGCACAGGAAACGCACCCCGCTCGTAGAAGATATGGAACGACCGGCTCTCGCCGATACAGTGATTGTTCGGCGTGCCGGAGGTCTCCGGCACTATCGCGGGTTACTATCAGCGATAGCAGAGCCGCACAACAATCAGCTTGGATTAGGAGAACCGGTCGTGAAGACGAGTATAACGCATGTTGCCATGGACA
>Ga0315277_10006042_pt1 | contig 15916 bp, 12 predicted proteins | sample YL17G05_15_MG_FD_203695 | JGI IMG/M metagenome (GOLD analysis project Ga0315277, IMG submission 203695) | Sediment microbial communities from Yellowstone Lake, YNP, Wyoming, USA - YL17G05_15 | ecosystem: Environmental > Aquatic > Freshwater > Lake > Sediment | place: USA: Wyoming | collected...
AGGTCTGTACCGAGTGCCCGCCACCATCCTGGACCTGCACGGACTGGAGCTGCACTACGGGCCGACCCAGGCCGGAGGCGCGTGCCTGGACTGGCTGGCAAAGCTGCTCGATAAAACCCCCGAGCAGACCCTCGATCTGCTCGAAGGCCGCGCGGGTCCATCCTCGATTCTGTTTCGGCCCTATCTCCACGGCGAGCGCACCCCGTACTGGGACCACCAGCTCTCGGCCAGCTTCGAGGGCCTGCGCGCGGAGCACGGCGCGCCGGACCTGGCGCACGCGGTCCTCCAGGGAGTCGCGCTTCAGGAAAGACTGGTGCTCGAGTGCGCGGAACGGGGCTGGACGGCGAAAGAGGTTGTCCTGGCCGGAGGCGCCGCGCGCGACCCGCGCTGGAACCGCTTGCGCGCCGAGATCCTCCAGCGCCGGGTCCTGGTGATGAGCGACATGGAAAGCACCCTGCGTGGGGTGGCCCTGCTGGCCTGGGCCGCCCTCGGCGCGCTGGATCTCAAGGCGCCCCCGGCGGAATGGTTCTCGGGCGATGAGATTCTGCCAGACAGTTCCCACCAGACCTTCTGCACCAGCCTCATGGACCGCTTCCGCCTTATTCCTGGCAGGGTCGAACGCTGACCTACTGCGGCAACCCCATGCGCCGTAGCAGGTCCTGGAAGCGCGGGTCGGAATGCAGGCTGTCGAGCCTCGGCTCAACCTGGAGCCAGAGCAAGTCGAAGCTCCGGACCTGACACGCTTATCTCGCGCACCCGCTTGTTGAAAAAAAACGGCAGCCGGTACTTGTGTTTTGTGGTATAGTGGACCCCAAAACGAGTGAGAAGTCGATTTTAAGGGTGAGTGCTCCTTTTGTTCGGAGCAGACGGGTATCTGACAGTGTGCGGTATTGCGGGATTTACCCATAGGAGTCGTGTAGTTGCCCCGGACCGGATTCAGAAGGCCACACTCTCGCTGGTGCACCGTGGCCCGGATCAACAACACGTCTATCGTTCTGCCAGCATCGATCTGGGCGCCGTTCGCCTGAAGATCATCGACCTCCAGGGCGGGGACCAGCCCATGGTCGCCGAAGACGGGGATACGGTGGTCGCCTTCAACGGGGAGATCTACAACCAGGCCGAGCTGCGCCGCGAGCTGGAAAGCCGGGGCCATCGCTTCCGCTCGCGCTGTGACACCGAGGTGGTCCTCGAGGCCTTCCGGGAATGGGACACGGACTGTTTCGCGCGGCTGCGCGGGATGTTTGCCGTGGCCCTGTGGACGGAGTCGCGCAAGCGCCTGGTGCTGGGGCGCGACCGGCTGGGCATCAAGCCGCTGTACTTCTATCGCCGGGGCAGCGATCTCTATTTCGGCTCCGAGCTGAAAGCCATTCTGGAGCATCCGGAAGTGGACCGGCGCCTGGACCTGGAGGGCCTGAACTACTACCTCTCCCTGAACTATGTTCCCTGCCCCTGCACGCTGGTGGAAGGGATCCGGAAACTGCCGCCCGGGCACTGGCTGGAATGGCGGGACGGGCAGGTGCGCTCGGAGACCTACTGGCGGCTGGAATTCCGGCCGCAGCCGCACTGGACCCTGGAATCGGCCACCGAGGCGTTGGACTCGCTGCTGAAACAAGCCATGCGCGAGCACCTGATCTCGGACGTGCCGCTGGGGGTGTGGGCCAGCGGGGGCCTGGATTCCTCGACCATTCTGCACTACGCCGCCTCGCAGGTTTCCGGCCGCCTGAAGACCTTCTCGATTTCTTTCCAGGGGCGCAGCTTCGACGAAAGCCGCTATTTCCGCCAGATTGCCGCGCAGTATGGAACCGAGCATTATGAAGCCGACCTGAACCCCAGCCTGGATCTGGCCGGGGCCATCGAGGAGCTGGCCTACTACTCCGATGAACCCAGCGCGGACGCCGGCGCGCTGCCGGTGTGGTTTCTGTCGCGCCTGAGCCGCCAGCACGTCACCGTGGCGCTCAGCGGCGAGGGCGCCGATGAGCTGTTCGGCGGCTACATCACCTACCAGGCGGACCGCTGGGCCCGGCTGGCCGCGCGGGTTCCCGCGCCGCTGCGCCGCCTGGCTCTGCGCGGCGCTCAACTCTGGCCGGTCTCCGATGACAAGGTCAGCTTCGAGTACAAGGTGAAGCGCTTCCTGGAAGGCTCCTTCCTGACGCCGGACGAGGCGCACTGCCACTGGAACGGGGCTTTCTCAGCCTCCCAGAAGGCGGCCTTCTTCCAGGCGCCCCAGTGCAACGGGCTGGGCTTTCTGTTCAACCTGCTGCCCCCCGACGCCGGCCGGGCGGGATTCTTGAACCGCTATCTGTGGTTCGACCAAAGCTACTACCTGCCGGATGACATCCTCTACAAGTGCGACCGGATGAGCATGGCCCACAGCCTGGAAGTGCGCCCGGCGTTCCTGGACCATCGCATCGTCGAGTTCGCGGCCTCGCTGCCGGAGGACCTGAAGATCCGAGGCGGGCGGCTGAAATACGTGCTGCGCGAGCTGATGAAGGACAAACTGCCAGCCGCCATCCTGCGCCGCAAGAAGGAAGGCTTCGACATTCCGACTCACGAGTGGCTGCGCGGCCCGCTGCGGCCCCTGCTGCTGGATACCTTGACGGCAGAGGCGCTGCGGCGGTCCCAGGTTTTCCGCGCGGAAGCAGTTCAAACCACGATTCGCCGGCACCTGGAACGCCGTGCTAACCTCGGATTTCACCTATGGGGGTTGTTGATCCTAGTCCTGTGGATGAACCGGTGGAAGGTTCAGGCGGCGCCGCCGGTCGAGGTCCGGGCGGAGGGCCGCGAGCCGGCAGCCGCCTACGCTACGAACTGATCGTTGCCGCCTTCGCCGCGGTCATTTACCTGGGCGGAACTCTGAGCCCTCCCTCCTTGATGGACGATGTGGATTCCGTGCAGGCGCAGATGGCCCGCCACATGCTCGATTCCGGAGATTGGGTCAGCGCCCGCCTGAACGGAGTGCTGTACCTCGAGAAAGCGCCGCTGAAGTACTGGATGATGGCGCTCTCCTTTGGGATCTTCGGGGTGCACGACTGGGCGGCCCGGATCCCGATGGCCCTGGCAGCCATCGTGCTGTGCTGGCTGACGATGCGTTTTGGGGCCTGGGCCTTTTCGGAAAGGGCCGGTTTCTATGCCGGGCTGGGCCTGGCCACCTGCGCGGGCCTGTTTCTGTTCACGCGGATTCTGATCCCCGACGTGGTGCTGACGCTGGCTGTCACACTGGCGCTGTGGTCTTTGCTGCGGGCGCTGGATGACGAGGAGCCTCGGCCACGGCTGTGGGCCGGGGCGCTGGCGGCCAGCCTGGCCGCGGGAGTGCTGCTAAAAGGCCTGATCGGGTTGGTGGCGCCGGGCGGCGCCGGGTTCTTGTACTTACTACTGACGCGCCAATTGCTGGCGCGGCGCACCTGGCGGCGCCTGCGTCCGGTTTCCGGGTTGCTGATCTTCCTGGCCATTGCCGCGCCCTGGCACGTCCTGGCCACGCTGAGAAACCCGCCCTGCTTCGATCTCACCCTGCGTAGCGAGCCCGGCCACTACCGCGGCTTCTTCTGGTTCTACTTCATCAACGAGCACGTGCTCCGGTTTTTGAACCTGCGCTATCCGCGCGACTACAACACCGTGCCGCGGCTCTATTTCTGGCTGTTGCACCTGTTGTGGCTGTTCCCCTGGAGCGTCTTCTTTCCGGCCGTCGCCCGGCTGGGCTTCAGGCCCGTGGACCGGGCCGGAAGGGCGCGCCTGCTGGCCCTGTGCTGGGTGTTCTTCCTGTTGGTGTTCTTTTCCTTCTCGACCACCCAGGAGTACTACTCGATGCCCATCTACCCGGCTTTGGCGCTGCTGGCGGGGTGCGCCATGGCGGAGGGCGGGCGCTGGATCCGCCTGGGCGCGAAGGCCGCAGGCGCGGTCGCGGCCGTGGCCCTGGTGGTGATTGTGGGCATCCTCACGCAGGTGTGGAACGCGCCCACACCTGGCGATATCTCGACCGCCCTGACGCAGAACCCGGAGGTCTACACGCTCTCGCTGGGGCACATGAAAGATCTCACGCTGGGATCTTTCGCTTACCTGCGTACACCTCTGGCCCTGGCCGGCCTGGCGTTCCTGTGCGGAGCGGGCGTGCTGGCCTGCCGGAGGCTGCCGCGAACCTTCCTGGCGATGGCGGTCATGATGGTGCTGTTCCTGCACGCCGCCCGGCTGGCGCTGGTGGCTTTTGATCCCTACCTGTCCTCGCGCCCGCTGGCGGAAGCGTTGCGGCAGGCCCCGCCGGGAAAGCTGATTGTGGACAACCAGTACTACACGTTCTCCTCGATTTTCTTCTATGCGAACCGGGAGGCCTTGCTGCTGAACGGCCGGGTGAACAATCTGGAGTACGGTTCCTACGCCCCGGGGGCTCCGGCGGTGTTCATCGACGACGTTGATTTCGAGCGCCTGTGGAGCGGCCCGGAACGGTACTACCTGGCGGCGGAAAACCCCGCCATCCCGCGCCTGGAAAAACTGGCGGGCCGCGCCCGCTTGCACCCGGTGGCCGAAGCCGGCGGCAAGTCCCTGTTCACCAACCTCGGGGGGGCGCCGCATGCGCGTGTGCATTGACGCGACCCCCCTGCTGCTGCGCAGCGCAGGGGTGAAGAACTACCTCTACTATTGGATCCTGCACCTGCGAAAGCTGGCGGGGGACCGGGCCATTCTGGCATTCCCGTTCCTGAACGACCTGGGCGAGCTTCACCATGAGCAATCGGTGCGGGGCCGCTGGTCCACGTTCGCGCGCCTGGTGTGGCTGCAAATCGCGAACCTCCGGGGCAATCCCATGCTGGACCTGCTGGGCCGCCGCATCGATCTGTTTCATGCCTCCAGCGTCCAGGTCCAGAATCCGCCGCGCAATACGAGGCTCACAGCGACCCTCTACGACATGACCTGCTGGCTGGTGCCGGAGACGCATTTGCCGGCCAATGTGATCGCGAGCAAGCGCTTTGCCGAACGGGTTGTGAAACGGGCGGACGGTCTTATCGCGATCTCGGAAAACACCCGGAGGGATGCCGTCAGGATCCTGGGCTTGGCGCCGGAGAAGATCCGCGTCATTTATCCCGGGGTGGCGGAGGCGTTTTTTGACACGCCCCCCGAGGCGATCCGGCAGGTGAAGCAGAAATACGCGCTGATGCGGCCTTACATTTTGTTCGTGGGCACCGTGGAACCGCGGAAGAACGTGGACATGCTGCTGGACGCCTACCAGCAGCTCGCGGCCTCGCTGCGCGGAGCATTCGAGCTCGTCCTGGCAGGGCCCATCGGCTGGGCGAGCCGGAGCACCCTCGAGCGGCTGCATGCGAAACCCCCCGGGGTTCGCTACCTGGGCTACGTGCCGGAGCGGGATCTGCCTGCCTTGACCTCCGGCGCGACCGTTTTCGCCTACCTTCCTTTGTATGAAGGCTTCGGGTTCCCCGTGGCCCAGGCCATGGCGGCCGGGGTGCCGGTCATCACCTCGAACCTCTCGTCTCTGCCTGAGATTGCCGGGGATGCGGCTCTGCTGGTGGACCCGCGAAGTGTCCAAGAAACCCGGGCCGCCCTGGAGAGGCTTTTGCTTTCGCCCTCCCTGCGGGCCGAAGTCCGCAACAACGGCGCACGCCGGGCCGGGCAATACCGGTGGGAAGGGTGTGCCAGGGCGTCATTAGAGTTTTTTGAGTTCGTCAGCGGAATCTGAGTTCCTGGGGTACTGAATCGTTAGTACTAGTACGAAGCCGAATCTGCCGACGCAAATTTTCGCACTCTTAGAGTTGACTCTGAGCTCAGGCAGGGTCATAATCGTACAAGAAAGTGGTTTTAGACAAAAGCGATGAACACAACAGCGAGACAAGTATCGATTACGATTTTTGGCGTGCTATTCGCCGCCGGGATGGCAGCGGCTGGTCCCATCGACACAAGGGACGCTTTCTTGAACGACCTCTGGCAAAATCCCACGGCGGTTACTTCGAGCGCACTCTACAGCGGTTCCAATGCCGGGGACATCTTTGGGGGAGATTCCAGCACCGTTGAGCACGGTCGCACAATATTCGCTGACGGCCTGCCGCAGGGTACCGTACATTCGGTCAATTGGACAATGCCGAGCGCGGTGACCCTTAACAAGTTCTACCTGTTAGCCACCGGAGACATCCCTAACCACCCGCTCTACCGCTCGATCACTCACTTTGCTTTGAGGGATGACGACGGGAACTTGATTTACGAAACCGACATTACGCAACCTGCGAATGATTGGGTCGAGCTTTGGGTGACTCTCCCGAGTGCCGTAACGGAAGATAGCTTCCGGGCTGAGTTCACGCAGGGTGGTCCTCCCGGGTATCCTTCCGGCCCGCGGATCGCGGAACTCGATGCCTTCAACGTTCCGGAGCCCGGCACGTTAACACTGATCGGGCTTGGAATCGCCGCATTGATCTTCACTCGTCGTTCCAAGGCGAAGTAGCTCGTTCCAGAAGGCAACTTGACTAAGCAGCGACTTCCACAGAGTTGTAGGGCTTTTTACGTCCGTCAGCGGAATCTGAGCATGTTGGACACCGGATCAGTAGTGCTAGTAGGAGGTTCGGTCTGACTACGCAAGACTTAGGACTTTTTGGGATTGATTCTGAACGCGGAAAGAGTGATAATCGTACCATGTGGTGGTTTTGGAATATAGCGATGAAGGCGACAGCTAGACGCCTGTGGGTTACGATCGCCGTCGTGCTGTTGACGGCCGGGCTGGCAGCAGGAGGTGCGATCTCTGAGAGCGATCCGGACTTGTACGACCTTTGGCAGAGCGCCACAGTGCTCGACTATAGCCCACTCTACAACGGGGGCGAGGGGATTTCCGATGCGAGGGACATGTTCGGCGGGGAGTACAGCTACTTGGTAGAGCCGGGCTGCACCTTGTTTGCTGATGGGCAGCCACAGGGAACGATACACTGGATCAGATGGCTGACCTCTGGCCCGATAACCTTCAACCACATCAGCCTCCTGGCCGGCGGAGATTTCCGCCCATCCGGAGGCAGGCCCTATGACCCCGTGTGGCGCTCGATCACTCATTTTGCTTTGAAGCGCGGCAGTGGCCAGTTGATCTACGAGACCGACATCACGCAACCTAACGACGGTTGGGTGGAGCTCTCGGTGACTCTCCCCACTTTCATAACGGAACAGGAGTTCCGGGCTGAGTTTACGCAGGGTTGGGGCCAGTTCCCCTCAGGTCCGCGGATTGCGGAACTGGATGCCGTTCACCTTCCGGAGCCCTCCACGGTGACCCTGTTCGGGCTCGGAATCGCCGCGTTGATCTGGACCCGACGCTCCAAGGCGAAGTAGTTCCTTCCAGCAGGCAACGTAACCAAGCAGCGATTCGGTAACGGCTGAGGTGCGGCCCGCTTGACATGCCTCCACAGAGTTGATAGTAGTAGTAGCTGTGTCTCAACCCAGAGCGCTCATTACTGGAATCACTGGACAGGACGGCTCATACCTTCTGGAATTCCTGCTGGAGAAAGGCTACGAAGTACATGGCGTGGTCCGCCGGGTGGCCCTGGAGGATCCGGAACACCGTTTGTCGCGGATCCTCCACAACCTCGGCCGGATCCAGCTTCATGCCGCCTCGCTGGAGAGCTACGCCAGTGTTCATCAGGTGGTCGAGCAGGTGCAGCCGGAGGAGTGCTACCATCTGGCCGCGCAAAGTTTCGTGAGCTACTCGTTTGATGACGAGTTCTCCACGCTCAACACCAATATCAACGGGACGCACTACCTGCTGGCGGCGGTCAAGAATATTGTTCCGAAGTGCCGATTCTACTACGCCGGCTCCAGTGAAATGTTCGGCAAAGCCGAAGAGGTTCCGCAGAGCGAGACCACCCGCTTCCACCCCCGCTCCCCGTACGGCATCAGCAAGGTGGCGGGCTTCGATCTGACGCGCAACTATCGGGAAGCCTATGGAGTGCATGCCAGTAGCGGCATTCTCTTCAACCACGAGTCACCCCGGCGGGGCTATGAATTTGTGACCCGGAAAATCACTTCCGGGGTGACGCGGATCGTGGCAGGGAAGGCCCGGAACCTGCGCCTGGGTAACGTGGAAGCGAGACGCGATTGGGGACACGCCCAGGAGTACGTGCAAGCCATGTGGCTGATGCTCCAGCAAAGGGAACCGGACGACTACGTGATCGCGACCGGGGAGGCGCACTCCGTGCGGGAGTTTGCCGAGACCGCTTTTGCCTGCGTAGGCCTGGACTATCGAGACTACGTGACCTCGGACCCGGATCTGTACCGGCCCGCCGAGGTCAACCTGCTGCTGGGCGACGCCAGCAAGGCCAGGAGAGAACTGGGCTGGAGCCATAGGACCTCGTTCCAGGACCTCGTGCGTGGAATGGTGGAAGCCGACTGCCGCGCTTTAGGGGTCAGTCCGGTTTCCTGAACCCGCATCTGCCCTCCGCGCCGGGGCGGCTCGACCACGGCGGGATGGCAGTCCGGTGTGGTACCATACTCTATCGATTGCGGCCCAGGGCGGGGTGAAACGCTGGGCCTCGTAATTGTATGCGGCTTGACAGCTACGGGTTTTTGTTGGCCAATCTGGTTCTGAGGGACTTCCGGGTTCGGTATCGCAACATGTCACTGGGGATCTTCTGGTCCCTGGTGAATCCCCTGGTGATGATGGCCACCTTGACGTTCATTTTCACCAGGATCTTCCCCAATAACATCGTTCCGGACTTCGCCGTCTTTGTGCTGTGCGCGCTGGTGCCCTTCAACTTCTACAGCCTGGCCGCGGCCATCGGCACGACTTCGATAGTGGACAACCACCCCTTGGTGAAACGGGTGAAGTTCCCGCGGGAGATCATCCCGCTGGCCTCGGTGCTCTCCAATTGTCTGCATTTTCTGATTCAAATCGGACTGCTGATCGCTTTCGTGCTGGCGTTCGGCTATCCCGTCAACCGCTACTGGCTGTGGCTGCCGGTGGTGTGGGGGCTGGAGGTGATCTTTGTGTGCGGATTGACGCTGGCCACCTCGGCGCTGGACGTCTACATCCGCGACATGCGCTACCTGATTGAATCCTCTAACCTGGTCCTGTTCTGGCTGGTGCCCATCTTCTATCCCCTCAGCATCATCCCTCAGGAGTACCACCTGATCTATCAGCTCAACCCCATCGCCGCGGTGGTGCTGGCCTGTCGCAACATTCTCCTGGAGGCGAAGGCCCCGCCCACCTCGTTGCTGATTAAACTGACGGCCGTGTCGATTTTCTTTTCGGTGCTCGGATTTGTTATATTCGCAAAATTGAAGCGCCGGTTTGCGGATCTGGTCTAATTGGATTGGAATATGCTGAATCACTCACGCGTACGGGAGACAATTCCCGAGGCGCCGTATCCGGACACGCGTTGCGGACTGTCTGAGAGAATCAGCGAACCTGTCATTCAATTTCAGAACGTTTCGAAAACTTATTCGCGGAATCTCGGCCGCTCTTTTCTGCGCAGTTACCTGGCGGTCTGGCTTCGCCGGGTGCATGCGGACACCTTTTACGCGCTCAAGAACGTCTCTCTAACGGTCGGGCGAGGCGAGAGCCTGGCGGTGATCGGACCGAACGGGGCTGGAAAGAGCACTCTGCTGAGCCTGGCGGCTGGAATCTCCTACCCGGATCAAGGCACCCTCAGCGTACGGGGGAGGGTCATCGCACTGCTGGAACTCGGCTCCGGCTTCCATCCTGATCTGACCGGGGCGGAGAACATTTTCTTGAATGCGTCTCTGCTGGGCCTCTCCCGCAAGAAGGTCCTGGAACGCTTTGACGAGATCGTGGAGTTTTCCGGCATCGGCGATTTCATTGACGAGCCTTTGCGGACCTATTCGACCGGGATGGTGGTCCGCCTGGGCTTCTCGGTGGCCGTCAATGTGGAGCCGGACATCCTGGTGATCGACGAGGTGCTGGCGGTGGGCGACCAGGACTTTCAGGCCAAGTGCATGGACCGGATCCGGCAATTCAAGCAAGCAGGCAAAACCCTGGTCTGCGTCTCCCACGCCACCGGCATTCTGGAGCAGCTTTGCGACCGGGCCCTGTGGCTGGATCAGGGGGAGACCGTCATGGACGGGAATGCCGGAGAAGTCATCCAGGCTTACACCAATAGCCAGATCAGGCTGGTTCATCAATAGCCTGAAGCGCCATGGAACCCAACGATACCAAGATCAGCGTGGAAGAAGTCATGCGGCAGATCCGCGAGAGCGTGCAGCGTAAGCGGCACGTGCCGGTTGCGGTTGCGCATCCTTCTCCGCCCCCGGCCAGTGAGGGGTTACCAGCGATGGATTTCTCCCACCTGCGAACACTCGTGAACGGCGTCCAGGAAGCCAGCCTGCGAGTTGGTCAAATGCCGCCTGTCCCTCCCACGGCGCGGGGTCGCATTGGGGCCGTGCTGGTGCAGGTCGTCCGCCGCATGCTGTTTTGGCACACCGCCCAGCTAGGCCAGTTCGGCCGCACGGTCAAGACGACTCTCGAGGAGCAGGCAAATCTCCTGGAAGCTGTCTCGCACATCACGGCTGAGGGCGCCCGGCTGAACGAGCTGCTACGGGCTCACCTGGAGAGCCTGGAGCGACAGTTGGAAGCTGCCGGTGAAGCCGCTTCCCAGACCAAACAGGAACTGAAGGAACAATTCGAAGCAACCGCGGCGGCGCAGGAAGGCTTGCGGGCGCAGCTCGCGTCGTACCAGGAACGGCTGCACGAAGCGGAGGGGCAAATCGCCGCAGAGATGGCGGCGCGCGAAGGCCTGGCCCGGCAGCTCAGTTTGCAGGCTCAGCGCTCCCGAGCGTTGGAGGAACAGATTGCTGCCGAGAGCGCGGCTCGCCAGGCCCTGGCCGGGCAGCTCGTTTCCCAGGCGGAGGACTCGCAGGTCCTGGAGGGGCAGATTGCTGCCCAGAGTGCAGTTCACCAAACCTTGGCCGGTCAGCTCACTTCCCAGGCGGAGCGCTCGCGGGACCTGGAAGAGCAGATGGCCGCGGAGAGCGCCCGGCGCGAGGCCCTATCGAGGCGGCTCGCATCGCAGGTCGAGCGCTCGCAGATCGTAAAGCAGCAGCTTGCCGGGGAAAGTGCGGCTCGCCAGGCCCTGGCCGGGCAGCTTGCTTCCCAGGCCGAGCGCTCGCGGGTCCTGGAAGAGCAGCTTGCCGGGGAAAGCGCGGCCCGCCAGGCCTTGGCCGGGCAGCTTGCTTCCCAGGCGGAGCGCTCGCGGACCCTGGAGGAGCAGCTTGCCGGGGAAAGTGCGGCCCGCCAGACCCTGGCCGGGCAGCTTGCTTCCCAGGCGGAGCGCTCGCGGGTCCTGGAAGAGCAGCTTGCCGGGGAAAACGCGGCCCGCCAGGCCCTGGCCGGGCAGCTTGCTTCCCAGGCCGAGCGCTCGCGGGTCCTGGAAGAACAGACCACTGCGGAGATTGCGGCTCGTGAAGCCTTAGGCAACCGGCTCGACTTCGATTCGGGCGAGCGGCAACGGCTGGAAGAGCGCTTTCGGCAGCGCGAACAACAGGTCGCTCGACTGAAAGTCGAACTGGTCCAGCAAGAGCGCCGACTGAACGTGGTTCTCGAAGAAGCACGCAAGCGACTCCCAGAACCATTCGACCGAGAGCAATTGAGAAACCTGATCGACGAGGAACAACACAGGCTGGAAGCGGTGTACGCTTCTTTCGAGGATGAATTTCGCGGCACTCGTGAAGAGATAAAAGAGCGGTTCCGGGTCTATCTTCCCTACCTCCATCGACCGGGCCGTCCCAAGAAGGACATCCCGGTCCTGGACTTGGGTTGCGGCCGTGGCGAGTGGTTGGAGCTCCTGCAAGAGAAAGGCTTCCCCGCCCAGGGGGTGGATAGCAATCGGATCATGGTAGCCCGTTGCCGGGATCTGGGTTTGCAGGTTAACGAAGGCGACCTGCTCAGTCATCTACGGGGTTTGCCGGACTCCTCGATAGGCGCGATCACGGGTTTCCACATCATTGAGCACCTGCCCTGGAATGGGTTCATCGACCTGCTGGAGGAAACGGTCCGGCTTTTGAAGCCTGGCGGAGTGGCCATTTTCGAGACCCCCAATCCCGGAAATGTGCTGGTCGGGTCCCACAACTTTTACCTGGATCCCACCCATCGCAGTCCTCTGCCGGCTCCTTTGGTGCGATTCATGGTAGAGGCCCGGGGCCTGTGCAAGGTGGAGGTGCTTTTCCTTCACCCATATCCGGAGGCAGCCAAGGTCAGCACGGATGCGCAGGCCGTGGCAGAGCGCTTCAATGAGTACTTTTACGGCCCCCAAGACTACGCTGTGATCGGAAGAAAAGTGTAGACGCTCCCGCGAGACGAGACACCACCTGATGAGCGGAAGAAGCCGAGTTCATATCGTCACGCCGGCGGTTGTACCCAAGGATGCCATCGGGGCCGATGTTTTGGAGATGGCCGCAGCGCTGAGCGGCGCAGGTTACGAGGCGGACGTGTTCGCCAGCGGCATCGACCCGTCGCTCCGCCAACTGGTGAAGCCCCTCTGCATCGGGGAACAAGAGCACTGGCGCTCGCCAGACGATATTCTCATTTATCACCATTCGATGGGCTGGCCGCAGGGCGAGGAACTGCTCAACGTCACGCGGAACTCGATTGTCGTCCGATATCACAACATCACTCCCCCCGGTTACTTTGAGCGTTATTCGGAGCCTCACTTTGAGGCCTGCAGGCTAGGGCTGGAATCGACGCGCAGAGTCGCTCTCCTGCCCGGCGCCCTGTTTTGGGGAGACTCCTCGTACAATTGCCACGGTTTGATCAACTGCGGAGCGCCGCCCGAGCGGTGCCGCGTGCTGCCGCCCCTGCACTGCACTGAACAATTAGCCGCGCAGCCTTTCGACTGGGGAGTTCTCCAGGCCTATAGAGACGGCGTCGTAAACATCCTGTTCGTGGGAGGCTTCAAACCTAACAAGGGGCATCTGCGAGCCATCCGCGTTTTTGCCCGGTATCACCTTGAGTGGAACAGCCGCTCGCGCCTGATTCTGGTGGGAAGTTTCGAGCCTGCCTTCCAGCGTTATGTGGAGGAATTGCGGCAATTGGCTGCGGAGCTGTCCGTCGAGCCACACGTGGTCTTCTCCGGTTCGGTCAGCGCGGCGCAGCTTCGGTCGTATCACATGGTCTCGCAAGTGTTTCTTTGCTTGAGCGAACACGAAGGCTTCTGTGTTCCTCTGGTGGAGGCCATGTATTTCCGGGTGCCGATTGTGGCCTGGGGTCAGACTGCGGTTTCCGAAACGCTGGCGGGTTGCGGCATGGTCTGGGATGAAATTGATGAGGACCTGTTCGCAGAGAGCATTCACGCCTGCGTAGAGCAGCGCGAGTTCGCTCGCCACATGCGCCGACTGGGCTGGGACCGTTACGACTCCACCTACCGTGGAGACATTCTTCGGAGGAGACTGATCGATCTGTTGCAGGAAGTTGCGGACGTGCCTATCAATCGCTACCGAGCGGCCGGACAAGGCTGACCCGAGAGAGAGCATCCCCATGAGCAAACTGCGAATCGCTTTGGTGGTCCAGAGATACGGGCTGGAAGTGAATGGAGGATCGGAACGGCTTTGTCGCATGATTGCCGAGCGCCTGGCCAGGCGATTTCACGTCGAGGTCCTGACGACCTGTGCCATCGATTACGTGAGCTGGAAGAATGAATACCCGCCAGGGCTGGCGGTGGTGAACCAAATCCCGGTCCGGCGCTTTCCGGTAGACCGGCCGAGGGACCCGCAAGAGTTCGACCAGTTTTCCGCGTGGATCTTCTCACAGCCGCACACCCCGGAGGACGAACTTCACTGGGTGAGACTGCAGGGACCGTGCTCCTCCGATTTCCTGTCCTACCTGAAGGCCAACCGGCAGCAGTACCACGGGTTTGTCTTTTTCACGTACCTGTACCTGACCACCTGCCTGGGACTGCCGCTGGTGAAGGACCGCGCTCTGCTGGTGCCGACTGCTCATGATGAGCTGCCCATCTATCTTGGGATCTACGACCAAGTCTTTCGTGCTGCCAGGCGTCTCCTCTTCTGCACCAAGGAGGAACAGGACTTTGTACTGAGGCGGTTTTGTCTTGACGAGGCCAGCGGTGAGACTGTCGGAGTGGGTGTCGAGCCGGGTGCGCCTCGCTCGCCAGAGGACTTCCGGCGCGAGTTCCGCGCGCGTTTGGGGAACTCACAACTCATCACCTATGTGGGACGGATCGACGAATCCAAAGGCTGTCGAACGATGATTGATTTCTTCAGCCGCTACCTGAGCGAGCGCCCTTCCAGGGATGTCAAGGTGGTCCTGATCGGGAAAGCGGTCATGCCAGTTCCCAATCATCCCTCTATAGTTCATACCGGCTTCATTGCGGAGCACTTGAAAGACAGCGCCATTCAGGCGAGTCGTCTGCTCATCATGCCGTCTCCCTATGAGAGTTTGTCTCTGGCCGTGTTGGAAGCCTGGACGATGCAGAAGCCTGTCCTGGTCAACGGCCATTGTGAGGTGCTTCGGGGGCAGTGCTCCCGCAGCAGCGGCGGCCTCTGGTACTCCAACTACGAGGAGTTTCGCGAGTGCCTCGACCGCCTCCTCACCGACGACGCCCTGTGTTGGGCCCTGGGAAACCAGGGTTTCGCTCACACCCTTCAAAACTACACCTGGGAGCGGGTCGAGGAGCGTTACAACAGAGCTCTTTCCCAGCTCCCGAGCTGCACCGGGCCGGCGCCCGTTCTTGGCGCGTAGAATGCCGCGGAGCAAGTGATTGCGATGACCGACACACTGGCCTTTGTGATCCCCTGGTACGGCGAGGACATCCCCGGCGGAGCCGAGGCGGCCTGCCGCAGCCTGGTCAAGACGCTCTCTCGAGCCGGCCTTCCCGTCGAGGTGCTGACCACCTGCGTGCGGGAGTTCCGGTCCGACTGGAGCGAGAATCACCATCCCGAGGGCGAGAGCAGCGAATCCGGAGTGAAGGTGCGCCGGTTTCGGGTGCGCCCCCGCGACACGGCGGCATTTGACCGGGTCAACTACAAGCTCATGCAGGGTCAGGCGGTCTCGAGCGAAGAGGAACAGATCTTCGTAGCCGAGATGATCAACAGTCCCGGGCTGTACGAGTACATCGATGGCCACCGCAACCAGTACGTGTTCCTCTTCATCCCTTACATGTTTGGAACCACCTACTGGGGCTCCCAGGTGTGCCCCGAGCGCTCCCTCCTGATCCCCTGCCTGCACGATGAGAGCTACGCCTACATGGAAGTGTTTCGAAGGATGGTGGAGAGCGTGAGGGGAGTGATTTTCCTTTCACGGGAAGAGCAGAACCTGGCCCTGCGGCTGTACCATCTGGACCTGGCCAAGACGAGCGTCATCGGAGTGCCCCTGGACTGCTCCTGGCAGGCCGACCGGCAGCGGTTCGTGGACAAGTATGGTCTGCAGGATTTTCTGCTCTACGCGGGCCGCACCGAGAAAGGGAAGAACGCCGATCTGCTGATCGAGCATTTCTGCCGCTACGCCGGCGAGACCGACCCGAATCGCAAACTCGTCTTTATTGGGGATGGAGAGGTTCAGGCGCCCGATTCCCACAGGAGCCGCGTTGTCCAACTGGGCTTCCTGCCCCAACAGGACAAGTACGACTGCTACGCCGCCGCTCTGGCGCTGTGCGTGCCGAGCGTCGCCGAGAGCTTTTCGATTGTTATGATGGAAAGCTGGCTGGCGGGCAGACCTGTCATCGTCAACCGTGCCTGTGCGGTCACAACCGACTACTGCCGTCGCAGCAACGGCGGCCTGTACTTCAACGACTATGAGGAATTCAGGGAAATCGTCAAGGAGCTGGCCCGAAACCCCGGGATGGCAGGGATTTTGGGGCAGCAGGGGCGGCGCTTCGTTTGCGAGAACTACTCCCCTGAAAGAGTGGCGGATCAATATTTGCGCGCGTTGAAGGAGCTTAAGATTTAGGAACCCATTGGAGCAGCCCGCGCCCGTGCTGAACAT
>Ga0315277_10006043_pt1 | contig 15916 bp, 14 predicted proteins | sample YL17G05_15_MG_FD_203695 | JGI IMG/M metagenome (GOLD analysis project Ga0315277, IMG submission 203695) | Sediment microbial communities from Yellowstone Lake, YNP, Wyoming, USA - YL17G05_15 | ecosystem: Environmental > Aquatic > Freshwater > Lake > Sediment | place: USA: Wyoming | collected...
GACGACGCCAGCCACCGGCCCCCGCCGGAAAGTAGCCCGAATTATACCAAAACCGCAAAAGCCCCAAAACGGTCTAATTTGGTCTAATCCGGGTCAGTCGCGGACGGCCCCCGGGTGGGGTCCAAGTCCATCGCATAACAGGCATTATGCGATAGTCGCTACAATAGTGGTATCGCCAACTATAATTCCGACCATTCTTGCCGGACTTGCCCACCAACTGCCGCTCCTTCTCATAGGGAGAGACGCCTGCACATCAACGGCAGGCAATAGTTACTCAATGGGCTGTGTGTCCCGTAGCGGTGGCGGTAGATGTCATGCCCTACCACTCGATTAATAGTCAGAATCGTGCACTCCCAACTATCACGGCAGCTATTCCCGCAATCGGCAAGGCCAGAGAACAAGGCTATGCGCGTGACGTGCACCCGACCGATTCGTCAGAACACCTCCCCTCTGGCGAGGGTCGACGATGTAGCGGCCTAACGTGCCGTTCAGTGGTGGACGACGCCATCACTCAAGCTGACGTTATCGCCAGGACTAGTGGCGCCGGCAGACCTCTGCGACACAGCGTTATGCCTCTCCCAATGGGTATCACCCCTCATGCCCCTGGATTCGGATGTACCTCTCGGTGTTAATACCCTCGTGATGAAGCTGGCGCCCCTCGGGTTGCGGGGTTGGTACGACCGTGATCGTCAGAAGATAGCGAGGTGAACCAATGGAATCTAGCCATCCTTTGGCCGTTCGTAGCGCCTCGCGGCTGAATTCGAGGTCGAACCCATTCAGAAACCGCATCGCGAGCTGCAGAGATAGAGGGGTCGCGTACCGATACAATCCAGCCTGCACCAAATTAATCGAGCGGATGAGACCGATCGGGGTGACGAGCATGTGCGTGGAGAAGACGCCGGAAAACGGGTGTGTCTCCTCCACCACAGCAATACCAAGTGATTCACCATCGTTGGTGACTGGGGGAATGAGGTCACGAAGACGGGCACGATGGCCGGTGTAAAGCTGATACTTCGTATAGGCGGAGGCTTCTTCATAGTCATAGAGAAGAAGCATGGCATGTGGCGCGTGTTCCTCGATTCTTGTCAATTGGCCAGAGGCAAGTTGGTCATACTTCTCAGAGCCTGGGTAGCGCCGCTTCGCCTCCAGGAAACCGACACCCTCGAGGACAAGTCCATCGGCGTCGACGATCCGAACGAGGACCGCGATGTCGCCAAACTTGTTCTCTGCGGATCCGACCTGCTTCCACGCGGACCAATGAATCCTTCGGCGCAGTTCAGGACCAGCAAGGGCTACGGAGGGTAGCGCCTTCTCGAGGGCCAAGAGGAAGGAGCGGCTGATGAAGTCCTCGTTCCAGTAACGCGGATAGCTCGACTTGATCGTCTCGGACGCGATCTCCTCGAGGCGGTGGACGAACTGGAGCGGGGCAATCTCGTTGGTTGGCATCGTTGTCTCCGAGAACCTCGATCTGAGGCATAACGCTACGGTCCGGCGACGCCGCGCAGCGCCGTCAGCTACATGCCGCCGTTAGCTGGCCGTCTCGCGGGTAAGGGCTGCGATCATGTCCGCGTGCCTTGGAAAGCAACGAACGAGCTCAGCGCGGTCTCCTAATTCGAAGTCTCTCACCTCGAATCCCGGCGCCATTGTGGTCCCCAAGAGCGCAAAATCGCCTCCACTTACTAGGCGCAACCCCTGCCATACTCCCGCAGGGACGACTACTTGGGGAGACATACCGTTCGCGATGTCAATTCCGATAACAAGTACTCCACCCGCACCGTCGGCCCGAAGCTGGAGCATTTCCACCGGGTCCCCCAGGTAGAAGTGGAACACCTCATCACCACGCAGGCGGTGCATTGCAGAGAACGTGTCCTTCGTCAGTAGATAGTAGATCGCAGTGCTCGCGTCCCGCGCCCCCTCGTAGCCGCGGGGCAGAGTGGCAGCAGACAGACATAGTCGTGACCGGTAGGTCTCTTTAAAGTACCCACCTTCTCCAGCGAGTGGAACAAGAGATAGCATTCGAATCGCGTCTTCCGCACCTAACGGCATTAGTCGACTCCTTCTCACCTCTCGATCAAGACTTGGGCGCCCCGGGTGACTTCGAACTTTCGTGCGAAGTTGCCCTCATTGATTGCCAGCTGAAGCAACGACTCATAGACGAGCAAGACTGGGGCGCCCTTGGATACGTTGCCGTAGGTCTCCTTGAATGGTACTTGAATCGTCGTGTTCTTCACAGTAACCCGAACACTCTCGCCAAGGTGAATGCTCAGGGCCTCCGCATCTTTGTCGGTCAGGTTTGACGTCACGTTGCCGTATTTGTCTACGTCCATAATCGTTCCTTCGAGGCGACCTGCCTTGACCTCGTGGCGCACTGCGGGCAGTTTTGGGCGGTACTCGTCAGTTGCCGGCCCAACCTTATCGAGAGGATAACCGAGCGACAGTTGCGCTGCGGTTGGCCCGAAGAGGTCGACGCCTCCAAACACGTCGCTGTACTCCTTTGGCGATAGATCTGGTGAAGCAATTGTATATGACTTGCTGTGCCCGTACTCCTGAACCACTAGGTCAAAACACCCGTTGTCGTGGCCGACGAACAGTTGGCCATTGCGAGTTGCGATGACAGCCGGCTTGCTCGGGAGGCCACCCGGGTTGGTAATCACGACAAAGATCGTCCCCAGAGGGTAATGCTTGGACGCGCGCCAGAGCGTCCACGCCGCATTGAGTCGGTCAAAATCGGCGATCTCTGCGGTGATTGTTTCAACCCGAGCGTGTGGGTTGATCCCGTAGATGACCCCCTTTAACCGTCCCATGTAGTAGTTGGCGTCCCCGTAGTCCGTCTGGAGAACGATCAAAGGCAGGCCCATGGATGCTTTCCGCGCAGTTGCGATCGCAGCGACGTCGGAATCAACCTGTGCCTTCACCTTTCGGATCTCCGCGGCCGTGGAGGCATCTATGGATTCCCTGACTATCGCAGGAACGAGCGACTTGACCCCCAGGAAGCCAAGACCCCCCAGGAGTGCGAGAACGAAACCGCCAACAACAAACGCAATTCGGAACCTCGCGTCGATCCGCTGGTCGAGGGTCTCGGTCATCTTGTTGCACTGTTCGAGGGCTGCGATGTGGGTAGCTTGCTCGATCTTGTGATCCAGCCCCTCGAACCGTGATCGAAGGTGTTCGAGATCGGTCTCGAGTTCCTGCAACGTCTTCTTGGCCATTCGGTGTCCTCGATTCCCTACGGCCAGCTAACAGTAATCAATTCCCATTCTTCCACCGGTTCTCCTGCGGAAACACCCATTGCCAGCGCCAGTCGGCGGGGGCGCCTCCGGATCATCGGCAGCCTTGGCGGTCACCTTGTAGTGGGAGATGGTCTGTCCGATCATGGAACCGACCCCACGAGAATGTGCACTCCGGGTTCAAGATAGAACCCGGAATCGATTGCGACCACAACAAAGATCGAAGACAGGAGCAGGGCCGGTCAGTTCAGGAGCCAAGGCAAACAGCGCGCCTCAGCTGCTTATCCCCTACCCTCGCATAGATCTCCGTCGTCGTGATCTGCCGGTGGCCTAAAGCCCGTTGGACCAAGTAGAAGTCTCCGGTCTTGTGGTGCAGCCGGGTGGTTCACCACGAGTGGCGAAGGTGTGGCGGATGGAGTGGATCGAGACGCGGCGGGTGATGCCGGTCTTCCGGCAGAGGGCGGCGAAGCGCAGTTGAATCGGCCGCGGTCCCAGCCGTGTCCCCCACCGGCTGCGGAATAGGGGCGCCTGAGGGCCACCGTTGCCCTGTGGGGCGACTTCTCGCAGGAACCGGCCCAACATGCGCACCGGCATGGGATTGAGGAACACCCGCTCCTGCCCCCCGCCTTTGGCGCGGATCTGCAGGGTCCCGGCCTTTAGGTCCACATCCCCCACGTTCAGCCCCACCAGCAACCCCAGCCGAATGCCAGTCCCGAGGAGCAATTCGAAGATCAGATGGTCACATTGGGCGAGCGTCTCAGTTCGGTCAGGGAGCGCTGTTCTCAGACGCTCAACTCCCGCCTCGGTCAGAGTCGCTGGCTCCTCGGCCGTCGCCCGGGCCGGGTTATCCTTGATCCCCCCCGAATCCACATAGAACCATCTCGCCGCCAGAAGCCCTGCGGTGCACTTCTTGCCGACCCGCCACGGTGCTGACAAAGAACGACCCGGCATGTCAGAATCCTCGAGGATGCACTTGCGCTGAGAGATGATTTTCGCTAAACTCGTCAACGGTTGAAACGATCACCAAGGGCGCGCTCGGATGCAGAGACGATTCGCTGCCGCTAGCTCGTAGACCGCAAAGACGGAGCCGTACTCCTCCGTCAGCCGCCTCGTGTCCTCGGGACCCGCGGCCAAAGACAGCGAGACGACCCTGACCCGGTTCTTCCGCGTCTCCGAACCTGGTTTATGAAAGGTATTCAAGCCAACTCCACTCTCCATAGCCCGTGGCGAACCGCGCGGTATCCACGGAGGAGGAAAAGCCAATGTATATGCGTGCAGATGGCAGACTCTTGAAGACGAAAATAGTGGCGACCATGGGCAAGCCTCGGAAAGGGGTTCATGATCCGCAGGGTCACGCGATCGAGGAATCCCAAGACCCCGACCGCTTCTGGGACACCTTCTTGGGCTGGTTCAGCAGGGAAGGCATGTACTTGATTGACGTGATTCGACTGAATCTGAGTTTCTACGATCCTCCCGGCGAAAACGAGCGGCGGATCATCAAGTGGCTGAGGGACAACAGAGAGAAGGTAAAGAATGTGGCGCTCTTGGGCGATCTGCCCGGTCCGAAGCTCCGATTGCGCGGCATCCCGTCTGGGAATCTGCAGCTATCTGAGACATCAGAGTTGACGTTGCACCTGCGAGGAAGAACAGAAGCTCATATGCCTTCCATCTGTGTCGGCGGCTATCCTCTGGGCGAGATCGACAAGGCCGTAGTCTCCAAGATGCAGAGCCATCTCTCTCAAGCTGGACGTCCGCTGACCGTGATCCTAGGCGATGGTCCCGTGGTCCTAGAAGTGAGGGGGATTACGGACGGCGCCCTGCAGTGCGTGGTTACGAGTGCTGGTGCGGTGCAGGACCGTTGCGGCGTGACGTTAGGGGGCATACCGCTGAGCCAATTGAACCTGCCATCATTCCACGACGCTGACAAATGTGCCTTGGATTTCCTTATCTCTCAAGGCTATGACTGGAAGGAGAACTTCGCAGATCCTCACAGTCTCGGCAGTTTGTTGACATTCGTTGGTGTCTCTTTTGTGAAGACGAAGCACGATATCATCCAGGTGAAGAGGTACGCGTACGAGCGGATCCTCGAGATTCTGAAGCAGAGTGGTTCTCGGCTGACCGAGCCCGAGCTAGGGAAGGAGGCTCTATTCTTCGTCCCAGCGATAATCGCCAAGATCGAGACACCGCAAGCATGGGAGAACATCGATGAGATCCTGGATGTTGCGGATGGAGTAATGGTTGCCCGTGGGGATCTCGCAGAGCAGATAGGGCCGGAACAGGTACCCGCAGTACAGAAAGAACTCATTCGGCTATGTAACCTTCGCGGCAAGCCCGTGATTACTGCCACCGAGATGCTAGCCGGAATGGAGAACAGCCCGCACCCCACACGTGCTGAGGCAAACGACGTGTTCAACGCCATCCTTGACGGGAGCGATGCGGTCATGCTGTCGGGGGAAACTTCAAAGGGCGTGTACCCCGTTCAAGCCGTTGAGATGATGGTAAGAATAGCCGAGGCCGCGGAGACGCAGTTTGAGAATTTCGGTAAGCGCCGTCCGCTTGAAGAAAGTGAGCGAGGACGTCTGAATGAGCAGAGGTTCGAGCGGCTGCTCGTTGGCGCGAATGAGTTGCATACGGAGACAAGGGCACGGCTTCAGAGGGGGCTTGAGCAGGCCATTACCTCCAATGACCAGTGGTTGGCCGATCTGTATCTCAACAAGCTGAGGAGGAATTATAGGCAAGAGATCACCGACCGTATCTCCTCGTCGGCCTGTATGCTCGCCAGTAGTGAGAGGAGATGCGAGGCGATACTGGCGCCGACAATGTCTGGTAGGACCGTGAGAATGATCTCACGCTTCCGTCCGACGGTGAAAGTCATCGGCGTCGCTCATGATGCCATCAGCCGGCGAAAGATGGTGATCAGTTACGGAGTGTACCCGATAAATTGCGGTAGAGTCTTCCTGCCGACGGGAGCGGAATTCAAGAGCTTGGACGAGGTGTTTTGTGGGGCCTGCACGGAGGCCAAGAAGGAAGGATGTGTTAACAAGGGTGATATAGTAATCTACGTCGCTGGTACGCCGTTGTTTGTCCCAGGCAACACTAACTTGATTCAGATCAAGGAGATCGAAGAGCCAGGCATAGATGCTGGTCCGCAGGAGGACACGGAGGCCAAAGGCCAGTGCGCTTGAGTCAAACACTGCTCCCCGTTTGGGCGGACCGTGGTCTAACTGAGTGAATTGGAGCGGCCGGACCGTTTGACTTCGCCCACCGTAGTTGTAGTCGGGTTGGGGAACCGCGGGCTCCTCCGAAGGAGCCAAGGTAAGCAATCTCAGGCAGTTCGTTGCTCAGACTCTGGCAACGGCCCGCCTGAGCGATTTGTCACTCACCCTAGCATAGATCTCCGTCGTCGTGATGTGCCGGTGGCCGAGGGCGCGCTGGACCAGGTACAGATCGCCGGTCTTGTGGTACAGGCGGGTGGCGAAGGTGTGGCGGAGGGAGTGGATCGAGACACGGCGGGTGATGCCGGCCTTGCGGCACAGGGCGGCGAACCGCAGTTGAATCGGCCGCGGTCCCAGCCGTGTGCCCCACCGGCTGCGGAATAGGGGCGCCTGAGGGCCACAGTTGCCCTGTGGGGCGACTTCTCGGAGGAACAGGCCCAACTGCGCACCAGCATGGGATTGAGGAACACCCGCTCCTGTGCGCCGCCTTTGGCTCGGATGTGCAGGGTTCCGGCTCGCAGGTCCACATCCCCCACGTTCAGCCCGACCAGCGACCCTAAACGGATGCCGGTGCCGAGGAGCAGTTCGAGGATCAGACGGTCACGTTGGGCCAGCCCGCCACGGCGCCGTGCCGGCCAGCTGGCAGGGGTAAATCTCTCAGTTCGGTCAGATAGAGCTGTCCTGAGACGCTCGATCTCCGTCTGGGTCAGCGTCGCCGGCTCCCTCGCCGTGGTCCGTGCCGACCGGATCAGCCGGGCGGGGTTGTCCTTGATCCACCCCGAGTCAACGCAGAACCCAAAGAACGACCGCAGCGCCGACTTGGTACGGTTGACGGTGATCGGCTTGCGGGGAGAGCCGGAGGGGGTGAGAAGTACCTGGTCGGACACCAAGAAGCGGGCAAGAGCGTCCGGGGCGATCCGCCGGACATCGGGATCATTGCCCAACCACCGGCCCAGCGCCTCCAGATCGCGCCGGTACGCCGCCCGGGTGTGCCCAGAGCGGCCGTCCGCCGCCTGTTGGCGGGCGAATCGGTCGATACCAGTCGCGAGTTTCATCTCGTAAGCCCTTGCCTCCCTGTGTGACAGTGCAGGATTACGCAAAGAAGTCAAGTTGAATGGACCCCGCCGAACGTTGAATGGCGCGGGAAAAACAGCTATACTCCAGCTTGGGGCTACAAGGCACATCGGCCGTGATTTGGTGACAGTTCCTGTCACTGATGAAACACAGCCTTAGGAAGTGCTTCCCATGAGCTTCCTTGCCCATTCGGCGAACTCGCACGGCGCCTCGGAGCCACTGGCAATCCATCTCAGCCATGTCGCTGCACGCGCCCGCGAATACGCGGATGCATTCGGAGCAGACAGTGAAGCCTATCTCGCGGGTCTCCTTCACGACCTTGGGAAATACAGCAATCTCTTTCAGAGACGTCTTCGCAATGAGGAGCACGGCATCGATCATTGGTCCGCTGGCGCGTGGCACGCACTGATGCAATATGAGAATGCCGGCCTCCCTGCCGCACTCGCGATCCAAGGACATCACGTTGGACTTCAGGAATGCGCTGTCGATGCTCTTCGCAATCTTGATCCGAAGACTCCGCCCGAGCGATTACCCACCCCACTTCGCCGTCTTGCCGATGCTGAATCCCTTGAGGCCTTACTGGACCGAATACGTTCCGACGGCCTTGAAGCACCTGCTACTCTGGAAAGCTCGCTCTGTCATAAGGGCGATCTATCTGCGGAATTCATGCTCAATACCCGCATGCTATTCTCGGCCCTTGTCGATTCGGACTTCATCGAGACCGAGGCACATTTCGAGGGGCACGCCGACGGCACCCGCAACTATCGCGCCGAAGGGTCCTCACTAACACCTGAGCGCGCGCTGGAACTCGTGGTCCGACACATCGAAGGCCTGTCCCAGAGATCTGACCTCGCCCCCGCGATGAAGGATGTCAGGTCCGACCTGCTCGCCGCGTGCATGAAGGCCTCAGAATTGCCTCCTGGATTGTTCACGCTTACCGCCCCAACGGGTTCCGGCAAGACACTGGCGATGCTCGCCTTCGCCCTCGCGCATGCAGCGCGGCACCGCCTCCGACGCGTCGTAACGGTAATTCCGTACCTCAGTATCATCGAGCAAACTGCAGCCATCTACCGCGATATCCTGTCCCGGGAACTCGGTGATGACTTTGTGCTCGAGGTTCACAGTCTCGCCAATACCGTGCCACACGACGAGGACGCGGACCCAAGACCCGACGTGGCGGAGAGCGACGGTCAGCGACGCCGAAACGCATTGGCCGAGAACTGGGATGCTCCTTTGGTCATCACGACGAGCGTTCAATGTCTCGAATCTCTGTTCGCGAACCGGCCCAGCGCCTGCCGGAAACTTCACCGTCTCGCCAAGTCAGTAATTCTGTTTGACGAAGTCCAAACCCTGCCTAATTCGCAGATTATTCCCACCTTGGCGACTCTGTCGCACTTGGTTCACCGATTCGGAGCATCAATTGTCTTCGCGACTGCAACTCAACCGGCGTTCTCATCTTTGCATGAGGAGGTTTCCAAGTTCGCGACCAGTGGGTGGCGACCCGTCGAGATTGTTCCCGCCGATCTCAGGTTGTTCGAGAGGACGCGACGCACGCGCATCAAGTGGCCAAGCGAGGACGAGAAGATGACATGGACCGAACTCGCCCGCCGGTTGGTCGAACACCCACAGGTTCTATGCGTCGTGAACAAGAAGCGACACGCTCGCGAGCTCTACGAGGCACTCTCTTCGCTTCAAGTCGAGGGGTTGTGCCATCTGTCCACGAATATGTGTCCTGCGCACCGCCGCGATGTCCTGCGGGCTGTGAATCAGCGTCTCCGTGACAATCTCCCCTGCCGTCTGATATCGACGCAGTGTGTGGAGGCGGGTGTCGACATCGATTTCCCGGTGGTGTACCGTGCATTCGGCCCGCTCGATGCGATCGCTCAGGCCGCGGGTCGATGCAATCGGCATGGACGAACACGAGAGGGAATGGTTGAAGTGTTTGTTCCGGACGTTGCTGATGCAAATCCCTATCCCGATGGAACATACCGTCAGGCAGCAAGCGTGGCGCGTGCATTTCTTACCGAGAGAGGAGGGAGCTTGGACCTGAACGACCCATCCGATCTCATCAAGTACTACCAGAAGCTCTATCCCTTTAGGCAGGCAGACACCGAGTTGATGAATGCTGTTAAGGAGAGGACTTTTGTTGCCACCGCACATCAGTACCGCGTGATCGAACATGACGCAATCAACGTGGTTGTCTGTTACGACTCTGTGCGTTTCGAAGCACTCAAGAATGAGGCCAATGAAGTCGGCTTGACCCGAGCTTGGGTGGCAAGGGCGCGCGGGCATGCCGTTAGTCTGTTTCGCCCCAAAGATTCTGACCCAGTCCGATCTCGCATCGATCCAGTGCGGCTACGCTCGCACGACGAATCGGGAGATTGGTTCGTCTATATCTGCGAAGAACACTACAGACAAGATATCGGGCTGGTTCCGCCGTCCGATGAGTGCCTGATTGCCTGAACACTTCAACCGAGGAGGACCATGAAACCAAACGACCAGTGCCTTGAGGTTTGGGGTGATTTTGCATGCTTTACACGCCCCGAACTCAAGGTCGAGCGGTTCAGCTACCCGGTGATCACACCGTCAGCGGCTCGCGGCATCTATGACGCAATCTACTGTAAGCCGAAGGAGTTTCGTTGGCAAATCACCAAGGTCGAGATTCTGAGCCTGCCGAAGTACATCGCACTGCGACGAAATGAAGTGAACGGCGTCGCTTCGACCCAGAACGCAGCCAAATGGATGACAGGGAAGCCTGCCAAACCACTTATGGCTGATGACGATCGCATACGTGAACAGAGACAGACGCTGGCTCTACGGGGAGTCAAATACAGGCTTCACGCCGAGATTCGGCCTTGGTCGGAGTACGCGGACCGACTCCCCGCATTCGAATCGCAATTTCGACGCCGCGCGTCTGCGGGGAAATGCGTCTACCAACCGTACTTCGGATGCCGAGAATTCCCGGCTTACTTCAAGCCTGTTGGCCCCGGGGAATTCGCAGAGCCCGCAATTCAATATGATGACCACAATCTTGGCTGGGTCCTGTACGACGTCTACGATCTTTCCCAGCCAGGAACGTCAGAGAGTCCGTGCCAGATAAGTCTCTTCCAGCCCGTCATCACTGGTGGCGTTGTCGAGGTGCCTGACTACATGGACGACGCTGTTCGCCGAAGTGCGAAGGAGGTGAGCCGTGTTACATGAACTTGTCAAGTACGCTGAAACACATGGGCTCGACATTGAGCCGGGTTTTCAGGCCAAACCCGTCTGGTGGTGTCTATCGTTCGGCGCAAACGGCTCGTACAATGCCGTCATTCCGATGACGCCAGACGGAAAGCCGAAGACGCTGTCTCGGTGCCCGCACTTCCAGGGAACCTCGAACAAGGCAAACATCAGCGATTTCATTGTAAGCACGGCTGAGGTGGTCGCGTTGTATCCCCCGCACTCAAAGGGAAAGGACCACGCCTCCAGAAAGCACTCGGCCTACACAAAGCTCTTGCGGGATTCTGCCTCCGCATACCCTGTCCTGGCGGTTATCGCAGACCAACTGGACGACGAGGGGGTCCTACAAAAGATCAACACTGACCTCGGCACGATTAAGAAGCCCGGCGTTAGACCTACTCATCGGCTGACGATTGAAGTCGATGGCAGGTTCCTCCACGAAGTCCTCGATATCCAGAACTGGTGGAGACATAAGCACCGAGAACTCGCCGGAGTACAAGAACCCAAGAGAGAATCCGGCCAACGAATGAGATCGCTCATCTCAGGACAGCTCGTCGAGGTCGCTCTGACACACGCTCCGAGGATTCGAGGACTCTCGGATGAGGGCAGGCGGGACAATGCGCTGGCCTCGTTCAACAGTCCGGCCTTCACGTCCTACGGGCTGAAGCAATCCGCAAACGCAGCGATGTCCGAGTCGGAGGCAGCCGCGTACTGCACTGCTCTCAATCATATGATTGAGCACTCGTCGGTGTCCCTGGCAGGCCCCGTCGCCGTCTACTGGTTTAAAGACCGCGTAGAGCAGGATGATAATCTTTTCTTCTTGTTGGAGAACGGAGATGAAACAGAGGAGCTCCAAGCCCTTAGGCGAGCACGCGATCTCTTTGCCAGCGTTCAGACTGGCAAGAGGCCGGATCTGGGAGGCAACAGATTCTACTCGATGATACTATCGGGGGGAAATTCCCGGGTTACCGTGCGCGAGTGGATGGAAGGGCAGTTTGTCGACCTCGTGCGAAATGTCATTGACTGGTTTGATTCACTGTCGATCACGTCAAGCGGAGGTAGTGATGTCGCCCGCACACCGGGAATAGAAAGGATCGTCGAGTGCCTCCTGCCTCTCCGAAAGGAAAGGCAGAAGTATCTCGACTGGGTGAGGCCTGTTGGCCACGAACGCATTAGCCTATGGCGTTCGGCCTTAGGCGGGCGTCCCGTACCATTCTCCGTTCTCTCCCGGGTAGTCCGTCACACGCAACTCGACTGGACCTCCGGGGAGTACGACAGAGCGCTGCATCCACAGCCATCGCAAGATCCTCGGAACACCAGAATAGTCATTTCTGCACTCCACGCCCGCATGGGCCTTCTCAAGGCTTATCACATGAGACTGAATCGCTCTCACGGAAAGGACCCCGACATGAATGCGGCATTGAACGAAGATCACCCTCATCCAGCGTACCACTGCGGGCGCCTGCTTCAGATCCTGGCTCGGCTCCAATACGAGGCGCTCGACAGGAAACTCGTAACAGGTCTGGTTCAGCGGTATTACGGTTCAGCAAGCACAACTCCAGCGCTTGTGTTCGGACGAATGCTTCATATCGCTCAACACCACGTCGCGAAGCTCGTCGGCTCCGACAGCAAAAAGGGCCTTGGCGTCTGGTTTGAGAAGACTATCGCTGAGATTTCGACTCGCATCAATGAATTCCCGCGCACACTCTCCCTCGAAGAGCAGAGTTTATTCGCCCTTGGGTACTACCAACAGATGGCAACGCGCAAGTCCGACACCAACCAAGACACGACGGAGGCCGCCAATGGCTAAGATCATCGAAAACCGCTACGAGTTTCTCTTCCTCTTCGACTGCGAAAACGGCAATCCCAACGGCGACCCCGACGCCGCTAATGCATTGCGCATCGATCCGGAAGACTTACGCGGACTCGTCTCCGATGTGGCACTCAAGCGCCGAATTCGCAACTACGTTCAGATTGCAAGGGGCAATGTTATGCCCAATGCAATCTTCATTGAACACGCAACCAATCTGAACCGTCCCATCACAAAATCACACGAAGAGACTCCCGGTGGCCTTTCCGCCGGTGAGAAGGGCGCATCAAAGGACAAAGTCGGAAAAGCGAAGGAATGGATGTGCGAGCATTTCTACGATGTCCGCACATTCGGTGCCGTCATGAGCACAGGCCCAAATGCGGGGCAGGTACGCGGGCCAGTCCAGATGAGCTTTGCGCGATCTCTTGATCCTATCCTGCCTCTGGATCTCTCGATCACACGCATGGCAATTGCCGAGGAACCGAAGGGCGTGAGAACGAGCGCCGAGTACGAAAAATGGGAAGCCGAGCAGCCTGAAGACAAACTCCGCACCATGGGGCGCAAAACACTCATTCCGTACGGCCTCTATTTGGGCAAGGGATTCATCAGCGCCCATCTCGCGGAAGGGACGGGATTCACTGAGGACGACCTCTCGCTCTTCTGGGAGGCCTTGCTGAAGATGTACGAGCATGACCGCTCGGCCAGCAAGGGGATCATGTCTGTTCGCGAGCCCGTGTTCATCTTCCGCCACGTTGGAACGGACACCGACCAGAATCAGAGAAAGCAGCAAGGGAAGCTCGGATGCGCACCGGCCCACAAGCTCTTCGACTTGGTGACCGTCAATAAGCGAGATGGCGTCAAAGTCCCCCGTTCATTCGGCGATTACGAAGTCACATTTCGCAAGAGTGCTGTCCCGCCCGGAGTGAGTGTCGGCCTGGCTGTCACGGCACCCGGCGGAGGAGTACAGTGCCATTGGGATACGATTCCGTATGACGCTGGCATTAAGGTGAGCTGAGACGTCTCGCGAGGTAACCATGTTCACCGAAGACGACCTCCTTCCCATTTCCGCGCTCCAGCACTTGTCGTTCTGCGAGCGGCAGTGGGGGCTTATGTACCTCGAAGGAACATGGGATGAGAACCCATTGACGGTTGAGGGTGGTCATCTGCACGAGCGCGCCGACGAACCGGCCAGCGAATCGCGAGGCGATTTGCGGATCGCGCGCGGGCTACGGCTACGCTCATTGCGCTTGGGATTAGTCGGGGTGGCGGATGTTGTCGAATTCCATCGCCTGAGGGAAAGAGATACAGGGGCGCGGCTCATCGATTGCCAAGGCGTGTGGCAGCCCGTGCCGATCGAATACAAGCACGGCCGCCCCAAGGCCGGACGGTGCGATGAAGTGCAGCTCTGTGCTCAGGCACTCTGTCTCGAAGAAATGCTCGGCGGCGAAGTTCCTGCAGGCCAAATCTATTACGGCAAGACACGCCGCCGTCACGATGTCGTCTTTGACGTCGCGCTTCGAGAGGAAACCGAACGATTGGCTGCACGTACGCATGCGCTGACCGGCGAAGGAAAGACGCCGCCCGGACGCTACGAACGCAAGTGCAGAAGCTGCTCTCTCATCGTGCAGTGCCAGCCCAAAGCCACCACCGGACGTAGCGCCGCGGCATACCTGCGTAAGGCGTTGCAGCCGGGTTGGAACGAGGAGTCCTGAGGTGCGGAAGCTGCTCAATACACTTTACGTCACCACGCAGGGCTCACACTTGTCCTGCGATGGGGACACCATTCGGATTGAGATCGAGGGAGAGTTGAAGCTGCGTATTCCCGTGCACACACTCGACGGCGTCGTCTGTTTCGGCCGCGTCTACTGCACTCCGCCGATGCTCGAATTGTGCGCCGAACACAATGTCAGCCTCTCGTATCTGACCGAACACGGACGCTTCCGCGCCCGTCTGCAGGGTCCTGTCTCGGGGAATGTGCTCTTGCGCCGGGAGCAATACCGACGTGCGGATGACGGCGACCAATCCGCTCTCATCGCTCGTGCGATGGTCGGGGCGAAGATTGCCAACGCGAGGACTGTCTTACAAAGGAGCGCACGCGATCATGCCATGCCCGACAGCGCCGATGCTCTCCGCAAGGCAGCCGATTACCTTGCCAACGTTTTGAGACGGTTCACTGATTCGACACCTCTGGACATTTTGCGAGGGTGGGAAGGCGAGGCGGCGCATGCGTATTTCAGTGCCTTCGCTCACATGGTCGTCTCGCAACGTGAGGACTTTCCTTTCCATGAGAGGAACCGCCGCCCTCCACTGGACAATATGAATGCTCTCCTCTCCTTCCTGTACACACTGCTTGTTCACGACGTCGTCTCGGGATTAGAGACAGTCGGTCTGGATCCAGCCGTCGGCTTTCTCCATAGCGGCCGCCCGGGCCGTCCAAGTCTCGCGCTCGATATGATGGAGGAATTCCGTCCCATGCTGGCCGACCGGGTTGCACTGTCATTGATCAACAGACAGCAGATCAGAGGCAGTGGATTTATGCGATCAGAAACAGGAGCAGTGATGATGGACGACAAGACGCGAAAGGAAGTCATCGTCACGTATCAGAAGCGAAAGGCCGAGGAGATTTACCATCCGTTCCTCGAAGAGCGCTTCGCCGTCGGGCTACTGCCCTACGCGCAGGCGCTGCTCCTGGCGCGCCATCTACGCGGGGCTCTTGATGCATATCCAGCTTTCGTCTGGAAGTAGAAAGGAACTATTCTCTCATGATGGTCTTGATCACCTACGACGTGAACACGGAATCTACCGAAGGACGCAAACGCCTGCGTGACATTTCAAAGACCTGCCAGAATCGCGGACAACGGGTTCAGAATTCCGTGTTCGAATGCTTGGTCGAGCCCGCGCAGTGGTCAGAGCTTCGTCACCGACTATCAGAGATCATCGATGAGGACACGGACAGTTTGCGGTTTTATTTCCTCGGCAGCAACTGGAAGCGCAGGGTGGAGCATGTGGGTGCGAAGGAGACATACGACCCTGAAGGACCGTTGGTGATTTGAACGCGCCTACCTCTCCGGAACACGTTGTCCGGAGCGGGTTCGCGGCACGTCAAACGAGATGATGCACAAGAAGATAAGAGGAAGACCCATTGGCGCTGGTGCCCGACAGGGAGGTTTGCGCCAGGGGTACGCGGAATCGATCATGTAAGTCTTGTTCCTGCGAATAGTTAGACCGCGCAGGATCGCCCCCCGCGCGGGGGCGTGGATTGAAACCCGAAGATGGACATGAGAACGATTGCAGGATCAAGATCGCCCCCCGCGCGGGGGCGTGGATTGAAACGATAAATGTGGCGCCCCGGACTTGTCCCGTGAATGATC
>Ga0315277_10006044_pt1 | contig 15914 bp, 15 predicted proteins | sample YL17G05_15_MG_FD_203695 | JGI IMG/M metagenome (GOLD analysis project Ga0315277, IMG submission 203695) | Sediment microbial communities from Yellowstone Lake, YNP, Wyoming, USA - YL17G05_15 | ecosystem: Environmental > Aquatic > Freshwater > Lake > Sediment | place: USA: Wyoming | collected...
GAAGATCGAGAAGGCCGAACGCGATAATTTTATTCCGGTAGGATTTCGGAAACGCCGGGTTCGATTTCCCGTCGCGTGACGGATCTTTCGACCGCAGGCAAAACGGTTCGCCTCAGGCCGGGCCCCATTTCATGAGCACCGGCGGGATGAGCGTCAGGGCCGCGAAGAAGGCAAAGCGATACTTTACTTGTCGCAGCCGGCTTTGGATCCGCATCCTTTGGCGCCGCATCCCTTGGCGCCGTGCCCGTCCTGTCCCATCTTGCCAATCTTGTGACCACTGCATCCGCCGCCGCAACCGGCCCCATGGCCCATTCCGGCCCCGCAGCTCATGCCCGCACACTTCTGGTCAAGGGCTTTCTTCTGCTCATCCGTCAGCAGACGGCCGACCTCGCTCCGGTGAGCCAGGCACTTCTTCTGGATGTCCGCGCCGACCTTGGCCAGCTCGTCGATCTTGGCTTCGAGCTTTTTCTGGTCGGCCTTTTCGAGCATTAGTTGGCGCAGCTCGAGTCGCTTGGTCTTCAGATCTGCTTGGAGGAGAACCAGGGCTTTCTGGTGCTCGACCTTGAGTTTTTCGATCTTGATGGCCTGGTCGGGAGTCAGGTTGGGGATGCCGCACGCTTTGTCCGAAGCCCCCGGGTCGGCTTTCTGGGCCAGTAAGGGGAGCGTCAGGACGAGCGCGAGTCCGACTAGGACCGTCACCGTTGATTTTGTCAACTTCATATGTTATTCCTCCTGAAAAAAGATTACCGTTCAAATTCCTGGGGACAGCTCGCATGGCCGGCGGCCGCTGAACTGCGACCGGTCCCTTTCTCGCGAGGGCAGACATGGTCCTCGAATATCCGGAAAAACATCGATTTCTGTTCGTCCGTCAGGACTTCCTTTTCTTTCAGAAGATTGAGGACGGCTTTTTTCTGAATCTCCGCCTGGAGCCGGCTGATTTCTTCGATGAGCTTATCGATCGACGCGCCGTCGGGCGATTCTTTTTTCATCTCCTCGACCATCGCCCATTTCTTTTCCTGCATCCGTGCCTGAACGTCACCGATTTCGGAATCAAAGGAAAACCGGATGTCCTTGATGCACTTCTGCTGCTCTCCGCTCAAGCACAATTGTCTTTCGAAAAGGTCCACCAAGACCGGGCTCGCGGCCGGCCGCTCTCCCGGCTCTCTGAGCCAGCGATTGTAGGCGAATGCCAACAGCGCCGAAACGTTGATGACGACTAGCAGGATGAGCCCTAACGTCCATAGCCTTTTCTTCATTCGAGGTCTTCTTTCTTCGAATTCTGCCGGCTTATGTAAAAGTCGGCTACCGAGCCTCGCGGGATATTTTCGAAGCTGTCGAGAAATCGACCGGCGAAGGATTCTTCAGGAGAGGGGAGGTTTTTTCCCGCCTTGCCCATCTCGTACCCGGCAAATATCCCGCCCAGAAAGACCGCAGCTACCGCCGCCGGCCGGAGAATCCTCCAGGCAACGGCGAGGACGCCTCGCCGGCCGGGCCGCAGCTCCTCCTCGACCTTTATCCTTTCGATGAGACGGGGAAAGAATGACGGGGAAGGCTGAATATCTGCAGGCGGAACCGGGTTTTCCCAGGCCCGGGAAAACTGTTGAGCGAGCGAGGCGCACTCCGGGCAGGAATCGAGATGATTCTGGACATCCGGAGACGCCGCCCCTGCGATGTCCTTTTCGGCGACGGAGATCAGATGACTCCGGATGAAGGCGCACGCTTTGTTCTTGCCTGACCCTGTCTTTTTCATGTCTATACCATTGGACACGGAAACGCGGCTAAAACTTGCGGCCCCGGCAGAGATCCGGGAACTGGGGAGCCAGCTTCTTCTGAAGGCTGAGCTTGGCGCGGTGAAGGCAGGATTCCACAGAAGACACGGAGACATCCATGACCTCGGCGATCTCTTGGTAAGAGCGGCCTTCGAATTTATGGAGGATGAGCATGGCCTTTTGCTTCTCGGGCAGCGAAGCGACCGCCTTCCGGATGAGTTCTCGCGTCTCGTTCAGCGTCCAGGCGGACGCGGGGTCGTCCCCGTCAGGCGACACGAAGCCCGGCCCGCTCCAGCCCTCGTTTTCGAGCCCGCGGCGGAGTTCTCCCCACAGCCCGAATTTCCTATTATCGCGATTGAAGTTCCTACAGCGGTTGACGGCGATCCGATAGATCCAGGTGGAGACGCGGCAATCGTGCCGGAAGGTCCCGGACGATCTATACATCTGAAAAAAAACGTCCTGGGCGATGTCCTCGGCATTCTGAGGGTGGCTGAGCAAGCGGGAGCAAAGACCGAGGACTCTGTTCTGAAAGCGATCGACGAGAATCTTGAAAGCGCCGAGGTCTTTGGCCGCAATTCTCTGCAGCAATTCCCCGTCTTCCATCGATTCCGGAGTTTGGATCGCGGCACTCCTCTAAATCAGGCGCAAAACGACTACCCTAATGTACTATTAGACACCGCGGCCGCACAAAACTTGCGTACGGCTTCCTCCGGACAGAGGGACAGTCCCCATTCCGTAACAGCCCCGGAATGGGGGCAGTCCCTAGGCCGGACCCCACTTCATGAGCACGGGCGGGATGAGGGTCAGGGCGGCGAAAAGGACCCAGAGGAGGAGGAGCGGCACCATCCACTTGGCCCATTTCTCCCATTTCAGTCCGGCCAGGCCCAAGACCTCCATGGTCACGCCGGAGGTCGGCAGGACAGGGTTGATGTACTCGGCCAGCTGGAAAGCGAAGACGGAGGTCTGCCGGGTGATGCCGACGAGGTCGCCCAAGGGGGCCATAATGGGGATTGTCAGCGCCGCCTGGGCTGTCCCCGAATGGACGAAGAAGTTGATGACGCACTGGGAAACGAACATGAGCTCAGCCGATATGTCCCGGTCCCAGCGATAACCGACCTTGCCCACGGGTTCCAGAAACGTCAGTCTGTCCAGGGCGAGCACCGGTCGGATCATGTACTTCCCCACCCGCTCGGCCTCCGGCTTCGTCTTAGCCCGCACCAGGCTATGGACATTGAAGCTGGTGTGCCGCCAGGAGGGAATGCGCTCGGCCCATTCCGGGCTCAGCAGTTCCTTGCGGACAAGCATCGCCAGCACCTCGCGGGCGAAGACCTCGGCCAACCGCGAGTCGTCCAAGCACGCGATCTGATGGAAGACACCCGCCGCGTCCACTTCACCCTCGGTCACCAGAAAATGCAGGTGGGGGTGCAAATTGATCCTATCCCCGAACGTCTGGATGGCGGCGATGACGCCGGGCGAAGAAATTTCTGCGCCGGACCATGGGCGCCAGAAAGTCTAACAGTAATGTGGATGGTGGAAATACAAAAAACAGCGTTGCTGGATTACAAATCCGATGTCTCCAGGCGTTGCTTGATTGCTCTCCACCTTGGACACAGTTTCTCAAGCTGGGCATAGAATTCTATGTCGTGCCGCGGATGTTTGATATGACAAATCTCGTGGGCGATCACGTAATCGATGCATGAAGATGGGGCGCGTACCAATTCCGGATTCAGAGAAATGCGTCCGTTACGGTGGGCGCTGCCCCACCTTTTGGGCATGTCGAGCAGATGCAGCTTAGGCTCTGGCAGCCTTCGTTCGACACACCATGTCAGCCATTTTCCCAGTCGACGTTCGAATTGTTCTTTGGCTCGCTCCCTTATCCAACCAGAAACCAAAACAGCAACCGCCCGGCCGGAAGCTGATCGTGTGTGGACGTGTAGATAGGCGCCCCGTAATTTTACGTCCGAGTGGTCTGCCGTTGTCACTATAAGACGGTATTGCCGCCCGAGGTACCGATGTGTCGCGCCGGTACAATACCGTCGTTCCGGACGTTCCAAACGCAAGGTAGAAAAAAAACGGCGTTGGCGACTGATCCAGCCGGAGCGCTTTTCAATTTTTCGCTGTATTTCAGAGAGGGCGGCGTCCAAAGGGGCGATGACCTCAACCAATCCATTAGGCAGAACACTGATCGAAAGCGTCCGCCGACGGGACCGTTTCAGGGAACAACGGCCGATGGCTGTGGTGATGCTTTCCATTTAAACGTCGTTCGGGCGGTTTCGGGCAATCCGAAGGCAGGACTCAATCAGAGCGTCCATCTGTTCCAGGGAAAGGGTGATTCCCCGCTCGCTTTGAAGCTGGAACAGGAGGTCGTCCATCATATTACGCATGCGGTTTTGGGCGTCTGGATTGTCTCGCCAGCGAACGACGGCCTCTTTCCGGATGATCTCTTCCATACGCAGACTCGTCTCTGCACGAATCCGGTCGAGGCCGGTAACCGCTGGTTGCGTTTCAGTCCCGTACAAAGCGGGACTTTCCTGTACACGCCATCCATTTACGGAAGACAATTGTTCGGAAACCGCCCCATAGAGGGCTTGGGCAAAATCGTTTCCCTCGAGTGCAGGCGGTAGTTCTGATTTACGCCGGTCGCGGACACTCTCCATGATCTCCTTAATCTTGGCCAGATATTGAGCTTCAGAGATCCGTTGTTGCTTGTATTCGGCAATCGTTTGTTCTAACAGCAGAGAGAACTTCCGATAGAAAAAAGGATCTTCCTCCATCTTCTCGGTGATGGTCTTTTTAGTCCGATTGGCGATGATATCGGCCTTGGCCCGCGGGGATTGCGCCTTCTCGACTTCTTTCTCGAAGGCTTGTCGCTCGAAAATGTTCACAGGGTCCACCACTTGGATGATCTCATCCGCCCGAACGTAAGTCGCCAGCATCTTCTGGATCTGAACCTCATAATCCCGGTAGTCAATCTCTTCGGCATAACGAATTTTCACGGACGCCCGCAATTTCTGAAAGAAAACGGCGTCCCTTTTATAGCGGTCGGCCGTGACCTCCGGAGTTGCATTTACCCATTGAATGCTGGACAAGGCCATTTTCAGAACACGGCAGAATTTCGACAGTTTGGTATAGAAATCCTCCCGCCGCTCGGGTTTCTCCAGCGCTAGTTCAAAGGCTTCCTCATCCTTTTTATTGGTGACTTCGCGAAACAGATCCCAAAGCGCGTCGTGCAATCGTGGTAACAATTTGAGTTCTTCGATCAGATCGGTCAACGTGCCATCCAGATCCGCCTGGTCAAACTTGCCTTCGAGTGCGCTGTATAGCTCCAAGGCCTCGTGCAACTGCGTAACGACGCCGTAATAGTCGATGATGTATCCGTAATCTTTCCCCGTATGCAGACGATTCACCCGGGCGATGGCCTGCAATAACGTATGCTCTTTCAGGCTTCGCACAATATACAAAACCACGCTGCGCGGCGCATCGAAGCCGGTGAGTAATTTGTCGACCACGATGATGAGCTCGGGGGCGTCGGCATTCTTAAAAGCGCCTATGATCTGCCGGTTGTATTCCTTTTCGGTGCCATACTTATCCATCATCGCTTTCCAAAAGCGCTCCACACTCTCTTCCTTGACCACTAGGCTGCCGTCGTCGCCCTCGATCTCTTGGGGACCGGAAATAACCACTTCGCTGATCACTTTTCCGAACTGGTCGAGAAAGCGTTTCAGAATCAGCGCTTCTTTCTTGCCGGATGCGGTTAACTGGCCCTTGAACCCCGTCCCCCCCCACTGGGACGAAAAGTGTTGCGAGATATCCCATGCGATTAAATAGAGACGGCTTTCCAAGCGGTTGAGTTCATCGCGTGAAGCAAATTTCCGCTTCAGATCGGTCTTTTGCTCCGCGCTCAAACCTTTGGACATCGCCTCGAACATCGTGTCCACGGCCTTCTTATTCACATCTTGTATGACATGACGCCCTTCGTAGAGGAGCGGGACCACGGCTTCATCGGCCACAGCGTCGCGAATGGTGTAAGCGGGTTCGATGAAGCCGCCGAATTTCTGCGCCGTGTTTTTCTCTTTCTTCATCAGCGGAGTGCCGGTGAAACCAATGAAGCACGCATTCGGCAAAGATTTCCGCATTCGGATATTGGCTTCGCCGTATTGGCTACGGTGGCTCTCGTCCACCAAAACGAAGATATCGTCATTCTCGTTTTTGAAGCCCTCTGAGGCATTGGCGGCCGCGCGGAACTTGTCGAGAACCGTGGTGATCACCGCGATGCGATCATCCCGCAACAACTCCTGCAGATGCTTCCCCGTCTTGGCCATCTGCGGCTCTTTGCCGCACTGGTGAAAGGTCTTCCAAATCTGTTCGTCCAAATCGATACGGTCCGTGACGATCACGATCCGGGGATTTTTGATTTGGCCATCCAAGGCCAGGGCTTTGCCCAACAGGACCATGACCAGCGATTTGCCCGAACCCTGGGTATGCCAGATCACCCCGCCTTTACGGCGGCCTTCCGTATCGCGCTGCCACACCCGCTCCAGTGCTTTGCGGATGGCGAAATACTGCTGATATCGGGCAACCTTTTTAACGGCCCCGCCCTCGTCATAAAGCACGAATTGACGGGCCAGCTCAATCAAACGCTCCGGCCGGCACAAAGACCAGATCAGACGGTCCTGCCCGGTCGGTTCCCGGTCCATAACGGCCATTTCCTCAAACGTCCGCTTAGCGTAGGCGAAGACGCCCTTGAACAACTTTTCGTGTTCTTCCAGGCGTACGGGGCCGTTGATGGCTGAACGAATTTCCGCCTCTGCATCCCGCATCTCGCGCCACTTCGCCCAAAACTTGATCGGCGTGCCGGTAGTCGCATAGCTTCCCTCATTCTTGTTCAAGGCCAGAACGAGCTGGGTGTAAAGAAATAAATGGGGAATCTCATCATTCTGCCAATTACGGATGCTTTGTTTGAGGGCTTGTTCCAACGAATGCTTTTCTTCCGGCCGTTTACACTCCATCACGATAAAAGGGATACCGTTAACGAAGCACACAATGTCCGGTCTGCGGGTCTCCCGGCTGCCGGCCCGTTCCATTTCAAATTCCGTCGTAACGTGAAAGACGTTGTTGCGCGGGTTGGTCCAGTCAATGTATCTCAGGGTAAAACCCTTGGTCTCGTCATTGATAGTCTGGTCCAGGCTCTTGCCCAGCGTCAGCAAGTCATAAACCTTCTCACTGGTCCGCACCAATCCGTCATAAGGCACCTCCCTCAGCGCTTCGATGGCCTTGGCGATATTCTCGTCCGAGAACGGCAAGTCCTTGCCCTTGAAGAAGATCGAATTCAGCCGCTTCAGTTGTCGGGCAAGCACGCTCTCCAGCAACACATACCGCAGTTTGGCGCGCCGTTCGGCATAAACCTCCTCCGGGCTCAGGTACGAATATCCAAGTTGTTGGAGCAACCGCACGGCGGGGATTTGACTGATGTGGGATTCTTGGAAGGAGGGAGTGTTCATTTCAGCCTCTCTACAATTGACTTAAACAATGATCGGCTGGCAATCTTACGAAATGCCCGAATCTGGTAATTGAAACGGCACCTGCCCAGCCGCAATCCACACCCACAAGGACATGGATATTTGTTCGCGCACCTTTTTTTTTGGGCGAGAAGAGCGAGTGCCCGTTTTGCCTGCTCTGGACTCTTCAAACCCAGCATATCAACGTAGTCCGCAAGCTCTCCCGAAGCCCCATGTGCAAGTTCGCCGAAAACGAACGGGATTCCGTAATTCAGCTTCAGGGACATCGCATACAAGAATGGAACAAGGAAAATCTCGGCGAACCCTACCAAGGACGGGATCTTCGAGAAATTCCACAGCAATCGCAGTGGAGCACCTAGACACAGCGTGCCATCTGCATTTATATGATGCTTCCCATCGCGCGGAATTCGTCCGGCTGTCTCCGTCACGCGGGGCAAATCACGCGGAAACGTTTCGGGTACGAGGATTGAAAGATCATACGAGTCCGAGATTTCTTGAAGTCCTTCTTTAAATGCCTCAAACGCAAACAAACCTTTTAACACCGTGTTTGATCCAGGATTTGGCCGGATGGCCATTCCGCGGTAGTCGCGAACGAAATCGCTCAAGTCCGATGTGGTAATTGGTGACATCCTCTATTTCATACTCCAAGGTTTGGCAGGCGGGATCGCGATCGTGTGGCTTTTCGACACCTCAGGTGTGGCTACCAAATCGAGACCTGGGATCTTACGCAGTTCTTCTGAAGTCAATTTGACCGCAAACCTCTCATGCGCTAGTTTCGCGACCAACTCAGCACTTCGGACCTTCTGGATCTCTCTCAAGTCGCTATTGGCCTGAACAAGCCATTCCCTAAAGTTCTTCTCCAATTTCCGCTGGGCATACTCCGGCTTCGCCCACTTGTCGGCAAAATCCTCGACAGGATTCACTGGATTCGGGATCTGTGGTATGGTCGAGCGGATCAGGCCACCCATACGGATCAGGATGCTTTCCAGCGCATCATCGATTTCCACCTCGCCCTGGTACGCTGCCGCCGCGAGTGTTGTGACGATGATCGAGATTGGCTTCCCGTTGGGGTTGTCTTTGAACATCACGTCTCGGTGACGCTTTAGGATTTGAACACATTGTTGCAAGGGTGATTTCCGACGAAACGTCGGCAACTTATCAATCTTCGCCGCCTTTGCAGCAGAGGCCCACTTTTCGAGGAGCAACTTAGCCAATTCCATTCGCGACTCAAACCAGAGGGCGTAGCCTTCGGAATTGCTAATCCTCCAGTCGTCGCTGATGATTGGATAGCTTATGAGGGTGTTGTCTGTGATGGCACCTGCTAAGTCAGCCACGGCTTTTGCCAGCGTATCGGCTGATCCATTCTTCACCATGGCCTCTTTGATCATCTGTTTCCGTGCTACTCCTTCGGGAATTGACGGAACCACATCCAGGTGAAAACTGAGGGTGTCGGCATATTTGAGCCGCCAGCAACGATGCTTTTCCTCCCGCGTTTCCTTAATGCTTCGTGCAACACGGTAATTCTCCAAATCATCGCCGACCAAATACTTGAGCTGCTTCTGTGTATGGGTCGCTTTGGTGATCCCCGTGCGCAGTCGACAACCCATGTCCAGGTCATATTCACCGTTCTCATCAAGCGGCCGAACAACGGTTCCAAGACGGAATGAGCCTTGGGGGGATAAATGCGGGTCGAGTTTGGAGCAGCGCGCCTCAGGTCTTCCGAACCAATCGGCCAGATCCTTGTACCGATTCTCCGCCAACTCATAACTTGAGTCCGGGATGTCAATTAATTCGGCGATTTCTTCAATGATGCGTTTGGTTGTGATATTACTCATGCTAACCTCCTATTTCCAATGCTTTGATGAATTTTCGATGATATTGGTTTTGGTCGTAAAGGATCCAAGGCATCTCTGCCTTCGGCATACGCACCCGTCCAAGTTCGATGGCACAGGCCACAGGCATAGCCGGAAAGATCGACAAAGACATCGCTTTGCCATGCGCCTTTCCGATATCCACAATTAGTTTGCGTACAGTTTCACGATATCGTGACAACTGATTCCGGGATTTTAAAAAGTCGTTGTTCGGGCTTTCTATGGTTAGCTCCCAAATAGACACGTCCTCCCCGAGAACAGCTTGGATTCGGTCGTGAGCGATGGAATCGCTAAGCGAAATAATCAAGACTGGCCGATGATTAAAGTAGTTGGGACGTCGGACTTGAAACTCGAAATCGCAAGGGCCTTCCAGCCAATGCCAAGTTGGATTCGGTTCCCGATGGAGTTGATAGACCTCCGCTTGCACTTTGTCGGTAACCAACGTGCCAAGCAATACCATCAAAGGCATCGGGGCGAGAGCAAAGATCGAGAAATGGCAGGGATTCGCCTCTTCAATCAGCGGTCGAATCTGTCTATTGAACGAGTTTTCTAGATTACGTGCTTCTGTGGCCCAATATTGTGGTTGGTCATCTTTTCCCTCCCAACTCATAGAGAGGATTATTGGCCGCTCCTCGGCGGGGTACATCATAGGGAAAAGCGCTTCCTTGGAGTGTTCCGGCTGGAGCATCGATCTTTCATCCCCAATATTGGCTCCATACAGTACTACATGAGACTTCTTGCTGGGATGCACACCGCTGACAATAGCAATACGCCGTTCGTGTTCCACTTTCCATTGACAGAGCAATTTCGCCGAATACCGGCTACCGTCCTTATCTTCGTCGATAATCTTGTGGCAATCGTGGCATACAAGCATGAGGTTGAGAATTTCGTTGAGCTGGTTCTTCTTCGACGCAAACGGCCCCCAGCCTCTTGCCCCTTTCTCCGAAAAAGACCAAATGTGGGCGATTTCAGAGATGTTTCCCTGCTCCTCTGTTACGGGCGATTTGTATAAAGGACGATTACAGCCATTAAACTCGCATCGCCCTGCGGCACGAGCCCAGAGGAGGGGTGCTACCTTTGTAACGCTTGATCGCCTGAGTTCCTTAGGCAAGCCGAGACTCCTTTTCGGGGCGCACTCTCACTCTGCCTGTGAGCAGTCGTTGCATCAGGCCCCGCTTCTGTCGATCAACGGCGGCGCGTTGGCCGCGAATAATGCGGAGCTCTTCGTCGCAGGTGTCAAGGATATTGGCGATTGCGGTTTGCTCTGGAAATGAAGGCATCCTCACCGCAATCTTGAGAAAAGAGGTTTTGCTCAGAACGCGGTTTCTTCCTGCGCCCCCCGGGGATGAAAGTCCACATAAAAAAACAAAGTGTTTGGTGCGAATTAGATGGCGGATAAAGCCGAGGGCGGCTTTACCTTCCTCACATAGAAAAGCCGGAAAACGATGAGAAACCAGCGCGCCATTTGCTTCTGGCGGAACGATCGCTAAAGCCCCCTCCCATGCGAATGTGATGTTAACAACAAGGTCGTCAGTACGAAGCTGAAATAGTTCGTCCAAGGCGATCTCGCTAGGGTTGAAACCCTGTTTAAGGAAAACGCCTTTCCCATGGCTGCGAATACCTGCAGCGAGAAATGGCTCATCCGGTTTTGGAACGGGGCGGCTGATCGGTTTGACAACCGAACCCAATTCCGGAGTCCTCCATTTATCAATAAACCCCTTCACCCGCTTTTGGCCGGTTAGAAGCTGCTGCATAAGGGCTTTCCTGCGGTGCTCTTTGGCCGCAATCAGAGCATCAAGTTTCTCCAAGGCTTTGTCCCAGGTGGATAAGATGGCCGCGATCTTGCGTTGTTCTGGGATCGGGGGGAGTTCGATCTTAATACTCTGGATATCGTCCTTTTTGATTGACGCAAAGACGGCACCTTCAGCAACGCAGATTTCTTCCTGCTTCGATAGCAAAAAGTAAAAAAGATAGCTCCTGTCCAAATCCTTCCCGCTACGAATTGCCGCTAAGCCACGGCCGATGCAGGATTGTTGAGTTGCAAAGTTAACCGGTCCAACCGGCGCTCGCACGGACATCAGCACATCACCTTCCAAAGCGACCTTGGTAATTTGGCTGGACCATGTTGTCGGTGGGCCGATGAATTTTTCGCCAAACTCTTTCTTTCCTTGATAGAACGGCAAGCCAACACCGGAATTATTGTAAAACGGACCTTCAGGAGACTGACCAGCGATTACTTCTGCCACTTCGCCCAGCGTCTTCGTCTGCCACCCGCCTTTCATAACAACGCTCTTATCTTTCCTTGCCACTCCGCGTACTCTGCATCTTCGCGTGATATCCGCCATCACAACCATACTCATCCCCCACCGCGCCGAATGGAAAATTGGAAAACCGTGCCTTGGTATCGCTTTGCGCGACCCGACTCGGCGGCCCGTGCCGCAAGAAACGGCGAGCCGTGGCTTGCCGAATAAAAGCGGCGTCGGGCTGCCTCTCTTCATAAATAATTCTCACCTAGAATCGCCTTTCTTCCGGTTCAGCTTCTTGGCTTCCAGACACTTGGCGGTTTCTTCCAAGGCCTTAACATCCCCAGCATCGGCGGCGAGGCGTTCAGCCTCGCGGCGTTGAGTATCGAACTGCTCATAGTGCTCAAGAGCCAAACGTCCGGCCACATCGTGGGCGATTTTTCCGGCATGGGTTAGCACATTGCGCTCGTTGAATGAGAGGAACGCATCGAGCTTTTCCTCCCATTCCCGCATAGTCAGGGTTTTGCGGCGTTTGGCTTGGTCTTCAGCATAGTCGAGATACATAACAACGATGCGGTCGAGTTCCGCTATCTCCGTTTTTCCGAGGTAGTTCTTAGCCACGGTGACATCCTGTTTGCGCACCCGTCCGCCCTGCCAAGCTTGGAGGCCCATGTTGGGGAGCGAGGGATCGGCGCGGTCCTGGATGAGTTCGGCGGCGGTATGGCCGGTGATCGCCCAAAGCATCTTGTTCTGCACCTTTTTGAAGAACAAGTGGGCCTGCTCGCTGTCGGCGCGGTAATCCACGGCCGTTGCGTAGATATCGCGGATTTTCTGATAGAAGCGCTTTTCGGAGGCGCGAATTTCGCGGATGCGGGCGAGCAGTTCGTCGAAATAATCCCAGCCGCCGGGATTCCTCAGCCGGGCGTCATCCATGACGAAGCCCTTTACCAGATACTCGCGTAGGTGGATTGTGGCCCACTGACGGAACTGAGTGCCGCGCGTGCTTTTTACCCGATATCCGACGGCAAGGATCATGTCGAGGTTGAAGAGCTTTGTTCGGTAGGCCTTGTCATCAGAGGCAGTTGTCAAGGATTCCTTGACAACTGAAAGGGAGTCCAATTCTCCCTCCTCAAGGATGTTCTGAATGTGCAAACTGACATTCTGTTTGGTAGTCTGGAACAACTCGGCCAGTTCAAGCTGGGTGAGCCAGACCGTGCCGTCAGCGGCCCGAAGTTGCACGGAAGATCGTCCGTCCTCGGTGGTATAGAGAATGAGTTCGCCGTTTTTGCTCATAAGCCAAGTTCCTTCAGATAGGCATTCATCTTTGCCCGCACGACGGCCAGTTCCTTCTCCAACCCGGCTATCTCCTTTTTCACGGTGACCAGGTCGATCTCCTCCTCTTCCTCGAAAGTGTCCACGTAGCGGGGGATGTTGAGGTTGAAATCGTTGTCAGCTAGCTCCTGCGCGGTAGCGCGATAGGCATATTTTTCCACCGTCTCAAACGCGCGGTATGTCCTGACGATTTTGTCTAGATTTTCCTCGGTGAGAATGTTCTGATTCTTCGCGTCTTTGTACTCGCGGGAGGCATCGATAAAAAGAACGTCCCCGTGGGTTTTGCCTTTGTTGAAGAGCAGGATGGCCGCGGGAATGCCCGTTCCGAAGAACAGATTGGCCGGCAGGCCGATGACGGCCTCCAACAGATTTTCTTCGATGAGCTTCCTCCGGATCTTTCCCTCCGCCGCCCCGCGAAAGAGAACTCCGTGGGGAACGACAACGCCGACACGCCCGGTGCCTTCGCGGGCGGTTTCAATCATGTGGGTTATAAAGGCATAGTCGCCCTTCGACTTAGGCGGCAGTCCACGATGAAATCGGCGGTATGGATCGGCCATTGCCTCCTCTATACCCCATTTTTCGAGGGAGAAGGGCGGATTGGCGACCACGATGTCGAACTTCATGAGCTGGTCATGTTCGACCAATCGCGGATTTCGTATGGTATCCCCCCACTCGATGCGGAAACTGTCCATGCCGTGCAGGAACATATTCATCCGGCAAAGTGCATGGGTGGTGCCGTTGCTTTCCTGGCCGAAGAGGGCAAAATCCCGTTCGTCGGCCTGGCGGCCTACTTTGATAAGCAGTGAACCGGAACCGCAAGCGGGGTCACAAATGGTGTCCCCCTTCTTCGGCGCAAGCAATCGGGCCAGCAGGGTCGAAACCTGGCCCGGCGTATAGAATTCGCCAGCTTTTTTCCCGGCATCGGAAGCAAAACGCTCAAGCAGGTATTCATAGACGTTGCCTATCACATCCTCTTCACCCACCACAGAAGGGCGAAGGTCGAGGCGCGGATCGTTGAAGTCCTCCAGCAGGTGTTTAAGGCGGGCATTGCGATCCCTTGTCTGCCCCAGTTTATTTTCCGAATTGAAGCTGACCTCACGGAAGACACCTTCCAATTTTTCCTTGTTGGCCTCTTCGATTTCCCCCAGCGCTATGTCGATCCGCTCTCCAATATCGGACTGGTTCCGGTACTCGTAGAGACTTTTAAAGTCACACTTATCCGGGAGCTGGAAGCGTTCGCGGGAGAGACGGCGCTGCACACGTGCTTCATCCCCATTGAACTCCTTGAGGTACCGCCCACGGTGGTCGTTCCAAACATCGGAAATATATTTCACGAACAACATCACGAGGATGTAATTCTTGTAGTCGGACGGATCCAGAACGCCGCGAAAGGTATCACAGGCGCGCCAGGTGACATCGTTGATTTGGGTTTGGTCGATTTGTTTCATTTGCTTGTATCCTTTGCTTCAAAGCGCTCGATCTCTATCCCTTATTAACCGTAAAATTGTAAGTTGCAGAATCGTGAACCTGCGTTGATACGGCGGCTTTAGAAAGCAGGCCTTTTGTGAGCTTCCATTTGAGAATGGCGAGACGGTTAGAGAGGATTCGTTCCTCCACGGCCAGGCTGGCGGCTTCTACGATTTTCTGCTGTACTTTCAGGGGAGGTACCGGCATCTCCATCTCTGCCAGATCGCTCCGCTGGATGATCTGAATGTATGTGCCTTTGCGCCGCCCCTCGAAATATCGTGCCGCCTCTTCCGTCCGGAGAAACCAAGCGAGGTATTCCGGGAGCACCCGTCCAATGTCCGGCCTCAAGACGAAAAACTGCGCGCCTGCAAGAGTATGCGGTAGTTCGAGACGATAGGCCAGAGCGGTCGTGCGGGTGCCCCGGTTGGGAAACAGCACATCACCCGGGCGGAGGAACAGGTCTTCATTTATGGGTTCGTTGGGTTCGATACGAATAAACTCATCGTTCTTCAACTTCCCGTCCTGAGAAATATCGCTAATTCGCACAAGATAAACAGATCCGGACGGGACCGGCCGCGTCGCATCCCGCCCGCGTAGGGTAACACCCATCCGAATATAGGCTATAGTTTTGATTTGGTGCATTGTTCTCTCGACATTTTTACATCCTCTGTTTTATTATATAGCAAGTATGCTAAATGTCAAGCAATAAGTAATACATTAATTGCATACATAATACATATGATATTATATAACTTGATTTCACGCCTAACAAGCCCGTGAAGCTAAAGGTTGCCTGCGGCGACCGCAGTTCCAGGAATGGCAGCCGATAAAAGCCTAGCAAAAGGTTGCCTGGAATCGCCTGATCTTGGTGCTTCAGAAAAAGAGGGACAGTCCCCATTCCGTAACAGCCCCGGAATGGGGGCAGTCCCTAGGCCGGACCCCACTTCATGAGCACGGGCGGGATGAGAGTCAGGGCCGCGAAGAGGACCCAGAGGACAAGGAGCGGCACGAGCCACCGGGCCCATTTCTCCCACTTCAGACCGGCCAAGCCCAAGACCCCCATGGTCACGCCGGAAGTCGGCAGGACGGGGTTGATGTACTCGGCCAGCTGGAAGGCAAAGACGGCCGTCTGCCGGGTGATGCCAACGAGGTCGCCCAGGGGGGCTATGATGGGGATGGTCAACGCCGCTTGGGCCGTCCCGCTACTCCTCGATCAGCACTCTCAACGGCCCCAGGAGTCCCGAGGGCGCGAGGGGCGAGTCCTTGGTGAAATAATTCCAGGTGGTGAAAGTCAGGCGCTTCCCGGCAGGTCGAGGTTGCCCCTTCAGGAACCAGCCGGGAAACTCCTTCAGAAAGCCGCCGAACCCCATATGCCCTGGCATCCAGACGGAGTCGGCCGGCTCCTGTTCGTCGCCGATAAGCCGGTTGGCCCAGACGTTGGTCACTTCGACCGTGATCTCGTTGCCCACAGTCTTCATCAAGCCCTGCGGCACGACGACGCGCCACGGGGCGCACCAAACGACGCCCAGGTTGCGGCCGTTGAGTATGACGCGCGCCAAGTGGTTGACGAGGCCGAGGTCGATCATGAGACGCCGGTGCGCCGGGCGGTCGATGCCGATCATGTCGAACGTCTTGCTGTAAGCAGCGGTTCCGCTGAAGTACTTGATCTCCGGCTCAGGGCGGGCGGTCCAATCCCCGAGGCTCTCGAAGACG
>Ga0315277_10006045_pt1 | contig 15914 bp, 11 predicted proteins | sample YL17G05_15_MG_FD_203695 | JGI IMG/M metagenome (GOLD analysis project Ga0315277, IMG submission 203695) | Sediment microbial communities from Yellowstone Lake, YNP, Wyoming, USA - YL17G05_15 | ecosystem: Environmental > Aquatic > Freshwater > Lake > Sediment | place: USA: Wyoming | collected...
GGGAAGGTCATCCGCGGTTTGGGATGGAACCCCTGGCTCATGGCCAGGGGCAATCCCGCGCGGCGAAACAGCCGCTCCAGGCACCGCATCAGGTCCCGGTGCCCGATCAGGCGCAGGTCTCCCCGCTTGCAGAACCGCATGCGTACTCGTTGTCGAACCATGAGTTCCATTCTCCGCCGCTGCCGTTGGCGGCGGAGAAGCCTTTTGTATCTCCCGCCGCGGTGGTCCGCGGCGGACAACTGTAGGGATCGCCTACGGGGAGGATTCCGGCACGTGTTTCTTCAATTCCTCCCTAAGGTAGCTCTTGATGTCGCGGGCGTTTTCCATCGTCAGGGCGCGGGCGGCCACGGCCTGGCACTGCCCGACGGTTACGCTGCGACAGACGTGCTTGATTTCGGGAATGGCGCTGGGGGTGACGCTGAACTGCCGCAGGCCCAAGCCCAGCAAAAGCATGGTGTAGACCGGGTTGCCGCTCATCTGGCCGCAGAGATTGATGGGGACCGACTTGCGGTCGGCAGCTTGGATCGCCCAGGATATTTGCTTGAGGACGGCGGGGTCGGCGGCGTTGTATAGGCCGACCACGTCCTTGTTGCTCCGGTCGACCGCCAGGGTGTACTGGATCAAGTCATTGGTGCCGATGCTGAGGAAGTCGACCTCCTCGACGAAGCGGTCGATCATCATCACGGCCGCCGGCACCTCGACCATCATGCCGATGGCCAGCTTGCGGTCGAACGGGATTCCGCGCTCGTCCAGATCCTCCATCACGTCAGCCAGGACCATCTTGGCCTGCCGCAGCTCCAGCAGCGTGGAGACCAGCGGGAACATGATCCGCAGGTTCCCCAGGACGCTGGCCCGCAGGGCCGCACGCAATTGCGTGCGAAACATCGGCAGGTTCCTCAAGGCCAGCCGGATGCTGCGCAGCCCGAGAAAGGGGTTGCGCTCGTCCTCCGGTTGGGGCAGATGAGGCACCTTATCGGCTCCCAGGTCGAAGGTGCGGATGGTGACCGGCTTATCGCCGATTGCGCGGACCACCTGAGAATAGGCCTCGTAGTGGACTTCCTCGGTGGGTTCAGTCTCGCTGCCCAGGTAGAGGAACTCCGTGCGGTAGAGCCCCACCCCGTCTGCCCCCCGGTCGACGCAGTGATCGACCTCGTAGGGGAACTCGATGTTGCCAAACAGTTGCAGCCGGACCCCGTCGGCCGTCTCGGCCGGCAACTCGCGCAAGGGGGCCAGGCGGGCGGCCAGGGAGCGGATTTCTTCGCGTTGGAGCTGGTATCGAGCGAGGGTTTCTTCGTCGGGCTGGAGGATCACCAGGCCCTTGTCCCCGTCGATGACCACCTGGTCGCCGCCGGAGACTTCGGTCAAGAATGGCCCGGTGCCGACCACGGCCGGGATCTCCAGGGCCTCGGCTACAATGGCCGTATGGCTTCCCGGTCCCCCCACCTCGGTGACGAAACCGCGGACGAACCGCCGATCGAGGTTGGCCGTTTCGCTGGGGGTGAGGTTGTGGGCCAGCACGAGCACCGGCGAGGTCAGGTGTGCGATCCCCTCGCGGCGGCGTCCCAGCAGGTTCCGCAGCAGCCGCTTCTCGATGTCGAAGATGTCGTGGACCCGCTCGGCCAAATAGGAGCTTTCCAGCCTCTGGAAGTGCTGGGCGTAGCGGCGGAGCGTGCGGCTGACGGAGTACTCGGGCGAGTAGTGCCGCTGGCGGATCATCTCCTCCAGCTCGCCGCGGAGGTGAGAGTCCTGGAGGATCTGGAGGTGGGCTTCGAAAATCGCGCCGTACTTTTCGCCGAGTTCCTGGGAGACGGCGTCGCGATTGCGGGCGATTTCCCTGCCTGCCGCCGCGATGGCCTTGTCGAGCCGCTCCAATTCCTCATCGACCGCGTCGCGCGTGACAAAGCGGCGAGGGATGCGAAACCCCTCGTTATCCATCACCAGCGCTTCCCCGATGACCACACCCGGCGAAACGGCAATACCCTGGAGTCGTTGCATGCGGACCCTTCGCCGCACGGCGGGACGGGATCACTTCGCCCGGAAGGCGACGGATCGACCTCAGCTCCCACCGCGCTCTGTCTGCCTGATTTCCTCACCACGGAAAAGCCGCAGGGCAGGAGGATCGCCGGGCCAGCCGGTTCGGCGGCCAGGCGTTCCTGTGCTCTTACTGCGGGCTTTCCGCCTCTTGGATCCTCTTCTGGTCTTCCCCGAAATTGTCGGCGAACAACTGCACCAGCGCGTCCAGTACGCGCTGGGCATCGCTGCCGGTCGCCTCGAAAGAGATCTGCTCGCCGCAGCGGGTTCCCAGCGAGAGAATCTGCAACACTTCGGTGGCGTCCACCCGCTCACGGTCCTTGATCAGCGACACCCTGGCATCGGACCGGCGTACCAGCTCGGCGATCAACGTAGCGGCGCGGGCATGGATTCCCGCCGAGTTGGTGACGTTGACGGTTCGCGTTGCCTTGGGCTCGCACATCACTTGCCGTCACCCGAACTGATTGTTGTCGGCCTCGTCCAATAACTGTTGAATCTCTTCGGCACTCTTGGCCTGCTTGAGGAACCTGCAAAAGGTGTCGTCGCGCAGTTGGCGCGAGATGTTTTCCAGGGCCCTGAGGTGATCACCCGGACAGTCCGGCGGGGAAATCAGCAGGAAGAACAGTTGGACGGTCTCGCCGTCGAGGCTGGCGAAATCGACGCCTGGGCTGCTGACGGCGACGGTTCCCACCAGGCGGTCCACGCTGGGATGCTTGGTGTGGGGGACAGCCACGCCGCGGCCGATGCCGGTGCTGCCGAGCTCTTCCCGTTTGAGGATGGCCTTGACGATGCTCTCCAGTTCGTCGGCCCGGATTCTTCCCGCGTCGAGCAGGGCCTGAACCATTTCACGAATGGCCCCTTCTTTGTCGGTGGCGGTCAGTTGAGCGCGGATAGCCTCAGGACTTACAAAGTCGGCAAACTTCATGCAGGTCTTCTCCCATCTACTCGCCCGGTGTGGCACGCCGACCTGCCCGGCGGCCGCCGTGCACTCTGGGGGCTCACGGGTCTTCTGGCCCGGCTTCACGGGGCGTTTTCTGTCACCGGGGCACGGGACCGCGGTGGCGGTCCTGAACCTTCTGTTTGTACTTGCGCAACTGCTGCTCCATCTTCTCGACGACGTTGTCGATCGCGGCCATCAGGTTGTCCGAGCGGTCCGTGGCCACAAGGTCGTGCTTGTGTTTGGCCGAGACCCTCAGATCGACACCGGGCGTCTCCCGGTGCTCCAAGTCGATGGTCACTTCGATGGCAGTGATTCGATCAAAAAGGCGTGTCAGCTTCTCCACTTTCGTTGTGATCGTAGCCTGGGTTTCTTCGCTCACGTGCCCGTGCCGAGTCGAAATCTTGATCTGCACCTAGTCAACTCCTTGGTCCGAGGCCCGGAAGCAGGTCCTGGCTGGCTGCGTTCTCCGCACAGCCAAACTCCCTATTCTAGCGATGCGCGCCAAGCTTGACAAACGCAAAGCCCGGCGACCGCCAGAGACCATCCACCCGTCTACCCAGTTTACCTCTCCGCTGCCCTGGCGCAAGGGGGGAGGAGGAAAACCGCCCATCGCGAGGCCATTGGGGGGGCACGCGACTGCCAGCCGGGCGATGACATGCCTCGCAGGAGCCACTTACGGCTCTTGTGGGGTGGGCTCGCGAGGTGGCGCCTTTTCGACGGGGGCCGTCCGACTCTCGCGCGGCCGCTTGACCCAGATCTCGCCCGATTCCAGCCGCTGTTTCCACCTTTGGGCGTGGGCTCGGCGGACGGGTTCTCTGTCGGTGGGTCTGTAGAGAAGCCCCAGCCCCAATCCGAAAATGTTCCGTAGGTTCCAAAAACTGAGCGTCCGCACTGCCAAGGCTTCATGGTTGAGGTAATCAATGAGCTTTTCGGCCTCGTGACCCTCCCGAAGATTCGCCAGCGTGTATCCCCAAAGCATGCGATACAGGCTGGCCGCGTCCTGTCCATACTGTTTGGCCAAGGCCTCCTGGACCCGGGCGGCCATCTCCGGACCTCGCGCGACGCCAGCCCGGAGGTATTCGATAGATTCGTCCGTCCAGACCGGTGGGTAGTCGGCGTCGTTCAGTGTGGCCGCCAGCGGACCGAAGTCACCGACGTAGCCGAGGCAGCGAGCGGCCAACCAGCGGTTTTCCTTCCGCGGGTGCTCGCCAAGCTCCATCAGAATGAGGCTGGCGCCGAGGCGTACAGAGCGGTCTACCTGGAGTTCCCTTGCCAGGGTGGCGGAGGCGAGCCGATCGGCCCCCTTTTCCAGCGAATCCATGTCTTCCCTAGCCACCCACTTGGGGAGACCATGGCCGGGGTTGGGGGGCTGCGTCGGCTGATCGCTGAGCATCACCCAATTCCCTGCCGGAACCACCAGCGTCTCCGCGCCGCCCCCTTCGTCCCAAAGGATCTGCCCGCCGCTGGCGTACATATCGGCCACCACTGATGGTGGGGTTGTTTGGGGATCCGTGCCGGGACCATGGACTGGGATTACCTCCAGCGCCACGACGGATTCGGCATCGGCGAAGGTGATCAGGCCACTCCGATTGCCGACCTGGAGTCGGAGCCTCGCTTCCGGCCTTGCGAGGGTGTACATGACCAGCCGTCCGAAGTCGGCCTTCACACCCGGCACGCCCGCCGCGTCGGTCGGCAGCAGTTCGGCCTGGGCGCCGCCGATCAAGTCGATCGTGACCCTCTCGGTCATCAGGGCCAGAGACGGACGGTACGTGGGTAGTGCCAGCAGTGTCTCTCCGGCCGCAACGATGCCCCGCTGAGGCACTCGCTCCCAGCGGGCCGTCTGAGCGTTGAAACGCAGGAGGATTTCTCGTTCGGACATCAGCCAAGCCACCCCTTTTGTGGGCTCTTGGGGCTGTGTGACTCTCGGTTCCTCGGCGGGCGGGATCTCCGGTTGAGGGACTGGCTGGGTTTCCCGTCCTTTGGGTGGCTCCGGAGTCGGCTCTTCAGGTGTCTTCTGGGCCGACTGTCCCGCCGGTCCGGCCCCCGGCTGTTCGGCCGGGCCAGGTTGCGGCTGCTTGGCCGGCCGCTCAGCCGGTTGCTGGGCGGGTTGGACCTCGGGCTCGTCGGTGTCTTGCACATCGGGCTGCTGCCCGCTGAACAGTGACGCCAGTGCATTCCCCAATGGACTGCCGGTCTTGAACTGCCCGAGGGCACCCAACACGACCAGCGCAAGGCAGATGATGGTCGCCAGTGCCACGGCCACCGGCAGAAGCCGGCGTTTCATGGTGGGCTCGCGGAGATAATCGGGCACGGTTGGCTTCTGGCGCGGTTTCTGCCCGGCCACCTCACCGACCGACTCACCGTCGCCGGAGAGGGCTTCGGCGGCGAGCGAAGCGGACTGGGCCTCCGCTTCCGCGGCCGCCAAGTGGGGCAGCTCGTATACCCGCTGCCGGCTGGCCGGATCGATCTCGGCCGCCTCGCCCAGGACCATCGCCAGGATCTGGTGGCAGGAGGCCACCTCCGCCAGGTGGACGTCGGATTCCAAACAGACCTTCTCGAAGTCGGTGACCCGGCTTTCGTGCAGGGTGTTGTCGAGGTATTCGGCCACGGTGTTGGGGTCGAGCCCCGGTCCACGATCCGTCAGGCTGGGGGCCGCCAGCCGCAGCCGCCGCATGACGTCGCGGATGCGGTGGAGCAGCGCGGTCGCCTGCTCGCTTTCCTCGATCCGCCTGCCAATGTCCTCGGCGTCCTCCGCGTCGAGGATGCCGTCCATGTAGGCCAGCATGGTGCGGAGTGTAAGTCGCATCGTAGAACCTCCCTGCCGTTGCGCATGAGCCGTTCAGCAACCACCCTTCCGTTCGGTCATTCTAACGCCAGCGGCCCAGCCCAGCAGCGACCGGACCTCCCTCTAAAGAGAATAGTGGGGATCCAGCCGCCAATCCGTACAAGAATTCGGTGATTCCGGCCCGAATGGGGGTTGACGTGTGCCCGGCTGGCGACCTACGGCCGACGCTCAGAAACAACTTGGACAAATTGTAGCAGGCACACTCCGTGTGCCGTCCGCGGGTTACGGCACACGGAGTGTGCCTACTACATTGGAATTGAACGGGTTATTACTGAGCGCTCGCTACGGCCGACGCTGGGTGGACGGGCAGGCAGGTTTTTGCTACCCCCGAGGCCGACGGTCACCCGCCTCTGAAAACCCGATCAGGGCGGCACAGGCCAGGAGCAGCTCCAACAGCCCGACCACGATTGGATGGACCGACGGGGCGCGTCTCTCTGGCCGGATGGTCCACTGGCTGGAGCGTTCCCAGCCGTCCCGGGTCCGCCGCCACGATGTGTCCAAACCCGTCGCCGAGGCTTCTGCACCGTTTTCAAGTGAGCCGGCGAGCAGTTGTCCGCGCGGCCAGCGCGGCACCGGCGTACCGTCGGCGGCTGAACCGGGAATACTCACAAGCGTGCCACGGCCGCGTCGGCCGTGTTGAAGCGGGTAAACCGCAAGGTTTGGGGCACGGCTGACAGAGCCGTGGCACCCGAGAACCGACTCGACGATGGTCCGATGAATAATCCGGGCCAAGCGGGACTGGCGACTGCCGCAGGCCGGAGGCGCTTGGCCGACCACGGGACCCAGTTGGGAGAGAATCAGGATCAGCCAGCCGATCAGCCCCACCTTCTACCTCCGGAAGGTCGACCGAGGGGATCTCCTCGAGGACAGAGAGGGCGTGAGACGACGACCTTCCGGAGCACCGGGGGGGTGCAACTAGTGGGCCGGCCCCGCAGAGTCGCCCAGCGCTGGTGCACAACGTCTTTCGTTCGAGGCACTTACCGCCACGGGCCAGGTCTCTTGCGGTGCTCCCGCCGGTGGCGTTTGCTCAACGCTCCAGGGGCAGCCAGGTTGCGTCGCGGCAACGCGGCGGCGAGGCGGCGGCGGTGCAGATCGATCGGATTCCGGGGGCAGACTGACGGGGTTTGCCCCACGACCTCTTATGTCGTAAGTTTGTGCATAGCAAGGCTGTGGGGAGTCTGGCCGACCTCCGCCGGGGGCCATGCGGCCGAGTACCTCCTCATTTCCGACGCCCGGACACAGGGGAGACCGATGACCGACGCAGCAGTTCCCAAGCTCGACCTGAAACAGATCCTCTCCGGGGCCCAGTTACCCGCGCTGCCCCAAAGCGCGATCAGGCTGCTGGAACTGTCTCAAGATCCGAATAACGGGCCGGCGGAGTTTGCGGCCCCGATCGAGTCGGATCCCGGTCTGGTGGGCCAGGTCTTGCGATTCGTCAACTCGTCGTATTTCGGTTTTTCGCGGGAGATCTCCAGCGTGAAGCTGGCGATCACGCTGGTCGGCATTCGGACGATCAAGAACTTCGCGCTCTGGAGCGCGGTGTTCAGCTTGATGCCGAATCCCAAGTGTGGCCCCTTCGACCTGAAGAGCCTCTGGCAGGATTCTCTGCGGCGGGCGCTGTTCGCCCGCGCCATGGCCAAGATACTGGGTCTGAAAGAGGCCGAGGAGCCGTTCGCAGCCGCCCTGTTGCAGGACATGGCCGTGCCCGTTTTGGCCAAGGAGGCGCCCAATCTCTACGTGAAGCTGCTTCAGGCCCGCGACGGCGGCAGGTTGCGGCTCTCCGATCTCGAACAACGGCTGTTCGGCTGGACCCATGCCGAGGCGGCCGGGCTGATGGCCCGATTGTGGAATCTGCCCGACGCCTTCGCGGTGCTGGTGGAGGGCCACCAGGCGATCGACCGTTGGGCTTCGCAGCCGGCGGCCGAACCCGCGAAACTGACCGTGGCCATCTCGGCGCTGTTGCCCACCACGGCCGACCCGACCTGGGGCGAGTGCGAGCTGTTCGAGGATTACTACCGGAAGGTTGCTCCGGCGGGAAGCCCGGCGGTGGCGGAACTGCTGGCGCAGACCGACCGGGAATTCGCCGAATTCGCACCGGTGTTGAGAGTGTCCACCCCCGGCAAGTCGCTGGTCGACAGTCTCCACGAGATGGCCCCGTCCCCATCTTAACGCGGATCACGGCTGCGGCCAAACGGCGGGCAAGCCCGCCCGCCAAACCCGGATCACTCATGCGCCGCACGAAGCTCGTTGAGCATCCCCACGGCCGCTTCCACCATCAGCTCGCCGCCGCCGGATTCGAGCCGTGAATTGACTACTTCGTAGTCCCCTTCGCAGAAGGCCTTGCGGGTGGGGACATAGTGCATCTCGTCGCTGTTGGCCAGCTCGATCACCAGGGTATTGGCAAAAGGCGAGGCCTTCTTGATGGCCAAGCCGTGTTCCACGAACACCTCGCCGGGAAGCGTTACCACGGCCGTGCTGGAACTGAGCCGAAACACCTGCACCTCGACCGGCATGGCGTCCCCGTACTTCTCTCGCAAGGATTCCAGGCCGCGGATCCGACCGGCCCGCACGCGCATCAGAAACGACATCTGCCCTCCGGTCGCCTCCTTGGCCCAGGCCAGGTCCATCTCACTGAAGGTGGCCAAGGCGGCTTGGCAGTCATCTTGATGGAAATACAGCACCTTACCCAGGAGCGGATCGTGTACCTTGCTTTCTTCCGGCGTGATTTCGACCACGGAGATCCCCACGTGCAGCCGGGAGGCGGACGGCGGCTCTGCCGCGGCGAGCCGATCCGCGCCGGCCCAGCCCGGCGAAAGCAATACCAGCACGGCCGGCGCGATCCACAATCGGCCACGGCCGACTGTCAGACAAGTCAGGCTCATTGGAATGCCTCCGATTCTCAAGGCCTTCGCCGGCAACGCCCCGGTCATTCTTCTGGGCTGTCCGTACGAGGCCCACGATTCATCATTGCCAGTCTATCCGCAGGCAACCGCGCACGCTACCTATGTCGGAACCGACTCCGGCACTCTTCTGACGTGGGGGCCGCCGGGCAGATCCGGCCCAGTTTCCGGGTTGGGGCCGCGGGGCTGCACGGCGGCCCGGCTGGGACTCTAACACCCGGCGCGGCGGTATGGTAACATGGCGATGCGCGCTGCGGCAGCGCCGGCTTGCCGTTTGCGTGTGTTGTGCAACTGTAGAGTTGCAGGGCAAGGGAACATCGCGTTTAGCGGGGGGGCTTGCCCGCCGCGCGTCGGGCCGCGTTTTCCGCCTGCTTCCGCGGCGGGCAAGCCCGCCCGCTAAACCGCCGGACCCGCTCAGCAAGGCGACAACCATGAGAAGGCCTGTCGTCGGCGTCCTTTTCACCCTCGTCATCTCCATCTCCGCCCAGGGCCACGGTGCCCAGGGAGTCGAAGAGCTCACCCTGCGACTGTCGTGGGGCCACCAGGCGACCACCAGTACCTCGTATTTCATCAAGATCGTGCCCAGCGAAGTCGAGGTGGTTCGAGCGAACCCGGTGGATTGGGAACCGGGCGACGTGCTGAAGGACGGTGCCTGGCACACCCAGGCCGGCGGCGGCGACACCGACGCAATGGAGCTGGTGCTCCGCTGCCGGCAGACTGCAATCGCGCCCGTTGAGCAGCTCCCTCCTACCTGGAGAGACCTAATCGCGCAGAGCGATCCGGACACCGCACGGCGGCTCCGCAGCGATCCGGCCTTGCGGCGAGATTCCCGCCGGCTCAGCTTGCAGCTCAATCCCGAGGCCACCCGCGGCTTCAGCGTCACCGTGGACCAACTGCTTTCGGCCCGCAACCTCTGGATTCCCGCACTGGATCTCTATCTCGACGCCGGGCGCGAGGCGGTGCCGCTGGCGAAACACCTCGCCGCCGACCCGCTGCGCGGGTGCCCCGAGCCGCATGAGGGCAAGCGGATTCTCGACCAGGTGCACCGCGATCCGGAAGCGACCTATGAGCAGTTCAAGGGGCTGTGGGAGAACATGGGCAGTCCTGCGTATCGGCACCCGGCGCAGCCGGCCCCGGGGCACATTGTCTGTGTCACCTGGGACAGCGCCGTGCCGAAGTTCGGCATCGATCGTGGGGCGGGCGTGTGGAACGACTACGGCAACCCGGACCGGTTCCGCTGCTGGTTCGATTTCGGCGACGGGGTACCCGCTGCCGGGGTACCCGCTTGCGGGTGGGGCGATCTCGCCTCGTCTTGGAAGTGCCAGCGACTGACCGACGGCTTTCCCGTGCTCACCACGGTCATCGAGAAGGAGGGCGTCCGCTACGAGGTGGAGCAGTTTGCCTATCCGTTGGACGGCCCGCCCGCCGAGCGGCGCGGCGACATCCCGATGGTGCTCCTGGAGAAGGTGCGGGTGACCGCGTTGTCGGCCCAGCCGCGGGTGGTATCGATCGTCCTGCACCATCAAAGGAAGGTGCCGCCGGAGGCCAAATTGGACCTGGTGTCGCTGGACCGGGAGTTCTTGCTCGTCAACACCGCCGGGGAGGAGACGTTGCTGCTGTTCGAGGGCCTGGAGGCCGCACCGACGCTCTCCGGGGTAAAGGATCAGAAGGATGCGGGGAAACAGGCCGCCTTGAGCCTTCCGCTGGATTTGGCCGGGCGCCAGACCCGGGAGTTCATCGTCAAGCTGCCCTCACCGGCGTCGGGCCGCCAGCAACGGGCGGCCCTGGCCGCGCTGGACTACGCCGCCGCCCGGGCGGCGACCCTGCGGTTCTGGGCCGACTACGAGGCCCGCGGCGCGCGGTTTTCCGTGCCGGAGAAGGCGGTCAACGAATTGTTCCGCGCCAACCTTTGGCACGCCTTGCGCTTGCCGCGTCGGCACGGCGGCCAGCAGCCGTCGGTGCGGATCGACCTGCCCTACTCCAACTTCGCCTACGCGCAGGAGGGCAGTCCCTGGCCGGTGAATCAGGCGATCTACGTCGACTACATGATCTACGACCTGCGGGGCTATCATGAAATCGCGGCGGAGGAGTTGGCCGTGATGTTCCGCAACAACCAGCAGCCCAACGGCCACGTCCAGGGCTACGCCAACTGGCTGGTCTACACGCCGTCGATGCTCTACGCCGTGGCCCAGAACTACCTGCTCTCGCAGGACCGGCCCGCCTTCGAGCGGCTCCTGCCGGCGTCGCTCAGGGCGATGGACTGGTGTCTGCGGGAACTGGAGCAGACGAAGAAACAGCCCGGCGCGGCCCGCGGGCTGGTCCGCGGCCCGCTGAACGACGGTACGGGCGAGGGCTACTGGGCCTTCAGCCAGGCGTACCTGTTCGCAGGTCTTGATCTCTATGGCCGGGCCCTGGGGCGGATCGGCCACTCCCGCGCCGGCGAGTGCCTGGCCGCCGCGGGTGACCTGCAACGGGCGATCGATCGCGCCTTCCACGAGGCGACCGTTCGCTCGCCGCTGGTCCCCTTGCGCGACGGCACGTGGATCCCCTATGTGCCCTGCGAGGTGACGCCACCCGGAGGGTACCCGGGGCGCCTGATGGACCAGTGGTATCCCACCGACGTCGATACGGGCGCCCTGCATCTGCTCCGCCTGAAAGCGCTTTCGCCCTCGGGCGATCTGGCGGAATCGCTCCTGAACGATCACGAGGACAACCTGTTTCTGCACGGCTGGGGCATGGCCAACGAGCCCGTCTACAACCCCCAGGCCACCGCCTACCTGCTCCGCGATGACCCGCGGGCGGCCATTCGCGCGTTCTACAGCATGATGGCCTGCGCGTTTAGCCACGGCGCGTTCGAGCCGGTGGAGCACCGTTGGACACACGGCCAGTATTTCGGCCCGCCGAGCACCGACGGGGCGTGGGCCGAATTGTACCGCAACATGTTGATCCAAGAGCGGGACGACGGCACCTTGTGGCTGTTTGCCGCCACGCCGCGAAAATGGCTGGAAGACGGCAACACGATTGAAATCGAGCGGGCCCCGACCTACTTCGGCAAGCTCTCCGCCCGCCTCGAGAGCCGGGCCGACCCGCTGGGCGGGTACCCCGGCGGCAAGATCACGGCGGACGTCCGGTTGCCCGGTCCCCACCGGCCCAAGGCCCTGGTGGTTCGCTTCCGCCAGGCAAAAGGCCTTCCGATGCGGTCCGTCCGGGTCAACGGCCAGGCCTGGACGCAGTTCGACGCCCGGCAGGAAGCGGTCCGCATCGACAGCCCCGTCGCAGAGCGACATACGATAGAGGCCGAGTATTGAGCCGTGCCGAGGTTCGGACTAAGATGACAGATGCGGGGGGCTGGCCGCCTGACGAACGGGATCATTCCGCTTCACCTCTGCCAGCCTTGCTCCATGCGGCAGACTGTGGGGACCACGGGAGAAACACCAGGGCCCCTTCTCCCCCCTGAGGATTATGGCCCAGCGACTCCACAAGACGCTCGTCGACTACCTGGTGATCGCCATCAGCCCCGCGCTGATCATGACGCTGATCGGCAGCCTGGTCTTCTTTCTGCTCGAAGTCTCTTACGAGGGCCCCTTCGAGACGCGGCTGAAGTACGTCTTTGCGCTCTATGTTTTCGCCGCAGTGCTCGTCGGGCGGATCGCCATTGAGGAAGGCAGATCGCACGCGAGGCTGTTCGCCATTCCGCTGGCCGCGGCGGCGCTGGTGGTTCTCCTGCGCTATGCAGGTCCGCTGAGTCTCATCCTCATTCTTGTGATTCTTTGGTGCGCCGACAAGCTAACCTGGGATTGCACCGTCATTGATGAAAGACAACGCGACACAGGGAAGGGGTTGCTCCAGGTGGCCGGATTGGACAGGCCGAAAGAGAGTCGGACCGCATCAGACGCAGAGGAACCGGCCGAGGAGACACTGGAGGGAACCACCTCGCGCGACCAGACCCCGTCGCGCTGGTGGAAACGACTGCTCAAGCGCCAGCGGCGTCCCCACGCACCAGGCTTGTCGGTGGTCTATTTCTCCCTGGCGGCGCTGCCGTTGTTCGGCATCGGGGAACTGTTGACCCCCGCGGGAGACCTTGCCCAGCGGCGCGCTTTTGGTTTCCTACTGATCTACGTGGCCAGTGGGCTGGGGCTGCTGTTGACGACCAGCTTCCTCGGACTTCGGCGCTATCTGCGCCAGCGAAAGGTGGAGATGCCGGCCGTCATGGCCAGCATGTGGCTGGTGATCGGCTGCACGCTGATTGTCGCCGTGCTGATCTTCGCTGCACTCTTGCCGCGCCCTGATGCCCAACATGCCGTTTCGCGGCTCTTGTCTGTGCCCCACTCGGGAGATCAGAAGCCCTCCCGGTATGCAGCGGGCAGCGACGGAGTCGAAGCGGATAGGGGCGAGACGCACTCCGATCAAGCGGACCAGGAAGGCAAGGCGCCATCGGCAGGGGACGCTGGAGGAAACGGGACGCAGTCGGGCGAGAAGAGCAGTCAGAGCGAATCCAACGCGAAACAAGCCGGAGAAAACCACTCGCAGCCCGGCCCGCAAGGCAAGCCGGACCAGTCTCGGGAGGAGCCACGTGCTGGTTCTTCGGCGCAACCGCAGCCCAGCTCGCAGACTGAGAAGGACTCGTCAGACCATGGTGCCGCTGACCAAGCGCGGCGTTCGCAGCCGGATACGGAGTCGGCCCAGGATCGCGCCGGCAGCCGCGACCGCCGCCCCACGTCCGGCGCTGAGAGCTTGCTGCGAAGCGTTGGCCTTAAGGTGGCGTCGCTGCTTAAGTGGGTCTTCTATATCACCGTCGCGCTGATCGGGGCCTATTGGTTATGGCGGTGCCGAGCCGACGTCCTCGGGGCCTTGCGAGCCATGCTGCAGGGATGGCGCGAATTCTGGCAGAATCTGTTTGCCGGCAGGCGCCAGCAGGTCGAGGAGGCTGCTGCCCAAGACGGCCGGAGACAGCCCTTGCCCCGGCCCTTCGCGGCCTTTGCCGACCCCTTTGCCACGGGGGCGGCCAGTCGCTATGCGCCGGATGAACTTGTCAGGTATACTTTCGAGGCCCTGGAGGCCTGGGCCCGAGAACACGGCTGCCCGAGAAGACCCGAGCAGACCCCCCACGAGTTTGCCCGAGACCTCGGTGTCCGTGCGGCATCGCTCGCTGGCGATGTTCGGAACCTTGCCGACGTTTACTGCCGGGTGGCCTACGCGCCGGGCGGGCATCAGCCGGAGGTTGGTCTGCCGGCAGCTAGCGCCGGGGCTTTGAAACAGCTCTGGCAACAGCTTCGCTCAGAGCCGGCCACAGCCACCGCAGCACCGGGGCAATAGAATCGACCCGTCAGAGTGTGGGAGGCGACTCCATCGGCGAGCGAACCGGCAAGGGACTGGGGCCGCCGACAGAGTCGCCTCCCAGAGTGGAAACAGGTACCCTGACTCAGAAGGCTCCCCGTGCTGATTACCCGCCTGATCTGTGCCGTCTACTGGCTGTCTTTGACGACGTTGCTGTTGGTTCCGGACGTGAGGGCACTGTTCGGCGGTCGCATTCCCCAGGTCGGCACGAGCGTGGGTGTGCACTTCGCGGCCTTTGCCCTGCTGGCGTTTTTCACGCTGGCCAGCCGCCCACCCCTACGCCACGTGCTGCTGGCCGTGCTGCTGATCGGCTATGCGGGCGCAACCGAGCTGCTGCAAAAGCTGTTTCCTCCGCGAACCACCGAATTGAAGGACTTTGTCGAAAACCTGCTCGGCCTAGCCGTGGGAACTGCCGTCTGGTGGGGCGCGCAAAGATACATGTCTCGAAGGCCCCGTGGGCGTGAATAAAGCAGAGTCGAGAACTCGACTGACAACTCTCCGCCGGTCTTTGCAGCCGGGTCCGGCCTCGGAACCCTAGCACCGGCCTGGCTATCGCCCGAATGCCGGGTAATAGCTCCCGTAGTTCATGTAGTACTGCGGGATCACGACTCCTCGGAGGCTTTGCGTCTGGCGACCGATCGTCCGCACGTTGCTCTGCAGCCCGTGAATCTGGGTCCCCACCTGCCGGTTCGTGCTGAGCTGGTCCAACGCCGGCTTAACGTACACACTATAGTTGTCGATGCTGTTGGCCCAACCGTCGGTGCGCCCCAGTTGCATATAAGGGCTGACCGCCGAAGGCCGTCTATAGTCCTCGTACGGCTTGGATGCACTCGCGGCAGCCGAGTAAGCCGGCCCATGAGCCTGGCCCGCTGCGGGGATCCTTGCCATCTGAGAAGAATAAGAACTATAGGGAGAGTATCCCCGGTACGCCGGCCGAGTGGCGCTGGGTCGACCGTACCCTGCCGGACCGGAAGCCTGAGATCCTGAGGAAGCGGACGACGGACCGCCGGTCAGCGGTGGTTGAAGCGAAAACTGCTCCTCCGGGGGCGCCCCGGCCGTTGGCGGCCCCCAGGGATATGCACTCGAGGCAGCCGAAGGATCCGTCGGGGCAAACGGAATCAGTGAATCCTGAGACCCCGACCGACGACCCGCCTGAGGCACCTCACCAAAGGGCACCTGAGGAACCGCTGGTGCAAAGTTGGGCGAAGCTGCTTGACCTGCCCCCACGGAACGAGACCTCGGCACCGGATAACTCAGCCCCCGGCTAGTACCACCAGGCCTTTGCCCAGGCGAAGCCGACTCCGCTCCCGGATAGCTCAGCCCCCCTCCGGGAATACCGGGCTCCACCGTCGCCTCCTGGCGCGTGACCATACCCGGCCCATCGACAAATGAATCGGCACCGGGAATCAACACCCCACCCAGCACCAGAGTCCAAACCCCGATCGCAATGTTCATCGCCATCACCTCCCACCCTGCCTCGCGCGTCGCACAAGCCAAGGCAAACGGGGCAATCTGATTACCCCAGGATCTACTTTCATTTTACGCCAACTCCGCCCGTCGGGCAATCATGAACCGTCTGAATCGCCACACTTCCAGTGGTGCAGACGCGTCCCACCAAAAGAGCGTGTCTTCCTAACCTAAATGAACTTGCACGATCTCGGGAGGAAAAAGGGGACAGGTCCAATTTGTGCGAAGCCGGGCACCGACCGAAGGTTGGTCGCGGGCCGTTCCGGCAAATTGGACCTGTCCCCTTTTTCCGGGAATCATGCAAGACCATTTAGAATCCCCTGCGTTGGGCGTTGTATTGGCGGCCGAGGGTCTGGAGGTTGCGGGCCGTGGAGCCGCCGAGCGAGGTGAAGCC
>Ga0315277_10006047_pt1 | contig 15909 bp, 14 predicted proteins | sample YL17G05_15_MG_FD_203695 | JGI IMG/M metagenome (GOLD analysis project Ga0315277, IMG submission 203695) | Sediment microbial communities from Yellowstone Lake, YNP, Wyoming, USA - YL17G05_15 | ecosystem: Environmental > Aquatic > Freshwater > Lake > Sediment | place: USA: Wyoming | collected...
GGTGAGGGAGCGGGTTGCCCGTGTCCACCCGGCTGCCCAGGAAAGTCTCCCAGGCCGCGAGCCGCTCTTCCAGTGAGTTGGGCTGTCCAACGTCCTGGAAGAGGTCCGCCAAACCGGTGCGTAGACTCCGGAGCGGTTCCAGCCGGTCGCGCTTCAGGTCCAACAAACGCCGCACCCCATCCTGGATCTCAGAGTCCTGTTGCGCCACGCGCAGCCCTTCGTCGTCCAACAGCACGGCTGCAAAGGGGGCCAGGACCTCCCACCCTGCGGGCGGCTTGAGGCGCTGGAGCTCGTGGAAGGCGTCCAGCACGGCCATCTTAAAGTCTACGGTGGAAACGTTGCTATAGTCAATCACGTCCACAGGCGCCTTGCCCCCAGAGAGCAAGACGCGCACCTTGCCCTCGCGCACCAGGCACAGGAGATAGAGTTGTACCATGCGCCGGCTCAGGCCATAGTTCAGCCCAGCGGGGCCACCGAGGCCCATAAAGTTCTTGTAAAGCGTAACCAGCGGCATCGCGGTGCCCGAGTCGCCCAACTTTTCCTCGATCCAATCCGCCATGTCAGTGGTGTAGTGGCATTGGCTCAGGTCGAGCCGGCGGTCGTTGGGGCGGCGCATGATCTGCAGCGCAAAGCCATAGTTCTGGGCCGCCGAGATGTCGCGGTTGGGCTTGGCCCCCCGCGGAATCTCGCCGACTTTGACGATGCCATTGATGACGTTGATGGCGTTCGTGTCGTTGAACGGTGCAGGGGCGTCAAACTCCAGTTCTTTGCTCACATACGTAGCGTCCAGGAGCTGGCCCACCAACGGGGTGAGGATGGCCGATAGTTCGCCCTCGCAGGCGAAGGACATGTTGGAGTGGTCCATGGCCGCGATGCGGCCGCGGCTGTAGGAATCGGGTACGATACGGTATAGCGTGCCCATCTGGTCGCGCAACTGGCCCTGGACCCAGTTCAGCACGTTCCTGGCCGCCTGATCCTCCCGGCCACCGTGCTCGGCCACCAGGGCGCGGTAGGCAGCCAGGTCCACCAGGAGCGCCTGTTCCGAGGGGGTCAGAGCATCCGGGGCCCAGAACAACACGCGCGGGTCTCGCTTGGCTTCGACCAGGCGGTCGAGGTGGTCCGCGGCCGGGGTCGTACTGACGAACACGGCATAGTCCAGGCCCGTCTCCGCGCTGTTGATCGAAGGCAACGGAGCCTCACGCGCGGCGATGTCCAGCAGGTCGCGCATGTAGACACGCCCGGTGACCTCACGCCCGTGCCACCTGAGGGAGACGTCCTGCTGGCTGCCGTGGGCGATGTCACGGAAGATCGAACGTATGCCGTACGCCAGGTCGAGCGTCATGAGGCGCGTCGTGACCTGCCAGCCATCCAACGCCAGCAGGGCCTCCCACGCCTGGCGCCGTTGAACCTCGTCATCTTCGGCTTCGGCGCGCGCTTTCTGGAAGAGTTCACGAGGGTCGGGGCCATCGCTGGTGGGATTGAAGCGATAGTTCTGGCCGACCTTGACCACCTGCACCAGTTCTTGTGCCACCTTGTCCGCCAGCACCTCGTAGTGGTCCAGGTTGTCCTGCAGGTCAGCCTGCTGCCCGTTGTCGTGGTCCTTCCATTCCATGACGCTGTTCATCAACTCCTCGTACCCCAACCCATTGGGGGCCATGTTGGCGACGTGATAGAGGAACAGCGTCTTGATGACTTTCTCGCAGCGGCTACGGTAGACCTTGAGCGGCCCTTTGACGACCGTGTCCAGTTGGTGCCTGGCTGTCTCATAGGCCTGCCAGGCCTCAGGCCACTTGGTCTTGACGTTGGCGATTCCTTTGGTGGTACCCGAGGGGTCCTCCTCATATTCCACCACGTCGTCGAACAGCGCCCACAGCGAGATCAACTCTTGCGACTGGCGTTTACGCTGCGTCTTGAGCGTCTGCAGCATAAAGTAGAGGGCCGAGCGCACGGTGGTCAGGTGGTAGGAGACGGCGCGAACCACGTCCAGGCTGGGTGGGTAGAAAGGAAAGAAGCGTGCAAACTGGTCGCGGCCGGCGGCCGGCGGCCAGCTGAAACTGCGCTTGTAGTCCTCATAGTATTGGTCCACCGCCGCCGGGTCCGTCACCTCGCGCACGCGGGACAGGGCAATGTCGTAGTACGCGTCTGGATCGTTCAAGAGCGGCACCAGGTCGAGCCGCTCTCGGGCGATGATGTTCTTGACGCCGGCCATTTTGGTCTCAATGGCCTGCTGTGCCGAGCAGACCGTCCACACCGGCAGGTTCTCCACCTTGGCCAGGCGGTTGGAGAGCACCACCAGCGCTTTTTCGTCCTCGAAGCGCTGCACATCGGTGCGGCTTCTCATGAACAGCGAGACTTCGTCCAGAATCAGGAGCAGCCCGGCGTAGCCCGCGTCCAGCAGGCGCCGGACCATGTGCTTGAGCACGTCTTCGGCTTCCATGGGGATGTGGGGACGAGTCTTGAGGTAGCGCTCGTAAAAGTCCCACAGGCGCTGACCACAGTCCCGTTGCACGCCCGGATCGGGGTTGTTCTGCAGGTCATCGAGGAAGGCATTGATGTCCTCCTGCTCTTCCTCGTCGAAGAAGCGGGGATCCCTGAGGAACCTGGAAAGGTCGTGGCGATAGCGCTCAAAATCATCCGTGTTCAGGAAACGCTCGGCCAGGATCTCGGTGGGATAGAGAGGTAGTGACCTGCCGGTCTCCAGGAAGAATTGCTCGGCCACTGCGTCCAATACGTACTCGGTCAGCGTCCTGCTGGCGTCGCTGATGCCGATAGCCCCTCCACCCTGGCCGACCAGCGTCTTGACGGCCACAAAGATGCCTTTGCTTGCGCGAGCCTTTTTCGCCAGGCCGTTCTCGTAAAAGTAATACAGGCTCTCGCGCCGTCCCAGGCCAGCCTTGGTTTCCTTGTCCCGGACCAGGTCCCATTCCGGCTCGCCGCCCAGGGCCAGTGCGCCGATGAACGAGAGGAGGTGTGACTTGCCAGAGCCGAACTCGGCCTGGATCCAGTACCCCTGTCCGATGGGATTGTCCCTGCGCTCCGGGATATAGGGGGCGGCCATTTGCCGGAAAATATCATTCAGAAACGGGCGCACTGGATCAATGAGCAACTCCTCCACCGTGCGCCTCTCCGCCCGGCGGGAGGTGCGAGCCTCTTGAGCGCCACCATCCGCCCAGATGTGGTTCTCGACGACGTAGACGCTGATGATTTCATCGGGCACCTGGGTAATCTGATCGAGCGACTGGCGCTGGAACATCGCAGAGGCAGGGGCTTTATTCATCTCTCAGCTCCCACAGATGATTGTCGGCGACGAGGTTGACCGGGAGGGAGCGGTGACAGGGTGGATCCGCTTCGTGAAACAGGATGACGTGGTCGCCGCGCCGCTCTCCCGGCACGAGCAGCAGCACGTGGTTCTGGTTGGTCGCACGGGTGCGGAACACGCTCAGGTCCAGGCCGTAGGCGAATACCAGTTCCAGTTGCTTCAAGATCAGCAAGTGGCTGCTGTCCAGAAGCGCACTCAGCAGGTGGTCCAATTCCTGTGCCAGCCGGCGGCGAACCGCCTGCGGACGACGCCCTTCATCTTTCACCAGCCGGCGCAGGTCATCGTCGCCGATGCGCGCCAGGAGCGCGCGGTTCAGGTTTACCGGGCACGGAAATGAATTCCCGTGGGGGTCGCGCGCCTGGGACAGATCGGCCTGCTCGAACAACGCTAACTGAGCGTAGGTCCCCAACACCCCATACAGGTGACGCCCTATCTCGAACTGGAGCTTCCCCCGCAGTTCGGTGATGGCCTGGGGACCAGTGATCTTCATTGACCCTCTCCCACGTCCTGCGGAGGCCACGCTGTGGGTTGTTCGCGCAGGGCGAGCCGATCCAGTTGGGGATGCTCACAGTAGTGGCGCAAGGCCGTCCACTGGTCAAACGGAAGCGTGAGCTGCCGGAGCGTGTCAATCTCGCTGACCTTGGATAGAATGCCCAGGTCGCGCAGGTTGTAGAGTTGCTGGCGCATCCACTCGCGATCCCACAGCAACCAGCGCCGCAGCGGGCCCTGTTCCAGCGTCTCGAAACCGTAGATTCCAGGCTGGGGCAACTGGGCCGTCAGCACGTAGAGGAATCCTGCCAGTGTGCCCTTGTGCGTCTGGAAACGCAAGGTGGTGCCATTTTCTGCCGCGACCGAAAGCAAGCAGTAGGTTCTGAACAACGCCTGTAGAATCTTGGCCTGTGAGGCTTTGCCTGCATCCGGCAGGTATCGAAGGACAAACCGGCGCAGGTCTTCTCGCTCGACGCGCCCGATGGGCAGGGCAGGCCAGATCAGTTCCTCGGCGACTTTCGCCGCAAGCGGTTCCGCTTTCAACACGTGATAGAAGAGCACCGGCTTGAGGTCATCCTGCGAAGCACATTGCGCTGCGTAATAGGCCAAAGGCACGTCCAGCCGTTCCGCGGGGAAGAAGCGCTCCAGGATGTAGCTGGTCCGGCGCCTGCGAGTGGAATCTGAATTATAGGGGAGCCTTTCCCACAAGTACGCTTTGAACGCTTCGTACGTCTCAAATTGGGCTGCCTGGGGGATGAACTCGAGCGCATTGGCGATCTCGTCGTTGGCGTAGGTCCTCATCTCCAGTTCGCTCGGTTCGGCAGGCTCCAGTCCAGCCTCAAACAAGGGCCCCAGCGCCGGCTCTACCTCAAGTAACACGGGTTGTTGTGCTGGAGCGGGCAGCGGTGGCGGCCCTGACGCGGGGCGCGTGAACCACTCCACGAGCTTGATCAGCATTGCTGTGTGCTGTCCAATGCCTGGCACGTTGACCAGTTCCTCGATGGGGGCACCCAGCACACGCTCGGGCCCGCCAAACCGGGCGATGAGGCTGTGCGCCAGGGGGGCCACATCCTGGCGAGGGATCGCAAACGTCAGGAGGAGTTCGATCCGCTCAACTTCCGACAACGTGGCGGGGTCTGCCAGGAAACGCTGGCGCAAGCGGGCCCGGTGCCCTACCTTGGGTTCATTAGGGAGTCGTTCGATCTTGTCCATACACAACACGCAACACGTACCACGCATCACACTTCATCGCGCCTTCTACCACTGCACGTAATCCGCGACCTCTATTAGTATACCCCTGTTCCAATTATATGCAAGTCATTTAGCAAGCTGAAAAAGGTGTCCCCACGCCCACGTGCGTGCCCAAGGTCCGCGCCAAGTGGGCCTGGGTAGCCGCGAAGCCCATCAGTATCCCAGTGCGATCTGCTGGACGTGAACAGGTGCCTCAAGCGGTGACATTGTCGGCGGTCGCCAGTCGCTCGATCTTGTCCATGAGTGCCGCGCGCTCCTCGTCTGTCAACGCTACGGCCCCTGTACGTGCGTCTACGTTCACCGCAATCAAGACCGTTCCGTCGAAACTCCGGTAGGGTATACTCCAGTGCGGCTCGGGCGTGGATAGCCACAGTGGGTCGCCACTACTCAGCGCGCAGCCGACCAAGTCACCGAACACCGCCCGGTCGGCTGCGCGACGTGCTTCGGCGGCGGACAGCCACTGGTGTTCTCTCAGATTACGCATTGCGCATCGCACCTTCGCCTTACACATTGCGTGTTGCGTGTTCCGTGTTCCGTCACGCAACGCGCAACACGCAGCACGCTTTATCGCCCCTTCTCCCGCGGTCAGTATACTCCTATCCCCACTATGTGCAAGTCATTTCGCAAAGCGAGGGCCTTCTGTGACACCCGAAAACGGTGATATACCAGACCGGGCACTGCGAGAGCGCCAGGCCGACCTCGGCTGAAAAAGATGTCCGCCTCGTTTGACACGAGGCGGACATCCGCGCATAGACGGCGGGGACCAGGCGATCGTGGTCCCGGCGGGGTTGAACCAAATCGCGCTATCCCTCTGCCGGCTGCTCGACCTTCTCGACGACGACGGTACAACGGGCGACGAGGACGGCAATCGCGCCAAGGGCGGCCAATTGAGGGGCCAGGACGGCGCCGACCACGCCCAGGGTGAGGGGCAACTCGATCAGGGTCCGGCCCTCCTCGTTTTTGAGGATGACGCGACGGACGTTGCCCTCCTGCACCAGTTCTTTGATCTTGGCGACCAGGGTGTCACCGCTGACGTGGAATTCCTCGGTTCGAACGTGCTGCTCGCTCACGGTTGCCCCTCCTTCGTATAGTCGTGACTGTGCTCTAATGGTAGACTTGCTAGCTTCAGTCGCTGAACCAATCATTCCTCAGCAGATAGCCGTTCCGAATGCTCTTCCACAGAATCAGCCTCTTCCTCTGCATCTCGCGGAAGCGGAATGGGTACGTGATCCTCCCCTCCTGCTCGGATGTCGGGTTGTTCTGTACATGCATGTGCAGATGCGGGTGAGTGCTGTTGCCGGAGTTCCCAACGCGGCCCACGAGTGTGCCGGCTTTGACGAGCTGGCCCTCCTCCACTGCAATGGTCCCCTTCTTCAGGTGGGCGAAGTAGACGTGCTTGCCCTCTCCGATGTCCATGATGACGTAGTTCCCGCCTGGGTTCTGCTCGTCCATGTTCCCCAGAACGTCGCTCTCAATGCCATCCACGATTTCGGTAACGCGTCCGTCCGCCGGTGCATACACCGGTTCGTCGTAGGAATAGAAGTCGGTGACAGTCTCTTCCCTGCCCTTGTACAGCCGGCCATCCGGTCCTAGCTTGAGGAAGTCTATGGCATAGCGATTCGTCAGGTGTCCATTCGTGATCTCGCTTGCGCCCGCGTGTCCCGCCAGCCACGTCCCTCGCACGGGCAGGTCAAGCAGCACGCAATCCCGCTCTGCCGGGTAAGGCAGTGACTTGAGAATGATCGGAAACAAGAAGGCAGCCGCAGCCATGGACAGCACGACAGCAAAGAAGAACGCCATGCGCCCGGGCTTCCGTCCACTGAGCAGTCGCTCCGGGATCGAGAAGCAGAGAACGACCTCCAGGAGAGCCCAGGCACAGAGGGCGGCACAGAAGAGCGTTTTCGCGTACGGCCTGATCACTGCCGAGGGCACCGCGGCAACAAACAGGAAGTAAATGACGCCGGGAACGATGAGGACGAGTGACACGAGCATGGCGAGCTTGGCCACTTTGGTCAATGCTCCGACCCTGCTGCTCCAAATGGGTATCCTGGCGTGCTTCCGCAGCAGGATTCCCCGGATGCGGAGCAGAGCAGCGGTCAGGAACACCGCGCTGAGCACGAGGCAAACCGAGGTCAGTATCAGCTCGAACTGCCTAAACATGATTGCCTCCTCCGACTACGCCCAGGGTGAGGGGGAACTCGACCAGGGTTCGGCCCTTCTCGTTCTCGAGGACGACGCGACGGACGGTGCCCTCTTGCACCAGTTCTTTGATCTTGGCGATCAGGGTATCGCCGCTGACGTGGAATTCCTCGGTTCGAACGTTCTGCTCGCTCACGTGCGTTCCTCCTTCGTGTAGTCGCGATTGTTCTCTACTGGTACTACGTTCTACACGCCGGATGGTTGCGCGTCGTTCGACTTACCAGCATAGCCCGTAGAGGAATTCCCACCGAAAACACCAGGATATCGAGAGCCTATCGCTTTCTGCACTGCACCATCAGAAAGCCCGGCACCACCGCATAGCCTGGGATGCGGTCCACAACACCGCCTGTCGCTCGCGGCTCAGCCACGTGCTCTATGGTGAACCCGGCTCGGATCGTCGTGTTGAGATACATGGACAGGGTGCGGTGGTATGCGCCCACCTTTCCGCGCAGGCCTTGGACGTTCTTGGAGCGCCAATGGACTTGATCAAAGTAGCCGCGAATTTCTCTGCTCGTGCTGCCATCGGCTCGCGTTACCCACGTGGAATGCGGTGCTTGAAAACATGGGTGGGTGATGGTAAACGTAAACCATCCCCGCGGGCGCAGGACGCGCCAGGCTGCTTGAAGAGTTGCTTCCAGATCTGGAATATCCATCAGGGCCATGTGGCAGACCACGCCATCAAAGGATTCGCCGGCAATCGCGTGCAGCCCTTGCGCGTCATCCAAAACGTAGCCAATCCCCGAGGGCTGTGCTTTCTCATTACCTTGGGCAATAGCCAGGAGCCTGGGGGATAGATCTATGCCCACAACGTGGGCTCCACGCCTGGCCAGTTCCCGTGCCAGCCTCCCTTGGCCACACGCGAGGTCACAGATGTACAGACCTCGGACATCGCCAAGGATGTCGAGCAGATGAGAAAGGACGAAATGATCGGGCACCGATTCGGAGCGCACGCAAGCGTCGTACCACGCCGCGATGCTATCATACTGTGCCCGGTTCATACTCTCCTCGGCCGCGTTTCGTGTTTCGTGTTCCGTAACGCAACACGCAAGACGTACCTGCGGCCTGGTACTCGCTGTGGCAGCGGGGATTTTCTTCCAGGCTGCGTGGGTGGTCCGGGTTTGGAGGTCAGCTACCCATCGTGTTTATTCTCCAGCAGTACACTTGGCAACCAGCGGCAAGTAGACCTGTTGTGCCGGCTTTAGCCAGTCCACCTCGAGATTGTAGAAAGTCTTGCCAAATGTGTCTTCCCCCTCGGATACCTCACCGAAGACTGCAACCCTGTCTCCATGTGCCGGCGTGTATCCATCCCAGGAGTGGGGCTCTCCTCCGCCCAACCAGCCACCATGAATCGTCAGATGGTAGTATATGCCGCCTGTCCGCACGGCCCACACCATACAGGGCAAGCAGGGATCTGTGGTACACGGGTTTCCAACACTCTGGTATTCCCCAATAGCAAGGCGCTGATCAACCACTGTCACTGGAACCTGCATGGGACAACCCTGCGGACGCTCAGTGGTAGTCTGGGATCGGAGCGACACCCCACATGGTGCGGAGGAATTTGCCCGTGGCTCTATCGTGGGGAAGCCAATCGCCGCGACAAGTAGACTCAACAGTGCAAGAGCAATTCGCCCATACTTCATTCTAGTCCCCCTAACCTAACACTCGATACTCACAGGCCATCGGCAAGCCCGCATGACGGCAGCGAGTTCAGCCGCGGGAAGCGAAGGCGCGCCCGCACCGACGACTGAAATCCCCCAGTCTCTCAATCCTCATAGACAGGTGCAATTTCCATTCCTTCTGCCCAAGATTGATGCTCTCTCAATACCGAAGCATTCCTACGTTCAGTCACTTTCTACAGAATCACTCTTTCCGGCCACGGTTCTTGCTTTGAAGTTCCCCAGAGCTTGCTAATATACTCTATTGAGAACAAGTCCTCAAGCGCATGCAACCAATAAGTGCCCCTGTCGGAAAGAACTAGCCGCTCTCCATCATCCTTCAAGAATCCGAGGAGAGTTAATGGCTTCACATATTTTCCGTAAACCCTGTCAAAATCCTTCCCAAATCTTTCCTTGAAATCGCTTTTCTCGAATCTCGTCTCATAGATCCTCCAGTAGAGCCAACCCGCCATTTGCATATTCTCTGACAGATCAAGCGATAGTGCGATTGGCATCCTCCCATTTTCAAGGGCTTTGATATACTCAACAACATTGAAGGTGTTGAGATAGAACACATCCTTCAAGTAAGAGCCTCCACTTGCCCCAAGACCAACGTAGAGAGGCACCGTCACAGAACAATACTTTGGAACTCCTGGCCTGGTGAAAGCCCAAACAGAGGTTCTTTCAAATCCTGCATCATGAAAGATCCCCTCGAGGATACTGAGCATCCTTCTTCTCCTGAAGATGCTGGAGCTCTTGTAGTTGTTTCCCTTAGCAGTCCCTCCCATTTTGGTGTAAGGAAACCTGAAAAGAGGGTAAGCTGCGACCTGATCAACGCCCATCTCCACCAAGGCATGACCTGTCTGCTCCATCTCGCGGTAGGTCTGACCGGGTAATGCAAAAATGACGTCCACATTGACGCATTTGAAGCCCTTGCCGACAGCCCGTTCGACTGCTGCCTTCACTTTATCCACAGTATATGGTCTATTGAGGGTCTTCAGATGTTTGTCTTGCAGGGCTTCCACTCCAATGCTTAGATGCTGTACACCCATTGAGATGATGGTATTAAGATTGTCCAGACTCAAATCATTTGGATGGCTTTCCATGTGTATGTCGCACTGTGCATTGAAGACTTTAAAGACATGATCCAGAATCTTATCAAGGCCACAATAGAGCATTGTTGTAGGTGTTCCGCCCCCAATGTAAAAGGAGGTCACCGGCTTACTGCCAATCACCTCAGAATAGATATCAATCTCTTGCATAACAGCTTTTGCGTACCTTTGTGCTACCTCAGAATGATAGATCTCCTTGTTGTAAGGACAGTAAGGGCAAATCTGACGGCAGAAGGGAATATGAAGATAAAGACCGAATTCGTGTATATCCTGAAATCTGCCCTCAAGCAAGGGAATCCTGCTTTCAAGTGCAACATAGTTCTCTTTGGCCAAAAATCTCTTGAATTGGCCTCTAAGGAAAGCTTCCAGCCACATAAATCGCCCATTCCTACTTGGCCTAAAGCAAATTGCGCCTAACGTTCCGCATCAGTGGCTTGCGGAGTCTAGCGGAGCAACCTCAGACAATACTGCTGCGCCCAACGGCGCGGCGGTTGAGCTGCGCACAGCGGAGGCGCGTCAGCGCCGATGCGAGCGTCGGCTCTGTGTCACAATCCCTGGCATCAGGGCGGTCTCTCCCCCTTAATAGTGCACTGCGATTTTGCGCGAAAGTCAATGCCGAATTCGCCAGGCCGGTGGCTGGTGCACGTGCACAGCGGGCACATCATGATGCAAAACCAAGACGGGCAACATTGGGGCTCTCGATTAGTGGGTCGGCTCCAGCGACCTGTTGGGCGGCGAATTCCTCCTGCTGCCCTCGCGTCGCGGCAACTGGTCTAGCAGCAACCACAAGGCAATGCTCGTGGCGATACCAGGTACTAGCAGTATGCCCACAGCAGGGACTACCATTTGGTTGGAAAGGGTTGCTGCTCCCCAGCCGACTACACCCCAGCCGAGTACGTTGGCCAGAATCCACCAGGCGGCGTGACGTACACGCCGACGCAGCACCAACCACTGGACTAGCCCCATAGACCCACCAGTCACCCCGGTCATCAGAATCCCAAACCACATTGAGTCAAGAGTGCTGTGCAAGGTGCTGATGAGGAGGCGGCCACCAACGAGACCCAACAGCAAACCTAGCGTGGTTGCCGCAATCCACCACCCCATTCGCGGTAGGTGGCGGCGGAGCAAGAGATACTGCAGAAAACCAGCTAGTAGACCAAGCACAAGTAAGAGAATGTATGATGATAGGTAGTCTTCCGTGATGCGGGTGTATCCTCCCACTTGTATCATGCCACCTACGACTTTCTCAACCAGGGAAACAAGTGCCCAAGCGATAGCCCCGGCGATGGGAATACTGATGGCACTTGACGCGACCCATGCTGGATAGAAGAACCATCTGGGTCTTTTATTGCTTGTCATCATCATGTGAGTCCTCCTTCTTCAGAACTCCCGCCACCCAACTATAGTTGTAAATAGTTTACTGCAACTCTGCACGGAAGTCAATGCCCAATGCGCCAAGCCAATGGCCGGTGGACGTGCACAGACGATTCGCGATCACTTCACCTTGCCCCACACCTCGATCTCGGCCAAACAGGTGTCGTCGTAGCGGGTACCGGGGTAGACCTCGTCTATGACCACCTGTACGTAGGTGGTCTCGATGTGCGGGCCGGGGGCGCGCACCAGGGGGATCTCTTGCAGGCCCTGCACGTCTGAGAAATCCAACTGGACCTGCTCGCCGCTGGAGAAGATGAAGGTGGCCCGCTTGATGCGGTTGTTCTTGTTGAAGATGTCAGTGTCCCGGTCGTAGCCGACGTCCAGCCTGACGCTGTGCAGCTCGATCGTGCCGGGGAAGGTGAGCATCAGCCACTCGCCTGTCCCTGGCCCCGCCACGCCCTCCACCCAGGCGGTCTCCAGCAGGCCATCCACCGCCATCCAGGGCTGATATTGGCCTCCCTGGTCCGTGGGCAGGGACGAGGACCCGCTGGACGTGGCGAAGGGGGTCAGGTTCCGGGCTTCCTCCGCCGGCCCAGAGATGGCCTCGAGCCGCTCGACTTCAATGTGCCGCGCCTCGATGGCCGGGACGCCGGTGAACAGCCGGCCCCACACCCGGATCTGGGCGCCCGTCCAGCGCACCTCGGCGATCTGCTGGTTGATCGCCTCGTCCGTTGACCCGACGTCGAAGCGCTCGCCGTCCTCCCGCTCAAAGTAGTGGCCGAACTGGTTGCCCGGCGGGAGCTTGACGATCCGGCCGCTCCAGCCGTCCACCGCCTCCGTAGCCTCCTCTGCCGCCGGTGTGGGCGCCAGGGGCTCCCCTACGCCCTCGACCCGCGTCACCTCGATCTGCGAGCCGTAGGCGTCGGGAACGCCGGTCCTGAGTTGCCCCCACACGCGGGCAGTGACCCCTGTGTCGCGCAGGCTCTCCAACTGCGTGGCAAGCGCCGGATCCAGGCTACTGAGGCCGAACCCCACGGGAAAATCGCCCGACAGGATAAGGTAGTCGTCGAACTGGGCAGCGGGTGGATTGCTGACGATGACGCCTTCCCAGGCCTCCACCGGCTCGGGGCGGGTAAAGGTCTGGCCGGCGCGCAGGCGAGTGACGAGCAGTTGGCAGCCGCCATAGTCGGGCACGTCGCAGGTGAGCGTGCCCCAGAAGTGGGCGTACTTGCCGGGCTCTGCGTGATCGCGCAGGGCCACGATTTCGGCCTCGATAACCTCCCCGGCGCCTGCGATGCCAATCTCACCGGCCGGCTCGGGCATCAAGACCACGTAGTCGTCAAACTGAGCACCGCCTGGTGTGCTGGCGACGTAGCCCAGCCAGCCCACGACGGGCAATCCACCAGCAGGGCCTGGCTGTTCCGTCGCCGGGACCTCTTCAGCGCCCGTGTCAGGGCCACACTCTCCCCGGTAGTAGGCCCATTCGTCGCACTCGTTCCCGCCAGGGAAGACGCACACGCCGTACTGGCCGCCGCTGGCATCCGTGCGCAGCTCGACGGTATACCCTTGCTCTTCGCAGTAAGCAGACGCCGGGTTGGGCAGCCCCACCGGCGTGGGGGCGGGTATCTCGGTGGGCTGGGCGGTGGGCGCCCCACAGCCGCTGATGATCAGCGTGGTCAAAACGAGCGTCAAGCCCAGAATGTATCGGTTGCGTTTCATGTGTTGCCTCTTTCTGTGAGATAGTCGGTTGGTTTCACCAAGTGATAGACGTCATGCGGGTCAAACGGGTTCCACGATGGCACAAGTGTACCAAACGAAACTCCCCGGCGCATCGGCCAACCGGGGAGTCTGGAAACTGGTCAGGAGACCGGTATTTTCCCTGGTCAGGTGACCACACGTGCTCCGTGTTCCGTGTTCCGTCCACAGACCTGACAGGTTTGGAGAAACCTGTGGAAGGGGAAGTCGAAGGGGCGAATTGGCAGACTCTATTTTAGAAAGCGCTGTCGAACTTGCGCCGCAATCTGACGATCGGTCATCTTGTCAACTGTTTCTATACCAACGATACGCCCACCGAGCGCTTCACCCTCAAGACGTTTTGCGAGTTCGCCCTTTGCCTCACCAGGACCCAATATCAGAATAGATTCTGCATCACGAATACGCGAGATGATCTCATCATAGTATTGGCTGAGACGGCTTGTAAATTGCCGGTCTCGCATGTCCTCCGCCGAGCCATCGTCTGATGAACCACCGGCAAATCGGACATGTTTTCCCATGTTTGAATCTATGCGTTCTATTTCTTCCCCTTCGTCTGTGAGGATCACAATAACAGCCTGCCTATGGTCAATCCACAAACCTACTTTTGTTGTCATCACTTTCCCCTTTGTCTATTGAGGTCACCTGACGGCGGAATTCAACTGTAACAGGTTTTTCGAGTGTGGAATACAAGCATCAATGTCTTGATGGGCCAACGTTCTTGAAGTCAATATATCCCCGCTCTACGTTTGTATCAATCAACTGCACGCGCATCCGGTCGCCGACATCCATGCCATTGAACCCCTGCACCAGTTTGCCTTCAACCGGCACACTCAGAAGCCGGACCCAGGTGCCTTTCGAAGAAGCGCCAGTGACAATGGCATCAAACTGTTCTCCAATTCTCGATTCCAGGAGAAGCGCAGCCGCGGATTTTTCAACCTGCCGTTCAACTTTGTTAGCGGCATCTTCTTCTTCTGTGCAATGATGAGCCAGGACCTCCAGTTCATCATTGCTATATGGCGAAGGTTTCCCTTCTATGGCGGCTTTCAATAAGCGCTGCGTAACAAGATCGGGGTACCGGCGATTAGGGGCTGTGGAATGGGTATAGTCCTTGACAGCGAGACCAAAGTGTCCTGGGGCAGGGTCGCCTGGAAGCTCCGCGACGTATTCACCCGACCCCATCAGTTTGATCACTGAGAGGGATAGGTCGGGGAATCGCAGTGGATCCGCGGCTTTCTCCTTGACTAGAAACTCCTCCAGCGCTCTTGAATCTGGGATATCTGGAAGTTTGAACTTGTGTTCCCCGGCGATCTCGACAATCCGTTCCCATCGTTTTGGCGTGCGCACCACCCGGCGGATCGAGGGGAAATTCCTTGATGAGAGATAGCGGGCGGTCACACCGTTTGCTGCGATCATGACATCCTCGATAATCTCCTTGGCACGGTTCTTTTCTTCCACCTCGAGAGCACGGATTTGATCGCCGTCAAAGATCGGTTTCGCCTCAATGGTGTCAAGACTAAGCGCCCCGTGGACATGCCGGAGATGTTTCATCCTTTGTGCGATTCTGTCCTGCATGTGCAGATTTTCAGCCAGTCCATTCACGGCAGCGACCGCCTCAGGCACACTGCCACCTTCCAGCCATGCGGCCACGCGGTTATAGGCGAGTTTTGCATGATTCTGGACGCGCGCCCTGTAGATATCAGAATCCTGAAGCGACCCATCCGCGCCAATCACCATTTCAACGACAATGGCCAGGCGATCCTCATTGAAGTTCAGTGAGGTGAGGTCGGTGGACAGCTTTTCAGGCAGCATCGGGAATATCATGGCCGCGGTATAAACCGAGGTCGTATTATGGCGAGCGTGTTCATCAATTGCTGATCCATTTTTAACGAGCGAGTCCACGTCAGCCACGGCAACAAGAATCTTTACGTTGTCTCCTGACATGGCCTCGGCAACGGTAAGCTGATCCAGGTCACGGGAATCATCGTTGTCAATGGAAGCCCACAGAAGGTCCCCAAGGTCACGAACTGGCTCACCGTTCATTGCTGCAGGTGCCTGAATCCTGCCGAGTTCGGCGATTGCTTCGGCAGAAAAGCCAGGGAGTAATCCTCTCTCAAGCATCGCCCTCTGGGCGATGTTCTGCAAAATGGCACGGTGCTGTTTATCATGCGCATTCATAGGATGTACTCATATGGGAATCGGGGCTCAAATCTCTCCAACTTTGACCTTCAGGCGGTCGAGCTCATCTTTGATCTTTTCCAACTCGGTCTGGGTGTCCAGTAGTCTGCCGCGTTCAGCGCGCACGAAACGAGTATGGGGGGCAGCCGGGATAACAAACAACCCCAGGACGGCGACCAGGCTGGCCAGCAGAACCCCAGTCACGTCGGCGGTCATGGTGGTCGCCAGGATGACGATCAGCGTCCCCAGGCCGATAGCCCCAACCTCGATGGCCGCCGAAGCGGCGACAGTCCGTTGCGCTCCTTCGGCAATTGCCTCGGCTGTGCATCCACGTTGGAGAGCATGGCGAACCGGAAAGACTTTAGGGGTAATGCCCAACTACCGCAAGACGTTGATCTCCGTGGTGGACGTGACGCCCTCTTTGAGCAGCCTCTGGCCCAACTCTCTAGCCCCGACCCTGGGAGCGAGTCCGAAACCAATTTCGGATTCTCCAGCCAAGCGTTTTTTGTTTTCTTAGCTGGGCTGTAATTGCCCAGAAAGATATTCTTTCGCCACACTCGCATATGATGGATTGTGAACT
>Ga0315277_10006049_pt1 | contig 15909 bp, 7 predicted proteins | sample YL17G05_15_MG_FD_203695 | JGI IMG/M metagenome (GOLD analysis project Ga0315277, IMG submission 203695) | Sediment microbial communities from Yellowstone Lake, YNP, Wyoming, USA - YL17G05_15 | ecosystem: Environmental > Aquatic > Freshwater > Lake > Sediment | place: USA: Wyoming | collected...
ATTTATCAAGACATCGCTTCTCGTTCCTCAAGGCGTGTGGGGGAGAAGGAGTTATGTCTATTTATCAAGACATAGCCTTTGATGGCTCAAAATACGTGAGGGAGAAGACGCTGTGTCTATTTAACAAGACATCGCCTATTCTTGCTCGAGATCGGTTAGGAATAGACGGGGGAAGGTGCGAGGCGAGGCTGACGCCGGGCGATTTTCGACACGGCGAGCGCCAAATTGACGGCCTTAACACCTCCCTGCTGTTATTTGTGGATTTCCTGGAGCATTTCCTTGCGCTGGTAGCACTGCTCGGTGAAGACGGCGATTTCGGAATCGAGGTTGGCGCCGGCCGAATCGCCGAAGAATGCGTGGACGATGGGGAAGACGAGGTCCGGCCTTTTCTTGCGGAGCTCTTTGGCCATTCCCTCAATCTTGGCGGTGGCGACGCCCTCCTGCATACAGGTAAAAGGTCCGACGTGAAATATGCCGGAGATGCAGGCGTCGCCGTTCGGCTTGACCAGGTCGTGCATCAGATGGTACGCGATGCCGGTACTCAGCGGAGATTCGCCTTCGATGTTGCCGTGACATTCGTGGTTTTTTTCGAGGGTCTCTATCATCTGCATCGGCTTGGGCAGGACGTGTCGCCCGTGGAGGACCTCGTGGAACGGCTCAGCGATTTTCTCCTCCGCCCAGGCCATGTACCTTCCCTTGATCAACGACCGCAGGACCTTTTTGAAGGTCGCCAGCGTCCTGCGGAGATCTCGCTGCCTGATGCGGAGTATGAGGTCCCGCCTGGCATTTCGCAGGTTCATCTTATTGACGTAGTCGAGCCAGTCGCTGACGGGGTCGCGTACTACTTCAAGGCCCTGATCCTGGAGATGCTGGATGACAAAACCAGTGTATGGGTCGTGCTGGCGCATATAGATTTCGCCGATATAGAGCACGATTGGGAACCTGTCGTGATTTCGCAGATTGACGCCCTTGAATTGGCGCACGGTTTCCCTGCCCCATTCCACGATCTGCTTGGTTTCGGTGCCGGCCTCCACGATGCCCTCAAGCTCATGCAGCCTTTGTGCCTTTAGCTTGAGTATCTGCTCCTTATCGCCGGCGTACGGGCGGAACCGCAGATATATGTCCTCGAGCATATCGGAGGCCTTGATCCCCTTGAAAAGCATCTGCTGCATTCTCATCTTTTCCGAGGAGCTGAGCTTCTGCGGAAAGGGTATGTCGAAGTAGTCGGTCTCGGAGGATGGTCCTGCGACGGGGATCTTTTCGAGGCCCTCTTTGTCGAGAAAATCTCTCATAAGCTCGGTATATTTTCCGAATCTGCACGGGCCGCTCGTCGTGGGGAGCATTACGAGATAATTCCTTTCGACAAACTCCCTGCCCTCTTTTTCGATCTGCTCGTGGAGGAAGCCAATCGCGTCGCCAACCACTCCTTTAAGCGGGTGACAAACCTCGGTATATATGTGCCGGCGCGCGACTTCGTAGCCGCGTTCGGTGGCGGTCGGAAGCACCAGGGCGTTGACTCCGAAGTAGCGCAGGCCCGCTGCGCCGATGTAGCTGGCGTCGCCCATATACGGCAGCAGCCACGTTCGGCCGTCCGTATTGCCGCGCGGACGCCTCCTTATCTTGTCAAGTTTGAGCTTCTCGCCCTTAGCCTGATTCACGACCCTTTCGTGCGCCTCGGTTCGCGTGACAAAGGGCGCGTTGTTGGTCTGGGCGTCGGTGAGCAGGACCAGCGTAGGCTTATTGGCGGCCTGCTGGATTTTCTCCTCCTGGTAGATTTTCAGGCTGTCCGGCCCGCAGGCGAAGTTCATCATCCGGATGGCGAACAGGTTGGGGTGGTCCGCAACGAAGACGTTGGCCTTGAGAATCTTGACGCTCTCGACCCAGAATTCGTTCTCGACTATTGGGGCAAGGTCGATATCGTCAAATTTGTGCTCAAGGAAGATTTGCGGTATGTAGTCGAGGCCCCTGACCTGCGAGAACATCGCCCCGGAGTTGGAGCTCGCTTCGGGATCGAGCAGGACGTAGTCTCGCCCTATTCCGACGTAGGCCTTTTCATTATTCTCCACGATTCTCTCTAAGAACTTGTCGCCTTCCGCGTAAAGCTCGGCCTTGAACTGGGCTTCGGCGGCGTCGGCGTATTTCATCGCGGCCTTTATCTGCCTGTTGGAGATTGCGAATCCGAGCCTGTCAAACTCACGCTTGAAGGCCTGAACGATAAGCTCATCGTCCCCAAAGTGAAGGATGGGATTTATCTGCTTGCTCTTATCGAGCGAGAGGACATCGTTCAAGACGTAGCCTTCGGACTCGGTGTAGATGCAATACTTGAGGTCCGGAGGTTTGCCGGTCCTCTGCTCTATGAAACTTGGGTTGAAGAGGTACTCGATTTTAGGGTCGTTGTTGAGAAGTGCTGCGTGGCCGGTCGCGAGCTTTCTGGCAATGCAGAACTCCGTCCTCGAATTATCCACCCCGATCTTGGCAATCTCCTTATCGCTTCTCGGCGACACAACGGGGTAGAAGCCGAGCTTGCGCAGCAGCGCGGCGCTCCAGATTCCCTTTTCACTGAGGGTGGCCGTGCTCCTTTTTATGCCGACGGTTACAGCGTTATCGGGCAGCGAGACAGAACCAAGCTCGGCCTGAAGGGCGCCCTGCTTTTTGAAGTGCCTCTCATAGATTCTGTGGTACTTATCGACGTAGTTGGTTTTGGGCCTGCGCGAGGCCTCAGAATTGCCTCTCGGGCAGAAGCCGCCGGTGATTATCTCGTCCTCCTCGATGGAGAAGACCTCGAGCTGGCAATCTCTCATGCCACAGGTCTCCTCGCCGAAAAGCTCTTTGCAGGGCACTTTCCTTTTCTCGAAGGGCATATTGACGATCTCCCAGCCGCGGAAGGCTGAGCCGTACTTCTTGCCCTCCTGTTCGAGGCGCTTTATGTTCTCGATGATGTCGAGGGCTTGGCCCCACGCGCCGAACATCTCCCGATGCGGGTAGCCCTCTATCTCTTTGTTGGTGACCTGAGCGAGCGCCGCGAGGAAGGCCTTGCCTAAGGGCGGGCCCCCCTGCGCAGAGCACTTGCGGCCGACGTGCTGCGAGCCCCCGACGAACTTGTAGTAGTAACTTGCGGCGGTGCCCCTTACTATCGCCGCGGCAATCTCGTCCCTGCTGAATCCTTCGGCGATCAGCCTGTTTTCGTCCATCTCCATAAAGACGCCGCACGTCGAATCAATGATGGGCACGCGCGGCGCGCGAAGTGCGGCCTCTTGTAGAGTGTTCTCAACGTTGAGGTTTATAACGTCCGCCATATTCTCAAGCGTTTGCCCCGAGCCAGCCTGGCAGCTATAGTTCATCTTCGCTTCTTTGACGGTTCCGTCGGGGCTGAAGCTCGTGAACTTCATATCCTGCCCGCCGACCTCGAAGATTGTGTCCGTTTCGGGGTTGCAGTACTTAACGCCGAGGGCGTGACACGTGATTTCATCGGTGACTCTGTCAACGATTTCAACGCCCAGCTCGCTCAATTGGGCAGCCTTCTTTTTGCTCAATAGGATTTTTTCGTACAGCTTGCGGGCCGAGCCGGTGGCGCCTACCCCTTTTACGATCACGTTTGCCTTATGCTTGCTGAGGTATTTGAGCACCCGTTTTAGCGAGCCTTCGGGGTTGCCATGGGTCTTGATGTAGAGCTTATCCAGCAGCTTTCCGGTCTTTAGCTCGACGAGCGCCCCCTTGGTGGTCGTGCTGCCGCCATCGATTCCAATGACTACCTCGGTGCCTGGGGGTACTTGCTCGGCCAACTCCTCCGTCTTTTCGTGGACCTTCCGGAGCGAGTCCGATAGGGGCGGCCCATACTGGCGCTTCTCCCTGCTATATTGCACAACCTTGTCGAGCTGCTCGAGACGAAAGGCGAATTTATTGTCGTCTTCAAGGCCCTTGAGTGCGGCCCCAATGGCCGCGACGTTTTGAAAGTGTTGGGGTCTTTCTATTCGGATACCAAGGAACTCGCCAAGTGCATTTCTGACCAAGTCGTTGGCCATAACGCCGCCTGTGGCTATAGCACACCCCTCTGTCTCACCGACGGCAAACTCTCGCGAGCCCAGGACGTCTATACTGAAGTTCCGCGCAACCGTTCTGAACAATCCCGCCAGATTGTCCGGCCTTGTTGCGCCCTCATTCTGCTTGTGAATCAAGTCGGACTGGATAACGACGCCGCACCTTGCGAGGAATTCGCTGGGCTCGGTGGACTTCCGCGCCTCATCCTGAGCCCGCGCAAACATTTCCTCAAGTCTGGCCTGGAGCTTGGCCCGGTTCCTCGCCCTAATCCGCCCGCTTTCATCCCTGCCTTTTGCAGCGCCGGCGTCTTCAAGTTGCGGGTGCGGCAGCTCGCCCTCAAACACCCTTCTGCATTGCTTTTCGATGAGCGTCCCGGACCCACCGCCGCACTTCGTTCCAGTCTTCCACTCCTGGATGATCTTCTTGCCGCGGACCTCTCTGACGTTGAAGAAATACGAATCCTTGGCGCCGACGTGGAAAATGAAATTAGCCCGCGGCGCGATTAGGCCTGCCCCCTTGGGGATTACTACGCTGTCATAGACATACGTAACGCCGGGCATAACCTTAGGAAAGGCCTCGGCCCCGCTCCCTGTGAATGCAGTGTTCGTTATGGCCGCCGCCCCGAACTTCGCCAAGATGTCGCCCCACGCCTCCTTGATCGCCCCAATCGGGCTGGCAAAGTGCATTATGGGGTTCGGGCAGTACACTATCTCCTTCGCGTCGCCCAAAACCACATAGTGTACAAAACTGCTCCCTACGTCGAATCCGATAAAGAACCGCTTGCTTACTGTGTCTATCGCTGTATTTTTTGCTTTGTTCATTAATTCCTTACCTATCTACCTTGCACCCTTACACCCAGCACCATGCCGCCAAACCAATTATCAACTACCATAGAACGCCAGCTAATACGAGACGAACCGCCAGTATAACGAACGCGGATGGCAGTTTCAAGTAGTTATGACGGCTGTCTCCCCTGTGACCACATGAGCTGGCAGTTAAGTAGGCTGTGAAATCCCTGTTGGCAACGGCGTCAAACCTCACGATACATACAGCATACCCGGCGGTTGGATATGGACGTTGGTGCCTTACAGCAACAAATTAACAGCCAATCAATCCAGTTACCCACACCCGGTCGAAGACTCCAAGATCGCTAACCTACCTGATTAAAACGCTTTAAGTAAAACATAGACTGAGCTATAACAATTCAACAAGCCCTAAGACTAATACTGCTGGTTATATTACACTATCAGTGTTTCATATCAAAACAGGATGCACCCCGTGATTTGTACACTTCTGTGGTAAGGCTAAATCTTCTGCCTTGTGTAATAAACGTAGAATTGCACACGCTGGCAAGCGTATTGTCTCTTGGCCACTTTTCTGATAATCTTGCCCATGATGAACATCGCAACGCGACAACAAGACACGAATCCTGTGCTAGGACGGACCTTGCGAGTTATATATGGTTTTTTTGCTCCACGTGGCTATAGCGTGCTTATGTTTGCTGCGTTGTTCTTCGCACTGGCTGCAAAGTTCTTCCAGGCGTGTAGAACTCACCAGGCGGCCGATTACTTTAGCTGGGTTCTGATTGATGTTTCTGTCTTGTTGTTTGCGGAGATGGTCTTGGCGCTGGCGTGTTTCAGGTGGCGCAGGAAATGGGTGTTTCGGATGGCTACGGTTCTGGCGGCGGCAGCGTGCACATGGTCGGTTATTTACGCGGGGTATTTGGTTCGGATGGGGACTGAGGTTCTGCCGAGGGTGCTTCTGCCGCTGGTGCGGGATCCTGTCAACGCCATGCTTATGATAGGGGCCAATCTCATTAAGGCGCCTGTTGCGTCGATGCTCCTGCTAGGGCCGAGCCTTGTTGCGCTTGTCTTCTTATTCTGCGTCCTCGCAAGACCTGTGCTTCCCGCATACGACCGCAGGCGGTTCAGCATCAGGCTGGGCGTCTGCCTCGCGGTAGCTGTTGGTGCGACATTTGTGCGGGCCTTTGTCGGCAGTGGCGGCTCGGCGTATGGCCGCAGCCCCCACGTTCGGGCCGTGATGAGCCTGTTCCATCCCCGGCTGGAGGAATCGCGCCGCCGTATTCCTTACCTTGACCACGTGCAGTTGACTCTGCGAGGCGATCCCGCGAAACACAACCTGGTCATACTTGTTCTCGAGGGGGTGCAGTATGCATATACTTCACTTGCAGACGCGGAGAACGGCTTGACGCCACATTTGTCCCGTATGGCGGCGCAGGGCGCGCAATTCACGAACGCGCGTTCGTCGGTCACGCATACGACAAAGGCGCTGTTTGCGATGCTGACCGGCCGATTTCCCTCGGCGTCGGAGGACCTCGCTGAGGCGGTGCCGGCGGTTAGGCAGTATGCGGGCCTTGCGACGATTGTGCAGAGGCAGTTGGGTTATCGGACGGCGTTTTTCCAGTCGGCCAAAGGGGATTTCGAGTCCCGGCCCGGCCTGGCGCACAACCTGGGCTTCGAGAATTTCTGGGCGAGGGATGATTTGAATGACCCCAACAGCTATATCGCCTATTTGGCCTGCGACGAGTTCGCGATGTTGGAGCCTATTGCGGAGTGGATAGGGCAGGACGAGCGGCCCTTTCTGCTGGTAATTCTCTGCTCGGTGACACACGATCCGTACGATGTGCCGCAGTGGTACGGCGAGCCGGCGAACGAGCCGGTGGAGCGCTATCGCCAGACCATTCAGTACACGGATGGGTTTCTCAGGGAGCTCGACGCGAAGCTTACGGAGTTAAGTCTTGCGGACAACACTGTCTTGTGCGTTGTCGGGGACCACGGCGAGGCCTTAGGTGAGCACGGCCTGAGCGGACACGACCAGATAGCTTATGAGGAGGCGCTGCGGGTTCCGTTTTGCCTGAGGGCGCCGTCGCTGGTGTCGCCAGGGACAAAAGTGACCCAGCCGGTCAGTTCTATTGATCTGACCCCGACGCTGCTTGGGCTGCTGGGTTTTGAAACAGCAGGGGCTGGATTTGATGGCGTCGATGCGCTCGGCGTGCTTCCGCAGGAGCGTCGAGTCTATTTCTGCGGATGGGTGCGCGAAGGGCCCAGCGGTTTTGTAATAGGTGATAGCAAGTATGTTTGTGATCCGGCCGACAAGAGTGTGTGCTTGTATGATCTCCTGGCGGATCCAAGCGAACTAGTGAGGATCAGCCTGCCGGCGACGCGGGCACAACAGATAGGAGATAGCCTCGTCTCCTGGCGAAAAAGCACTGTTTTCCGTCTGAGCCGGCGCGAGCCTGGCAAAGAAACTCTCTTTAGACGGTGGGAGGTCCGCTGGACCAACCGCCTGTTCGTGTCCACCAAATACCTGACAGCAACCGATGACTAATCATCGGGGCTTTCACTCCCCCAGCTTGGCAGATGTTGCCATCGGCGAGGGGTGCCTCTTGCGCGCGGGTGCGTTGCTTTTTGTAAACACGCGCAGTTCTGGGGGAATAGCGGCGATTTTATGAACCATGTGGCGTTAATATGGGAGACTTGGGCACATTTGGTGTTGCCAGAAAACAACGTGCCGTCAAAACGCTGGATTTGCCCGTATGGTAACCACTGAGCCGCTCGGCGGCGTAAGTGTGTTTGTTACAGGACTTTACAACGAGCCAACCCATCTGAGGGGCCTGTTCTGTGTTTTGCTGGCATATTCTTTGCAGCCTTTACTTATCTGTCCTGAATTGGACAATATTGGGCGGACGCCCTAACAACCATATACTCTGGAGGAGGACTTGTCCGCGCGATTCTTTGGGTATTTCAAAGTGGGCTTTGGCCCGCTTTGTTAATGGGTATTGCGGGGTCGCGCCCGGAGGAGGAGCGACTCCGCTGCTTTTTTGCGCTCTGGCGGCCTGTTCCTGTGGCAGGAGGAGTTGTGCGCCGGACTATTGGGGGAGTCTTCATCACGCTTTTGGCTACTCAATGCGCGGTTCGCCTCGTATAATCAGCCCCGTTATGGAGCGTGCTGCTTTTAGGATTATCGATGCGAATTTCAATCGCGCCCGTGAGGCGGCGCGGGTTGTTGAGGATTTTTGCAGGTTCGCCCTGAATTCGGCCTTGCTCACGGAGCGAGCCAAGAGTCTTCGTCACAAGTTGTGTGCGGTGGTGGCCCAGCTCGACGCCGGTGGTCTTATCGCGAGCAGAGATACGGCCAGTGATGTTGGTGCGGGCAGTGCGGTTGATAATCAGCTTTCTCGCGGTGACCTGGCGGATTGCTTTACGGCGGGCTGCAAGCGCCTGACGGAGGCGTTGCGGGCGCTGGCGGAGATGGTCCAGACCGAGAACCGGCCGCTGGCCGAGACGCTTGAAGGGCTGCGCTTTGCCGCGTACGCCCTTGAAAAGGATATCGTGGTTTTTAGTGAGCCGGCGCAGAAGTTCAAGCGCGTCGGGTTGTATGTCATCATCAGCAGCAATCTGCCCTTAGAGGTTATCTCGCTGGCGGGTAAGTGTGCGGCGGGGGGCGCCGACTGCATCCAGTTGCGGGCCAAGGAGATGACCGGCGACAGGCTGTTCGCAGTTGCGGTCGAGTTCGTTCGTATATGCAGGGAGGCCGGCGCACTGAGCATTGTGAACGACCGTGCGGATATCGCCGTGGCTGCGGGCGCCGACGGTGTGCACCTTGGACAGAACGACCTGCCCGTCGCGGCGGCGCGCAAGCTGCAGATGACGCCTCTGATTATCGGCAAGAGCACCCACCTGCCCAGGCAGCTTCGTGCGGCGTGCGCGGAGCTTCCCACCTACGTGTCGCTGGGTCCCGTATTTAGCACCGACACCAAGCCGGGGGCTGAGCCGGTAGGGTTGGAGTATGTGACGGCGGCGGCGAAGGAGCTTGCCGGGACGGGGATCGCGAGCGTTGGGATCGGGGGTATAACGGTGGACGAGGTGGAGCAGGTTATGCGCGCCGGCGCCGGCGCCGTGGCGGTCTGCTCGGCGGCGACTAAGGCGAACGACCCTGCCGCGGCGTGCCGTGCGCTGAAGGAGAAGGTCGCCTCATTGAAGAAGGGTTGATAGAAAGCGCCTCGTGAGCGTGATGGCCGTGCTGGCAGGGTGTTTAACCGGTCGGAAGAAAGGCTCGATTATGACTGTGAAGAAAAGATTCTGGTGCGTTCTGATAATGGTATTATGTGGGATGTGCGCGGGAGGGCTTGCAGCGGATGATGAGCTGCCTGGGAAGCCGCCGGGCAAATATTTTGGTCTGTCGGCCGAGGATCATCAAGGCGCCAAGAGTTTTGAATCGGGCCAGCCGATCGTGGGGACGACGTATTTCTACTGGTACGATATCGACAGCAAGAGTCACATTATCGACGACGACGGCACGGACGCATTGACGACGCACCCAGCTGATATGAACGGTATCAGTTATAACCGAGCCGGCTGGCACAAGCGGCAGTTGAGCGACATGATTGACGCGGGAGTGGATTTCTTGATGCCGGTTTTCTGGGGCGTGCCGGGGAAATACGACGGCTGGAGTTTCGCGGGCCTGGGGCCAATGGTCGAGGCGCACAGCGAACTGGAGAAGGAGGGCCTGGAGCCGCCGCAGATAGGATTGTTTTACGACACATCCATACTCCAGTGGAACAGTTTTCGCAGGGACGGCAAGGGGAATTACCACGTTGATCTATCCGAAGAGTTCGGGAAGGATTGGTTTTACGCGGCGATGCGGGATTTTTTCAGCTATATCCCGCCGGCGAAGTGGGCACGTGTTGACGGCAGGCCGATAGTTTTCTTGTATGACGCGGCATTTGCGAAGGGCCAGGATGAAGGGCAGCTTGCGTACGTGAAGAATAGATTCCGCAAGGACTTCGGCGTCGAGCCGTTCATCGTCAAGTCGCAGGGCTGGAAGGGGCAGGCCGATGCGGTTTATTCCTGGGGCGGCGCGGTGAGTGGGCCGCTCATTTACAGGCAGGTGATTGCTCTTGGTCCGGGGTATGACCATAGCGCGGTGCCGGGCCGGTCGCCGCTGATAGTCAAGAGGCTGGACGGCAAGACGTATATTGACAGATGGAAAAAGGTCCTGCAGCTTAGCCCGGCCAGCAGGCCGTGGATCGTTCACGTCGAGACGTGGAACGAATGGCACGAGGGTACGGACGTGGCGGACTCGCGCGAATACGGCCGGCTGTATATCGAGCTGACGAAGCTGTTCTCGGATTTCTGGCATACAAGGACGCATCTTCAATTGCCCTCGCCTTACGGGGCGGGCAACGGCGTCTGTTGGCAGCCGGACAAGGCCGCGGGGCTGGAGCTGCGAGCGAGCAGCGGCGACGGCGTGTGGGAGGCCAAGAGGTTTGGCGAGGTCGGTGCGGTTGTCTGCGCCGTTAATCCGCAGTTGCGGGGCAGCCGTTACCTTTACTTCAACATCGACGATGCCTTCGCCTTTGACCTTTACGATAAGGCGGCTGTTGTTGAGGTGACGTACCGTGACGCGGGGTGTTCGTCTTTTTGTTTGGAGTACGACAGCTCGAATCCGAGCGAAGGGCTGTTTGAAGGGGCATTTCGCCCGGTCGGCAACGTGGAGGTCGGCAACAGCGGGCAGTGGAAGACCGCGAGATTCGTGCTGGCGCAGTGCCGTTTTATGAACCGGTGCAACGGCACGGACCTTCGGATTGCCATTGTCGGCGGGGCGCTGGAGCTGGCCGTGAGCGAGGTGAAGCTCGAGAGTCCTTTGAAGTAGCTGAAAGCGCCGGTTGGAAGATTAGCAATTTCTAATTGGAGCGGGAGTCTTTCGTCGCGGGGTAATGTTCCGCGACACAAGGGACGCTGAATGAGAATGGTCGAAAAAACATTGTGGGTGGTCCTGGGCGCAGTAGTCGGCGTTGCGGCTGCGCCTATGCTATTTCCATGGACTGAGAACATAGTGTGGGATTTCCTGGTGAGCCCCTATACCTCAACCCCTCCCCCACACATCATTTTGTTTATGTTGCCTTTTTTGGGGGTGATAGTTCTCGGCATCGCGTTGTCTTTCTTGATACTCGTAAGATGGAAAGATTGGAATATTGGTCTTAAAGTTGGTTTGCTGATAGTCATCTGGACAGTTGTCGTTGCGACTTTGTTCCCTCTCGCCGGATTGTGCCTAATTGGTGGCCTTCGGTACTAATACGAGCATAGCCACCCGTTCCAGCTGTGAGTTCTGTCGCCGGACTGTGCCTACTTGGTGGCTTCTAAACTGCGACATATCAGAAAAGGAGAATTCGAGATGCGAAAAGGGACTTCTTTCTTCCGGAGGGTGTTCTGTGACTGAGAGTGCGCAGAGTGAGAAGAAGGGCAAGAAGACGTATTTGACGGTCTTGGCCGCGTTACTGGGCCTTGCTGCTTCCCCTGCGGTCTTTGTCTTGGCCATTGCTGAAGTGGGATTCCTTATGCCGTGGCTGTGGCACTATAGAGTCAGTGCCTTGGCTCTCGCTCTGACTCTTTTCGTACCGATAGTCATTGGCATTGCGTGGTCAATTTTCGCTGCTGTTGGATGGAAACGTGGGAATATCGGTATTAGAATAGGTTTGACCGCAATAGTCTGGGCACTTGTAGGTGGAGCGGAAGCCGTTTTCTTGGCCAGGTGTATGCTTGGGGGTGGATGATTGCACTTTGGACGGTTAGTAGCAGAAAAGGAGAAGTGAGATGCGAAAATGCAGAGTAAACGTGGCGCTACTGCGTTGTCATAGGTTAAATGATGAATAATGTCATTCTGAGCCCTTCGCTTCGCTCGAGGGTAAACTCCGCGAAGAATCTGGGGCGCGATAGCCAGATGCTTCACTTCGTTCAGCATGACAATCCCTCAAATAAACTGTGACGGACTAGTAAAATGTGGGGTACGGGCGTTCGGTATTGTGGAACTATTGTGTGGAAAGGTGCAACGAATGATTACGAACAGGGTATTGAAGTGTGTGGTTGTGGCGGTGCTGGCCTTGTCTGTGCGTGTGCGCGCGGAGTCTGGGTCGCTGTGGGATTTGGCGAGGCAGAACAGGGAAGTTTTGAAGATATCAACGCTCTTTACCGCGCAGAATGTGCGGGAGTATCTATCGAACGAGAAGGGTATTGACGATGCAATAAAGTGGTGCAAAGAGACGGGCGTGACGCACGTCTTCATCGAGACATTCAGAGACGGCTACACCGCCGAGCGAAAGACGCTGGAGGACGCCAAGGTGCGATTCAAGGCCGAGGGATTCGAAGTCTCCGGGTGCGTCACTCCCACAAAAGTCGGCAAGAGTTCGGGCGGCTGGACTGGCATATCGTGCTATACGAACAAAGGTACGCAGGACGAGCTCAAGCGAATCTTCGAATATACCGCCTCGATCTTCGATGAGATTATGATAGATGATTTTCTCTTCACCGATTGCCAGTGTGACGAGTGCAAGGCTGCGCGGGGCGTGCAATCGTGGGCCGACTATCGGTGCGACTTGATGGTCAGGCTTAGTCGCGAGCTGATACTGGGCGCGGGGCGTGCGGTTAATCCTAAGGTGAAGATCATAATCAAGTATCCCCAGTGGTACGAAGATTTTCACAATCGCGGCTACGAGGTCGTGCGCGAGTCGGCGGACTACGACAGGATATGGGTTGGCACCGAGACGCGCGACCCCGACAACCAGAGGTGGGGCAGAAAGGCGCAATATGAGGCCTACTACATTATGCGCTGGCTGGGCGAGATAGGCGGCGCCAAGACGGGCGGCGGCTGGTTCGATCCCTACGGCACGACGGAAAATACTTATGTTGAGCAGGCCAGGCAGACCGTTTTGGCCGATGCGAAGGAGATGCTGCTGTTCTGTTACGGCTCGCTGCTGCGCGACACGGGGCCCGCCAACGTCCGCAAGCTGCGGACCGAGATTCCGAGCCTTTTCAAGCTTGCGGCAATCGTGCGGAACAAGCCCATAAGAGGCATCATCGCCCCCAAGCCGCCGAACAGCGACGCGCAGAATGAGCAGTACGTGTTCGACTTCGTGGGGATGTTAGGGTTGCCGCTTGTGCCGACGGCGAAGATCAACCCGGCTGCCGAGGCGGCGTTCTTCTCGGTGCACGCGCTCAAGGACCCGGAATTCTCCAACAAACTCAAGAGGATGCTTGAAGACGGCAAGCCGGTGCTGATAACGGACGGGCTGGCTGAGCGGCTGGGCGACACGAAGCTCAATGCTGGGAATGTGACAATCTTAAAGGTGGCCGGGGATCCCAAAAGCCTGTTGAAACTGAGCCGCGAAGAGCTTCGCCTGATTCGTGACAAGCTGCTGGCGCCTTTCGGGATGAAGTTTGATGCTCCGAACAAAGTGGCGTTGTATCTGATTGGTGATAATGTGGCCATCGTTGAGAATTTCAATGATGAGCCGATAGAAGCGGCGCTCGAATTCTCCAAATCGGTCGCGGCGCGCAAAGCGCTGGTCTTGCCGGTCGATGGAGACGTCGAGCTTGCGGCTGATGGTAGAAAGGTCAATTTAAGGAACATGGCGCCGCGGACTTTGGTGGTGATTGAGTATTAGTCGAACTGGTGGGCTAAGGCCCACCCTACGTGATAAGTGGTCGCAATGACAAGGATTTGGAGACTAATGATGTCGGCAGTTGGAAAGCACAGACAGTTGTGGGCGAAGTTGTTTTTGGCGTGTTGCCTTCTAATTGTTACGCTGGCCTCCGGGCGGCTGGAGGGGGCTGAGCCTCACCGCGTGATGGCGTTTTACTATCCGTGGTACGGTACGGCGGACGGGCCGGGGGGCGCGGGCAGGGTGGAGCACTGGGGCCGAATAGACGCGGACAAGAAAGACATCTCAGAGAGCACGCATTATCCGGCCCTCGGGGCATACGATTCGCACGACCCCAACGTTATAGACCGGCACTGCCGATGGGCAAAGCAGGCCGGCATAGACACCTTTATTGTAAGCTGGTGGGGACACGGCGATTACACCGACCGGGCGATGGCCAGGATTTTGGACGGCTGCGCGCGCCATGGGCTAAGCGCGTGCATTTACTATGAGACGGTGCCGAGCCCGCAAACCGCTGAGACAGCCGCGCAGGACATCCTCAAGGTCCTGCGCAGATACGGCGGGCATCCAGCCTATCTCAGAATCGGGGACGACGCGGTTGTATTCGTGTACGGGCGGGCCTTGCAGGAGATTGGGCTGACCGGGTGGTTCAAGGCGCTTGGCATTATCAACAGTCGCAAGCCGGCGCCAGCGGGTCTCATGGCGATCGGCGATCAGTTCAGTTATGGGGCGGCCCGTGTTTTTGACGGGGTTCACACGTACAACACCGCCGGCTCGCTTCAAGGTATGACGCCCGACGACGTCCGCAAGTGGGCGCCCGGGACGTACCGGTCGTGGGTGGACTTAGCAGACAGCGCGGGCAGGATGGGCAAGATAAGCGCGCTGACGGTGATTCCCGGCTACGATGACACGAAGATTCGCAAGCCGGGCCTTGCCGTAAAGCGGTTCGATGGCGAGATATATCGGGCGCAGTGGGATGCGGCGATTGAAGCGGACCCGCACTGGGTGCTCATTACGAGCTTCAACGAGTGGCACGAGGGCAGCGAGATAGAGCCCTCGCTCGAAGACAAGGAGCTGTATCTCGACCTTACTGCGCACTATACTAAGACGTTCAAGGCCAAGGCGCGCGGCATCCATCCTACGGCCCGCAATTATAGTCCGTATTCGGCCCCCAGTGGTGCGCTACCTCCGCCCGGCAGTGCGTCCGCGGCGGAGAAAATCGCTCTGCGCCGCAAGTATGACGGCATACGGATAGGCGCGTTGTCGGATGCGGACTCAATGGCGTTCTGGTGGCTGTTAGATGCGGGCGTGGACGTCGAGATTCTCTCGTGGGAGCAGGTGGCCGACGGCGTGGATCCGGGTAAGCACCAGGTGCTGCTGTACTGTGCGGGCGAGCATTATCGCCGGACGGTAAAGAAGGCCGGTGACGTCGATGATGCGCTGGCCGGGTATCTGAAGGCAGGCGGGTCCCTCGCGGTGCTCCCCGCCCTGCCCTGGCCATTCTACTACGACCAGGACGGAAAGGCGGTGAGCCAGGCGGGGCGCTTCGGGGTGACTATACGCGGCGGCTGGGAGAGGCCGCAGAGCGACGCGAAGCTGACTTTCGTGCAGCCTAAGCGGCTGCTGGCGCACGTGCCGGGCGAGTTTGCTTTTCCTGCGTCGGGCGACCTGCGGTGGCGGGCGATGCTTGAGGAGGGGCAGGCCAAGTACGTCCCCCTGCTGCAGTTGTACGCCGGCGGCGAGAAGTACCTGGGCGATGCCATCGCGTATGCCGAGCCGAAAGAGGGCGGGCGAGTCATCTACGCCTGGTTCGGCCTGCTGAACGGTCCATACGCCGAGGGGGTGGTTCACGATGTCTTTGATTTCCTGGCGTCTCGCGTGGCTAAGTAGCGTGTCTTCTGCCGTTGGTGATGTGCTCCGATGCGCGACGGCGGACGGGCCGGCGGTTATTATTTGGGCGCCAGGATCTTTATGCCGACCGGGTTGCTTATGACCCTGACCCCCTCTAAGGTGAAGGCGATGCGAAGGATGTGCCTGCCGGGCGCGAGCTTGATGCCGAAACGTTTATCCAGCTCAATTGTGACTGCGTTGTACCGAGCGCCGGGGGCGAGGGGCCAGACTTGGCTGTCAATCATGACGGCATCGGGCCAGCGGCGCCATTTGCCGTCGAACTCGATTTCGCAGAGCTGCGTCTTCTGGGCGGGCCAGAATGCGAAGGTGCGCTTGCCGCCGTTGCGCAAATCAAACTGGAGCACCGGGGTTTCGCGGATTAGCCAGTCTCTGCGGTCCGCCCGCAGCCGGCACTGCAGACCCTCCGCGGCCGGTCCCCAGCTCGGCTCGCCCCAGGCTAAACGTTCGGTGGTCTGCCGTGGCCCGGTCGCCGTACAGCCCTGAGCCGCCAGGAGCAGGGC
>Ga0315277_10006052_pt1 | contig 15904 bp, 11 predicted proteins | sample YL17G05_15_MG_FD_203695 | JGI IMG/M metagenome (GOLD analysis project Ga0315277, IMG submission 203695) | Sediment microbial communities from Yellowstone Lake, YNP, Wyoming, USA - YL17G05_15 | ecosystem: Environmental > Aquatic > Freshwater > Lake > Sediment | place: USA: Wyoming | collected...
CCCGCTTATGCGGGAATGACAATACTATGGATTCTGAGCTTTTGATAAAAAATGGTCGGGTAATAGACCCTGCGAACGGCATTGATAAGAAGTGCGATGTGCTTGTAGTCGATGGCAATATCGCAGAAGTTGGCAAAATTGAAAGACCCGCAGAAAAAATTATCGATGCTTCCGGTAAATTAGTGGTGCCGGGTTTGATTGATATTCACGTTCATTTTCGTGAGCCGGGCGATGAGGAAGAAGAGACAATAGCGAGCGGCTCGGCGGCAGCGGTGGCGGCGGGGTTCACTTCGGTTGTGTGTATGCCGAATACCAATCCGCCCATCGAAAATGAGACCGACGTTGAATACATCCATCGCAAGGCCAGGCAGGCGAGAAAGACCCACGTTTATACAATGGGGGCTATTACGAAAAAAAGAGAAGGCGTTGAGCTTGCGGAGATGGGGTTTATGGCGGAGGCGGGGGCGGTGGGGTTTACCGATGACGGTAATGGCGTTCAGAATCCTGCGGTTATGCTGCGGGCATTGAAATACGCCGCTATGTTCAACGTGGTGATAGCTCAGCACTGTCAGGATGATGCGTTTGCGGGCAGCGGTGTGATGAACGCCGGCTACTATTCGACGATACTTGGTCTTCCGGGGATGGATTCGCTCGCTGAAGAGGCGATGCTTTGGCGGGATATTCAATTGGTTAAGAAGACGAACGTTCGCTACCACGCGCAGCATATATCGACAGCGGGGTCGGTGGAGCTAATCAGGGCGGCGAAAAAAGATTCGCTCCCCGTTACCTGTGAGGTAACGCCGCATCATTTACTTTTGACCGAGGAATGCTGTGCCGAATATGATACCAACTATAAAGTCAATCCGCCGCTGCGAGGGGCTGCGGATGTTGATGCGCTAAAGCAGGCGATTGCCGAAGGGCTGGTTGACGCTCTGGTAACCGACCACGCTCCGCACCTGCAGAGTGAAAAGGAGCTGGAGTTTTTGGCTGCACCATTCGGGATAGTAGGGCTGGAATGCGCTCTGGCACTTTTCGTCAAGGCGCTTATCGAGCCGCGTATTCTGGATTGGCCGGGTCTGATTAGATTGATGACGGCCAACCCGGCTAAGATAATTGGCATCGATAAAGGGACACTCAGTAAAGGCAAGCAGGGAGATGTTACTATTATTGACCCCAATGCCGAGTATAAAATCGATGTAAATACCTTCCGCTCCAAAAGTAAAAACTGTCCCTATCACGGCTGGACCGTTAAAGGCAAGGTCGAAAAGACAATTGTGCAGGGAGAGATACGTTTCGAGGCGTAAATCCGAAGCACGAAATCCTAAATCCTAAATCCTAAATTCTAAACAATATCGAAATTCAAATGTTCAAATGACCAAAAACGTTTTGGGTTTTGAATTTCTGTCATTTGAATTTGTCCATTCTCCGTAGTATTACTACGAAGGATGAATTTCGGATTTCGAAACTTGTCTGACGACAGTCAAGATTCGATATTCGAATTTGCTTCGTAGGTGGTTTTTAGCTTTTAGCTTTGAGTTTTTAGTTTGTGACGATGCCGTTTATTATTGATGGTAATAATCTGTTCTGGTCGGTTCGGAACGCACCGGATGTTGCTGAACACAATAGCGATTTTCAGTTGTGCCGGCTTATAGGCAGATACCTTCGGTTGGTTGGCGAGACCGGCCAGATTATTTTTGACGGCGCAGGTCCTGCTGATAAAAGGGGATTCGAGAGCATCGAGAACCTGGATGTTTTCTTTGCAGGCGCAGGCAGGGACGCCGATACGGCAATCGAGGGCAAGATAAAGGCAAGTAGCGGTGCAAGAGAACTGGTAATCGTCAGCAGCGACCGGCGATTGCGAAGGGCAGCGAGGGCAAGTGGAGCGTCGGCGGTAAAATCAGAGGATTTCTGGGTCCAGTTGCAGAAGGAATTAAAGAGGAAAAAGACCACCAAGGAGCCGGAGGGGAAACGTCACGGACTGACCGAAAGCGAAACCGAGCAATGGCTTGAGTTTATGGGCCTTGACGAGTAGCGCTGCCGGCAAACGGGTTCCTCTGATAGCCCAAAGGAGGCGATTGTTTTATGAAATGGTCTGTCAGCATCGGCAGAATTTTTGGAATCAACTTCCGGATACACGTTACATTTTTCCTGCTTCTATTCTTTATATTCACTTCGGTCCTGAATGAGCGAGGGTTTGGCGGTGCAGTGCTGGCGACACTTTTTATCTGTGCTGTGTTTGTCTGTGTGCTTATTCACGAAGTCGGGCACAGTCTGATTGGGCGCCATTTCGGGAAAGAGGCCAGAAGCATTACCCTGCTGCCGATTGGAGGCGTAGCCACAATGGTGGAGATACCGGAGAAGCCCGCGCAGGAGATTGCGATGTCGCTCGTGGGACCCTTAATAAATGTTGTGATTGCGGGTGTCCTGTATCTGTTTGTGGGGCATTGGGCGGGAATCGCTTCGCCGAATTTAGAGCCGGGTTCGGTGCGGGCGTTCTTTGCGGAGTTAATCGGCGTCAACATAATGCTCGCTATCTTTAACCTTATACCGGCATTCCCAATGGATGGCGGCCGGGTACTGCGGGGCATCCTCGCTGCGAAAATGGATTATGTCCGGGCGACATCTGCGGCAGTGTTTATCGGCCAGGGGCTGGCTGTGGTTTTTATATTCTACGGGTTGTTTTTCAACTGGTGGCTGGCCTTGATAGGGGTGTTCCTCTATATGGGCGCCGGCGGTGAGAAGCAGCATGTGCTCCTGCGGTCTTTATTGCATCAGGTTCCGGTCAGTGAGGCGATGATAACCGACTTTCGCAGCGTGCATCCTGATGAGGCGATTGCCGGTGTTCTGGAGCGTTTTCACCACGGCAGCCAGGAGGATTTCCCGGTCATAAGTGAAGCCGGGCTCGAGGGAATTTTGACCCGCGACCGTATCCTTGCCAGCATTCACGATAAAGGCCTTAGTGTGCGTGTCAGTGATGTGATGGACCGAACTTTTGTTTCGGTTGACCCTGATATGCCTCTCGATGAGGTCTATAAGACGCTTTTAGCCAGCCGGAAAACAGCGGTGGCGGTGGTGGATAAGGGTGAGGTTACAGGTATGGTCTGCCTTGATGGTATCAGCCGATATCTTATGTTCAAGACAGCTTTGAGCGCAAAGCATTCCGGGAAGTAAATAGACGAAATTAGGAAAGCCGCTCTGATATCGCCTAGATTGGTATTCTATTCCTCGTGGTTGAGTGCACGAATCGGTCCTGTTTGTTCAATGATTACCGGGTAGCCCTCAACAGTTGAAGGAATATTAGAGTGCAGTTCGTCGGGCTTTGAGGAAGTGAAAATCCTGATGCAGGGCTTGCCTTTGGACTCTCCGATTGCTGCACCTACGACTCCGGGGATGGCCATCCATTCATCTGTTTTCTCGTTAAGGACCTGTTCAATGGTCTTGCCTGGCATAAGCCCTCCTTTCTGGCGGTCGGCGGTATTGCTCCGTGGACACCCGCTGCGACCGCTCAATGGTCCTCCGCGAAGAAGGTTGCAATCGAATTGATTCTGCCGCCCGGTGGAGGGAAGCTTGTGCGAATCGCTCGGTGAGACAAGTAACAACGCGGCTTGGCCGACGTAAGACGCGTTAGCAATAACCTTTCGGGCTATGGCTGGGTCTCCCAGACGAGTCGATATTTGTTTATCGAGGGGACTACGGGATTTTGTTTTTTATGATTTCAAAATTTTATCTTCTTCCAGGGCCTATAACAGTCTGCCAGCGATATCAGAAGGAGATGACCGCCGATAGTGTTTTCGCAATTTGTATAGAATTTACAGTCCTTTATGTCAACCGCCCAAACCGGTCAATCGTCCTAATAGATGGATATTAATAAACAAAATACACGAAAGGAGAACTATGAGACTTAAAAATTGTCTTCTGCTGTTTTTGGTAGCCGTTGTGGTGGCGATTGCTGTCCGGCAGACTTATGCCGTTTGGGTAGAGAATCAGTTGACGCCCAAGACTGCCATCAGCGACTGGATATCGTTTACGGTAGAGACCAAGGATGTTGAAGGTCTGAAGCAGTTCGAGGTAGCGGTCGAGGCAAAAAAGAGGAATCTCTCACCCGTATTGACGGCACGCCTTCACCTTGTTGACGGCAAGAGACAAATCGCGTCCGTTCCGGTTGAGGAGACTCGCGCCGACGGCAAGGTGACTTACTGGTTCCGAATCGCTCCGAGACTTCTTGCCAATTCCAAATTTGAGTTTGGAGAGCATGGTTATTCGCGTTGCGAAGATGAGCAGGGAAATTTGATAACCGATGAGTGGAAACGTCCGAAATACATTGGTGTTCCTGGAGGGTCTGGCTATTGGTTTTACCTGCGTGATTTTGCTGATCCGAATAACAGCAGCATCAGTGTTCCTTCCATCCGAGGTAAATGAACTATTCGGCGTCCGCCTCTTCTACCAGGACGGATAACGGTCTGCCAGAGCTCGAAGAGAGCGAGCGGATTATTCTGGAAGTATTGAATGAGCAAAAGGACGTTTCTGTCAAAACTCAGTACTAATCAAGGTGGAACTTTTGTATATTACACGGAAAATTTCGAAATACCAGTGTTCAGATAGTTGAATGAAAGGGGATTTACAATGACAACACACAAAATGATTTTCGGTTCAGCGATATGTCTGTTGCTGGCGGTATTGATTGGACCATCGCCTGCTCAGATGCGTCGCCAGAGCGAGGCAGGGAACCAGCCAGCGGGCCTGGAGGTGAGCAAACCCGCCTTCGGCGGTGACGCCCCGAGCAGTTTGAGAACCACCAACCCGCGCTGCTAAAAGCCCCGACCGACTCGTGGTTCGTCGCTCGTGATTCGTCCGTCGTCCATCGTCTCTCGTCTATCATCAGTAGTGTCTTTTCCGCAGGAAAAGCAATCCTATACCGAGTAACGCCATTGAGGCGGGCTCGGGGATAAGAAGATATGCCCTGGAATAGCCATCAGGGTTTATCCCGCTGCCTACAATCCAGCCGTTATTATTGATTGAGTATGCAATCGTAAGTGTCCATCCCAAACTCGGGTCAATTAACGTATTTAAGTCGATATTGTTTCCGCCGCCAGACGGGTCGAACAAAGCGGCTCTTTCGTTTCTTGAACTGTCCTGCGACCATCCCACAATCTGACCGAGGTCGTTGATTGACAAGGCACTACTCCCATAACCGCCCAGGGTGCCGAGGTCGATATTGTTTCCGCCGCCTGTTGGGTCAAACAAAGTGGCTCTGGCGTATCCTGAACTATTATAGGCATATCCCACGATCTGGCCATTGTTGTTAACTGACCTGGCCCCGCTCAAGGTTTTTTCACCCAGAGTGTCCAGGACGGTATTATTGCCACCACCCGTCGGGTCAAACAAAATGGCTTTCCAGTATCCTGAACTGTTGTGGGCATCTCCTACAATCTGCTTCTGATTGTTGACTGAATAGGCCCAACTTTGCTCTCCACCCAAGGTGCCCAGGTTAAGATTATACCCGCCACCAGTTGGGTCAAACAGAATGGCACTCCGCTTTCCTGAACTGTCATCGGCCCATCCTACAATCTGACCGTTGTTGTTGATTGAATAGGCCGCGCTAAGGTTTCCGCCCAGAATGCCAAGGTCGATATTGCTTCCACCACCAGTCGGGTCAAACAAAGTGGCTCTATACAAGTAGTATCCTGATGTAGCCTCCCCCACAATCTGACCACGGTCGTTGATTGACCGTGCCAAACTGATCCTTCCGCCCAGGGTACCAAGGTTGATATTATTGCCACTACCTGTTGGGTCAAATAAAGTAGCTCTGGTGTTTCCTGAACTGTCTTTGGCATATCCTACAATCTGACCGTAGTTGTTGATTGACCGTGCCCAACTCGTGCCGCCCAGGGTGCCGAGGTCGATTATTTTGTAGTAGGCGGTTGACTGGCGGGGGCCGCAATGGCCAAAATGAAGGCCAACGTAATTAGTTCTACTTTTCTTCTATTCATTTCACCCTCTCCTTTTTCTTGCCACCAAGGCACTAAGACGCTACTCACCACTCACTATTGGTTAATTGGTTAGTGGTTAATTGGTTAGTGTGTCTTCGTGGCTAATCAAAAAACACCTTTTAACCTGAGCGCAATAATCAAAGTCCCGGCGCAAGACAAAACCGTTTATCCCTTGCCGGACTCAAATCCAGTTTGAATACCCTCCGTGGAGAAACTATGTATGTATAACTGGTTTCAATATAACCGGCGGGATGGCAGATTGTCAAGCGAAAAAACGCCTGTTTTTTGCCGCGCAGGCCGAAGAAGGCAGGATTTTGGGACTTAATTCCTGGGGAATTTTATTGCCTGGTTTGGCAAAAGGTGGTATAAAAACTCTTTTGGTGCGATAAGGACGGAGGCAGGGGACTATAGAGAATAGTGAATAGAAAAATGAGTTCGTAGTTATGAGTTATGAGTTCGTAGCAACTACGAACAACGAACCACGAACTATGAACATATTATGGAAAGTGGAGAATTTATGAAACGCAAAATGGTTATGATTGAGGGTAACGATGCAGCGGCGCACGTCGCTCACGCTACAAACGAGGTTATTGCAATATATCCGATTACCCCAAGCTCGCCTATGGGAGAAATTGCCGATGAGAAAACGGCCAAAGGCGAGCCGAATATATGGGGCACGGTTCCTTCGGTTACGGAGATGCAGTCGGAAGGAGGGGCAGCTGCTGCTGTTCACGGTGCGCTGATAACAGGGGCCCTGACGACCACGTTCACCGCCTCTCAAGGGCTGCTGCTTATGATTCCCACTATGTATAAGATTGCGGGAGAGTTGCTGCCTACCGTTTTTCACATATCTGCTCGTTCGCTGGCCTGTCATGCGCTTTCGATATTCGGCGACCATTCCGATGTAATGACCTGCCGAGAGACGGGCTTTGCGATGCTTTGTTCGTGCAATGTGCAGGAGGTTATGGATTTTGCCCTTATTGCTCAGCGGGCGACATTGGCTTCGTCCGTGCCTTTCATACATTTTTTTGATGGCTTTCGCACCAGCCACGAGGTCCAGAAGGTTGAGGAGCTGACATTCGATGATATGCGAGCAATGATTGACGATGAGCTTGTTGCCCGGCACAGGGCAAGGGCGCTGACGCCGGATAGACCCCAGATTGCCGGCACAGCGCAGAACCCGGATGTCTATTTTCAGGGCAGAGAAACGGTGAATAAATACTATCTTGCTGCGCCGCAGATTGTCCAGGATACGATGGACAAGTTAGCGAAGCTGGTTGGGCGGCAATATCATTTATTTGATTATGTCGGGCCGGCAGATGCGGAAAAGGTTATCATCATTATGGGTTCGGGCGCCGATACCGTCCACGAGACAATAGAGTATCTTGTCTCTAAAGGCGAAAAAGTCGGCGTGGTAAAGGTGCGGTTTTATAGACCCTTCAGCAGGAAGGACTTTATTGCCGCTCTTCCCAAAACCGTAAAGAAAATCGCCGTGCTGGACAGAACCAAAGAGCCGGGTTCTCTTGGCGAGCCGTTGTATTTAGATGTCTGCACTGCCGTAGAGGAGGCAATGGCTGAAGGGCAGGCGCCTTTCAAGAAATATCCGCTGATTGTTGGGGGACGATACGGGCTGGGGTCAAAGGAGTTTACGCCGGCTATGGTAAAGGCCGTCTATGATAATCTTGATGCCGCTAAACCCAAAAATGGTTTTACAGTAGGTATTATCGATGACGTTACGAACACCAGTCTGGAAGTTGATGAGTCCTTTGAGATTTCCGGTGAAGGTCTTTTCCGTGCGATGTTTTATGGTCTTGGTGCGGATGGGACGGTAGGTGCGAACAGGAACTCTATAACGATTATCGGTGAGCTGACAGATAATTACGCGCAGGGCTACTTTGTGTATGACTCGAAAAAGGCCGGCGGTGTTACCATATCGCATTTGCGTTTTGGAAAGCGGCCCATACGAAGACCTTACCTTATAACCGAGGCCGATTTTATTGCGTGCCACAATCCAAGTTTCTTAGAGAAATATGATATGTTGTCTGCGGCGAGGCCGGGGGCCACGTTTTTGCTGACCAGCAGCCACAGCAGGGACCAGGTATGGGACACCCTGCCGCAGGAGGTGCAGAAGCAGATAATCGAAAAGAAGCTGAAGTTCTACGTTATCGATGCCATTTCGCTTGCCCGGGAGCTTGGTTTGGGCGCACGAATCAACGTAATTATGCAGACCGCCTTTTTCAAAATCAGCAATGTTATTCCGCTCGATACGGCGATTAAAGCAATCAAGGATGCGATTCAAAAGAGTTACGGCAAGAAAGGACAGAAGGTCGTTGATATGAACAACGCCGCCGTTGATGGCGCAATTGATAGGCTTTATGAAGTTAAGGTCCCCTCCAAAATTACCAGCAAGATAAAGATGCCGCCGGTTGTCCCGGACAATGCCCCTGATTTTGTAAAAGAGGTTACGGCGGAGCTTATGGCGCTTCGCGGAGACAAAGTGCCGGTCAGCAAGCTGCCGGTCGATGGCAAGTTCCCGACCGGGACAACCCAGTATGAGAAGCGCAACATTGCTGTAAATATCCCACAGTGGGAGCCGGATATTTGTATCCAGTGCGCGACGTGCTCTTTAGTTTGCCCGCACGCCGCCATAAGGATTAAGGTTTACGATGGAAAGCATCTTAAGGGTGCGCCAGCAGCGTTCAAAAGCGCCGATGCAAAGGGCAAGGACTTTGCTGGGATGAAATGCACGGTTCAAGTAGCTCCTGAAGACTGCACCGGCTGCGGCGCCTGTGTTCTTAACTGTCCGGCACAGGAAAAGGATGCGAATAAGCAGCCGACAGGCCGAAAAGCTATCAATATGGTTTTGCAGGAGCCGCTCCGTCAGCAGGAGCGTGAGAATTATAAATTCTTCCTGTCAATTCCAAACACCGACCCCAAACTTTTCAAGGCCAACACCGTAAAGGGCAGTCAACTGATTCAGCCCCTCTTTGAGTATTCCGGCGCCTGTGCCGGCTGCGGGGAGACAGCTTATGTCAAGCTGCTGACCCAATTATTTGGGGACAGGGCCCTGATTGGTAATGCAACCGGCTGCTCATCAATTTACGGCGGCAATCTGCCGACTACACCTTACACTAAGAGGGAAGATGGCAGGGGGCCAACCTGGTGCAACAGCTTGTTTGAGGATAACGCTGAGTTCGCAATGGGTATGCGTCTGACACTTGAGAAGTTCAAAGAACGCGCACTTTATCTGTTAGACAAAGTAGCAGGGGGAGGATGCGTCGATGCGAGATTAGCAGAAGAAATCCGGGCGGCTGCACTGGCGGACGACCCGGCGCAGTCTGCTATTGAGCAGCAGAGGACCCGGGTGGATAAACTTAAAGAGCAGTGTGCGAAAAACGCATGCCCGGACTGCAGGTATCTGGTGATTCTTGCAGATTATCTTGTCCGCAAATCCGTGTGGGCTGTTGGCGGCGATGGATGGGCTTACGATATCGGCTACGGCGGCCTGGACCATGTGCTGGCCAGCGGCGCTAACGTCAATGTGCTGGTTCTGGATACGGAAGTGTATTCCAACACGGGTGGACAGATGTCCAAATCTACGCCGAGAGCGGCGGTGGCCAAATTCGCAGCAGGGGGGAAACAGTCGCCCAAAAAAGACCTCGGACTTCTGGCTATGACTTACGGCAGCATTTATGTAGCAAAGGTGGCAATGGGTGCGAATACCGCTCAAACAGTGAAGGCCTTTGTCGAGGCGGAGGCATATCCGGGTCCTTCACTTATAATCGCGTATGCTCACTGCATTGCCCACGGGATAGATATGACGGCCGGCTATCAGGAACAGAAAAAAGCCGTTGAGTGTGGTCATTGGCCGTTGTATAGATTCGACCCGCGGCTTAAAGAGCAGGGCAAAAATCCGCTGCAGCTCGATTCGAAAACGCCGACACTCGATTTTGAAGAATATGCTTACGGCGAAAATCGTTACCGAACGCTGAAACAATCCAGGCCGGAAGTAGCAGCCGAATTACTCAAACTCGCCAGGAGAGATGTGGTCCAGAGATATGCTCTGATGGAGCAGCTTGCGAAGCTATCCTGCGGCCCGGAAGTAAAGCCGGATGTAACATAAAGAAATACAGGGGTGTCAAATGATTGGTCGGTTCTTAAGAACAACCTCGTTGCTTCTTGCGACGGCTCTGTTCTTGGCGGGCATTCAGGGGTGCCATACAGATTTTGGTATGGGTTTTTGCCGGGTGCTGCAAAATTTTTTCTTTAGTGTGGTCTTTGCTGGCTATACTGGCATTTGCGTAATTATAGGGCGTGAATACAGATGCGAAATAAATAATACTGGTGTGCAGGCAGTATAATTAAATTGTTCATTATTTTTTTTGCCGGTGACGAAGGGTCTATCTGATGTATGGTGACAACCCCTGGTTTCATAAGTGCCTTGTGGGCTTATAGTTGTGATAGAAGAAAAGTCGAAGCATCGCTGAAATTTTTTATTTTGGCGTGGGTGTATCTGAAAATGTTGCCTTTTTCAGTTTCTGCCGGCGGGTGAGTTAATTTGTTGGAGATTTTACCTTAATATAAACAGTCCAAAAAAAGTTAAGCCGACACAGCATTAAACCGATAAACTTCATCGAGTGAGAGTGTGTTTTGACAGTTGAGCAGTTTGGACAAAATAGAAGCTCGATATTTCTCGATATTTTTGGAAGTTTAGTGCTATGAAGTTTAGTGCTATGAAAAGGATACAGACTAAAAGTGAAGTGGCGGTAATGCACAGAGTCGGCTTTCATCCTTCGGAGTCCTACGGAGAATGGAGGTTTTTGTTTTGCGGCTATGCTCTACTTTTTTTACTTTTTGTCTCCGGTTGCGGTAATAAGTTTTTTGACCCGACGCAAGTAGGCAGGTTCCGTCCTGTGCCAGCGGTCAACGTGATATTGGACACATTGGGCGTGGCGGAGGAACCGCCGGTAGCGTGGGAACAAGCCGATGACCCTCAGCCGACAGATACTACGGTAATAGAGTCCGATTATGTGTTCCGCTCCGGTGACGTTGTCAGGATATATATCTTCGAGCTGCTTCAGGAGGGAACCGCGTTTGTAAACGAGTACGTCGTTACGGAGACCGGCAAGATATCCATACCAGAAGTAGGAGTAGTTGAAGCAGCAGGGCTGACTGAGACGCAACTTGAAGAGGAGATAAGACAGATTCTTGCGCCGAGTGTCTTGAAGGATCCCTCGGTTGTTGTAACTATGGTCGGCTCACAGCAGCATACGTTTTCGATATTAGGTGACGGTGTGGGGGCGCCTGGCAGATACGTTATCCCGCGATATGATTTTAGATTGACCGATGCGATTGCGACAGCCGGCGGCTCAAGGCAGTTTAACGTCAGCTATATTTATGTTTCACGTTATGCTAAAGAGAAAGAGATGATAGGTTCGCCTAAACAGCCGAGGCCTACGGGACCCAAGGAGCTTAGGGAACTGGAGCTTATTGAGCCGGAGGTCACCGAGCCACAACTTATCGAACCGCAGAATCCGGCCGAGCCAGAGAAAGAAGTGCTGGAGGTGATAACGCCTCGAGCACAGCGTCTAACGCCTCGGGCACAGCGTCAATGGCCGCAAAGCAAGGTGGTTATAGCTACTTCGGAGATGATAACGGAAAGAGAGCTTGCTCAAGCGTCTTTGCCGGAGGATTTCGGGGTATTAAGCGATGGGCAGCAGGATTGGAAGGATGCCGAGAGGAAACCGGCATCATCTGTTGAGCCGGCCACTACAGAGCCGACAGAAGAGACAATAAAAAATGAGCCGGTGAGCGTCAAGGACATCCTGAAAACGTTGTCTGAGCGGTCTGGTCGAGGGCGGACAACGGGTGCCCCGACTGCTACCCAGCCGACGGAGGAGCTGCCAAGTGATGAGCTGATAAGTATCAAGGAGACAACACCGACATTCCCTCAGATGCCTCGTCGAGAGAAAACGACTGAACGAACAGATGCCAAGGGAGCTGTGAAACCATCTGCCGGCGTCAGCCCGACCGGTAGCGAGAAGGCAGGTGAGGAGACAGGTATAGATGCAATACTGAAGTCACTGTCTGAGCGGCCCGCCAAAGGCGAGCAAGCGGGTAAGGAAGTTAAGGAAGCAGTTACGCCTTTGGAGGAGCCGATTGGTCGGGAACGGATGGAAGAGCGAATAGATGTCGACGAGGTATTGAAGACATTGTCTGAACAGCCTGGTCGAGAAAAGGTAGGACCGCCGGAGGGGGGAGTGGGTGCCGAAGAAGCGCTGAAATCATTGGCCCAGCCAGGTGCCCCGGAGGAAGAGATAAAGATTGAAGAAGGCGTGCCGGCACCATTCGCCAGACCCGTAGGCCGAGGGAAAGTAGAAAAAGTAGAAGAGGAAGCCGGGCGTGTTGAGTGGATTTTCCAGGATGGCAAATGGGTTCCTGTGCAGGTTGGTCCTCCAAAGCCGATAGAACCGGTGATTGGGGTCGAGCCCAAAGTAGTTGCGCCTCCGCTCGGAGAGAAAGAGAAGCCTGTGGCGGAGTTCGAGTTTGAGGGAGCGGCCAAGACGCGGCTGATAAGGATTCCTGCTGATAAGCTGCTGGCAGGTGACCCAAAATATAATATCCTGATAAAACCAGGTGACACGATTCATGTGCCTGTTGATGTTGTTGGTGAGTTCTGCATTATGGGTAACGTCAACAATCAGGGATACGTTAATATTACAGGCCGGCCAATGACTTTGAAAATGGCGATAGCTGCTGCGGGCGGTTTGGGACCTCTGGCATGGCCAAAGACTTGCGAAGTAATAAGAAGAATCGGCAAGAAAAAAGAAGAGATTGTGCTGGTGGATTTGGATAAGATTGCCAGCGGTGAGCAGCCAGACTTCTTTATTAGACCGAATGACCTGATTAATGTCGGCACACATTCGACTGCCAGGTGGCGGGCAATTTTGCGCAATGCCTTCAGAGCTACGTACGGGTTCGGTTTCGTTTATGACCGTAACTTTGCTGATAGAGATTACTACGGCGGAGTGTGGCCATTCTAATGGAAACATAAGACAAGCAGCGTAAGGCCGTGTATTTCGCACGGTTTTAATTCTTAGTTTTTGGTTCTTACTGTTGTGGATAATATCATCTCTACTGTGGAAAGACAGGGAGTAGGTACGCCCGTAGAAAAGCAACAGTGGTGCCAGCTTGGGGTGCATAACTACGTCAAGATATTGATGATAGGGGGGCTGTTGTGCTATCTTTTCCGCAGTGAGATCAGGATGCTTGTGCAGGATTGGCTTGCTGATAGTAGCTGGTCTCATGGTTTTTTAATTCCGCTATTTAGCTTATACTTCATCAATCAGCATAAGCACGAGATTTTGGCCCTCCAGACCAGACCAAATTATCTTGGCCTGGTTTTTCTTGTTTGTGTAATTTTGTTCTATTTTTTTAATCTGGTCAGCCCGGCTGGTTACGCATATTTTCGCAGTCTTAGCATGCTGGCTACGCTCGGGGCGGTGGTGCTGTTTTTGGGCGGGTGGCGTCTGGTAAAATACACCTGGCTGCCAATTGTTTTTCTTATCTTTGCCGTCCCTTTCCCGCGGAGATACTACGTTAGTCTGACTACGCCTATGCAGAAGCTCTCTGCCACGGTGGCGGGCGCCCTGCTGGATTTGGTCGGCGGAATGCAAACTACCGTCAACGGCATTGTGATAGACGTGGTTTACAAAGGGCGGCGTTTAGAGCCTTCGCTCAATGTGGCTGAAGCCTGCAGCGGAATGCGGCTGTTAATGGCCTTTCTGGCGCTGGGCGTCGCTATGGCTTATTTGCACTACAGGCCTTTATGGCAGCGATTTGTCTTATTAGCCAGCACGGTACCGATAGCGATATTCTGTAATTTTGTGCGGGTTACGGTTACCGGATTTATCTTTGTGCTGATACATCCGCGATACACGCAGGGTATCTATCACGACATGCTTGGGATTGCGATGCTGCCGTTAGCGTTTGGCTTATACGCTTTTCTTGCCTGGTTTATGTCTAGCTTATTTGTTGAGGAATCCGAGGTTGTTACCGAGGATGTTATAGTTCGGAAGCGCGAGGCGTGATGACAGATGCCAGAGACAACATGCGAGTTTATTTGCAGCCGGCCTTTTTGATATGCGTTGTGGTGCTTGTGATTGCGGCGGGTGTGTCAGGAAAATTGGGCGTGGTAAAGAAGGAATTCCTGCCGCCAAAAAAGTCTTTTGATGCTTTGAATGAAGAAAAGTTAGCTCCTTACAAAGTCATAGAAAAGCTGAAAATCGAAGACAAAGATATGCTTAAGGCGCTTGGAACGCAGGATTACATCCAATGGATTCTGGAAGATACCACGGCGCCGGCTGGTAGTGTTGTTCAAAGGTTAATGTTGTTTGTTACTTATTATGGGCGTGCGGACCGAGTCCCACACGTGCCGGAAGAGTGCATGGCAGGAGGCGGTTTTCAGCAATTAGCATCGGATAGTGTAACGTTTGAAGTAAAAAAGGCTGGTTTTGAGAGAAAAATCGACGGAGAATACCTTGTTTTTAGCAGTAAAAAGTCTGGTTTCCGCGAAAAAAGCGGGCAAATTACAGTTTTGTACTTTTTTAGGGTCAGTGGGAAATATGCCGTCGGTAGATCCGAGACGAGGTTTCTTCTGAATAAGAACCTTTTCCGGAAATATTCGTATTTTTCCAAGGTCGAGTTGGATTTTAATCAGACACTGGTAGCACCGTCCAAGGAAGAAGCGGTCGCAGCGGGTGAGAAGCTGTTAGCTGTGGTTTTGCCCGTTTTGGAAGAGGAGCATTGGCCCGATTTTGAACAAAAGCGGTAGTAGTCGGAAGTCGAACAAAGTCGAATATCGAAAGTCAAATATCAAATAAGGGGAAAACTTATGGCGAAGAGGAGGTTGAACAAGAAAGTTGCCCTTGTCGGCTCGGCGATTTTTATAGTTGTTGCATTAGGTGCTATTTTGGCAATTTTGTATTTGAGCCGGGACCCGGAGAAGTTTATCGCAGAAGGCGATGCTGCCTGGCAGGCAAAAGATTACGCAAGGGCTGAACACAGTTATCACAAGGCACGCAATCTGGCAAAAACCGATTCGCTCAGGAAAGAGATATTTTTCAAACTTATAGATTTATATATCGAGACCGACGAGTGGCGTTTTGTTCGTGGATGCTGGGAAGAAATAATCAACCTCGACCCGAAGGATATCAAAGCCCGATACGCCAGACTTAAGTATTTTTACATTATGGCTGATAGCGGTGCGCAGCGGGTTTGGCAGGATGTTCGACAGCAGGCGTCGGAATTAACAGAAATAGTAGAGCAGGCCAACCTTCTTACGGAGAATACTGATAAGTGGGAAACCGCTGGGCTGCGAGAAAAAGGAGCTGTCGGTCAACCGATGGGCCAGTATTTATACCTGCTCAAGGGTAGGGCTGCCATCGAGATGGCAAAGCTGGGGGTAGTTCCGGACACCGAAGCATTGTTTGCTCAAGGGGTTGCTGATTTGGAAAAAGTGCGGAAGTTTGACCCGGCTAACGTCGATGCCCACTGGTATTTGGCGCAGGCAGCCATAACAAAAGGCGACATTTTCGCTGGAAGGGGTAATTTTGAAGAAAGGGATAAAGCTATAGAGCAGGCCAAAGCACTTACAGAGCAGGCGGTTAAGGCCGCAGATGCCGACCCCAGAGCGCACATGAATTTTTTGTTAGTAAAGCTTCTGGTTACTCAAAAAGGTGGCAAAGGGGAAATTGATGCTCTCGAGCAAGAGTATTTGTCGCTTGCGGAGAGGTTTTCCTCTGACGCCGAGGTATTTGCAAGGCTCTCTCGGTTCTATTCAGACCGTCGAGTGGGGCCTAAGAATCTTGATAAGGCTATCGGAGCAATTGAACAGGCAATCAAACTGGACAGCG
>Ga0315277_10006054_pt1 | contig 15901 bp, 18 predicted proteins | sample YL17G05_15_MG_FD_203695 | JGI IMG/M metagenome (GOLD analysis project Ga0315277, IMG submission 203695) | Sediment microbial communities from Yellowstone Lake, YNP, Wyoming, USA - YL17G05_15 | ecosystem: Environmental > Aquatic > Freshwater > Lake > Sediment | place: USA: Wyoming | collected...
GCGGATAGGCTCGTTATGATCGCCAGGACGTAGCTCATTGCTGGTTTCCTTCCAACGAAAACAATTTTCGAATTCTCTGACATTTTTCTTCACTCCTTTTGTTTTTTGGTTATGTGTGTAGCGTTGTATCTCTGTCTGAATGTTCTGTTGAACAGAACGCTACCGCGCGATAATAATGCTCAAGCCTCCCTAATAAATCCGCTGAATATAATGTTCTATTTCATTTCTCTATTGTGTCCTCTCATGATCCTGTCAGCAATGGTTTTGATCGAAATGATACGAAAAGACTATGTGTTTGAACCCTGAAATCGTCTGAGACACACATTGGCGATGAAGAGCAGCTTGAATATCAAAGGGATTATGATTGATTTCGGCGACACGCTGGCATACACTGACAAAGAGGCCTATGATAGGTATGTTCAGGAGATTTTTGCACTTGTAAGAAACAATCGTCACGACCTTTACTCCGACGATGTTAAATCAACCTTCAATGCTTTGTACAGAAGCAGTTCGAAAGGCGAGATGAAAGATCTCCCAGAATTCTGGTCAGTATTCCTCGAAAAACTCAACATACCTGATCAGAAGGATCTGATTGATGAACTCATTGAAGCTAGGAATCGCTTCTACATCCCCGCGGTCAGATTGTATGACGAAGTCGCATCAACTCTTTCTATGCTTCAAAAGAAGTACGTGTTGGCATTAGTATCCAACTGCGGGGTAGGAACAATCGATGTCATAAGGGCTCTGGGGTTGGCAGAGTTCTTTGAGCACATCATTCTCTCTTACGAGGTCAGGGTTAGAAAACCTGAAAAGCGAATATACGTTGAAGCTCTTCGAAGAATCGGTATGAAAGCAGATGAATGCATGTTCGTGGCAGACGAGATAAGCGATTTAGAAGGGGCGAGAAAACTGAAAATGAGGACTTTGCTGGTACGTCAAGGATCAAACACGCTGTGCGAGGCGGCAGACCCCGATTTCAAACCTGATTTTCAATGTGAACACATTTCCGAGATCACCAAATTCCTCTAGACAAATACACGATCAAATATGATCTACCAGTTGCTCACGTCAAACTGACACTGAAAACATGTATGTTCGAGTTCGTTAGGATGAAATGAGGTAGAGGTGAACAAAGCTGTGTTTGAAAAGGTTGCTTCGGTGAATAATCTGAAACTGGGCAATATGATGAAAGTTGAGATAGCCGGCAAAGAGATTTGCATTTCCAACATAGATGGCAAATACTACGCAATAGGCAATCAGTTCACGCACATGGGTTGCCTGCTTTCTGACGGTGAACTGGAAGGAGAAAACGTCACGTGCCCGTGTCACGGGTCAGTTTTCAACCTAAAGACGGGAGCCGTACTGAAGGGATCTGCCAAAACATCTGAACCCGTTTTTGAGGTTAAGGTCGACAGTGAACAAGTACTAGTGAACGTGTAGTCAAACGCTGCCTGAAACGCGATAGATTCTGAGCTCCTCATGACCAACTTAAGAAGTGCTGAGGATTGGCATGTCTGGATCCAAATATTCATGGTACATTGAAACCTAGGAGGGGGTAGAGTCATTTTGGGCTCAGAATCTGCAAAAGAGGATAATCTGCCGCGGCTGCATAAGTGATTGAAAAAAGCTTTCTGCGCCGTCACAGGCTGTCCAAGAAGCCTCTCGTCACGTCCCTAGCTGACTGGAGCAACGGGTGCTTGATCTTCGTGCCCTCTTTGAACTTTCTCAGTCGGTTGACTCTGAAATAGATAGGTGGGTGTGGGTCAAAGCTTACCCATTCTTGAATGCGATAGGATGGAACTTTCTCAATGAGGAGTCTCTTGAATCCTATTTCTTCCAGCGCGTTTGCGAGAATGTTGGGTTGTCCCATTACGATTGCTGATGTCAAGTCTGCTCTTGCCTCGAAGAACTTGGCGACGAAATACGTGATCGTTGATAGTACCCAGAAGTATATGAAGAGAAGAAGGAAAGAGCTCGTTGGAAAGAATCCGAAAATTACGTAGAACCAAAGAAGGTACTGGACGGCGGACAGCCCGTATAGCCAGAAAGTGTCTCGTCCCTTCAAATGTCCGAACTCGTGTCCTAAAACGCTGAGAAGTTCGTCTTCTTCTAGTTGTACGAGTGCTCCTGTGGTGATTAGGACGATACCGCGACTTGGACTCGGTCCGGAGGCGGCAGCGTTTGGAGCTAGCGTGTTGGTCACGACTATCTTGGGAACTTTGAAATGGAATTTGTCTGCGACCTTTTTCACAAGTTCGTAAATGTTCACTTTCCTCGCGGATAGGTATGCTGGGTTGCATTCAAATCCGTATTTTCTGAATATCTGTCCGGTGGTTTCGCAGTCGATTTCTCCGTTTTTCTTGATCGTCTCTTGATAGACTTCTGCTTTGATTTTGGCGATCTTTTCTGGAGGAAATTTCTCCCTGAAATTGTCGTGTTCTTCGATGGGCAGACCATATTCCAGCAGATGTATGGTTGGGTTCTCTTTGGTGATGCTCCAGTCGGATGTTCTTTCGATGATTTTCGATGAGTATATGACGAAAACTAATTGAAATGCAAGTAGAACGATTGGGGTGTATGGTCCGATAATGAAGAATAGGAGCAGGCCTAGTGTGATGAATATTACGGAAAGGAGGACCTGTGTTTCAAGGAATATGCGGTTTAATGATTTTCTCTCTTTTCCAGAAACTTTCTCTGGCAGGATCTCCTCACCTTCGCGCCAGGCAAAGAACAGTGTGCTTTCTCTTACTTTCTCTTCAAACATTTCAGCGACGATCAGAATATCCTGCCTAACCTGATCTGCCGCTGCTTCGTCTGCTTTTTCTCCTATCGGAGTAATGTTCAATTCTAACGGTTTGCTGCCCTTTATTTTTGCTTCTACGTATCTCTTTCCAGATTCGTCCAAAGTGACGAAAGCCAGAGTTGGATATCCATCAACTTCGGTTCTGGAGACATCAGTGAACCGTTGTTCCTGAGGCTGCACGTATTTCTGGTAGACAAAATCCAGCAGGTTTTTCATGTAGGATGCGGGAATTTCCGGTTCTATCGTGTATGAAAACGTCCTGTTGCTCATAGGTGAGGGTCGCCGCTCTACGCATCAATTCTACTAGTATGTTCATAATAAAGATGTGCGCGCCAATTTAACATCGCGATCAATTTGTCAGAAACTTTGACAACCCTAGTATTCCCTGTTTCTCCGGATGATTAATGGCTATGGTTTTCTTCTCAGTATCTAAATCGCTCCAATCTATCTTGAGAGCTTCGCCTATTCTAGTATCAGTCTCCTTCAAACATTGCAGCAGTACCGACATCCTTCGACTTACACAGGCAATGAATCCTTTGATTTAGTTGCAGTCTCATCGGCTCACTGCTGTCTCTGGAATTCGACCATCCCTTCAAGAAGTCTCGAGTTTATTTTCGCGAGTTCCGTACGTTGGAATTCAGCAAGATCAGACAGTTGATCTTCGGAACTGGATTTGTTTTCCTCAAAAACCGGCGCTGATTTTTCAGCAACATGAAAGAAGAGCTTGTTGGACGACGCGATTATTCCTTTCAGAAAATCTTCATACTCGTCCATCCTTTTTGCGTATGGATAGAACTTCTTCAGAGCAGCCACTTCGAACCGATGCCAATGAAGCTGTGCAAGTATCCCTTTTTGAGTGAACATCCAATCGTAGAAAGTCCGACGGAGGAACTCATAATATTCGTCCAGTTTGGGGTCGAGGAAGTCGTAGTCAGGGTTGACCACTGATCCCTTCAAACGCCCTTCACTGGCAAGTCTTTTCTCAACGTCAGTTTCGGCGTATGGTATCATCTTGCAAAAGGCAACAGGTGATGTCCCGTCTCGACAGATCTTTTTGAGAAAAACAATGTTCTTCCGGACGGATTCGAACGTGCTTGAAGGGTCGAAGAGCATGAAGCCAAAATCACAAAGAATCATGAGTCTATTCAAAACCTGAATTGCCTTGAAATTGTCTTCAACGCTCAACTGCTTGTTCAGGACCTCGAGGCCTTTCGGATTGCCTGATTCTATTCCGAGGTAGACCAAACGTAGCCCGGCTTCCTTAAGCTCACTGAACAGATCGAATTCCACTTCATCAGGCCTGCAGCTTATCTTCCAGATGATTTTGTCAGCAAGCCTTCGACTTTCAAGCTCCTTAATAAAGTCGAAAACCCATCTCTTTCCAAGCTTGCCAGGCAGAATGAAGTCATCATCTTGGAAAAGAAAGATCCTCGCCCTATGCCGTTTGTAGAGTTCTTTCATTTCCTCCACGACGTTTTGAGGTCTCCTGCTCCTTCTAAGCCATCCCGGTGGCGTTTGATAGAATCTCCTGATACTGCAGAACGAGCAATTTCGCACACATCCCCTGCTGGCAAGCATGAAAGCACAGTTTTTTCCCATACACTGAATCCTGCTCTTCTTGCTCCTCACGGGGAAAGGAAGACTATCAAGATCACTGATCAACGGTCTGAGACGATTAGAGACAGGCTTCCCATTCCTCCGAAAGGCTATCCCGTCGATCTCGCTCCAGTCTTCGCCCAAACTCAGCCTCTTTGCCAGATCGCAAACAGTCAGTTCGCCCTCAAACCTAACAACTGAATCCATATCTGGAACGATATTGAGGATGTCCTCAAACCTGAGGCTAGGATAATGCCCACCCACCGTGAAGTGACAGTCAACACTATTCTCTCTGAGATAACTTGCCAAATCACGCAATCTAAGAGAATGATACTGAAAAATAAGAGAGAAGCCGACCATCAGAGGATCGGCCTTTTTCACTCGTCGGCAGATTTCTTCGTTGCGAAGCCCGAAATCCACGATTTCAACATCAAATCCGCAAGACAACAGCATTGATGATAGGTAGCCAACTCCAAGATTCTCTTGGTCTTGATACGCGATGAAGACTACTTTGCCACCTTTCATAAGGGCACACTATTCCAGAAACGCAGACAGTTCCTTGTAGAAATCCATTTGATTTTGCAGTTGCTTCTGCCTGAACTTTACTTGCAGACGGGCTAACTTGGCCAACTGCTCATCCTTCAGCACATGGTATATTTCCGACGGCGGATCGCCGGGTCCCACTGGGGGCCAAGTTCTCCGCATCATAGCAAACTCGGGAACTTTCTTTGCCATCTTTTCCACCTCCTTTGCGTTTATGTCACAATTTGTGACTTTATTCGACCCTTGTACTGATTGTCCATTCAAACTGCGCACGCGCACCTTTTGGTTTCGGGAAAGGCGGCAATTCTCCCCTAGGCGGTAGAGGAATCGTGTCAACTATCAATCCCAATTCTTTTAATTTCTGCGCTGCCATTTCCATTTTTGTTATAGTCTCTCCGAATTCTGACAAGGGTAAACCCATCAGCTGGATTTCAACGATCATAGCTTCTGGATGGTCTGGCAAGGGCACGGTTTCAATCATTACTGTACCTTTCTTTTTCTGAACAACTTCAAACTCGTTAAGAACCTTCACGAACCCAGACACAGGACCCTTATACCGAAGGGCCGCTCTGCCTTCAATTATCACACCCCCCAAATCAATTCACCTCCTACCTCGCACTCTCATTTCGTCTCACTTCTAGTCCTTCGTCGCAACAAGTACCGAAACGGGTCTGTGATCACTCGTCTGAGTACTCTTTTGAAGCGAACCGTTTATCAGGTCGTGAATCTCATGCTCAACCTTACCAGTGTGAGCATCAATCCTCAAAGGAAGAGAACCGTCAACTAAACCTTGAGTGAACAAGATATGGTCGAGCAGAATGTGCGGATCTCTATTGGGATCCACGAAATCTTTGAAATATGTGCTCCATCGCAGATCATTGGCAAAATCGAATAACGCGTGGTACAGATATCGCCGGGCGAAAAAGACATCGCCTTGCAAGTTAGAGATCAGATCAAAGAACAGATAATTCTCTTCAAAGTACTCTTTTCCAGGGCCGTCATTCAGGTCTCCCATCACGAAGACAGCCGGGTTTTCCACCTGACTGAATTTGGCGTCGATGTAAGCACGAACATTCGTAGCCTCAGTCGTCATCTTGATGCGAGCCGTCAAAGCCTTCCGAATGAAATCTTGCTGCTGTTGACCCCCGGCCTTCCACAGTTTTTCCCCCTCGTTGATGAACTTGCTTTTCAGGTGTAGACCTATGAGTTCAATGCGTAGCCCTTTCCAATTGAGTACGAGGACCTGTGGATGACGGAAGTGCCAATGCGGTTTCTCCTCAAACTGGCCCCACAGATGATATTTCCAAGACGAGCCCCCAGAAAATGCATCCCAAGTCTTGACAGGCAGCAACGAGACAGCGTCAGAATACCCGTCGCGGACAAGAAACCAGGTCCATTGCTCTCCGTCAGTTGCATATTCTCCATCAGCGGCCTTGACCGGAACCCATTCGCTCTCTAGCCAATCACGCGAGATCAGATCAATACCGTCTTCGCCTTTCGGACCCTCCAGAATACAAAGAATGTCTGGAGAAAGATCTCTGATCTCACGAATTATAGACTCTCTTCTTTTCTGCTGAGTCTGATTGAGCGTCTCCTTAGCAAGGCGCCCTAGATCGCAAATGTTCCATGATACGATTTTGATGCTGCCCATATCAATACTCTTCCGTATCTTGAACGCCCTTCTCGCAGGATTCTCCTCCAGCGGCCCTGATCAATCCAATCGCTTCCGCGAGAGTCAACTCTGATTTCTTGTTCTTCAGCTCAAAATTCGACGCAAGCCTCTGTACGATCGAAAGTTCAATCACTCTTGCACCCCTTTCTCCGAGAACCAAACTCAGTTTTTTACAAAACAGTTCGGGTTCTTTGAGAATCTTGTCGCTTTCGAGAACACTGCTCTTTTTGAGATAGCCTTGGACGACTTTTCTTCCGTCCCGGCCAAAGGTATTCAAAACTTCGTCAATGCAGAGCAAGATTTTCTGCTCGGTTTCAGGGTCCGAGGACATAGAACTTCCTTATAGAGCAAAATGCATATAAGCTTTATTTTTGACGAAACGAAAGGCTTTTTGCCGACAAAAGTGAAAGGAGGTGGTATGTTTGAATTGGAGAACATTCGCCATCCGCCACTGGAAAGCGCTTCTGATCCTCTCCCAAATGGGAATGATCGCCCTAGCAATCACAATCACGAAGGCCAGCGCAGAACCCATCAACACACCGTGCGGACCGTAAGACAAATATTCGAAACTGGACGAGCGCAATAGAGGCGGCACAGGAATGCCCAAGAGCCTAGACACTTTGGACGTAAGAATCCTCGAAGGACTCGCACAACACGGCCCACGAAACATATCAAAACTGGCGAAAGAACTCAAAGCACCGAGAGGAACAATCCTCTCGAGGATACAACGCATGTCTTCATCATTTTTCCTCTACCTGACAACCACGATCTACCACACTAACTTGGGGATGAAGAAAGCGGTAATCCTAGCCCAAGCTACGGCCGGCAACGAGGAATTGCTCTTCAACTGCCTGAAGATAAACAAATACTACATCTACCTCAGCAGAGTCTACGGACTCTTCGAAGGTTGCCTGGGAATCTACGTCATCCCCGTCGACCACACCGGTGAATTCGAGCAGTTTCTCAAAGAAGTGGAAAAAACCGGAGCCTCACGGAAAATAGACTTATCTTGGTCAACCTGCTTCCACACCGTCAACCGAACCAGCAACTGGTTCGACGACAGCGCCGGAACATGGGTTTTTCACTGGGACGAGTGGCTGCAAGAGATCCAAGTGGCCAACGTCGATCTACCCTACACACTGAAAGACCCATCGAACTTTCCAGTGAAAGCCGACGAAACCGATGTGTTCATCGTGAAAGAACTGGAAAAAGATTCAACGGTAAGCCTTGCTTCAATAGCGAAAAAACTCGGAACTTCGCTGCAGAACGTCCGTTACCACTACGAGAAGCATGTCATGGAGAACGGACTGGTCGAGACCTACCAAATGGCCATGCTGCCGTTTGACAGAGCGACCTCAGATATGGTCTTCTTCTTTCTCAAGTTCAGCGATTCAGAGAAAACGAGCAAGTTCGCACGGACTCTCCTGAACAAACCCTTCGTGATCATCCTCGGCAAAATACTTAAAGACAACGCACTAGTCTGCCAAGTGTACCTTCCACGGCTCGAACTCAGAAACTTCGTCGATGCCCTCTCAAACCTTGCCCGACGAGGCTTCCTGACCGATTACGAATACGTTCTTCAGGATCTTCGGGAGGGTAAATGGTCAAGGGAGACCATCCCACACGAACTGTTCAAGAAAGGTAACTGGGTGTATGAACACTCCGACAATGTAAAAGCTCTGCGAGATCTCGTATTCCGAGCGCGCCAAGCACTACCCGATTGCGCGCAAAATCAGTGACAACTCAACTCTATCTCTTTCACTGTGAAGCTCAGAAATATCTGTGCCGACTTTTTTCAACCCTCCAGTTTGTTATTTGATCCACTTTCAGCAATGTATGAATAATGAAAAATCGTCAGTAAGATACGTGCGCGCAACTATAAGCTTAGGATTGTGACATGAACTCGAGGAATTCTTTTAGTGTCCGTTTCTCGAGGACGTAGTTTGTGCGTTTTTGTTCGCCGATTGTTGAACTTGGTTTTGGTCCGTAGTCGTGTCCTGGATAGACTTCAGTTTTGTCGTCCAGCTTCCCAAGTTTGTCAAATAAGCTGTGGTATATGTCTGTTGGGTTTCCGCCTGGGAGATCTGTTCTTCCGCATTCACCGATGAAGAGCGTGTCTCCTGTGAGGATTTTTCCGTCTACTAGAAGGCTTATGCTGTCTGGGGTGTGTCCTGGTGTATGAATTACTTTGATGATGATTTTTCCGAGCTTCAAGATGTCGCCATTCTCTACTGGCACGTCTTTTCTAACATCGGATATTTTGTGCGCAACAATCTGGCCGCCAGAAGCACGTTTCAGGTCATCATTGCCAGCCGTGTGATCTCCATGACCATGAGTATCAATTATGTAGTTGAGCTTCAGTTTCTGGTCTTTGATAGATTTCATTAGCACGTCTTGGTTTAGGCTTGGGTCGACGATTGCGGCTTCTCTGGATGTTTCGTCGGCGATTATGTACGAGAAGTTGTCGCCTCGATACTTTATCTGCTTGAACAACATGATGACGTCCTCTTATTCTTGTTTTCTAATATATTGTTCGGTTGATAGGTGCTCCATTTTCATGCCTATGTCGGCAAGATCCTTAAGGTTTTGAATGCAGCCTATGCTAGCGTCTATGTTGCGGTGGACAGGGTGGAACCAGATGTATTTGGGAAGCAGGTTGAACTGCAGTGGGACTTTGATCGTGAGGCCGTATTTCTCTGGTAGATCTTTGAGCAGTGATCCTGTTGAGCAGGCTAGCCGCGTTGTGGTGTAGCTCTTGAGCAATTCTGAGGCGCCGAAGGCGCCGATGCCATGCCATATTACTGCATTCTCTGGTGATGCTAAAGAATACAGGAAGAACTGAGGTGAAGAAGGTGTTTCTTTGAAGTTGTAGTTGACAAGTTTTTCACCCTCAACTGTGAAACTGTCGTCAGCCTGCGCTAGGCTTACGTCTGCTGGATCGATAGCGTTTGGATAGAGCAGGGTGGTTTTGTAGTCCACTTTGATGTTTTTGAGTTTGGTTCCGTCGAAGTATATTCTGCCTCTTGCTGCACGTTTTGAGCCGTAGCCTTTTGGCGAGTGCGGAACGGTTAGAAGCGTGGTTAGATTCTTCATGCTTCTGCCCATACACTTGTAGACGCTTTCAAATGCTTGATAGTCCTTGTGAACTTCTCTCACGATGTGATGAAGCAGACCTTGTGAATCCTCGTTCTGCATTGGGGTAAGGGGCAGACGCATCGAGTATATGCAGAGGTCGATGCCGAAGGCTTCTGAAAGTCTTGACAGATGCTCATATTTCACTGCGTCCACCATGTCTACGTAACTGTTGCTACATGAATTGAGGTGCCTTTCTATGTTGTCGATCTCGCGTCTGCAGAAGAGCGAACCCTCGTATTTTTGAACGAATTTCTCATCTATTCTAAGGTTTTCTGTTTTGACTGTTGCTACGGGGAAAGCGCTTTGTCCGCTTTCGATTATCGATCCTTTGAGCGGATTCATTGAATATCTGTCTGCTTCGATGTCATCAGTGTTGAGCAGAAAAGAAACAACCATTCCCGGGGGAGGGTGTCTGAGCAGTCCGGAGATTTCTTCAATTTCTTGAGGTGTCGGCTGGTGAAGTCCTCGTTGTTGGAAATAGTTGGCCGTGACTTCCAATAGTCTTGCCGCGATTATTCCTTGGACATCTTCGACGGTGAGCTGGGGATTTGCATACTCGACAGAACTTCTCAGAAAGAACTTTGAACCATTGAAGGTGAAATTGTTTTTCTGTCCATCTTTGAGGTTGTATAACTCTACGGATTTTCGTTTTTCCTCCTTGAACGTACCGATCTCTTTCACAAGTGTTTCGACACAGTTCCACGAGCTTGCCAGAAAATCTTCCAGAATTATCTTGCCTAGGTTTGAAGACATTTTCCATCTACCCTCTTTCCAAAGATTCCGCCATGTAAGTGCATCCGCTCATGATTGACGGGCCAAAGAACATTCTCTGCACCCCAAATGTTTTCTTGAATCCTGCGTTTGCCAATGTGGAGATTAGTGAGGTTTCCTTCGCTGGTGCAACCAGAGAGACTTCCATAGCTTGGAGTCTGCTCATGAGTGTTTTCAGTAGTTCAATTGCGAGATTGACCTTGCCTTTCCGACAAACCAAAGGTCCCAGCTCTGCCATTCCTCTGAACACTTTGGCGACCGCGTAACCTGAAACCTCGTTGTTTTCGGAGGTTACGTGGCAAAGGTTGTCTGTATCTGAGATTATTGGTTCAAGCATTTTTCTGCGTGAGGCGCCAAAGCATGAGAGGTCAAAATCCACTATTCTGTTTATGTCCTCAGTTGTGGCTCGTCTGGCAATGGTTTTCGTTTCTGAGGAGAAGCCTTTTCCCTTTAGCACTAGGAACTCTGAATCGGAGTTGAATCCGAGTCTTTTGTAGAACGGTATTCTTTCCATGTAAGCGTATAGTCCGACTGTCTTCACGTTTCTGCTTTTCAAGTATTCCAATGCGTGTGTAACGAGAACTGAGCCTGCTCCTCTGTTTCTTTTGTTTTCGTTGACTATGAGGTTTCCAAACCATGCTACTTTGCCAAAATTGACGGTAGTGGCTAGACCTATTCTCTCTGAGTCATCAAAAAGCACAAAACATCCTTCTGGCTCGAGTTCGACGGAGAATTCGAAGTCCTGTTCCGACAAACCCCAGCCCATGTGATCGGTTATCGCGACGGCGAAGGGATAGTCTTCTTTAGACATGGTTTTTACGTGAAATGTGATCAGTCTGACCTTCTGTGCAGGTTGATTATCGCTTCTCAAGGCTTATACGGTAGGATAAACTTTACTAATGGAACAAATTCACTGACATTGATTGCAGGGAGGATTAGGCGCTATAATATCGCAACTATGCGTTCGCATTACTCGCAAGGTTCCAGTTGCAACATATCCGTTTCTAAACTATTTCAGAGGGTTTGAGAAAGTGGGAGCTGTGAGACGGATTTTCCAAGACAAGACTAACGATGTATTGTCGAAGTTGCGGGTCGAATTTGTGGGGCGAAGAGGCTATATGGGTGTCAGTGAGGTTGACGGTCACATGATAATGAGCGCCGACTACTTGAGTAAAGGGAACAGAGTCGACATCTACCTTGACATCGTGCACGAACTGGTTCATGTGCGGCAGTTCATGGAAGGCAAGGAGCTTTTCGATCACAATTTTGAGTATGTCGAAAGACCTACTGAAGTCGAAGCCTATCGTGTTGCGGTTGAAGAAGCGAGACGTTTAGGGTTAAGCGAAAAGAGAATCTGCCAGTATCTCAAAACTGAATGGATGACTGATGAAGAGTTCAGGCGATTAGCGAAGTCTGTGAACGTTGAGTTTATGCCGGCGACCAAAAGAGAACGCGAAATCGCATAGTTCTGTTCTCATGTGTTTTTCTATTTGCAGCGAGAGCAAAAGCGTAGAATCTCTTGCTGGTTTCACATTCAGCAAAGTATAGGAACAGTTAAAACCTTTGGCCGTTCCGTAAAGAAACGGTGAGATCATCACTTCTAAAACTAAACCTATCACGAGGAGCGGCCAGGTGTGACTGAAGCTGGGTGTTGGGTAGGAGTCGATCTCGGAGCAACTTGGGTCAGAGTTGTACTGTCTGACGCAGAAGGACACTTCATTGGAAGAGTGCGGGAGAATGTTGACGTAACCGGTTCTGACGCAATAAGCAAACAGATAGTTCGACTCACGCGTTTCCTTTGCGGCAAATGTGGTTTTGCCATCAGGGCTATCGAAGGTTTGGGAATAGCGTCAGCAGGACCGCTCAATATGAAAGAAGGAACCTTGGTTCATCCCCCCAACTTGCCTTTCCAACATGTATCTCTAACGGAACCCATCAAGGAGCAGCTAGGTGTGGCTGCTTGTCTGATCAACGACTGCGCCGCGGCGGCTTTGGGTGAGAATAGATTTGGAGCTGCGAAAGGGCTCGACAACTTTGTTTACATAACCATCAGCACAGGCATAGGTGCAGGTATAATTGAGAATGGGACTTTGCTTTTGGGGAAGGATGGCAACGGCCATGAGGTCGGCCATTTTGTTATTGATTGTGAAGTCAGATTAACGTGCGGTTGTGGAAGAAGAGGTCATTGGGAGGGTTATTGTTCTGGGCGAAACATGCCGAATTTCGTACGAATGCGAGTCAAAGATCTGCCTGAGAGAACCGTGAAAGGAAGTCTTTTGACGAGGAGATTTGGGATCGATCTCTTAGAATTGACAGCAGCGGATTTGTTTGAAGCAGCTGCGAAAGGAGACGACCTTTCGCGTAAGCTGGTAAATGAAATCGGTGTTCTGAATGCCATGGGCTTCGCTACCGCAATCAATGCATATGACCCATCGTTGATCACAGTTGGCGGCACCGTGACTCTGAAGAACAAGGCAGCAGTTCTGTTTCCGATTAGAAGGCATGTTAAGGAATATGCCATAAACAGAGTACCCAAAATAGTGGTCACCCCGTTGGGCGAAGATGTTGTCCTCTACGGAGCCGTCGCGGCTGCGCTGAAATATCTATCATAACAACTTCTCACGGTTCTCAGAGGGTTGAAGTCTGAAAGCTTGGGGGAACATTAGTGCAGTGATTCTTGACATAGCGCGCCTCAACTGTGAGAACTTCTTGCCATGAAGATACCTTGTCAGTCGACACTGCTTTGATGGAGATTGTTTCTGCAGAACATCGGCCATTCAGTGTTCATGTTGCCTATTTCAAAAGCGTAAAGTGCAGCATCGTTTGTGATGTAGACGCGTCCGCCGCCTATGCTGGGGCTTCCGAAGCCGAAGTATGGTACAGTTGGCGGGTTTCCGAGCTGGCATGTCCAGTTGATTTTTCCAGTTGCTGCATCAATGGCGTAGAATATGCCGTCTAGAGATTGGTAGTAGATTGTTCCGTCTGCTAGAGCGGGGCTGCAGTAGCTTAGTTCTGGTCGGTGAAGATAGGTGGGGCTGTTTGTTGTCAGTTGGCTTGTGTGCCACAGTTCGGTTTTTGTGAGGAGGTTGTAGGCATAGATTTGGCAGTTTTCGCTGGGGATATAGATTGTGTCGTCATGTATTAGCGGTGTGCTTTGTCCGCCTCTTTGAGAAAATACGGTTATGAGTTGTCCGGTTGTTTCGTTGAGGACGTATGTTGAAACGTCGTTTCTGGTGATGTTTCCTGCGACTTGGATGACTCTTCCTTGGTAGATTACTGGTGAGGAGTCCCATGATGAGCCGTAGTTTTGATGCCACACTGTTTCTCCAGTCGTTGCGTTGAACGCGTACTGTCCTGGTGGGTCGTTGGCGGAGACGAAGACGACTCCGTTGTCGTAGGCTACTGAGCAGACTACTTTTCCTATGTTTTGATGCCAGATGGGGTTTCCGTTTGTTTTGTTCAGCGCGTATATTCCTGTGCCCAACGTCGTGTAGTAGACGAATTCACCGTTGACGACGGGTGAACCGACCCATTCAGTATCGTTGGGTTCGGTGAGTGACCATACAACCTGGCCCGAGGTTCGGTTCAGCGCCATAGCTTTGGGTGCTGCGATGTTGGTTCCGTCCGGTTCAGAGCATTCACCGACGTAAATCACGGCTGTATCTATGTATGGAGATCCGTCGCATTGCCTGACTTGACTGCTCCAGATGATGGTGCCGTCATTTGCGTTGAGGGCATAGACTTTGTTGTCTCCTTTAGAAGGGGCGTAGAGTACGCCGTCCTTGTATGTGGCGGTTCCGAAGTTGTCAAGGCCGTAGACGTTTGTCTGTTTCCACAAGAAAGATTTGGTCACGTGCGAGGGCTGATTGAAAAAGAAATACCACACGAAAAATGAAGATATGATGATAAGGGCAAGTGACAACCCAATAAGTGCTTTGGCGTGTTCTCGTAGATCCACTGTCTACCACTGACAAGAACTGCTGTTTTTCAACTCTTATGCTTGTCTCCTAAGGCTTTTTTCTCAATGAGAGGGAAGTCTCGTGTGAAGGCTTTTTCGCGTTGTTTTGGTCAAAAACACCCCTCCCCCCTAGGCCTGCTGAGTACTCAGAAGATTATCGCCGATTCAGCAAAAGAGGCTTGGGAATATTAGGTTTGTCAAAGTCTCTGACAAGTTGATTGTGATGTTGAGTTGGTTACCAAGAGACAGTGGTAAGGTCTTTGGGTCTTCATTGCCGGTTACGCGTAACGGTTTCAACGCTCAGAGAAAGCGTGCAGCAGAGAAGTTAAGCAACCCGAGAATATTGCAGATTCATTTTCATACATTCAGACACTGGAAAGCGACAATGGAGTACCATAGGACGAAGGATATTCTCCATGTGATGAGATTATTGGGACACAAGAGCATAGCCAATACTCTAATCTACACGCAGTTAGTGGAGTTTGAAGACGACGACAAATATTGCACCGCAGTAGCCAGTAATGTTCAGGACGCAAGAAAACTTCTGGAGACCGGTTTCGAATACGTCTGTAGTCATAAGGATGAGATGCTTTTCAGAAAAAGAAAATAGACGCGCGCTGAGAGCGTTAGAGAGAAATCCCTAATTAATTATTGAGCTTATTCAAAACCAGACCAAAATTAGGCTGATCCGTACAGCCTTTTGTATAGATAGCCAATAACTATTCCAAGAGCGAGAATCCTTGGAATGTTCATTACTGTGTCGGTCAAAAGGTAGACATAGGCATTGCTTGGATTGCCAAAAGTTGAAAGGACTTCGATAACGACTATGGCAGCAAAGCTGAGAATTACGGATTTTAGAATTGGGTTCTTTGTTGGAATCTTGTCAAAGAAACGAAGCAAGAAATAACTGACAAAGAATCCGATAATCAGACCAGCAGGCAAAGAACCAACCCAAACCGTTTGCGCGCTCCATCGCGCAACTCTATAATCCGCTGCGATGGGAAGCAGGGAAGTTGCGATGGAAGTTGCCCAGAAGGCTAATCCGCCCACGACCGCCAGTACTACTATCTTTCTCCAGATATCTTTTGATTGGGCCATCTTTTTTCTCCCTCTTTACTTAATCATAGTCATTCTATTTCTGTTCCTTAACAGCCATAATCAAAAGCCACAACATAAGAGAAATTTCCGCAATGAAGCTAATCACATTTCCCGGATAAGCTAATATTCCGTAGTCGGGGAGAAGGAAACCCTGTAAAAACCAACTCATATTGCCGAAGAAATCAAGTATCAACAGTAAACCTAAAGGTCTAGGAAGGAAGCGCGATTTGTAAACTAAGTAACCAAGGGGAAGTAACCAAGCGCTAAAAAATATCTGAGCGATTAAAAACCCACTTGTGTATAAATTGAGAGATGACATTGCCAT
>Ga0315277_10006055_pt1 | contig 15900 bp, 11 predicted proteins | sample YL17G05_15_MG_FD_203695 | JGI IMG/M metagenome (GOLD analysis project Ga0315277, IMG submission 203695) | Sediment microbial communities from Yellowstone Lake, YNP, Wyoming, USA - YL17G05_15 | ecosystem: Environmental > Aquatic > Freshwater > Lake > Sediment | place: USA: Wyoming | collected...
TATGCTACTTTCAAAGCTACCGGGGTGCATATTATGGAAAAGGGAATTCGCCAATGACTGGAATCCTTGATTCTTTCGGACGGAGCATAAATTACCTCCGGGTTTCAGTTACCGACCGTTGCAACCTGCGCTGCATCTATTGTATGCCACCTGAAGGTGTCTCCCAGATGCCACATAGCGCGATTCTTTCTTACGAGGAGGTTCGGACTGTCGTCCGAGCAGCGGCAGAGCTGGGCATCAACAGGATAAGGCTCACTGGTGGCGAGCCTTTGGTTAGAGCTGAGTTGTCCAAGCTCATTAAGATGATCTCTCAAATAGAGGGAATTCAAGAGCTGTCTTTGACAACAAATGGGACGTTTCTGAAGAACTATGCTCTGGAACTTAAGCAAGCAGGCTTATCTAGAGTTAACGTGAGTCTGGACACGCTTAAAGCCGATAGATTTCAATACATAACCCGTCTTGGAAAATTGGATGATGTTCTTGAGGGCATTGAGGCAGCAAAGAAGGCTGGCTTTAATCCGGTTAAGATAAACACAGTAGTCATGCGGGGCATAAACGACAATGAGGTATTAGATTTCGCCAGGATGACCTACAAAGACGGATGGCATGTCCGATTCATCGAGCTTATGCCCTTCAAGGGCGTAGCAGAGTTTATACCTTCCGTTGAATTGCGACAGCATATTAGTTTGCTTGGCAAGATTGAGCCTTGTGAGTCTATAACAGCCAATGGACCTGCTGTTTACTACCGTTTATCGGGAGCCAGGGGCACTATAGGCTTTATCAGCCCCCTTACTGAGACTGCCTTTTGTTCCCGGTGTAACCGCATGCGACTTACCCCAGATGGCAGACTACGCCCTTGCCTTCTGGGAGAAGATGAGATTGACTTAAAAATGACGCTACGCAATAATGCCTCGCTGGAGGAGCTAAAACGCCTGATTTTGAAGGCAGTGGCTGCCAAGCCGGAGCATCACCATTTAAAGGAAGGCAATATCAGGATAGTGAAGCGTAAAATGTCGCAGATTGGAGGTTGAGAATGGAGCCAGGTCAAATACGCATGATAGACGTTACCCTGAAAAAAGAAACAGAACGCCAGGCAATAGCCAAAGGCAAGGTACAGATGAAGCCGGCTACCTTAGAACTTATCCGTAAAGGGGAACTAGAAAAAGGAGACGTCTTAGCCGCAGCGAGAACTGCTGGGATCATGGCTGCCAAAGAAACTCACCATCTAATACCTCTGTGTCACCCTCTCCAACTCACCCACATTGCAGTTGAATTTCGTCTCCCCGACAAAGGTGATTTTGTTGAGATCACCTCCAGCGCCAAGGGGATAGGAAAAACCGGATTTGAAATGGAAGCGCTAGTAGCGGTATCTGTAAGTGCTCTGACTATTTATGACATGTGCAAGGCAGTGGACAGAAGCATGACCATTGGAGATATTCGCCTGGTGAGGAAGAGTGGCGGTAAAAGCGGGCTTTATGTCGCCCGCGGATAGGATATGGGCAACCTCAGACAATTCCAGCTTCACTTTTCTTTGTCTGCGGCGTGCATCCGTGGTTTGATCAGTATTTCCTCAATGGGAAGCCGTGGCCGGGGCGGAGGAATCTTCCCGGCAGCATAACCTACCGGTATCACGGCCACTGGCAATAATGTATCACCCAGGCCAAACAAGCGGTTTATCTCAGCAGGGTCTTCAAACGCCCCTACCCAGCAGGTGCTTAACCCCAGCGCCATAGCCATCAACACCAGGTGCTCAATAGCGATATAAGTGTTCGCCACCACCGGCGTAACCAATTGCTCGCGAGGTGGAACAGGCAAAGAGTCCATATAGGCAATAAACTCAGGATCAGCAAAAAGACCTGATGCCGTACTCGCCACTCCTGAATCCACAGATTCCTGTCGTCTCTTCTTCCTGGCTATGTCGGAGTATCGCTCAAAATCACTGAAGCAGACGATTACTACCGGTGCTTCCTCGATGAATTGCTGTCCCAGGCATATACGGCTGAGTTGCTTCCGGATTTCCCTGTCTCGCACTACCAGGAAGCGCCACGGCTGACGATTGCTTGCCGATGGTGCCAGTCTGGCTGCTTCAAGCATCTGGTTCACCATATCTTCCGAGACATCATCCGGGACAAATCTACGGATACTTCGCCTCATTCTTATTGCTTCCCAAACTGTAAGCATACTTTTCATATCCTACTCCTGTAAATTGCCATACCTAGATTCTTACCTCGCAAAAGCCCTTGAACGATATATCTTATGCTACGTGTAGATGGCAAAAGTAAAAAATCCCTTTACATGCCTGTCGTGGCAATAAGCTACCAATTTCCCCCATTGATTATGCTATTCATTTAATTCTTGCAGCACCATCTTAACTACTTCGGGGATTGCCTTCTCCACCTCAGGCGTGCATCTCTCACTGAAGCTAGTAATGTCCATTGCCTCCACAGCGAATACAGCGATCTCTTGAGGCACTGCCAGGTTGAGCATCTTGCCTAGTTCCAGAGCAGTGGCCAGGTTTATTTGATGAGGTGAGGAAAGGTGTCTGGTGAGGGAGAAATCCTCAGTACCCATACGATATATCTGTCCTACCTGCCCTTCTTTAGTTTGGATGGCATCAATGATGATAACTTTATCGTAGCCGACAATAGAATCTAAGAGGCTAAGGCCGGCTGCACTTGTTTCAGCTGCAGTTACCTGGGGGTTGCTGAGTTGGTTCGCCACCTCGTGCACCACCTGAATCCCAACGCCATCATCCGATAAAATGGGATTCCCCAGCCCTAGAACCAGGGTTTTCATTTGGACCTGCGACAAGTTATTATTAAATGCCCCGACTGAGTTTCTTAACCTCGTTGCCCTGGGCATCGTAGATTGTCACTTCCAAAGGTAGCTGCCCGGGCAAAGCGTGTGTAGCACAAGACATACATGGGTCATACGGGCGCCATGCCATCTCAATACGGTTAAGCAATCCCTCAGTTATCTTTACTCCGGGCTTTATGAGGTCTGCAGCCGCTTTTCTAACCGACATGAATAAAGCGGCATAGTTATTGGTAGTGCCCACGATCAGGTTACACTTCCTTATCACCCCGTTTTCATCCGTTATGTAATGATGAGTGAGAGTGCCTCTCGGTGCCTCCACAATGCCTACTCCTTCATCCGGCTTCGCCGTCGGTATGTTGCGAATATTCGGGCTAGTTATTTCCGGGTCTCGGCTGAGCTCCAGTAACCTTTCAGCAGCATAAAGAAGCTCGATAAGGCGTGCCCAGTGGGTTGCCAGAGTGAAATTAGCTGGCTTGCCTCCCAGAGTAGAATACATTCTTTCATATTCGGCTTGAGCTAGAGGAGTGGCCATGCCGTCGGCGGCATTCAGCCGGGACAAAGGTGTGGCTCGATAAACTCCACTATCCTTGCCGTCAACAAAACCCTTCCAGCCAACTTTCTTGAGATAAGGAAACTTGAGATATGTCCAGGGCTCGACTCGTTCAGCTATATGTTCCAGGTATTCATGGGGAGCATACTTGCAGAACTCTTTGCCATCAGGGCCAACTACTCGTACTTTTCCATCATAAAAGTTGACCTTATTATTCTTATCAACCAAACCCATATTATAGGACTTCTGCGTAAAGGTATCGCTCAGAATCATATCCAAGTAGGTTTTATTCTTTAGAACCACGTCGTCAAAGACTTTGAGCGTTAATTTGGCAAACTCTATCGACCCTTTGGCTATCTCCTCTATCTTTGCTCTCTCCTCTTCATTTATGGCCCTGCTCACACCGCCAGGCAGTCCAAAACAAGGGTGTATGGGACGGCCACCAACCGTCTGGATAATCCAGTGATTTTGCTTACGGGTATTGATTACAGCACCACCTAGCTCCAATCCTACCTTGCCGATTACTCCCAGGATATTGCGTTCCGCAGGTGAAGCGTCCGGCCCCATAACAAAATCAGGTCCAGCCAGAATGTAAAAGTGGGTGGTATGGTCAGTTACGTAGAAAGCACTATAAAGGAGCTCACGCAGCTTTTTGGCAGTGCTGGTTGGTTCAACATGAAACAGGTCATCTAAGGCTTTGGTGGCTGCCATGTGGTGGGCTTCAGGGCAAACGCCGCAGATACGTTGAGTTATCTGGGGCATATCTTCAGCTATTCGTCCCTCAGAAAATTTCTCAAATCCCCTGAGTTCGGGAATCTGGAGATAGGTATTAGCTACGCTGCCATCTTCATTAAGAAAAATGGTGATCTTGCCATGGCCTTCCAAACGGGTAATTGGGTCAATCGTTATCTTCTTCATTTTACTATTGCCCTCCTAAGCAGTGAGTCTGGCAGACTGTAACGGTAGAAAGTGCCTGCCGGGTCGGGAATCTCATCAATTATTTTCTGGATTTCCTCAGGGTCGTTAGAGTCAATGATAGAAGAGAGAGCACTCAAAAAATGAGCTCCCTGGTCAATTACTCCTTCCACTGGTCCATAACAGCCTGTGCAACGCATATTGGCCTGAGGGCAGAGAGCACCGCACCCACCCCTGGTAGCCACACCGTAGCACAAAAAACCCTGCTCAAGCAGACATTTTCCCGGTTCGGGGATTCTTTCGTAAGCTCGATAGAATTTCTTGATCTTCTTTTCTTCCCTAATAAGAGGACACTCATAACAAAGAGCCCTTGCCGAGTGACTAATGACGGTCCCTTTCGGTGGCAGCTTGCCCGAGATCAAGGCTTCAAGGGCAAGCCAGGTGGTCCTTTCTTCTGGTGGACAACCGGGAACGATATAGTCAACGTCTACCGTTTGGCCCAGAGTCTTAACCGTATCGTAGAACTCAGGGATTTCAAGCTCACCCTCAGGCACCTTGACTTTCGTCTGAGGGAAAATCTTCTTAGGATTCTCAGTAGAAGGTGTCTCAATGTAGACCCGGTCGAACGTCAGTTGACGGTTGTAGAAATTGGACAGCCCGGGTATGCAGCCTTCATAAGCACAAGAGCCGTAGGCTATCATTATCTTGGATTTGGCTCGTAAGAGCTTGGCCATGTGCTCGTTCTCTTCATTCCGTATAGCTCCGTTGAAAAGACAGACGTCTACACTTTTATCAGCCATCTTCTCTACGTCGGCATACTTGAAATCCATGCCTACCGGCCAGAACACGATGTCCGCAACTTCAGCTAGCTTCAGTATCTTCTCATGTATGGCCAGAGTCGCAATTTCGCATCCACCACAACTAGCCGCCCAATAAAGAGCTATCTTAAGTTTAGCCATGCTTTGCCTCCTTAGAACTCTGCTCCAACTGGCCTAATGAATTTGGCCCAAGGTTTTTTATGGATTGCGTAAAACTATTAGTTACCTCAGCAAATTTCGCTCCTTCAGACGCGGAAACCCATTCCAGCCGAACTCTTTCTTCCTCTATCCCAAGCTGCTTCAGCATCTTCTTCAGCAGCGGGATACGGCGCATTGTCTTGTAATTTCCTTCAATATAGTGACAGTCGCCGGGATGGCAACCGAGGACCAACACACCATCAGCACCAATGCTGAGCGCTTTAATCACAAAGAGGGGATTCACCCTCCCGCTACACATCACCCTGATTACCCTTATATTGGGAGAATATTGTATTCGGGAAGTTCCAGCCAGGTCAGCACCAGCATAAGAGCACCAATTACAGCAAAAAGCTACTATCTTTGGTTCAAAGTTGTCCATCGATCCTCCTAACTAAGTGCCCATGAAAGATTCGCTTCGCTTTTTTCATGGAGTACTGATTAAACAAAAGGGTAGTTTCCATAAGCCCTTAATTGCCAGTCTGGTGCTACGAACCTGTAATGATAGCACTTCCGGCAAAAAAAACCAACCTTCCAAATATCCACGTTAGTTAGAATCTTTCAGATACTTATCAATGTCTGTAGCTGCTCGCCGGCCTGCCCCCATGGCGCTAATAACTGTAGCTGCCCCGGTAGCCATATCTCCTCCACACCAAACTCCGTCCCTGCTCGTCCTCCCGGTGGCCTCATCAGTCAAAATGGTGCCCCACTTAGTTAGTTCAAGTCCCTTGGTTGATGAGGGAATGATCGGATTAGGCCTTGTGCCCAGAGCAGGGATGGCAGTATCTATCTCCATTACGAACTCAGAGCCTGGCTTCCGAACAGGTCGCGGCCGGCCACTTGCGTCAGGCTCACCTAGTGCCATTTCATATAACTCCACTGCCCTGACTCTACCTCGTTCATCACCGAGGAACTTGCTGGGATTGGTCAGAAGCTTGAAAATGACCCCTTCTTCTTCGGCATTCTCTCTCTCTTCAAGTCTGGCCGGCATTTCCGCTTTGGAGCGCCGATAGATAATATACACTTCTTCTGCTCCAAATCTCAGTGCACATCTGGAGGCATCCATAGCTACATTCCCGGCGCCGAATACTGCCACCCGTCTCCCTACCTGTATTGGAGTATCATACTCAGGAAAGCGATATGCTTTCATCAAGTTTGTCCGGGTAAGAAATTCATTGGCAGAATAAATGCCACTCAAGTTCTCCCCGGGGATATCTAGAAACATCGGCGCCCCCGCCCCGGGAGCTAAGAAGACGGCATCAAAGCCATTTTCCAGAAGCTCATCTACAATAGCTATTTTGCCGATAACATGATTGAGCTTGATTTCCACCCCCAGTGACTTTACATAACCGACCTCACCCTGAACGATTGCCTTGGGCAACCTGAACTCAGGAATTCCATACATCAGTACCCCGCCAGCTACGTGCAGTGCCTCAAAAATGGTGACGCTGTACCCAAGTTTTGCCAGGTCAGCGGCAGAGGTTAGACCTGCTGGCCCGGAGCCAACTACAGCTACCTTCTTACCATTGGAGCTTATTGGCCCCTTCTGTTGTTCCCTGATTTCCGGGTGAGCCCTTTCCCAATCAGCCACATATCGCTCCAGCCTGCCAATAGCAATCGGGCCGCCTTTTTTGGCCAGGTTACAAGTCATTTCACACTGTGATTCTTGAGGGCAGACACGCCCGCAAATGCCGGGGAGGCTATTCCTGTTCTTAAGTACTTTTACTGCCTCTGGCATATCACCCACCCCTATTGCCTTGATAAATTCGGGGATGTCCACATTGACCGGACAACCGTCCTTGCAACCAGGTTTCTTGCATGCAATGCAACGGCTGGCTTCCTCCAGAGCTTGCTCGTCGGGGTATCCCAGAGCTACTTCGTTGAAATTTCTCTTCCTTACTTCCGGAGCCTGCTTTGGTATTGGTACTCGATTCAAATTCAGTTTTGGTTTTTCAGTCATTCTTTTACACTAAAGAGACTCGTCCAGGTAATTCGGATAAAACTGCAACCCGACGCAGATTGTCAAGTTCCCATAGGTCAAATGCCCGTGCCTCTTCTATTAGATAAGCTCGTTTCCGCTTAATGAGCAGTTCCCAATCCACCAAGTGGCCATCGAATTCGGGGCCATCAACACAAGTGAATTGCGTTTCGCCGCCCACGGACACTCGGCAGCAACCACACATACCTGTGCCATCAACCATTATTGGGGTCAGCCCAACAATGGTCTTAATCCCAAACGGCTTCGTCGCCTGGGAGCATTCCATCATTGTAAACACACGCCCAAATATAAATACTCTATCGAGCTTGTTCCCCGATTCTAGATATTCCTTGACGAACTGGCTCGCCTGCCTGTGTTTCCCACGGCTCCCATCTCCCAAAACAACATAAGTTTCATCGCTCACCCTCCTTAATCCATTCTCCCAGAATAGAAAGGTTTCGTCTTTTGCCTCCATGACTGAAACCACCTTGTTGCCTTTTTCCTTGAGAGCCTTCACCAGAGTTATCGTAGGGCCGACGCCAAAAGTACTGCAAACAGCCAGAATATTACCATAGGATTCAATTTCTGTAGGCTTGCCCAAGGGACCCACTACATCCATGATACAGTCGCCTGTTCCAAGAGAGGAGAGTTTCATGGTGCTTCTGCCCATGATGAGGAAGAGGATTTCGAGTGTCCCTTCATTCTTATCCCAACCAGTTAGCGACAAAGGAAACCTCTCGCCAACCTCATCTACCCGCAATATGACAAACTGGCCTGGTTTAGCTTTTCGGGCGATTTCGGGAGCTTCTACCTTAAGATAAACTGTGTTGGGAACAAGAACTTCCCTTTTTACTATTTTATACATATTAGCCTCCAGAATATTGCCTCTGACCCTGAAATTCTAAACCATGCTCACGCTAACGCACTCGTCACAAGATTTGCCAAGTCCATCACCTCAATGTTTATATCAGGGCCTTTTTCCTCACCCTTGTTATTCATGGCACATTTAAAGTGTATCTGGCACTTCGGGCAGGAGGTCACCAGTATTTCTGCGCCAGTGGCTTTCGCTTCGAGCAATCGGTCAACCCTCATCTCATGGGAATATATATCGCAGTTGGTAAAAGCACTCGTCCCGCAACAAAGAGCACATTCCCTGCTCTTTTCCATCTCGACTAGCTCCATTCCAGGAATTGCCTGCAAAACTTTCCTCGGGGAGTCATAAATGCCCAGGTGCCTCCCCAATCGGCATGGGTCTTGATAAGTGACCTTTCTCTTAACCTCCTTGAATTTCAGTTCCTTTTTCTCTATCTTGTCGGCCACGAATTCGGAGATATGCTGCAGCTCACAGCCCAACTCAAACCCATGCTCAGGATAGTCAATCTTAAATGTCCGATAGCCCTCAGGACATGAGAATATGATTTTGTTTACCCCGGATTCTTTGATCAGCTTTGTATTGTGCTCAGCTAGTCTCTGAAAGGTCTCTATATCACCGGTCCACAGTGCATCATGGCCACAACATTTCTCGTCGGGCAGCAACATAGGCTGTACTCCCAAACGATTTAGTATCTTCAGATTTGCCCTCGTAATATCGAGGGTCTTCGTCTCCAGATACCCAAAAATAGGCTCAAAATAAGGGATACAGCCAACGAAGTATAGGATATCGCTCCGGTCGGATGTCTGGTACTCCTTGGTTAACCAGTCCAATCTTTTTTGTTTGTAAGGCGACCTTGCCATGAGCCGTGTAACGGAGTGCAAAAAACCACCATGAGCAGGACAGCCGGATTCGCCACTAACAAATGCCAGCGACCTCAACTTTCTCATGAAAGCAGGATAATCAACATCGCTGGGACATCTCAGAGAACAGGCATAGCAACCAAGACAAGAAAACAGCTTCTTATCATGTGTGCTCTCATCTCCCAATCCTAATGCAGCGTTTTCAATCACAGTTCGCGGCGAATAGGACGGATCATACTTGGCCACAGGACAGATGCTGGTGCACTTGCTACATTCCAGACAATAGTAGGCCTTGGTATCTTGAAGGATATCCTCCAGAGTCAAGACAGCTTTTCCCCAGCCAGCCTCTCCAGACTTCCGGAATGGCGAAGGACCTAATTTCTTAAGCTCCTGCACCATGTCTCTGATAGTCTGGGCGAATATTGGCCCCTCGGATGCAGCTATCCATTTGAGCCTTACCCTCTCGCCCTCAATGCCAAGCATACTGGCTACCTGACTGACCATCCGGAACCTTTCTTCCGCCTTTAAGTTTCCCGAAATATAGTGACAGTCGCCCGGATGACAGCCGGCGACCAAGACGCCATCAGCTCCACTCTCAAGTGCCAGAGAAATATGTTCCGGAGCCACCATGCCACTACACATAACCCTTATGATTCTTACATTGGGTGGATACTGGATACGGCTTGTGCCTGCCGTATCTGCTGCGGCGTATGTACACCAGTTGCAGGCAAAAACAATAATGCGAGGTTCAAATTCAGTCATTTTTCTACTGGGGCTAGTGCCTTAATCATGGTAGATATCTCATCACGAGTGAAATGCTTGATCGACATGGCTCCGCTAGGACAGGCAACAGCACAGGCACCACAGCCCTTGCACAGCGCCTCATTCACTGAAGACACCCTCTTCCCATCTTTGACAATCACCTTGGGAGCCTGAAATTCGCAAATCTCCTCACATATCCCGCAGCCATGGCATAGCGTCTCGTCGACAAAAGCGATGGCAGCCTCAGCAGCCACTCTCCCTCTATCTATTAACTCCAGTGCCGCCGCGGCTGCTGCCCTTCCGTGAGACACAGAATCGGGAATGTCCTTGGGAAATTGACAACAGCCGGCCAGAAACACACCATCCATGGCCGAGACTTGAGGCTCAAGCTTGGCATGACGTTCTAGGAAGAACCCCGAAGCCTTCTGAGTGATAGAGAACTTCCTGGCAATTTCCGTGGCGTCAGCCCGGGGTATCATAGCGGGGCAGAGAATAACCATATCCACAGGGATACGCACTAGCTTTCCCAGCAGGGTATCCTCGGCTACCACGACCAGTTTGCCTTTCTCCTCCTCGGTTTTGGCTCTATCAGTCACCTCAGCTACCTTGCCTTTTATGAAAACAACACCTTCCTCGGAAACACGCTTATAAAATTCCTCATAAGCGTCCCCGGTGCAGCGCATGTCAATGTACATTTGGTATACATCGGCATTTATCTTGTCTCTGAGATGATGGGCATGTTTCAGTGCGTACATACAGCAAATCTTCGAGCAGTATTCACGGTAATTCTTATCACGACTGCCAACGCAATGAATGATGGCCACGCTCTGGGGTATTCTCCCATCCTTAAGCTGGATCTTCCCGGAGGTCGGCCCAGCAGCACAGGTCATCCTCTCAAATTCGAGAGCAGTTATGACGTTATCATATTTCCCATAGCCATATTGCGGTATCTGACTCGGGTCAAAGACATCATATCCCGTGGCCAAGATTATTGCCCCCACTTCCAATTCCACAATCTGGTCTGTCTGGTTGAAATCTATAGCCCCAGCCTCACAAACTTTGATACAGGCGCCGCATTTCTTCCCACCCGATTGGATATACACACAGTGGTCCTTGTCCACTGTGGCAATATTTGGAATGGCTTGAGCGAAAGGAATGTAGACAGCCCTTCTTTGCCCTAAACCTACCTCGTACTCACTGGGTACTTTCCACGGACATTTCTGCTCACAGACTCCACAACCAATGCATTTGCCTTCATCTACATATCTCGCCTTTTTCCTCACCTTCACCTTGAAGTTGCCCACAGATCCCGATACTTCTTCTACCTCGCTATAAGCCAGAAGCTCAATATTAGGATGATGTCCTACCTCGCTCATCTTCGGAGTCATAATACATTCGGAGCAATCCAGGGTGGGGAAGGTGGTGTCCAGCTGAATCATATGCCCACCGATTGATGGGTCTTTCTCCACCAGGTAAACCTTTCGCCCGCTGTTAGCTATCTTCAAGGCCGCCTCTATTCCGGCGATTCCACCACCAACAACCAAGGTGTTAGGATTGACAGGTATCTCTTTGATTTCCAAAGGTTCGTGATAGTAGACACGTTGTACAGCAGCCCGAATCAGGTCCTTGGCTTTCTCGGTAGCCTGCTTTTTATCTGCATGGACCCAAGAACAATGCTCCCTGATATTAACATGCTCATATAGATAAGGGTTCAAACCGGCAGCAAGACAAGCTTTGCGGAAGGTGTGCTCATGCATACGCGGTGAACAAGAGGCAACGACGACCCGATTAAGCTTTAGTTCTTTGATATCATTCTTTATTAGCTCCTGCCCCGGGTCTGAGCAAATATACCGATAATCGCGGGAAATCACTACATGAGGCAAGGTGGCAGCATATTTCGCTACTTCTTCAACATCAACCGTTCCAGCAATATTTAACCCACAGTGACAGATGTAAACTCCAATCCTTCTCTCATTCACCATTAGCACAGTCACCTTCTAGCTACAATTTTCCCCATAATCTAATATTATTCTCATAAAAATCTCTTTCTTTGGTAAGAGAGGATTGGGATAAGGATAAGTTGGCAGCCTTTCTCCCTTTCTCCAATTTCCTCTTGCCAGGGAAAGAGGCTTCTTAGTTTTGGCAACGGGTATTAATCGCTATAATTCCTTAGCTAAATAAAGCTTCTACCTGAGCTAGAATCTGTTCATCAGTGAAGTGGTGCATGGAAATAGCTCCCGATGGGCAGGCAGCACCACAGGTGCCACAGCCCTTGCATACTGCTTCATTGATATGGGACACCCTCTTCTCATCTCTAGGCTGAAGCTCAATAGCCTGAAATGGACACAAGACTTCGCAAACCCCACAGCCTGAGCATTCATCCTCATTGACAAATGCATTTATCGCCTCAGCCTTGACAAAGCCCATTCTCAGGGGACCGGCTGCTTTTGCAGCAGCAGCATAAGCTTGAGAAATCCCTTCAGTTACATCGGTAGGCCAGCGTGCTGAACCACAGACATAAATTCCGTCCATGGCAAACTCCACAGGGCGGAGTTTTAAATGTGCTTCCAGGAGAAAACCAAACTCGTCCAGGGAGACTTTAAGCATCTTGGAGATATCCTGGTTATCCTTGGCGGGGACAAGAGGAGTAGTTAAAACAAGCATGTCGCAGGGAAGTTCTATTTCCCTTCTCACTAATTCATGGTACACCTTTATTTTTTCAACCTTTTCATTTCCGATAACTTCGGGAGGCCTTTCTAAGCTATATCTGATGAATCTAACCCCCGTCTCCATGGCTTTTCGATAATAAGTCTCGAAGTCTACGCCATAAGTCATGAGGTCTCGGTGCAATATCCAGACCTTTGCCTTTGGATTTGATTCTTTAATAAGGAAGGCGTTTTTAATTGCCGTCATACAGCAGATCCTGCTGCAATACGTTCTCTCAGGAACACGGGCTCCCACACAATTGATCATCACAACATTCTGACCCACGGGTTCCCCTCTCTTCATCCGCTCCTCTAGCTCCAGTTGAGTGACTACATTGGGCATCTTCCCATAGCCATATTGACCCGTCGGTTTTAACGGCTCAGCTCCGACAGCTACTATGATGGTACCCACAGTGAATTGGTCCTCCTTGCCCTTTCCATCCAGAGTGACATTGAAGTTACCTATGAAGCCGGTTACCTGTTTTACTCTGGACGAGAGATAAGTATTGATCTTGGGATGGGTTTTAACATGCTCAACAAGTGGTTTGACTAGTTTCACTGCCTCTTTATTCGTGGGAAAGAGTTTATTAATACTGCGAAGAATTCCACCGAGCTCCGGCTCTTTCTCCACCAAATGAACATCAAAACCCTGATTGGCCAGGTTCAAGGCTGCCTCCATTCCAACAACTCCTCCACCAATCACCAACGCCGCAGGAGCCACCTTCATTTCAATCTCTTCCAACGGCTGCAGCAACCTGGCTTTGGCCACTCCCATCCTTATCAGGTCTTTAGCTTTTTCCGTAGCCTTCTCAGGCTCACGCATATGTACCCAGGAGCATTGGTCTCTTATGTTCACAAACTCGAAAAGATATTTGTTCAGGCCCGCTTCTTCACAAGCAGCTCGGAAGAGCGGCTCATGTGTCCTAGGAGTACAGGAAGCTACCAGGACCCGATTTAAATTGTATTCCTTTATCCCTTTCTTAATTGCCGAAATGCCTTCCTCGGAACAGGTGAATAAATTGCGTTCAGCATGAACTACATCTGGTAGCTGTTTGGCATATTCCACAACGTCCGGTACGTTGACATATGCCCCGATATTTATGCCGCAATGACAAATAAAAACTCCGATACGAGGATGAGAAAGATCTTTTTCTTCCATGGCCCTTACTTGCCTCCTGTCATAGCCTCAGCAGCTCTGCCTGCTGCCCCTGAAGCCTGGGTTACGGAATCCGGAATATCACGGGGACTATGCACATAACCACAGGCAAAAATGCCCGGCTTGGTAGTATCAAGCGGTTGTACCAATTTATCCGGAACCTTGACAAAGCCATCTTCATCTAATTCTATACCCAGTGTTTTCGCAAATTTCCCTGTAATTTGAGGAACCATGGCCTGGGCAAGAACCACCAGTTCCGCCTCAAAGCACTTAACTTGTCCGCTGACGGTCTCTTCATACCAGATAATAGGGTTATCATTCTCAGGGTTAACTTCGATCCTGCCGGGACGCCCCCTGATATAAGTCACATTGTATTCCTTTTTGGCCCTGGCAATGTACTCCTGGAACCTTTTGCCGACAGCCCTCATATCCATGTAGAAAATGGTGGATCTTGTTCCCGGATGATGCTCGAAAGCCAGCATCGCTTCTTTGGTGGCGTGCATGCAGCAGACGCTCGAGCAATAAGCCTTATTCCTGAAATCGCGAGAGCCGACACATTGAATAAAAGCTATGTTCTCAGGTATCCTGCCATCTGAAGAACGCCTGAGTGCTCCCATAGTGGGTCCTGAGGCAGCAGTCAACCTCTCAAACTCCATGGCGGTGATCACGTTCTTTATCCTTCCATAGCCGTATTCTGTCAGTGACGAAATATCGTACAAGCCAAGTCCTGAGGCCACGATTATCGCGCCTACATCCAGTGTAATTGTCTCATCTTTCATCGTGTAGACTATCGCTTTTGGCTCGCATCGCCGTTCACATTCATGGCATTCTATGCAACCTTCTATTTGCCCGGCCAGACAGCGTGAAGATTCCTCTATGGCTTCCTCTGGAGAGTATCCCAAAGCCACTTCACTGAAGTCCTGCACCCTCTCCTGAACAGCTTCTTCCCTCATCCCTACCTTATTTCTGGAAGGAAAGCGCTTCTTGAGGTCTTTTATCTCTTCCTCAGACAACTTCTCCGGCTCCTTCCCTGGTTCTTCACCCACAAGAGGTTGCCCCGTCAAGTACTGGTGGATCGAGCGGGCTGCCTTCTTCCCTGCCGCAATAGCATCAATCACGAAAGCTGGGCCGGTCACCACATCGCCTCCGGCAAATACTCCTTCAATATTAGTCGCCCCGGTCTTGGCATCAATTTCTACCGTGCCTCTCTTGGAAAGTGAAACTCCTAACTCCTTGACAAAATCTGTTTCCGGAGCCTGTCCCAATGCCGCAATCACTGTATCCACGGGGATAGTAAATTCGGAACCCTTAACGGGGACGGGGCGAGGACGACCGCTGGCGTCTGGTTCCCCAAGCTTCATCCGCACACATTCCATCTTGGCAAGTTTTTTGTTCTCGGCAGAGAAGCGGCTGGGAGCGGTCAGGAACTCAATCTTTATTCCTTCCTCTTCTGCTGCCTTTACTTCTTCCTCGGAAGCCGGCATCTCAGTGCGGGAACGACGATAAACAATGGTTACCTCTTTTGCTCCCAGTCGCTTTGCTGTGCGGGAACAATCGATAGCTGTATTACCTCCACCAATCACCGCTACTTTCTTCCCAACATTTACCTTTTCCCCGAGACTTATAGCACGGAGAAATCTTATTCCCTCCATTACTCCCGGAGTATCTTCACCCTCCACTCCAAGTTTCATACCACCGTGTGCTCCCACAGCAACGAAAATAGCATCATAGTCTTCTTTTAATTTTTTGGTGGTAATATCTTTGCCAACCCGAACGCCTGTTTTTATCTCCACGCCAAGCTTCTGGATATAGCCTATCTCCTGGCCTAGAATCTTCTTGGGAAGGCGATATTCGGGTATGCCGACACGAAGCATACCGCCGGGTTCAGGCAGAGCTTCAAAGATAGTTACATTGTGACCTTTTAGAGCAAGGTCATTAGCGGCAGCAAGCCCCGCCGGACCTGCTCCTACAATCGCTAACTTTTTATCTGTTTTGGCCACTACCGGGACTTCAAGTTCTTCGATATTCCATTGGTCTCCGGGAACTCTCTTAAGGTCGCGGATACACAATGGCTCATCTATTTGCCCGCGATTACAGACTTCCTGGCAGGGGGCGTAGCATACCCGCCCAACACTTGCAGGTAGGGGATTTGTCTCTCTGATAAGCTTATAAGCTGCTTTGTACTGTCCTTCAGCAATGAGCTTGATGTACCCGGGCACATTAGTATGGACAGGGCAAGCATCCATACAAGCCGTTTTGCACGGGCGCTC
>Ga0315277_10006056_pt1 | contig 15895 bp, 16 predicted proteins | sample YL17G05_15_MG_FD_203695 | JGI IMG/M metagenome (GOLD analysis project Ga0315277, IMG submission 203695) | Sediment microbial communities from Yellowstone Lake, YNP, Wyoming, USA - YL17G05_15 | ecosystem: Environmental > Aquatic > Freshwater > Lake > Sediment | place: USA: Wyoming | collected...
GGATTTGACGGCAAACTGAGGGAAAAATAAAAATTCCCTCAGTTCGCCGATCAAAACTTTTTTTTGACCACAAAATAGAAGTCAAAATAATTTCAAATAGAAATAAAATAAAAATCAAAAATAAAAATTCCAACATTTCGCCGATCAAAACTTTTTTTTGACCACAAAATAGAAGTCAAAATAATTTCAAATAGAAATAAAATAAAAATCAAAAATAAAAATAAGCAATCGAATAAAAATTGACCACAAAATAGAAGTCAAAATAATTTCAAATAGAAATAAAATAAAAATCAAAAATAAAAATAAGCAATCGAATAAAAATTGACTTCAAAATAGAACACAAAATTTAATTAAATATATAAATCAAATTTTATCATCACAAAAAAAAACTACTCTAATTTTATTTCAAATTTACAAAAAATTTAAAACAAATTTAATGAATGAGAACTAATAGGAATAGCATAGCAATTTGGTCCGTTATGACCTTTTATTCCAACATCACAACCAAAATCTTCTAAATAATTCAGGTCGTTTAATGTTTCTTTTTCTTTTAAAAAATTATTATGTTTAATAGTTTTTAAATGATGAACCTTATTATCAGTTCTATATTTTCCTCCACACTCGCAAATGTTATTAACAGATTTTTTTTCTGTAATCTCTTTAATATTATCTTTGTAGTATTCTTTTTTCGTTCTTAATGGAATACATTTATTAACACAAGTCAAAGTATTTATATAATACCTTTCTCTAGCAAGTAATTCATCTTTACAAGATGCATTAACTATTTCTAAAAGATTAATATAATAATTATCACCTTCTAAAATCTTATAGCTTGTTGAATAGTTTTGTTTAATTTCATTAATATGATTATTTTTATATCTTTTAAAAGACCCTCTATGGTTTGCTAATCTTTGACTTAAAAATTCTTCACAGGTTGAACCTATATATCTTTGATCTGTAATATTACAAACTATTTCATACACTTTGCCTAAAGAATACTTATTATTTACCATTTTATAATATTAGTATATATTTTATTTTTCGTATTTTAACTTAATTAAAATTTAATAGTTCTTTTAAATTCAAGTAAAGTATGAATTGAATAATTCTTGCTAAACTTAAACATATCTTTTGCCTTTCCTTGTAATAAATCGAACTTGATTTCTTCTCCTTCATATAATTTTTCATACATTTCTAAAGGATTATTAAATTGTTCTTTCTTATAAGTGAATTCAATACAACTATTTGGAATTCCTTTCATTCTAATATGATAATCAATAATAGTTTCTCCTTCATCACTTATTCCTTCTAATTTATCAATATAACATTTCTTACCCAACATAACTAATTCAGTTGAAATAACATCTTTACATTTTCTTTTAATTCCACAAAATTCACCCTCTTCAGGATCATCATAAATTTTTCCATCTTTATCAGTATAATATTCTAAATTAAAATCACTATGAAATTGTCCCATTTCTTTACCAATTAAAATTCTATTATATTTTTCCTCAAATAAATTAGATAATGTTTTAATATTTTTTTCTTCTAAATGTATGCTGTCAGTATCTTGATAATATAAATCAATATTATTATCTTCTGCTAATGTCATAACCTCATTCATAATTCTTTTAGACATACTTAAAATAGAAACACCAATATGACAAATATTAAAATGTTCGCTCAAAGTTTTCATAACTTGAACTCTATATTTTCTTTCATTTATTTTTGTAGTGCATTTGATCCATTCATAATTTCTAGAAAGGAATAATTCATATTCATCTTTGGAATTAAAAATTTTAACTTCATTTTCAATTGGTTTCATAATTGATTTTCCATAGCCTGAATTCATAATTAATTTATAAACAATTTCAATAGGATTTTTTATTGCTTTTTGTCTTTTGCGTTCTTCAAATAAATAATCAATTGTTTCATTTATTTTTGTATTAAATCCTTCATCGAAATAATAACCTCTTACAATTACAAATTTTAAATCTTGAAATGTTATTAGATCTTCCAAAGCAATTTTATCAACAAATATATTTCCTTTAACTTCATTTGTAAATTCTCTAACTACTGTTTTTTTATTAATATATGACATCAAAGGAAAATTTCTTTTTATTCCAATTGATAAAGGTTTGATTTCTACAAAATAACCATCAACACTTTTTAAGAAATTAGGAATTCCAAAATTACATTCATTTGGATTTACCTTTTCTAAAGGTAAAACTTTAGGTAGTCCTTTTAAAAATCCTTCTAATCTTTTCATAGCTGAAGGATAAAGGGAAACAGCATCAAAATCATTTATTACTTTTTTAATAATTTGTTTCTTATTATTTGACATCATAGTTCTACCTCCAACTACACATTTTTGAATAAACATTTGAGGAATTCCTGATATTTGAAAAACTCCACTATAACAACCTTGATCTACAAAATAATTATGAGCTAATGAAGCTATAGTCAATATTCCATCAATATCGATTTCAGTACAATCTATAATCCAAGATCTAAAAGTTTCATATCCTTGTTTTAAAATTCTACAATCGATTTTACAATATTCTTCACTATATTTTATAATATCAACATTACCAAACTTTAAACAATTCCATTTTTTACAATTTTGAATGTAATGATCTTGTTGATATGTTTTAACAAATGATAAACATTCTTTTAATGGAATATATCTTTTTTCAACATTACCAATTACATTATATAAATTATAAGGCATTACTTCTTTAATAGTGTCCTTAATTTTAAAAGTTTCAGGAAAAGATTTTAAAGGCATAGTAATTAAATTATAACTATCTTTTACAAGAATATTATATTTTCCAAACTTACCTGATGCAGAAATTAAATGAGTTCCTTTACTAATTTCACTTGTAATAAATAAATATTGAATTATAAATCTATAATCATAAGAAGCATTATGAGCTATTAAAATAGTATTAGTTGTTAAACTTTCTAATAATTTATAACCGCAATTTTTACCATAAAATGTTTTTTCAACTCCTTCTTCATCAATAGAACAACACATATAAGGAATATGTTTTTTATCCACATCAGTATAGGTTTCAAAATCAAACCATACTTTTGAAAATTCTACATCTTCACCATCAATTTTTTTAGAGCGATTACAACTTTCACTACCAAATACAGGTTTATGACTACTCATTATTCGTTGAGTATAATCTAAAGATGTAATTTCATCATCGATCTTATCATAAAATTGAGATCTAGCAATATTAGAATTATCAAAAGTTAAAGGAACAAGTAATTTTTCTTTTTGCTCTACAAGTAAGGAAACAACTTTAAAACTATCAATAAATCTTTTTTCGCTTTTTTCAAAATATCCTTTACTACAAACTTTAATAATTTTATTCCAATTAGATAAATGATTTATTTTTTCATAATTTTTAATAGCATAAGAGGTTATAGGAATATCTTTAATAATAAAATAATGATCTTCAATTAAACCAATATTAAAAACAACTTTAAAATCTTTTCCATAAACTTCAACTTTATCTCTAGAATTATTTTGTTTCAATCTTATTTGTATCTCAAGATCATCACATAATTTTTTTAAATCACATTTTGGTATTTTTCTATTTTTAACATATATGTATAGTTTATTTACTTTTTCTTCTTCTAATCCTCCAACGCATAATGCTTTGATTAAACAATTTATTATATAATTATCAGGATTAAATTTTTCATAAATATCTAAATCTTCGAGATCAATTCCTTCTAGCTTATGAGTATAAGGAAAGAATGCTCCATTATCTTTTTTATTTTTATGTTTGTATTCAACAACTGAAACAATTATTTCATTATTATTAACTATTTCGATAAGAATATCTTGATCGCTTTTTTCTCCTCCAAGTTCATTATATTGATCTTTTGAAACTAAATCTAATAATCTTGATTTTGTTTTATCGCTTAAAGTATAATTTACATCTCCAATTGTTAATAAAATATGTTTGTTTGTTTTTTCATTTGAAAATTTAATAATTATTTCGATAATCTCTTTTAATGTAAAATATTCATATAGATCAGGTAAATTTAAAGTAATATCATTTTGTTGTCCTTGAACTAGACTATCAAATTGATTATTGATTTTCTTGATGATATTTTTCTTTTGTTGTTTTTCAATTTTTGCTTTTTTCTTTTCTTCTTCTTTTTTCTTATTGTCTTCAATCTGCTTTTTATATTTCCATAAATAATATGTTTCATTTTCCTTTTGAAATTTTTTAAGAAATTCTTTATTTAAATTTTCTCTTTGTTTATTATAATCCTGAAATAAATAGTCATATGCTTGTTCTGCTGTTGAAAATCCATATGCTTTTTTGACTGCTTGTATGGTCTTAAAACCGCTTTCTTGTAAAACTTCCTTTCTATTTGCCTTAATATTTAAGATTTCCTTAATAACTAGTAATGTTGGTTTCTTCATTTATATATATATAGTATATATAAAAATCTTTTTAAGTTGTTTTTATTTAATATATATATATTAATTAATAAACTATATATTAAATTCTAATATTACATAATCGCCTAAATTCTTTATATGTTGCGTCTTTATAACTTTTATATTTTAGTTCAGGATCAATTAAAATTTTAGGTCTTGTTACTTCTCTATAATATTTATCTACAACAATTTTTCTTTCTTCTTTATGAGCTTCATACCAAACTTTTGAATTATTCCTTAATTTTTCTTTATTCTTTTCTGCCCATTTCTTACTGGCTCTTTTTTGTGCTTCTGTCATCATTATATATATATATAGATTAATATTTTAATTTATATTTAAGTCATTTTTTTTTTAAATATAAATATTAATACTTTTAAGAAAAGTATAGCAAAAGGAAGGGTCATAGGGAAACCTTGGTTTTCTTAATTTAAAAATATCCCATTCCTGCAGGAAATAAGGCACCGCCTGCTCTTGGTCTTCCTCTTGGTCTTCGAACACCCATACCTGATAAACCCATCATAGCTTGATCTGTACCTTGTTGAATTGCTTGATCTGCTATAAGATTAGCACTACTCATAAGTTGATCTCCAATAGGTCGCAAGGCTTTTCGAACAACTTTTACACCTGGAGAGCGAACAAATTTAGTTAGTCCTTTATTAAATGATTTAAGAGAACCACCTCGAACCCCCATACCTGATAAACCCATCATAGCTTGATCTGTTCCTTGTTGGATTGCTTGTTCTGCTAGAAGATTAGCACTACTCATAAGCTGATCTCCAATAGGTCTTAAGGCTTTTCGAACAACTTTTACACCTGGAGAGCGAACAAATTTAGTTAGTCCTTTATTAAATGATTTAAGAGAACCACCTTGAGGAACTGATTGATGAGCTAATTGAGCGTAAGCATTAACTAATGTTGGATTTAAATTATAATCATCTAAAGCTGACATAGTAGCATCCGCAATATTTTGATGAGCCTGTTCTTTCAAATGAGTAGCAAGCGGTCTAAATGCTTCCTTATTACCTTTAACAAATTTACCTGCTTTTTTATATACCTTTTTAATTTGACTTCCAATTCCGCAACCTTCCAAATGAGAATTATATTGTCTAGCATAAGGATCAAGTTGAAGCATTATTCCTGCTCCTTTTTTGGAAGCTGATGCTAATTTTTTGGCGTGTTCTTGAACTAACTGAACTTGATGATCTAAACCTGATCTTACTCGAACTCTACCTCCTGAAAGTAATTTCTTAATTTGAGCGTTTGAAAGCTGTTGAATACCAACTGGTTGATACATTTATATTCTATAATAAGAAAATAAATTTTCTCTAAATAGTGTAATTAGATTAACTTTTCCTAAAATTGAGATAAATATTTTGTTGCTTCGCTATTTGTTATAACTCCAAAACTTTTTAATGAATGAACTATTTGATATAATTCTTTAACTAACAACTTATTATCATTTCCTGCTTCAATTAAACCTGTAATAATATCCATTCTATCTTTCAATTCCTTAATAGTGTTACTTTGATTATTTGGAACTTTTTTATGAAGATTTGCTAAACTTAATAAACTATCATAAAGAATTTGCTCGCTTTTTTGTAAAGCATCTATTTCTTGTTTTAATATCTTATCTCCTTTCGATAGTTTCATAATAATTGCAACTAGATCATCACTTACTTTTACATTTGGAAAACCTGCTATTCTTCCTAAATTACTATGTCTTAATGAAAGAATATTTTTATAAAATAATTTATTTAATGCTATTTTTATTTTTCCAAATTGAACCATTTCAGGTATTTCTTCTTCCTTAATTCCCCAACCCATAGTAGAAGGATAAGTTTTCCCCTCAAATTCAAAATCAGGTTCATAAGATGCTTCAATAATATCCATATCTGTTGTACTTTCTATTCTTTTTAATAACCATACTAACCATTTATCACTATATTTTTTATTATCGAATGCTTTTGATAATTGTCCTTTTGTAATTCCTGTTACTTTTCTTATTGATACAAAACTATTTTCTATATCATTTGCTATATCTGCTGGTGATAAATCTCCATCAGTTGGTAAAAATTCTTTGTATGAACTTCTTTTACCTGTAAAACTAAAAATTAAATGAAGTTCTCCATTATCTATAGTTTCTGCTACTCTAAAATATACTTTTCTTCTATTAATTGGATTTTCAACAATATAAACTTTATTAGGATCTTGTTCTGCTAATTCTAATGCTGTTTTATCTTCTGTTACTTCTTTTTCATCAACTCTTAAAAAATCTCTTAATTGATTATCTCCTTTTAATGATCTATTAAAAGCATCGATAAATGTTTTTATATCAATAACACTTACTGATGGATTATTTATTCCGTATAACTCTGTAAATTTTTTTCTAAATAATGGAAATCTTTTAATAATATTATTTTTAATTTCAATTTCATCTTCTTTTATTGCATTTGATACTTGCTCTATTTTTATATCATCTCGAATTAATTTCTTTAATGCTTCTTTGAATTTTCTTTTAATATCCATATCTGCTTCAAATAAGGTTTCATCTGTATATTCTTCTTCTGCGTTTGCCTGTAATCTTGCTAAATAAGTTTCTTCAGTTTCATCAGGCATTTGATCTTGTTGAAATGCTCCTCTATTCATAAGATTTAATGTTTCTTGATATGCTTTAACTCTTTCACTATTTATTTTCTTAACAGAGCTTATCTTTGCTTGATTTTCTATTTCTAATTCAGGTATTCTTGATTTTTGGAGATTATATTCTTCAATACCATTTATTATATCAAGTATTTCTGTATTTAAAATTTCTAAATTAATATCTACTTCAGCTAATTTTTCTGCTCTTCTTTCTTTTTCTAATTCAATTGCCTGTCTTTGTTTTTCTACATTTGGATTTGGTCGCTTAACAAATCTTCCTGATGGTAATTCTTCAGTTATAAAAGGTGAAGGTATTGGTAAATCATCTATTGATCTAATTATTTCTTTTCTTATTTTTAACATATCTTTAAAATCCTGTTCTCTCTGTTGTAATATTACTGATACTTTTTGCATTTCTAAATCTAAAACTCTTAATTCTTGAGCCGAAGGTAGAACTGTTAGTTGATCTTCTTCAACAACATCTAAATCAGGAGGAGGTACAACTCTAAATTTTTTAGCAATAACTTTAAATTTAGGTGTTCCATCTTCATTTAAAACAATTCTTTCTTCTCCTGTATCCTCATCAATTTCTGTTTCATATTCTCTAACAGGTTCATTAAATTGTTTTTGATATTCCTTAATAACCTCAATATCTACAACAGATAATGGTTTTTTAGGTGGTTTCTGTTTTCCATCACCGAATGCTCTTTGCGTCATTCTATCTAATTTTAAATTCATTTCATATTCAGCCATTTTTTGAGCTTCAAATCTTTCAGTCATTTTATATATTAACTTTAGAAAAAAATATTATATAATGTTTTAATATGTTTTTATTATTTAATTAAATGAGATTTATCTATTTTAGATGATTTACTTCCATTTGTAATTGAAGCATATAGCCTAGCCATTCCCCATTCTTCAGGTGATTTAATATGAGGTCTAACTGATTGAGGATTTGAAAAATATGCTCCAACTCCTTTATTAAAAATTGTTTCTAAACCTTGATTCTTGTATCCTGTTAATTTTGCTATTTCTGCTATAGAATGAGATTGATCTTTTGGAAATCCATATTTAGTATTAAATTTTTGTTTATAAGTCAAAAACATTTATATATTATCTAAATATATTATATATAAAATGTATAAAATAAAACCATATACTTTTCAAAGAGCATTAGAATTAGGAGTAAGAGTTTTTCCATCAACAAATCCTAAATACAAAATAGATGTATTCGATTGGAATAAAAATTATATTATTTCAATTGGTTCTCCATCTTATAAAGATTTTCCTACTTATATTGAAGAAAAAGGATTAGATTATGCTTTAAAAAGAAGAGATCTTTATCATAAAAGACATAAAAGAGAAATTGATTTACTAGGTGATAGATGGTTAGGTTCTAGAAGTTATTATGCTTGGAATTTATTATGGTAATCCACTTTTCTAAAAAGGAAGGTTTCCTTACTATTATCTCATATTTTTATAAAAAGTTGTAAAATTTTTTCTTAAACTACCTCCTTTTAGATCTACCATAAAAAAATTAGGTTTTTCTTCAACAGCATCAAAATACATATTTTTAAAATCTTCTTTATCTATATTATCTACATTATGATTTTTTAACATATTATTTATAGTTGTATTATCATTTTGCTTGAATATCAAAAAGTAATGACAATTTCTTGTAATAGTTTTAGGAACATCAGTATAATTTTGAGAGTTGAGATATACAGTCCATTTTTTCTTTCTACCTGATATTAGGTAATCTTTTATTTTTTGAAACTCTTTTTTCTTCATATTAATAAAATCATCAAATACAATTAATTTCTCGTGATCTACATCATCTTCATCATTTAATGCTGGTAATTCATCAATATCTTCATAAAATTCAGCATCAGGTATTTTTTCTCGAATTAAATTATATGCTGGTTCATTAGTGCTTGAACCACTAAAAATTATTAATTTACAAAATGCTTCATTTTTTCTTTGTAAAAAATTTAATAATGCTAAACTTTTACCTGATCCTGTTCCTCCAATTGCTAATATCATACTACAAGGTTCAACAAAATGATGTTTAAAGTTCTTATCTCTTTTAGTATCATTTTTCATTTCTTTATCCATCAATTCATAAAAATTTATTAGCTTATCTTCTTTATTTTTAGACATTATATAATAAATAAAGAAAATTATTTTATAAGTATATTGTATATAATGACAAGTTCAATTCCACCAAATCCTTGGTTTTCAACAATAAATTTTAATGAAGCCTTTTTCTCTTCTAATACTTCATCAATAACATTAGATTTTGCTAATGCTACTTATTTAAGAAGAATAGGTATAGCAACAAGTATAGCAAGTAACACTTCTTTTTCAGGTAATGTAGATTTCAATTCAACTTCAACTTTTAATGGGGCTGTCGATTTTAATTCAACTGTTAATATAGATGGTATTTTAACTATGAATAATATTATTGATATGAATAACTTTAATATAAAAGATTGTAATGTTATACAAGGATTTCTTGATACAAATGCATCTTTACGTTCATTAGGAACTGGTCATTTACAATTTTGGACTGGAGGTGTTAATAGAGTAGTTATAACAGATACAAATGAATTTAGAGCAAATACAAAAGGATTATATATCGAAGGAACAACTGGTACAGATAGTCAAGTAAGAGTAGGTCTTAATACTGGAACAATAACTCAAGGTACTGGTTCAGTAATGATTGGAGGAGGAACAACAGGAATAAGTCAAGGAACAAATAGTATTTCTATAGGTCAGGGTGCAGGAACGTCACAAGTTAATAATTGTATAGCGATTGGAAATCAAGCAGGAAAATCTCAATCAACAACAGCAATCGCTATTGGTAATAATTCAGGAGTAGGCTCTCAATCCGCAGGAGCAATTGCTTTAGGTAGTAATGCGGGAACTACGACCCAAGCAGGTGGAGCTATTGCTATTGGATTAAGTGCTGGAAGAACACAAGCGGCAAATTCTATAGCTATTGGTAATGGTTCGGCTACAATTGGAACACAAGGAAGCGGGGCAATTGCTATAGGAAGCGGTGCTGGTGATAATGCTCAAGGAACAGATACTATTGCTATTGGAACTACCGCTTCAAGTGGGGGTCAAGGACAACAAAGTATAGCTATTGGTAGATTAGCAGGAGCATCACAAGGAGGATATTTAGCAAATGGAGATGGTTGTATAGCAATTGGAACTCAGGCGGGAGCAAATCAAACACGACAAGCAATAGCAATTGGAGGACTTTGTGGAACATCGCAAGGAATTGGTTCAATAGCAATCGGTTACGGTGCCGCGGGAAATTCTCAAGCTACCAATTGTGTTGCTATAGGTGCTTTAGCGGGTTCAACAGGTCAATTAATAGAAAGTATTGCTATTGGTAATGGTGCGGGTGTTACAACGCAAGGAAGTGGGGGACTTACAACTGGTGATGGAGCAATTGCTATTGGAGGAGGAGCAGGAGCAACTACTCAAACTAATAGGGCGATAGCAATTGGGGGAGTAGCAGGAGCAACTACTCAAGGACAAAATTCTATAGCAATAGGATATGCCGCTGGAAATAATAATCAAGCAGCCAGTTCAGTAGCAATAGGTCAAAACGCAGGACAAACAACTCAAGCTACTACTTGTGTAGCTATAGGTGCTTTATCAGGACTAACATCACAAAAAGTAGGTTCAACTTTTATTGGATATAATTGTGGAAATGCTGGTGGAGGAGCTTATTCAACTTTTATCGGTCATAATTGCGGAGCAGCATCAACGGCAGCAGGTTGTATAGCATTAAGCTCATCGGCAACAGCATATAATCCAGCAACCAATAATGCTTTTTTTGTTAATATTGCTAATGTTCGGCAAATAGCAGCAACAGCTAATCCATTATATTATAATACTACTACTGGTGAAATATCAACTATAGTATCATCAGCAAGATATAAAAAAGATATTGAAGATTTAACAGAAGATACATCATTATTACATAATTTTAGACCAAGAACATTTAAATATATTAGTGAAGGTGATGAAGCTAAAACGGCATATGGTTTTATAGCAGAAGAATTGGAACAACAAAGCCCAACTTTAGTAGGATATAATGAAGAAGGATTACCTCAAAGTATTTATTGGGATAGAATTAATTTATATAACATTTGCGAAGTCCAAAAATTAAGAAAAGAAGTTGATGAATTAAAAAGCCTTTTAAAAGGCTTAACCCAAACATTATAAAGCCTTTTAAAAGGCTTAACCCAAACATTATAAAAATATTAATGATTTTTGATAAACTTTTTTTAAAAGTTTAATATATAATGACGCAATTAAGCGAAGTATTTTATGTTATGTTAGTTACAACCGTTTCCGCTATGATTTTAAAATTGGCTTCACTTTGTTTTAAATCTAAATGCCGAGAGTGTGAATTATGTGGTGGTAGAATAAGAGTTATAAGAGATGTAGAGATTGAGGAGAAAGAAAGAGAATTCGAACTAACGCATCAGGAACGAAAAGAAGAAACTTAGCAAACCTTTACCTTTTATATTATATTTTTAAATAAAAGTATAATAATTAGTTTTAGCAATAATTTTTTTTATCATAACAATATATAATGTCTAATACTTTAGTATTAAATTCATCGAATGTTACTAATCAACCAAATATATTTCAGTATGATTTTTTAAATGGTGCTTTTATTGTTAAAGAAGGTAGCGAGATGTGTATTTCAGGAATTACTATTCCTTATAGCTTTTACAATATTCAACAACAATATTATAATAATACAAGTTTTCAATATACTTTTACTGAAGGTGCTATTACTACAACTTATAATGTTACTTTACCAAATGGTTATTATTCAGTAAATTCAATAAATGATTATCTACAGGGTCAATTTGTAAATCAAGGTTTATATTTAGTAGATAATTTGGGAAATAATGTTTATTATTTATCTTTAGTTTATAATGTTTCTACATATTCAGTACAACTTTTATCTTTTGCTGTACCGACTTCCTTACCAGTTGGTTATACAAATCCTGCTGGTTTAGTTTTTCCAACTCCAAATCCTGCTACTCCTCAATTAATTATTCTACCAAATAATAATTTTGGAACTATAATTGGTTTTACTAATGGATCATATCCTCCTGTAATTCAGGCAACAAATTATTCTACTATTTCAAATAGAACTCCAAATGGTTCTCCTGTAAATTCAATTATTGTAAGATGTAATTTAGTATCAAATAATGTTATTTCTCCAAGTGATATTTTAGATAGTTTTCAAATTGATGCACCTTTTGGAACAAATATAAATTATTCTCCAAATTTTGAAAAATGGATTAAAATAAAAGCTGGTAGATATTCAAGTTTTACTATTTCATTTGAAGATCAAAATTTTAATACTATTCCAATTATAGATAGTAATATTTTAATTACTCTTTTACTTCATACAAAATAATTATTTTCTATTGTTACTTTATAATGAAACATCTTATTTTAGGAAAAGGTAGATTTTCAGGAATATCTAATTTTGTTGTTAAGAATTCATCAAAGAAACCTTTAAGTGGTAGAGGTGCTTATGTTAAAAAAGATTTATCTTTAGAAGATGAAGGAAAAAGTGGATCAGGAATTAAAAAGAAGTTAAAACCGCTAAAATTTAAAATGTAAATATAATATAAGATAATATGAATGTGCTTTCTTCTCTTGATTTAGAACAATTAATAAAACAATATAACATAGATAATTTTAATGGTATTTTTAGTAAGGATTTATTACCTTCGCATTTATCGAGTGGTTGGTATATAATTAATTTACAAGATCATAATGATGGTTCAGGTAGTCACTGGACTTGTTTCAAAGTAACAAATGATAAAGTTAATATTTATTTTGATAGTTATAATGCTCCTGCTCCTAAAGTGATAAGCGAAAGAATAAAACCTTATTTTTATTGTGATAAACAGTTACAAGATAAAATAAGTTCTGCCTGTGGTTGGTTTTGTATTGCTTGTATAAATTATGTAGAAAGACATAATCATATTAGTGATTATTTAGCATTTAGGGATTTTTTAAATGGATTTAGCGATAATACAAATTTTAATGATGGAATTTTAAAACGCTATTTATAGTTCTTTTAGATTATTATATACTTTTTTTTATAATTATATAATAAATGGATCAAGAAAAAAAAATTGAATTGACTTTGTTTAAAATTGATGAATTGGAAAAGAGTTTAGAAATAATTAGAATAAAATGTTTAGAACCAATAATAAATAATAGTTCTAATTTAGAAGAAAATAGAGAACTATATACTTTTTATATTTTTATTAAGGAGAGTTTTAAAACTTTAGATATATTACAAAATTTAATTAAAGTCAAAGAGTAAAAATTTTTTTCTAAAGTGAATATATAAAATGACTGATAATTATGAGTTTTTGAAATCTACTGAACCTCAAGGTGTTGATCTAGAAACTCCTTATGTTTCTAAAAATTATTCTTTTATTAGTGATATTAATCAAGGTGTGTATTCTAATAATGGTTTGTCTTTAGTTCAATTTGATATGTCAAGTATCTATAATTCTACAGGATTTATAGGTACTAGTGATATGTATCTTACTGTTCCGCTTGTATATGTGCAGGCATTAACAAGTAATATAAGTACTGGTGCTTTAGTAGCTCCATCGACAGATGGTTTCAATTGGTGTAGATTAGGTTTGAAATCAGGTTATTGGAATTTACTCCAATCTGCTGATCTCCAAGTGAATGGTAAAACTGTAGAACAATACCAACCTAACCTTAATGTATATACTTCTATGAAAATTCTTTCTCAAATGTCTCAAGATGATTTAGCATGTTTTGGTCCTTCTCTTGGTATGGGTTCTGTTCTTGATACTCCTAATTCTATTCGTTTTGGTAATACTGCTTCTGCTACTGCTGCTGGTGCTTATCCTGCTGGAACGGGTCCTGTAGGTGGTAATGGTCTTTCTAATAATTTTCCTTTTGCTACAGGTAGTTTAGTTTCTAATAGTGGAGATCAAGGAGCTATAGGAATACAGAATACTGGAACATACAATAAGGGTTTATATTCTCGCCTCAATCGTGTAGTTGATACTACTTCTATTGCTGGTATGTTAAATCTTTATGGAACAGCTCAAAATGCTGGTGGTACTATTATGACTGCATCTCAACTAGCAAATGAATTTAAACCAACTTTCCAAATTCTTAATACTAACTATATGGTTTGGTATGATGTTGGAATTATTCGATTAAAAGATATTTTTGATAGTATGAAGAACTTTCCTTTGATGAAACGCTTTGATGGTATTTTGAGATTGTATCTTAATACAGGTGTTATTGGAACTGCTACAACTCAAGCAACTCAAGGATCTTTGGTTTTTTCAGGTGTCAGTTCAACATTTACAAATTCTTGTCCTCTTGTTGTTCCTTCTATTACAACCTCTGCTTTACCTGCTACAACTGTTGGTATTGTATCAGGTCTTTTTATTGCTCGTGCTAGTCAAACAACTATGTTCGGTGGTGTAAATCTTGCTCTATCAGGTGCATCTAATCCTTTACCTTCTTGTAGAATTTATTATCCTATGATTACTTTAAAACCTGAAAAAGCAATTTCATATGTAAGTGAAAATAGATCAAAGCGTGTATGTTTTACATCAGTTCTTTCTAATCAGTTTTCTTCTATTACTGCTGGAAGTGCTTTTAGTGGATTAGTTCAATCAGGTGTTAGTAAAATTAGAGGTATAATGATATTTCCTTTGCTTTCTGCTTCTACTTGTGGTTTGTTAAATACTACAACTGTCATAAGTGGTATTGTTCCATTTTCTCCTTTGCTTTCTCCTTTCGATCAGTGTCCTAATCAAAATGGTCCAATTTCTCTTATCAATCTTCAGGTGTCTATTGGAGGTCAAAATGTTTTACAGAACAACAATCTTGCTTATACATTCTCAAATTTCTTGGAACAATTTAGTGTATATGAAAAACTTGCAGGTAGTGATCTTGGTTTATCCTGTGGTCTTATTTCTCAATATGCTTGGGAACAGGGTTCTCCTCGATGCTATTACATAGATTGCTCTCGAGGAAATATTAGCGATAGTTTAACTCCAAGAAATGTTAATTTGTCTTTTACTAACAATTGTTCTCAAACAATCGACATTCTCGTTTTTACTGAATATTTCCAAGAATGTGAAGTGAATGTTGAAAACGGATTTATAAAGATATAAGAAAATACTTAATTAATTAATATATATATTATTTAAAATGATTTAAAAAGAAATTATATAATATATATATATATAAAATGAATAATTTTAGCAATTTTAAGAAAGGTGATAAAGTAAAAATGACTTTTGGTTGTTATGATGATTATGAGGGAACAATTATAAAAAATTTAAAATATAAATTAATAATTTCTACAACAATATTAAATAAAAAAGTTCATATTGAAACAAGAGATTTTTTAAAACAATCTATTAGAAGTTTAGAACATTTAAAAAAAGATTTTGATGAAGATGGATTTTGTAATTGTTGTGGTTGGAATAGTTCTTATACAGATAGTCATATAATTTATTGTGGGTATGGAAATTGTGAATATATTAAAAAAATGTATGGAGAAAAAACATTAAAAGATTTATTTGATGAAGAACATAATTAAATTTGTTTTAAATTTTTTGTAAATTTGAAATAAAATTAGAGTAGTTTTTTTTGTGATGATAAAATTTGATTTATATTTTAAATTAAATTTTGTGTTCTATTTTGAAGTCAATTTTTATTCG
>Ga0315277_10006057_pt1 | contig 15894 bp, 14 predicted proteins | sample YL17G05_15_MG_FD_203695 | JGI IMG/M metagenome (GOLD analysis project Ga0315277, IMG submission 203695) | Sediment microbial communities from Yellowstone Lake, YNP, Wyoming, USA - YL17G05_15 | ecosystem: Environmental > Aquatic > Freshwater > Lake > Sediment | place: USA: Wyoming | collected...
GTAAGGCAGAATCCCAGTGTGGAGCATATCGGGGTTTGAGAGGAGTATCGTCGCGCTTGAGCGGATGCGGCTTCTCTGGTGGCTGGGCGTATCGCCGTCGTAGATGCCGACGCGCGCCGCGCCCGCGAGAAGCCCCGCGGGGTCGAGAAGCCTGTTGAGCGCAGCGGCCTGGTCCTGGGTGAGCGCCTTCGTCGGGAAGAGGTAAAGGGCGCGCGCGGCGGGGCCGGTTCGCAAGCGGTTGAGGACCGGCAGATTGTAGCAGAGCGTCTTTCCGCTCGCGGTGCCCGTGACGACGACAACGTTTTTGCCGGACAGCGCTGCCCTGTAGCTTTGTGCCTGGTGGGTGTACAGGCGCTCTATGCCCTGCGAAGCCAGGGCGGCCCGGAGCTCGTCCGGCAGCGTGACGACGTCATCGTAACGGGCCTCCCGCGCGGGGATGCGCTTCACGTACGAAATCTGCTTCTTGTAGAGCGAAAGACGCGTGAGATGCTCGAGAAATGCTTTTACGTCCATAGCCCGAATCGCTATCCTTACCGCATTTGGCGTCAGCCGGCGCCCGCCTGCCGTCGGGAATAAGAAAGCCCTTCTCGCTGTTTTACAGGGGTAAGCCGGGACGCCAATTTGCGCGGCCGGCCGGAAGCGTATACTTTAACCACGACGGAGGACTCGGCAAGGAAAACCGTGCTCGGGTAAAACACCATGACTGACAACGGTTACCAGAAGATGTCCCTGACTCAAAGGCAGAAGAAACTCGAAACCATGCTCGTGTGCCCCTGCGGCAAGGGGCAGGTATACATCCGAAACCTCATTGACCCCGCCCAACGCGCGGCCGAGCCGCACCTGGCGCTTCGCTGCAGGGTGCGCGAGACGCTCGGCATCAAGAGCACGACGCTTTTTGTCGAGGAGATCGTGCTCACCTGCTGCAAGGACCCCATGCAGTCGTGCGCCGCGTACCAGCGCTACATGGAGAAAAACGCGGCAGGTTAGGCCGCGGCAGGCCTCACGAAGAGCCGAACTCCTTCAGTTTCTCCACGGTTATCTCGCCCTCATCAAGGCCGCGCCCGACGATCTGCCTCACCGTCGCCGCCCAGAGTATGCCCGCAGGGTACACGAAATGCATCACGGGAAAGAGGGCAAGCGCCGCCACCGCGAGTTTCACGGACCGCACGGTAAGGTAAATCCTCCCCGACATGGCAAGTCCGCCCGCCGCATAAAGGGCCGCCGGGACGAAAGCCCAGGGCGTGAAATACGCCAGGAGCGGCAGACACAGCCAGTAAAGCGGAAAGGCCACAGACGCCATTCGCAGCGCGCACACAAGCGACGGCTCCTCGAGGGTCTGCTCGAAACGCCCCGTGCCATAGCGAAAGAGTTTGGCAGCGAACTCGCGGAGGCTCGCGGGGCGCGGGCGGCGTATGACAGCATCGGGGACATAGACGAAGTGAAGATCTTCGCCGGAATCGAGCACCTTCTGAAAGAGCGCGTTTTCTTCGTTGGGGTAAAGCCCGTCGTGGAAGCCGTGGAAACTCTCGAAGACGTCCCGGCGCATGCTCAAGTTGCAAAGGATGATCTCGTCCTCCGAGGCGCGGCGGACGCTGCCCCTCGAGGCGAACCGCTTGCACCCGCGGTAGTCGCCGAAAATGCTCGCGAGAACGAGGTCGCTTGCCGCCTCCACAGTGGTCCTTGGGGGAAGCGGGAGCGCGGGACCGCCCACGCCGGCCACCGTCGGGTCCGAGTAGAAGGAGACGTTGCGCCTGAAGAGGGCGCGGTCCGCGTGCGAGTCGTCGTCGAGGAAGAAAAGCACGTCGCCCGACGCCGCGGCCGCGGCGCGGTTGCGCTGGCGCGCGGGGCGCCGCCCGCGTGCGACTATCACTTCGATCTTGTCCTGCGGATAGTCGACCGTTTGAAGGGAGGACAGGGCCTGCGGAACGTCCATCTGGGGCGGGACTGGGATAATCACGCTTATTCGGGGCTCGCCCCCGATGGGGCTTCGAGGTTTCGCGGCGGGCGTCTCTTCGGCAACTTCCATAGCGGCACTTGTTCTCGGCAAGGAATTCGCCCCGGCGCGGGGCCGCGCGCGAAAGCAGTGGGCGAGGAGGGAGTCGAACCCTCACGGCCCCTTCGGGCCAGGGGATTTTAAGTCCCCTGCGTCTGCCTTTCCGCCACTCGCCCGCCAAAAGCGCTTGGGCGCCGGAAGCGGCCAAATTCTACAAGCGAAGGGCCGGGGCGGCAACAGGCGCGACCCGCGCGATGTGCCGCAAGGCGCCCGGAAACACAACGGCGCCCGTCGGCCGTGGCTATTTCGCGCCCTCTTCGGCGGCAAGCGCGGCCATGACCTCGTCGGAGACGTTGAAGTTCGACGACACGCTCTCGACGTCGTCCTGGTCGTCGAGGGCCTCAATCAGCTTGATGACCTTGCGGGCCGCGTCGGCGTCGAGGTCGATGGCGGTCTTCGGCTCGTTGCGGACGACGGCCTGCTCGATCTTGTAACCCGCCTTCTCGATGGAGGCCTTCACCTTGTGGAACGACGGGGGGTCGGTCGTCACCTCGTAGAAATCGCCGACCTTCTGCATGTCCTCGGCGCCTGCGTCCAGGACCACGCCCATGAGGTCGTCTTCGCTCGTGCCGGCGGCACCGACGTTCAGAACGCCCTTGCGCTCGAACATCCAGGAGACGCAGTGGCTTTCGCCGAGGTTGCCGTTATGGCGCTCGAAGATCTTCCGGATCTCGGAGGCCGTGCGGTTCCTGTTGTCGGTGAGGGCCTCGACCATGATGGCGACGCCGTGGGGGCCGTAGCCCTCGTAAACGGCCGGCTCGTACATCTGGCCGGGCAGCTCGCCGGTGCCTTTCTTAATCGCGCGGTCGATGTTGTCCTTGGGCATGTTGGCGGCGCGGGCATCGTCGAGGGCGTAGCGCAGCTCGAGGTTCGAATCGGGGTCGCCGCCGCCGGTCTTGGCCGCCAGCGTGATGCGCTTGGCGGTCTTCGAGAAGATCTTCCCCTTCTTGGCATCCACCAGAGCCTTCTTGTACTTGATGCCGGCCCAATGGCTGTGCCCGGACATGTTCTGCCTCCTTCAATAGCGTTACCGGACGCCTGGAAAGTTCGTCCTGATTTTTCCCTCGATCCTGGCGCGGTCCTTCGCGCGCGGCCTGCTCGAAAGGGCCTTCTGCCACGCGGCGAGGGCGCCGTTTCCGTCGCCGGACTTCCAGAGCGCGTCGCCGAGGTGGTCGAAGATCACCGGGTCGGCGCGCTTGGCGGCGGCCTTGGTCAGGATTTCGACCGCCTGCCCCGTGTCGCCCATCGCGTAGTATACCCAACCGAGGCTGTCAAGGTAGGCGCCGCTGTCAGGCTGCTCCTTCAGGGCCTTCTCGATGAGCGCCTTGGCTTCCTTGAGGTTCGTGCGCCGATCAGCGTAGTGATACCCGAGGGCGTTGTTCGAATCGGCGTCGCCGGGGTCGACCGTGAGGTTCGCCCGCCACATGGAAACGGCCAGGGCGTCCTTACCCTCTTCCTCGTAGACTATGCCCAAGAGGTACCGCACGCGGTTCATCGACTCCTCGTCGCCCTCGGCGAGGCTCTGCGCGGTGACGAGTTCCCGCTCGGCGGCGTCGTAGTCCTCCTGGTCGACCAGCAGCGAGGCGAGGGCAAGGCGGTTATCGACGTCGGTCGGCTGGTCGGCGATAAGCGCGTCGGCTATGCGTCTCGCCTCGGCGTACTTCTTGTCTTCCGTCAAGAGCGACGCCAGCATCCTCAGAAGCGGCGGTACGCCCTGCCCCTTTTTGCGGAGGTCTTCCACGAGCGCGATGGCATCGGCGGTCTTGTCCTGCCTGTAGAGGGTGATGGCAAGGCCCACGTAGTCGGCCAGCTGCGGGCTTGCGCCCGCGAGGGCCTTGCGGTAATACTCCTCGGCCTTTGCGTTTTCACCGGCGCGCATGTAGAGCCTGGCGATGATCTCGTCAAGGGTAATCTCGGCCGCCGGGTACTTCGCCGCGTCCTTCTCGAGGCTCTCCGCGAGGGCCTTCGGATCTTTCGCCGCCTCCGACAGCGCCGATGTCACCGACTCCGGGTGTTCCACCCTGCCGCTTTCGACCCCCGACAGGAAAACCTCGGCGGCCTTCAAGTCCTCGCCGCGGACGATGAGATACGCCGCGGCCATCTCGTAGGTTTCTCCGAAAGGCGCGCCCTTCCCGGCCAGTTCCACGGCTATCTGCGCCGCCCGCTCGACCTGCCCGCGGCTGCGCAGCACGCGCAAGTACGCATAGGAGGCCGCGAAGTCTTCCGGGAAGCGCGACGCGTAGGAAACGTAAAACTTGTCGCATTCCTGCCCCGACAATCCGTCCCAAAGGCTCGAGAAGACCTGGGCGTCCGCTTCGACGTCGACTGCCTTCGAAAGGAGAATCCTCTCGGCCGCCGCGAAGGCCTTAACCGCGTCCTTGTCGCCCGCGTACATGTCGAGGAGCGCCGCTTCGAGCGGCACGTCGACGATTCCGCGCGATTCCCGCTCGCGCACGAACCTCTCCGCGTCGTCGGGGCGGCCGGCCCGCGCGTAGACCTGCACTGTCTCGCGGCCAACCGCCTCCCCCTTGCCGCCGGCGGCGAAGTGGGCCTTGCCGCGTTCGGCGGCATCGTCGATCTTGCCCTGACCGGCAAGAATGCGCATGAGAGTCACGACGCCGGTCTCGTCGAGGGGGTTTGCGTCAACGAACTCCCCGGCCGCCGCCGCCGCCAGGTCGTGCTCGCCGCGCGCCTCGTAGACGTCCGCAAGCGCCAGCATCGCCCGCGAATCCTTCGGAGCGTCCTTCGCGGCTGCCGAAGCCTCGCTCAGGGCGTCGTCGAGCTTGCCCTCTTTCTTCAGCACCGCGACGAGCATTCGCGACACGGCCGTCGGGTCACTCTCGAGGTTTTGCCTGAGCGCCGCGCCGACGGCGGAGGTCGGCGTAACGCCGTACAGCTTGATCTCGCGGACGGCCTGCCGCAGGTACCGTTCGGCGTCGGCGTAGCGGTTGAGGCGCGCGTAGATGCCGCCGAGTTCGACCAGCGCCGCCTCGCGCATGTCGGCCTGGTCAGCCCGTATCGCCGCGAACGACGCGTCGAGGATCCCCGCTGCGTCTGCGAGGCGGTTTGCGGCCTCGAGCCTGCCCGCCGTGCGAAAATACCAGCGCGGCGGAGCCTGCGCGCCGGATTCAGCCGTCTTGTACAGCGACAGCGCCTGATCCACGCGCCCCATCTCGAAGTATACGTCGCCCTTGCGACGGACTATTGGCGCGCTTCGCGCGTCGTGCTTGAGCGCTTCGTCAAGCTGTGAAAGCGCCGCCTGCCGCAGGCTCCTCGCCTCGCGCAACAGGCTCGGCTGCCTCGCCCCGGACGAAAGACGCCGATACTGGAAGAGCCCCTCGAGGCCCTCGGCCTCGAAATCCATCGACACGGCGGTCGCGTAGTGGGCGTAGGCCTGGGCTTCTTCTGACGGCGGCTGCGGGACAACGGCGGGAGGCGCGACGGCGGCGCTGGAGGGCGGCGGGACAATCGGCAGCGGGTGGAACGCCCGAGCGGTTCTCACGGCGCACCCGCCGAGTATCGGCAAAAGCAAGAGCACCGCCGCCACTGAGGCGCGTCCGGCGCGGCATCCTGCGAGCGTCGCGTTCAGGGGCCTCTCCTACGGGATAACCTTGTTGAGCGGATATTCGATTATGCCTTGCGCCCCCGCCTTCTTGAGCTCGGGTATGAGCGTGCGAACGATGGATTCGTCGACTATGGTTTCCACGGCGAACCAGTGATTGCCCGCAAGCGGCGACACCGTGGGGTTTTTCAGGGCCGGCAGCACCGCCAGCACCTTCTTCAAGTCCTCCTCGGCGACGTTGAGCTTGAGGCCCACCATGTCCTTCGCGACGATGGCGCCCTTGAGCAGGAGCGCGAGGTTTTCGATCTTCTCGCGCTTCCAGGGATCCTTCCAGGCGGCCTTGTTGGCGATGAGGCGCGTCGTCGAGACGAGCACCTCGGCTACGACGCGGAGGTTGTTGGCGCGAAGGCTCGAGCCGGTCTCCGTGACCTCGACGATGGCGTCGACGAGCCGGGCCTTGACCTCGGTCGCGCCCCAGGAAAACTCGACCTTGGCGTCTACGCCTTTCGACTCGAAGAAGCGCCGCGTCACGCCGACAAGCTCCGTCGCCACGATCTTCCCGTCAAGGTCCTTGACGTCCTTGACGGGCGATTCGGACGGCACCGCGATGACCCAGCGCGCGGGCCGGCGGCGCTGCTTGGAGTAGACCAGCTCGGCGACTTCGACCACGTCGCTGGCGTTCTCGAGTATCCAATCGTGGCCGGTCAGGCCGGCGTCCACGACCCCGAGCTCGACGTAGCGGCTCATCTCCTGCGCCCGGAACATGACCCCCTGCATCTCCGGGTCGGAGAAATTCGGATAGTACGAGCGCGCGCCGATGGTGATCTGGTAACCGGCGTGCTCCATGAGCTCGAAGGTCGACTTCTCCAGCGATCCCTTCGGGAGCCCCACCTTCAATACGCGCGCGGGTTTCTCGCCTTCCATTTTCCTTCCTCCGGTGACTGCGGCCGTTACTTGCGCCTGGTTTTGCGCGCGCCCCTGCACATCTCCAACAGCGCGCAATCGGTGCACCTGGGGCTGTGGGAGTTGCAGACGAGTTCCGAAAGCTCCTTCATCAGGTACATGGCCTGGTACGCCTTTTCCTCGCTGAGTATCTGCTCGAGCTCCTCCTGGCACTTGGCGGGGGAAGAGACGTTGCCGCAGAGCTCAAGCCTGCGGGCGACGCGCATGATGTCGGTGTCGGCGGCCATGAGGAAGTGGCCGCGGCCCGACAGGATGATCTCGGCGACGATGTCCTCGCTCAGCGCCCCGAGGCCGGCGAAAAAGTCCCTGGCCTCCTGGGCGCTGGTGCCGTCGAGGAACCTGAGCTCGAGGTCGTGCGTGCCCTCGAAGATGTTGACCAGGGCGTCGTGGATGGCGGCGGCCTTGGCCTGCGCGTCCTTTATCCCCTTGAGAAGCGGCGCGACCTCGACCGGCGGCGTGACGCGCAGCTCGTTCCAGTTGACGACGGCTTTCTTGATGTTGACGAGGCACCTCTTGGCGCGCGCCAGAGGCGCGCCGTGGGATATCACGGACAAGACGAGCACGTCCATCATTCCGCCGCCGTCGACGGAGATATTCCTTGCGTGGTGCGCGGCGCGAAGCGCCGAGAGGGCGCGGGCGGCGAGTCTCTTCTTATCGCTTGCTGCCATGGCTATTCCTTGACAACGTCCCTGAGGGTCTTCGACAGACGGATGCTCTTCTTGACCGAGTCGTCCACTTCGAAGGATATCGCGGGCACGAACTTGGTCAGGATCTTCTCGTTCAACTGCCTCTGTATGAAGCCGCGCGCGCGCCGGATCACGCTCATCGTTACGGCCTGCGTCTTCTCGTCGCCCATGATGCTGATCTTGACCTTCGCCGCGCGCAGGTCGCCGGAAAGGTCCACGCCCGTGACCGTCACGAAACCTATCCTCGGGTCTTTCATCTCGAAGAGGATCGTGCGCGAAACCTCGGCCTTGACGAGGTCGGCGAGCCGTTCCTTTTTCCTGAGCGTCATCAGTACACCTCCAGCTCGTAGTCCAGCAGGACCAGCCGGCGGTCGGACCGTACGAAGTCGACCACTTTCGAGGCAACCGCCTCGGCGAACCTCTTGTCCGGTGAAATGGCGCTTGCCGCCAGGCACGCGCTCTGCCACACGTCCTGAAGGTCCATCTCCGCGACGGACACGTTGAAACTGTTCCTGATCCGGTCCTTGAGGCTCTTCAGGATGTGCCGCTTGTCCTTGAGCGAGTGTGAATCGGGCAGAGACATTTTCAGAGTCACAACGGCAACGGGCATCTGTTACGACAGCTTTCTCGGCACCTTTTCCGTTTCGTACGCCTCGAGCACGTCGCCGACCTTGATGTCGTCGTACCCGGCGATCTTGATCCCACATTCGAAGCCCTCGCGGACCTCGCGGACGTCGTCCTTGAAGTGTTTGAGGCTCTCTATCTGGCCGTCGAATATGACGACCCCCTGGCGCGCGAGCCGCACCGCCGCGCGGCGCGGGATGACCCCGTCGACGACCATGCACCCGGCGATCGTGCCGATGCGGGAAATCCTGAAGGTGTTGCGAACGTCCGCGTGGCCGCGGACGACCTCGCGGATCTCCGGCTCGAGCCGGTTTTCAAGGGCCGCCTTCATCTCCTCGACGAGCTGGTAAATGACGTTATACAGCCTTATCTCGACGTTGAGGCGCTCGGCCTCGATGCGCGCCGCCTGCTCGGCTACGATGTTGAAGCCGACTATGACGGCGTCGGACGCGTCGGCGAGAAGCACGTCCGACTCGTTTACGCCCGCGATGCCGGAGTGTATCACCCGCACGGACACTTCCGGGACCGACAGGTCCGAAAGCGTGCGCATCAGAACCTCGAGGCTCCCCTGCACGTCCGCCTTGAGGATGACCCGCAGCTCCTTCGCGCCGGAGGCCTCAAACGTCGCTGCGAGGTTCTCCAGCGACACGTGCGGCCTTACGGCGCGTGACTCGGTCCTGCGCTGGGCGCCGCGCGTCTCGGCGATCTCGCGGGCCTTCTGCAGGTCGTCCATGACCCAGAAGCGGTCGCCGGCGTACGGGGCCTCGTTCAGGCCCGACACCTCCACCGGCGTCGAGGGCAGCGCCTCCCCGAGGAGGCTCCCGTGCTCGTCGGTCATCATCCTTATCCTGCCGTACGCGCCGCCGGCCAGCATCACGTCGCCGGCCCTCAGCGTCCCCTGCTGGACGAGCACCGACGCGACGATGCCCTTGCCTTCGGTGCGCCTGGCCTCGAGCACCGTGCCCATCGCCGGGCGGTTCGGGTCTGCCTTGAGCTCGAGCACCTCCGCCTGAAGGGCGAGCATCTCGAGCAGCCCTTCGATGCCCTTGCCGGTAAGCGCCGACACCGGCACGCAGATCGTGTCGCCGCCCCACTCTTCCGGCACGAGGCCGTAGTTGGTGAGCTGCCTCTTCACGCGGTCGACCTGGGCTTCGGGCTTGTCGATCTTGTTTATCGCGACCACTATCGGGACCTTGGCCGCCTTGGCGTGGTTTATCGATTCCACCGTCTGCGGCATGACGCCGTCGTCGGCCGCGACGACGAGAATGACTATGTCCGTGACGTTGGCGCCGCGGGCACGCATCTCGGTGAACGCCTCGTGGCCCGGCGTGTCGAGAAAAGTCACGACGTGCCCCGAATCGGTCCTTACCCTGTACGCGCCGATGTGCTGCGTGATGCCGCCGAATTCGCCCGCGGCCACGTCGCTGTGCCTTATCGCATCGAGCAGCGTGGTCTTCCCGTGGTCCACGTGCCCGAGTATCGTGACCACCGGCGGACGCAGGACGAGTCTCGTGGCGTCCTCGGTCGCGGCTTCGAATTTCCTCAAATCCTCTTCGGGGTCGTACCCCTTGCGCAGGCTCACCTCCACGCCGAACTCCGTGGCCAAGAGTTCCACCGTCTCGTCGCTGACGATCTGGTTGATGTTGGCCATGGTTCCGAGGTCCACGAGTTTTCTCATGATCTCGCCGGTCTTGACCCCGGTGGCGTGGGAGAAATCCCTCAGCGTCACCGGCGAGCGAAGCTCGACCTTCTGCGGCTTGGCCGGGGCTATGATCCGCCGCACCTGCGGCGCCTCGATGGCCGCCCCGCCCAGTTTCGTCTTCTTGCGAGGCTTCTTGCGCGGCGGCAGTATTATCCTGCGGAGGATGCGGGACTCCTCCTGGGTTTCCTTTTCAATGAGCTCCGCCGCCTCCGCCAACTGCTTCTGGAGCAGTTCCTCGTCAACCGCCTTGATCTTCTCGGGCTCCTTGGGAGGTTTGACGTGCGGAGCCTTCTTTACCGAAGGCTTCGGCAGTTCGATGGTCCTGATAATCCCCGACTCGGGCGCGGCCGGCGCCCCGGCCTTCGGGGCTTCCGGGGCCGCCCTTTCGGGCGCGGCCACTTCCGCGGCAGGCGCTGGGGCGGCCTCAGCCGTGGCTGTACCCGTCTGGACCGCGGCCGCTGCGGCCACCGAGGGAGCCGCCTCGGGCGAAGCAGGGGGCGCCTCGCCGGGGGCAACCGCTTCCGGCGCGACCGAGACCTCCGCCGCTGCCTCGGCAACCGCCGTGCTGGCGGCGGCCTCGGCGGCCTCTTCGCCCTTCTTCGCGCGAGCCGGTTTCTTGGGCTCCGCCTTCGCGGCCGCCTTCTTCTTGACCGCCCTTTTCGAGCGGGTGATTATGTCATGCGCGAGGGTTTTTACATCCTCGTCGGAAATCAGCGTCATGTGCGAAGCGGCCTCTATGCCAAGGTCCGCAAGGCGGTCCAGAAGGTCCGCGCTCTTTATGCCCCACTTCTTGGACAACTCGTGAACTCTGAACGACAAAGCAATGCCTCCCTAACAGTCGGGTCGAAGTCAGCTTTTGGCCGCGCCGTCTTCCTCGGGCGCGGCGTGAGGCTCGGCCGGGCTCGCGCCTTCCGCGGCGGCGCCCTCATCGGTCTTGGCCTCGGCGTACTCCCGCGCCAGTCGTTCGAGGCTGGCCATTATCTCGCGGGCCTTATCGGCCCCCACGCCCCCGATGGCCGTGATCGCCTCGGTCCCCGCGTCGGCGAGGTTCTGGAGGCTCTCGTACCCGGCCCGCCGGAGAACGGCCGCGAGCTCCGCGTCTATCTCGGGGATGCTCGAAAGCTCGGCGATCGTATCCTGCGCGCGCTCGGCCAGCTGAGTCTTCGAAACGATGTCTATGTCCCAGCCGGAGAGCTTGCTCGCGAGGCGGACGTTCTGCCCGCGCCTGCCGATTGCCAGCGACAGCTGGCTGTCGTCCACGACTACCGTGGCGACGTGGTTTTCCTTGTCGAGGAGTATCTCGCCCACCTTGGCGGGCTTGAGCGACTCCGCCACCAGCTCAAAGGCGTTGTCGCTCCAGCGGACGATGTCGATCTTCTCGCCGTTGAGTTCCTCGACGATCGATTTTATGCGGCTGCCGCGGACGCCGACGCAGGCGCCCACGCAGTCGATCTTGGGGTCGCTGGATTGGACGGCGATCTTCGAGCGGTATCCAGCCTCGCGCGCAATGCTGCGTATCGTGATGATGTTCTCGGCTATCTCGGGGACCTCCATCTCGAACAGCCGCTGCACGAGCATGGGGTCGGTGCGCGAAAGGATGATGCGCACCTTCGAGCCGATCCTCCTAACGTCCGAGATGTGCAGGCGCAGCCGGTCCCCCGGCTGGTACGACTCGCTGTAGATCTGCTCGCCGCGCGGCAGAATGCCTTCGGCCTTGCCGAGGTTCATAATGACGTTGGGGCCCTCGAAGCGCTGCACGGTCCCGTTCACGAGCGTCCCGACTTTCTTCTGGTATTCCTCGAAGAGCACGTCCTGCTCGGCCTCGCGGATCTTCTGGATGATGACTTGCTTGGCGGTCTGCGCGGCGATCCTGCCCAGTTCCTCCGGCTCGACCTTCCGGCCGTCGATGACCGCGGAGATGGCGCCGTCCGCGCGGCCGATTGTGATGTCGACCTGGGACGTTTCTGCGAGCCCGTAGTGTTTGCGCGCGGCGCTGGCGAGCGCGAGCTCGATGCCCCTGAAGACGAACTCCTTCTCGATATTCTTGTCGCGGTGTATCGCATCGACTATCCGCAACAGTTCCGCAGCCATCGAATCACCTCGTAAACCGAGGAGCCCTCGGTAAACCTTTCCGAGGCTCCAAACAAAAGAGTGGGATAAACTCCCACTCTTTGAGCGAAAATCGTCCGTTCCGGGCCTTATTACGCCACCAGGGCCTTGTCACGAAGCGACACGTTCTCACCCGACGCCTGATCGAAAATATGCGCCCGGGCCACGTCCACGACCATCGAAACGTTGTCGCCCACCGAAAGCCTGACGTGGCTGTCGACCTTGGCGATGAAATCCTGCCCTCCGGTCTGCAGGTAGATCGTCTGTTCATCGCCCAGCGGCTCGACAACCGTCACCTGGCTCGACACGACGTTCTCGTCCTCCTGGACGTCGGTATGGCCCTTCACCAGCACGTTCTCGGGCCGCACGCCGAACGTAATCTCCTTGCCCATGTAGGCGCCGATGCGCGACGAGAGGTCCCGGGGGAGTTTCACTTTCGCGCCGTCGAATTTGAAATACGTCCTGTCGCCTTCCCTCATGAGCGAACCCTTGAGGAAGTTCATCGGCGGCGTGCCGATGAAGCCCGCGACAAACATGTTGGCCGGCTGATCATATAGAACCAGCGGCGGCGCAACCTGCTGGATGATTCCGTCGTTGAGGACCACGATCCTGTCGCCCAGCGTCATGGCCTCGACCTGGTCGTGCGTGACGTAAATCGTCGTCGTCTGGAGCCGGTGGTGCAGTTTCGCGAGTTCCGCGCGCATCTCCACGCGCAGCTTGGCGTCGAGGTTCGACAGCGGCTCGTCAAAAAGGAACGCCGCGGGCTTGCGCACGATGGCGCGGCCGACCGCGACGCGCTGCCTCTGGCCGCCCGAAAGAGCCTTGGGCTTCCTGTCCAGAAGCTCCGTGATTCCGAGGATCTTGGCCGCCTCCTGGACGCGCTTGTCGATCTCGGCCTTCGGGAAACCGCGCAGTTTCAGGCCGAACGCCATGTTCTTGTAAACGCTCATGTGCGGGTAGAGCGCGTAGTTTTGGAAAACCATCGCAATGTCGCGATCCTTGGGAGGCACGTCGTTGACGATGCGCTCGCCGATCTTGATGATGCCCTGGGTGATCTCCTCCAGGCCCGCCACCATCCTCAAGGTGGTGGACTTGCCGCAGCCCGAAGGCCCCACGAGGACCAGAAACTCCCTGTCCTCCACTACGAGGTTTGCGTCTTTTACCGCGACAACCCCGCCTGGGTACACCTTGGTGACGTTTTCAATCGAGACTTCGGCCATTTTTCCACCCCAATCAAAGATCGCCCTGTAAACAACCGCGCCGCTCCGCGGCGGATATCGAGCCTCAAGCTACTTAAATCCTTTGCGGCCCGAATATTAACAAAATCTCGCCGTCAAGTCAAGCGAATTTCATTTATATGTCGCGACGGCCCGGGAATGCGCTCAATAACCTTGGAAAAGCCCCCCGAAAGCGACACCGCCGGCGCGCGTCTTGCCCCCTTCTAAGAAGGCCTCAGAGTGGCGATTATCGCCTTTACCGCCTCCGCGGACTTTTTGAGGGCCGACAGTTCGTCCGCAGTCAGTCTGAGCTCGACGATGCGCTTCAGGCCGCCCTCGCCTATCACCACCGGCAGCCCGACAAAAGTATCCCTTATCCCATACTCGCCCTGCGCCCATACGCTCGCCGGGAGGAGCCTTGAACGGCCGCTGACCACCGCCTCAACCATCTGGGCGGCCGCGGCGCCCGGCGCGTAGAATGCCGACAGCGTCTTCAGGAGATTGACGATCTCCGCCCCGCCGTCGCGCGTGCGCCGGCAGATGGCTTCTATCCGGTCAGCGCCCAGAAGCTCCGTGACGGGGACGCCGTTTACCGTCGTGAACCGCGGCAGGGGCACCATGGAGTCGCCGTGACCTCCCAGGACCATCGAGCGCACGTCCCCCGGCGAGAGCCCGAGTTCCATCGCCACGAAGGCTGACATCCGAGCCGAGTCGAGGACGCCGGCCATGCCCATGACGCGCTCCCTCGGGAAACCGGTCTCCGCCATAGCGACGTAACACATTGCGTCGAGAGGGTTTGTGACGAGAATGACAACGCTTCTCGGGGCAAGACGTTTGATATTCCCGGCGACGTCTCTCACGACCTTGGCATTGGCGCTGACGAGCTCGGAGCGATCCATGCCGGGCTTGCGGCGGATGCCCGCGGTCACGACTACAACGTCACTTGAGTCGAGCGCCTCGAAACCGTTGCCGCCTGACGCATACACCGAGTAGCCAAGGACCGGCGCCGCCTGCGACATATCGAGGGCCTTGCCTTCCGCAAAGCCTTCGATTACGTCCACCATCGTCACTTCGGCGACGCCTAACCGCACAATCTCGTTGGCAACGGTCGCGCCGACGTTTCCGGCGCCGACGACGCTCACCTTCTTCACCTACTCCTCCTTCAAACGATGACTTCGGCCCTCAGGCAGCGCAGGCCGGCCCCGCCCTCTTTCTCTTCGCCGCAGAGGCCGCCGTGTCACCGTCAAGCGAGCGACAGGACAGACAGGAGTCCGTCAGGCAGGCGCTCGGGTTTCCCGTCGCGGCCGACGCAGGCAAGGCGCGTGCCGCCCTCGACGGCAATCCCTTCGCGGCCCGCGACGCGAACGACGTACGAGTGGCTTACCGTGACGTACGACGCGTCGGTCACGCGGCACTCCACTTCCAACACGTCGCCCTGCCGGCAGGGGCGGCGGAATTTCATCGAGAGGTCGGTCACAACGAGGAACTTGCCCTTGTCTTCGAAATCCGAATACGTAAGCCCCGTCGAACGCAGGAGCTCCGTTCGCGCCTCCTCGAAGAAGACCGCGTAGCGCGAGTGGTGCACGACGCCCATCCGGTCGGTGTCCGACGGCCTCACCGCAATGCGATGTACAAACGGCTCCCCGGTTGGCAGCGGGCGCACTCAGGGCACCTCCTCGAGGGCGTACTTGCGGGAGCCGAGGCCGATCTTCTCCGAGTAGGCCAGTTGAATCGTGTAATCCCACTCGGGGTAGAGTTTCTTGAAGAGGTCGACGCCGGCGCGCTGGTTGACGACGTCGGCCGACGCCTGGTCGACGGCGACGATGTCGGTGCTCGCGAGGACGCCGATGGGCGCGACCTCGGGCACTTCCGTATGGCCCATGCAGTTGCAGTTTCTCGTAACTGCGGTGAGGAAGTTGAAGAACATCGTGCGGGCCTCCTTGCCTTTGAGGACCGCAGAGACGTGCTCGGCAAGCTTCTCCTGCATGTTCACGGAGGTTTCCGTCCAGGCAAACTTGATGGCGCCGTGCCGGCAGACGGCATAGCACTCTCCGCAGCCGATGCATTTCTCCGGATCGATCTTCGCGACGTCCCCGACCTCGATGGCGCCCACGGGGCACCACTGGACGCACGTCTCGCAGGCGACGCATTTCTTTGTGACGACGTCGGGGTTAAGGTCGCAGTGCTGGCTGCGCTTGCCGCCCCTTCCCGCAAGGCCCATGCCGACGTTTTTTATCGCGCCGGCGAGGCCGGTGAGCATGTGGCCGGTGACGTTGGTCGCGACGACAAAGCCGTCGCTCGCGCGGGCGTCGTTTGCTATGTAGACCTGCCTGTAGTGCGTAAGGTCGACCTCGACGCAGGACTGGTTTTCCCCCTGAAGGCCGTCTGCGATAATGAGCGGAGCCCCGACCTTTTCGTAGGTGAAACCGTGTTCGGCCGCGATCGTGAGGTGATCGACCGCGTTCGAGCGGCTGCCGACGTAGAGGGTGTTCGTGTCGCTCAGAAAAGCCTTCGCGCCGCCGGATTTCAGCCGCGCGACGAGCGGCCTTACCCACGCGGGGTTGATGTAGGTATTGTTGCCGCGCTCGCCGAAGTGTATCTTCAACATGAAATAGAGGTCCTTCGAGACGATCTCCGTGAGGCCCGCCGCGTCGGCGAGACGCCCCACCCTCTCGGGCATGTCGGACAGGTCTCCGTCGCGGCCGGCCTTAATGAAGAATACTTCCGACGCCATGTCGAGCTCCTTCGACCCGCTTGCTGCTATAGGGAATCGGACCCGCGCATGCCCTGAGTTTCCGGGGAATTCAGCGTATAGAGGACTCCGGCGCCTGTCAACCCAAAAGGGCACGGCCCAGGCATTCCCCATCTTCTCCAAGTTGTCTTGGAGGCGCAGGAGGCGAAGAGAGTCCCCCCTTTCCCCCGATCGCTGTGCCTGCCTTCTGTGATGAGCGCTTGGAAGCCCCGACCCGGGACCGGCG
>Ga0315277_10006058_pt1 | contig 15894 bp, 11 predicted proteins | sample YL17G05_15_MG_FD_203695 | JGI IMG/M metagenome (GOLD analysis project Ga0315277, IMG submission 203695) | Sediment microbial communities from Yellowstone Lake, YNP, Wyoming, USA - YL17G05_15 | ecosystem: Environmental > Aquatic > Freshwater > Lake > Sediment | place: USA: Wyoming | collected...
TACCCGTCGTTCCGCCGCAACACGACCCTCGCCGCGTGGAATTCCATTTTTTCCATTGGCACGCAGTAAAGGTGTATATTGTACAACTCCTTGTAGATGTACGGTAAATGCGGCGAGTGCACGTGGGCAAAGATGACGGTCCCGACGATCTTGTACTCCCGGATGGTACGGAACATTTCATAATCTTGCTCCTGCTGCCCGAAAAATTGGTGGGTTGCGGGATGGTGTAGCATGCAGATGTTGGCGACCGTCGATTGCTCCTCCGAGATCTTTTCGAGAGCGTCCAGCGCTCGCTTCAGGCTTTCTCGCTGGATGATGAATTGACCATAATCGTCCGTTGTGGTCTCCTCCTGGTCGCGCATGTACCCCCGGGTGCCGCAGATCCCGATCATGGCATCCTCATCGGCTCGTTCTTTCCGGGGAATAAAATCGATGCTGGTGCACGATAACTTGAAAGCATCTGCCCGGCCACCGATGTAATAGAAATCCGGGCTCGAAAACATTTCCTGGGCTTTCTTCTGGCAAGCATCGTATGTGTTGTCGAGCGTGTCGAACCACGGGTCGTGGTTTCCCTCGACGAAGTATTTTCTCGGCGATGGCAAGCAGTGCAGCCTTTCGATCTGGCCCGCCGCGTGCTGCATGTCGTGGTGCCACGTGAGGTCGCCGGCGATGAGCAGCACGGCTGGTTGTAGCTCGTACAAGTGATTTTCGAGGGTGCGAAAATAGGCGGGATCGAACCCGAATTTCGAGACCTGGATGTCTTCCGGGAGATGGGGGTCGCCGAAGGTGAAGATGCCGTGCAGTTGTAGGGAGTCCATGAAGCTTGCCTCGGTGTCTTGGTCGCTGGTAGTTCACGCGGTGCAGAGCTGGATATCCTCTACACGCTGATAATGATTTTTCGAGGGAAGCAACCAGTGCCGTCACGGTTGCTTTGGTCAAACATAGATAAAGAAAGTCTAGCTTGGTTATATCAAACGTCCTCAACTTGCAAAGCCACGATGAGCGAGGAGCGGGAAATCCCTGAAACTTCAAGACAATTACCAATATATTTGCGCCGCGTGCGGTAAAAAAGTGTACGACACGGTTCGCATCTACCAGTGCGAAGCTTGCCTTGCACCGCTGTGCCAGGATGATTATTTCTTCGGCTTGTGCAGAGAGCATTTCAGCATGCTTTCCTCCGCAGACCAGCAGGAGTTCAAGATCGCGAGCGAGAAATCTCCCCATCATGTCCGGGAACTCGCCGCCAGGTTGATTCCCCGGTACCAGAATCACCTGGGCAAGAAGCCATTCGACCAGCACGTCGTGAAGAGCAGGGAGACCAGCGAAGAGAATGGCAGCGACTATGCTGGCGAGGAATTACCTGCCGAGGCGTGGGATGATGGCCGAGATCGAGAAGGAATGGTTTGTTCCAGTTGCGGAACCCCGATCTCGCAAAGAACGACGCGGTATTGCAAGCAATGCCTAGCTCCCGTGTGCAAGCGATGCTTCAAGGGAGACGCGTTGTGCCCGCAGCATTTCGATCGATTGCCCGAAGAAACACGGGCGGTGCTGGCTCGGAAGGCTCGCTACCACCGGATCGAAATCGCGGTGGCGGTCGCTGGTTTGGTCATGTTTATGATGGGCATCATCACCCCGTTCATTATCGGGGTGGAACATGGAACAACACTTCCCCCGCACGTGATCATCGGTCTCACATCTTCCTTTGCAGGGATAGGCGTGGGGTTGCTGGCTGCACAATTGGCCGATCAAAACAAGATGAAAGTTTATTCCATCCTGAAGAAATCGAACATACGTCTCAAGTTTTCGGAACGCGAGGGGGCTCGGTATATCTGCGATGCTTGCGGTGATAGGACCCCGGCCTGGACTGGTGGGCGTGCTGCGCGCCCGTACCGATGCTTGATATGCTCGAAGACCCTATGCGTCAATTGTTATTCGGAGAACAGGCTATGCCCCGAGCATGAAGCCGAGCTATCATCCGATGACCGTCAAACGTTCGAGCACTTGAAAAAATCTGAAAAAAATCTCTTCATCGGGATGATCGTGTGGGCATGCAGCGTCATTCTTTGGCTGATGGTGGGAACACTCACTTCAAACGAGATCATGATTTCTTACTGGGTATTCTTGTTTTTGGTGGGGATGTTGGCCTTCATTTTATTAGCGATCAGCCAATCGAGGAAAGAAAAACAAGCGGGCACGCAAATCCGGCTGGGGAGGCGAGCATGAGTATGGTAATATACCGGTGTGGGATTTGCAGTGCAGAGGCGGACGGTTTAGAATACGTGCGACAGTGCGGCATCTGCAAGACACTCGTGTGCCCCGATCATTACGAGAGTGGTGCTTGCACCCGGCATTTCCCGCAGCTCGACGAGGACGATAGGAAACAGCTCAAATTATGCCAAGCACGCATCGACAAAGCGACCCCCGGCGTCATGAAGGACAGCTGCTGCTTCGCTGCAGCGTGCATGGTACCCGCTAGCATCTCGATGCTTCTCTTTACCTATGTCTTGCTGAACGGCGCGTACCAGTTTGCCTGGCTCGTGGCGATCCTTATCACGGCGATTCTCGTGGGTTCGACGGTGGTGATGGCGATTACGATGACTCGCCGTGTCCAGGGAAATCGGGACCGGCGACAGCAAGAACGGGCTAAGATGGCCGAGATCTTCCGCAATTATGCTCTAGTAGGCGATACAAGTGAAAGTCACCCATGACAAGCGGTATGAAAATATCTGCTAAGAAAAGCACGAAAAGCGTTTTTTCACGGCTTGGCCTTGATCTTCCCGCTCCACGAGAAATTGCAATGAGACAAGCCTGCTTTCTTGATCGATGGCAAATTATTAATTATGGTCGTCATTTCATCTGGCCGGGTAACGTTGACGTAATACATGTCGATCTCTTCGAGGCTGGCGAGTCGACCGAACGCTGCCGGCACGTCCAACGCAGGGTAATTCTCGATCGAGAGGTAGCGTAGCTTGACCAGGTTGCCTATCGTTTCGGGGAGCCGCAGCGGTTTGCCCATGTCGAACGAATCACCGAATTTTAACCGCTCCAGGTCCACGAGTATGCCGATATCGGGCGAAATCGCTTTGATAGAGTTGAAGCTCATATCAAGATTCGTCAACTTGACCAATTTCGTAATCGGCGCATCAATTGCTTCGAGATTGTTTGATGAGATGCGGAGTTCCTTCAACGAACGGAGTTTGGCGAGTTCAGGCGGCACGGAGGCCAGCTCGTTCCAATGCGCGTCCAGGACCTCGAGGTATTGTAGGTTGCCGATTTCGGGTGGCAGCCTCCCCAAGCGCTTGTTTGCAAGATAAACCACGTCGTCCCTCTCAGGATTACCATTCTCGTCCCAGCTGTCGGATCGTTCGGGGTCGATCACATAATAATCAGGAAGTATGAAAAGTGCCACGACGTGGCCATTCCGGATGATCGCGCGGCGATCAAACGTTCGAGTCTTTATGTCCTGAGAAAAGTACGATATCGTGTCCAAGCCAGCGGTCGCGGCGATTGCATCGAGAGCATGCCGCTCGCTGGCTGGGATCTGCTGCAACTCCTTGGTTGTGTGTTCCTCCGATGGCACGGGTATCAGCTCGCGTGGTTTCACTGGTGGCCGTTTATGCCGGGCGATGTACACATCATCTGCCCTGCGCCCATTATACATTTCCCCGTTCCACTTTCGCGGACGTGGACCGGCGAGCTAGCACCGCCAGCAAATCGTCGCGAGCAAGTCCTTGTATTTTTTAGCGAGGGCGTCGTTCTCCGGGTGCTTTTCGAGCGCCTCCTGGATAATCTTGCATGCTCCGGCGTAATCCCCGCGATTTTCAAGGCGCTCCGCGGTGTACAAGGCGCGCGTAGCATCGCTGTCATCGTCTGGCATGGCACGCATCATCCGTGGAAACAATGACCTTAATTAAGGCGATTGTAAAATCGGTTGCGGATGATTGAATGGCTTTTTTTAAACTCGGGGGTTGGTTAACAGTTCATAAATACTTGAACAATACTGGACAATATATATGACCCTCATCGTCGTTCCCGGAGTGGGTGTTGGGGGATGAATCTCTCGATCAGAAATTCCGTGGTGCTTCGTGGTTTATATAATCTCTTGTCGTTGTTCTCCACATGGACGGGGCGATTACCTGGTGCTTCGATCGCAGCACGCGCACGTCTATCGCCACGAACGGAGGTGAGCCGTGAGCGCCGGCGCGGGCTGGAAAGTCCCGCGTCGCCACGAACGCATCGAACCTGCGGCACGTCATGCCGGGTACCGGGGCATGGACATCATGCACCCGCCGCGCGCGGCCCTTTCACGCGTGAACGCGCTTGGCGGTACCCCGCTGAATGACGACGTGTCGCGACATCCCTGAGGCTACATGCTGCAAGGGCGGGTCCCCGTTTCGACCCACGGAAGCCCCGATAAGTCTCCGGGGCTGCTAATCTGGGCATCCTGGGCGAATGTCCAAGATTGTCCGGGTTTGAAGAAACGGTCGAATAGCAATCCATGATGAACGAGGTGGACTTGATTGATGATTAAACGTTCCCATATGATGCACACGTTCGCCATTGCATGCTTGGGCATCATCGTCGCTGCGGGGTTCTTGCTCGCCGCGTCTTTTATCTGGCAACACGAGCCATCGCTCGATTACGGCGGCACGCGCGGCAGTATCGGAATATCGGCCAATCACGGGAAGATCTTCATCGACGGGAACGCCGCCCTCGCGGCATTTCCTAACAAGACCGGCGCAGGTACCCCGGGCGACCCATATATCATCAAGGATCTCGTCATCGACGCGGGCGGGAGCGGGTCCCCGATCTTCATGACGCACACGGATGCCCACGTGATCATCCACAACTGCACGGTCTTCAACTCGGGATCGGGTTCGTATATTTATACGATTTATATCCGTTATTTTCCATATTTTCATGATTACTATGATGGCGGCATCTCGTTGATCCATTGCAAGAACGTGAATGTCACGGGCAACAACGTGTCGAACAATTATTTCGGGATTAACTTGTCCAACAGCAGCAGCAACACGATCTCGGGCAACACCGCGTCGTCGAATGTTTATGCTGGGATTTACGTGGACACGAGCGACGACAACACGATCTCGGGCAATACAGCATCGGACAACTCGCACGGGATTCACTTGTACTTTTTAAGCAGCAGCAACACGATCTCGGCCAACAACGTGTCGAACAATCATGGGAGCGGGATTTACGTGGACACGGGCAGCAGCAACACGATCTCGGGCAACACCGCGTCGTCGAACAATCATCACGGGATCTACATGGAGGGCAGCAGCAACACGATCTCGGACAACACCGCGTCGTCTAACAACGAGCACGGTATTTACATGGAATTCAGTAATAGCAACACGATCTCGGGCAACACCGCGTCGACGAACAACCAGTCCGGGATTTACTTGTACAATTGCAGTAGCAACACGATTTCTAGCAACAACGCGTCGTTGAACAACCAGGACGGGATTTGCCTAGACCACGATGGCAGCAGCAACACGATCTCGGGCAACACCGCGTCGTCGAACAACCAGTCCGGGATTTTCGTGGGATGCAGCTTCAACACGATCTCGGGCAACAACGCGACGGGCAATGGGAATGGCGACATAACCATGGGCGGCTGGTTTAACCTGGACTGGGGCAATACCGGGCGTGTCGTGAACTATTCGTGGATCGGCCCCATCATTTTCGCATCGATAGCGGTGGTTCTCCTCTCGATATATATGAATATGAAACGTTATAAGAAGAAAGACGCGAGTGAAGTGGCCAGAGCTGAAGGCAAGGGCCGGCTGGCGCGCACGCTGAAGGGGCACTCGAAGGTGGTGACCTCGGTCGCGTTCTCGCCGGACGGGAAGACCATCGCCTCGGGGTCGTGGGATAAGACCACGCGGCTGTGGGACGCGGCCACGGGGAAGGTACTGCGGGTGCTGGAGGGGCACATTCACTCGGTGGACTCGGTCGCGTTCTCGCCGGATGGGAGTACCATCGCCACGGGGTTGGGGACCGTCCCGGGGTTTGAGGACAAGTTCATCTGGCTGTGGGACGCGGCCGATGGGAAAGAGTTGCGGAAGCTGGCGGGGCACTCATGGGTGGTGGCCTCGGTCGTGTTCTCGCCGGACGGGAAGACCATCGCATCGGGGTCGTGGGACAAGACCGTGCGGCTGTGGAAGAGCTCGGCCGCGGGGAAGGCGAAGCGGGTGCTGGAAGGACATTCGGACAAGGTGAACTCGGTTGCAGTCTCGCCGGACGGGAAGATCATCGCCTCGGGGTCGGAGGACAAGACTATCCGGCTGTGGGACGCGGCCACGGGGAAGGAGGTGCACGTGCTCGCGGGGCACTCGAAAGCAGTTAATTCAGTCGCGTTCTCGCCGGACGGGAAAACCATCGCCTCGGGGTCGGACGACGAGACCATCCGGCTGTGGGATGCGGCAGCGGGAACGGAATTGCGGGTGCTGGCGGGGCATTTCTATAGGGTGAACTCGGTTGCGTTCTCGCCGCACGGCAAGACCATCGCTTCGGGATCGTTCGACAAAACCGTGCAGCTCTGGGACGCGGCCACGGGGAAGGTGTTGCGGATACTGGAGGGTCACTCTGGCTCGGTGAGCTCGGTCGCCTTTTCACCCGACGGCAACACGCTTGCATCGGGGTCGGAAGACAAGACCGTGCGCCTATGGTCGATTGCCGGCGAGGCCATCTATCCCGAGGACAGCCACACGGTCTAAGTGGTTGGTTGCACACACCATAAAGATACACGCATCAAGAGTGGCTGCAGAAGGAGAGCAAGGATCCAGATCCGTTTACCTATCCATCGTCCAAGCAGGTACACAATCATTGCTTGGAATATTGCTCGTCGAATAACTTGCGATAATACTCGTTTCTCGTGTAGAGCGCATCGTGCGTGCCGGAATCTTGTATCTTGCCATCTTTAAACAATATAAGACGATCCACGGCTTTCAACGTGGCGAAGCGATGCGCAATGATGATGGTCGTGCACTTGTCGAGGATCGTTCGCATGTTTTGCTGGATCAAGGACTCGGTGTATGAATCGATGTTCGACGTCGCTTCGTCCAAGATCGCAATAGCGGGTCTCGCAAGGATCATCCTCGCGTAAGCGACGAGTTGTTTTTGGCCGCCCGACAACCCGACACCCCCCTCGCCAAGTTTCGTCTCGTATCCATCGGGAAGGTGGCTGATGAATTCATGCGCATTAGCCATCTTCGCGGCATTGATGATTTCTTCATCGATCGCATCTGGTTTCCCGAATTTAATGTTGTTCTTGATGGTATCGTAAAAAATAACGACATTCTGCGAGACAACGCTCAAGATGCTGCGGAATTCTTTTTGTGAAATGCTACGGACATCGACGCCATCAACATTAATACTCCCTTCATTGACGTCATAGAGTCGCGTTAAGAGATTGATCAACGTGCTTTTACCGGCCCCCGTTTCCCCGACGATGCCAACCCGCTCCCCGGCATCAATCACGATGTTGAGATTTTTCATGAACGGGATTGATCCATAGCTGAACGCCACGTTCCTGAACTCGATCCTGCCTTTCAAGGGCGACGGGAGAGGCACGGGCGATGAGGTTTCTTGAAGATCTACTGGAAATTGCATGCACTCGGAGATGTGCAGCAGCGCGGCGAATGCTTCTTGGAAGGTCGTGTTGAGCATGACCATGTCTCGTATCGGTTGGATGAAGGAGGTGATGTATTGAAAGAACGCGATAAGCCCGCCGAGCGTGATGGCGTTTTGAATGTACCGCAAGCCACCAACCCCGATCACCAGGGCAATCGCGATATAGTTGTTGATAGAAACGATGGCGAACAACTCCGCGAACGATACCATGGCTTTCATCGTGGTTCGAACGTTCAACTGGCTCAAGTCGCTAAAGTCTCGGTTCTTTTCCGTTTCCACGTTGAGGGACTGAATCACGCGGATGCCAGCAATGTTTTCCTCCACCTTCGCGTTCAGCATAGCCGTCTTCTTGCGCACCTCGACGAACGACTTCCTGATCCGTCGCATCATGATTTGCAAGACGAGAAGCAAGATCGGTATGACGAGAAAGGAGACGAGCGTCAATGGTACGTCGATCAAGAGCATCATGACGAGTATTCCCGCGAGAGAAAAGACGTCGCTAAACAGCGTCACGACCCCGGACGTGAACGCGTTGGATAATGCTTCGATGTCGCTCGTGACGAGCGACAGCAACTCGCCTTTCTTGCGCTCCGAGTGGAAGCGCATCGACATGGACAATATTTTCTTGTACACGTCGCGCCGGACATCCATGACGATTTCCTGGGAGACCCGCGTGGCCGTGTATATCTGGAAATACGAAAAGAGCCAGGAGAGCCCTTGAAGGCCCATCAACACGATTGAAAACAAGAAGATTCCTTGTAGATTCCCTTTCAAAATGCATTCATCGACGAGGATCATGGTTACAACGGGTTGGATTATCTGCATCGAAGAAACCAGCATCATGGTAAAAAATGCAAGGAAAATCCCCTTCTTATGCTTTCTCACGTGGGGCATTATGAATGCGAGGTCTTTTCTCTTGATATCACGAAGCTTGATTTCTTTCCTGTCGGCTTCTGCAAACCGGCGCAATCCTAACCCGCCTCGCATCATTTACTTTCACTGCCTCCTTCCAGGTCCTCATGCAGGAATTGCGATGCGAAGAAATCCTTGTAAAATGCACTGGATTTCAAGAGCTCTTGATGCGTGCCGATCGCTTCGATGCGACCTTCCTTCAACAGCACGATCTTGTCGGCGTTTTTGATCGTCCACAAGCGATGGGCGATCACGAGCGTGGTGCGACCTTTTATGGCATTGTGCACTGCTGTCATGACGCGCTTGTCCGTTACAGCATCGACGTTTGCAGTAGGTTCATCAAGGATCAGGATATTCGGGTTAGTTAAGAGCACCCGTGCAATGGATAATCGCTGTGCTTGCCCCCCGGATAACTTTACACCGCGTTCACCGATGGTCGTGTTGAAACCTTGTGGCAGCGAATCGATGAAATCATCAAGTTGCGCAACACGTGCAGCCGTGGCGATCTGGTCTTGATTCGCCTTGGTGTTTCCAAAAGAAATGTTATCCTTGATGGTGCCGTCGAAAAGGAACGTGTCTTGCATAACGATCCCGATGTTCTTCCGGAGACTGTTAACCGTGACGTCACGTATGTCGACATCATCGATGTATATTGCACCAGACGTGACATCATAAAAACGCGGGAGAAGGTGGAGCATGGTCGTTTTACCGACGCCGGATGGCCCGACAAACGCGATGACTTCACCGGGCTTGATGTCCAGGTTCACGTCCGATATGATCTTGTTCCCGTGCTGGTAGTGAAAACCCACGTCTCGATATTCGATATGACCCACCACATCTGCCAATTGCTTGGCCTTTGGCGAATCTTTGATCACCGGATCGTAATCCAGGAAGTCAAAAACCCGTTCTGATGAGGCCCTCGCGTTGCTGAACATTTCGAGGAACCGCGTAAGCTGTTGAATCGGCCTCGATACCATCGTGACGTACGCGGTTGCAGCCAGGAGCATCCCAACGGTAATGCCGCTTCCGATACCTTGGGCCACGAATAATCCGCCGATCAAGAACAAAAAACTCGAGCTGATCGAGACCACGAATGGAATGTAAGGCATCCACACCGCGCTGCCACTCGTCGCTTCCATCGTTCCCTCGTAATAATGTTTATTCCATTCATCAAACACGGTAAGCATATACTCCTCCCGGCCATACAATTTCACCTCCCGGATGCCGTTCAAGCATTCTTGGATGGATGACGTTAGCGCGCTGTTTGCCTTTCGGGTGAACTTGTTCGCAGGGGTTATCCTTCGAGTAAAGATGTACATCCCCGTCAAGACGAAAGGCATCAAGATCAACAAGATCAAACCTAAATACAAGTTCCAAAAAAGCACGACGATGATGACGCCCACGAGTTGAGTCGAATTCGAGATCATATTCACGAGACCAAAGCTAACGAATCCTCGCAGCTGCCCCGTGTCCGAAATGACCCGCGCGATGATATCGCCGGTGCGTTGCTTGTCGAAGAACGAGAAGGATTGCTTGTTGACGTGGGAATAGAGCTGGACGCGCATATCGTTCACGACTCGCTGGCCGATGTACTCGCCGATATATCGCTGTAAAAAGCCGACGAGGCCTTCGGCAATGCCGAAGATGATGATGCTGATCATCACCACGGCCAAGCCGTCCAAGTCAGCGTTGACGATATACGTGTCTATCGAGATGCGCATCAAGAATGGCGGGATTAATGTGAATATTGATGACATTCCAAGCAATAACAGAAGAAACGTGAATTTCCCAGTGTAAGGCTTGAAATATGAAACAAGATGGCGCAACACGTGCCAAGAAGACCGTTGTATTTGCGTTTCCTGGCTTTGCGCTCCGATGCCGTTGCTCGTCATCAAGTGATTGAACGAACGAGGGAATTTCAATACGATTGACTTGAGCATGGAACTCGGCAAAATAGATTGTCATTCATCCGAGCACGGTTGTTGGGAGAATGTTCGTCCTAATCATCGGTCTATGTCATATTTGGTTCTGCGATGGGGGATTGAGGAATTGATTCTTTGCACTACCCAGAAAAAATCGACGCCTGTCGCAATCACGATATGAGGATTTAAATGCCCGTGGTGCCATGACTTATTACCTCAAGGCGTGAACGGTCGATATAGCAGTATGAAGAGATGGAAGCGCGCACGATCTCCCCCGAGTATGCGGGATTGGGTCGAGAAGGCGTTTAAGACCAACATCCTTAACAACGTGATCAACGTGGTCATTCTCGGGGGCATCTACTACTTGCTATCTGGCAATGGAATGACGCACGACCTGGTTCCGACCAACATCGGTTTCTTGTTCCTTTACATCCCGTATTATGCGCTCTACGTTCCCGCGGACGCGATGAAAAATGCCCGCATTGCCTTCATCAAGAAGAAGTTGATCGTGAAAGAAGGGGAAACAAGCAGCGAGCACGTGCCACTCAAGAGTATCTGGCGGCAAATCACCCCGGAATCGATAACGCTTGGCACGGCGGCAGCGGCCATCGGGATGCTCGTGTGCTTGGTGATCGGGAATTCCCCTTATCTGATTTACATTGCCATCGCATATGCGTCCACCATTACCTGCGTGTTGACCCATCTCCTGCTAAAGCGCCACCTTGCCCGGGATCTCACTGCATTCATAGCCGAATATGCGCACGTGGACCGGGGAACCAAGAGCACCGAGCCTTTTTGGAAGCATTTCACGATACATTATGCAATCCCCTGGTCCATCATCATCGTTTATATGAACGCCTTTTTTGGGTTTAAAGGCAACATTGAAGTGGCCATGTTGGTGGAAAACATGGGGCAAGTCCCGGCCTCGAACCTCGTGCTTGGCGTGCTCATCTGGACATTCGCGGCAATCGGCTGGCTAGGTCTCGTCGCTATGAGCCAAGTCGTGCCCGATTTTCACCTTGGCCGCATCCTCCAAGAACGCCGGGCTCTCCCCCGATCGAGCCAAAAGCGTGCCGTGCTCGTGGTCCTGCTGCTCTTGTTTGCCATTCCCCTTGCCGCCGCCGGCATCACCCACGTGATCGTGACGGCGTCGGGCATCACGTACATTGTCGTGCCGGCGTATGTCGCGATCAGCCTCGTCTTCTTCGAGGCATCGGCGATCCCGGGGCTGTACTTAGGGGCGATCTTCGGCGTGGCATTGGAAATGTTATCGTTCCACGATACTGTAAAGAAAAGTTGATGAAAAACGGAACTATACAGGCCAACGAAAAAGGACCTTCCCGCGCTCATCGAGACGAGCGTGAACGCATTCGTCGATTACCCCCTCCACGTTTGGACAATCCCCGATGGCGAGGAACGGCGAAAAAAGCTCCACACCCATTTTTCAATGGTGCTTCGTTACGGGCTCAAGTTCGCGGACATGTACGCCTCGTCCGAGAGCATCGAGGGTTTTGTCATCTACATGCACCCCGAATCAGGGCCGGTAACAACATGGCGATTAGTGCAGTGTGGCGGTTTTGGCTTCTTGCGCGTGTATGGTTCAACCGCTATAAAGCGATACAACCAAGCCATCGCGCCCATCGAGACGCTCCGCGGAAAAAACGCCCCGTCTCCCCATGTGTACGTGCTGCTTCTCGCCGTTGATCCCCGGGCACAAGGGAAGGGCTGGGCACGCAAGTTGATAACGCCAATGCTGGATCGACTCGATAAAAACGCGATTGCCTGCTATCTGGAGACCTACAAGGCAAAAAATGAGGCGATTTACAACCACCTCGGCTTTGAAACGATTGAGAAATGCACGGTACCGGGCACTGACCTCACCCTGATTTCCTTGCTGCGACGGCCATTAGCATAAGCGCGCCAATCGGACCCCGATCATGATTATATGTGGATCAAGACCAAATCCTTTTTTTGTGTCGAAAACCAGTCGATCAAGGTTTCCAGCCATGGACTATTCTCTGCCCAGAAAAAGATAACGAGGTCCGCTTTCATCAAGAAATACAGATCTCTGTTGAGATTGGCTCCTTCATTCTTTGTCATCACGGGCAATCTTTCTGCTGAAGCATCGATAAACGGGATCTCTTTCTCGCGGCAGATTTTATCAATCGCTTTTGAGATGTTCTTTTCGTCATAACCAACAACTTGAACATTCTCGCCGTGTCCTGATAAAAAACGAATGATGTGCTCGTCGGAATCTCCGAAAGCACCGCATAGCCATTTAATATTCTTCCCAAGGAACATTGCGAGAATCGAGGTCATTTTTTGCCTGATATTTGAATCAGCTTCCACCGAACCGGTCACGGCGATGGTCTTTTCGAGCATTTTGGTGGTGATGATGAAATCACGGGAATTAACACTCGGAAGATTCATTGTCAAGAAAGTTTCTCGAACTGCGACCTGGATCTTTTCTCCCAATTTTGGTAGTTCATTCATCTTGTATTCTATGATTCGAGTATGCTTCAGATCAAATGGAACCTCCCGGATGTCTTGGGTCAAATAAATAACCGGTTTTCCTAATGCTTCACAGTATCCTGCTTCCCATAGCACGTTCGGGTTGTTTCTTGTGATGTCTGCAATACCAATCATGGCCCCCTTTAATGCCTGGAGAATATCAGTAAAAATATGCCCAGCTCGATACACCTCATCCAACCGAATTGCCTGGATATGTAACCTCATCTCCGATTGAGGGATGTAAATTTTCAATTGTTCCCATACCGGGAGGAATGCTTCGGAATATGGCATCATCATGAAAATCTTGATCTGTTCCATGTAGAATCACACTGCTATTCATCATCATTTTATGGTAACGATTCTCAATTACCTATTCTCAATTACCTTTCTCCTTCAACCTTATTTACTAGATGTCGATACATCGCGGGTATTGTTCTAGGCGATTAATGCTATCCTTTCAATGTGCCGTGATCCACATCCATACATGGTCCCCCCTTGCCTCGGTTTTCCCCCTTTTTTCCCACGATGCGGACGTTTTGTATCGGAAAATTTATATAGCCACGGGTAGTCAGAAGTGTCAAGCAACGGGTGATTCACACGATGTTCCACGAGGGCACGTTTATCACCGCACGCGCTGGAGATTCAACAGCGCGGTGGCACGATTCTGGGCCACTGGGTAGCAATAAAATATCTTTTGCGGCCCAGGCCAAGCAACCCTCGGAGGAAAAGCATTACCCGCAGCGAAATTGGTAATCTACCTTTTTGAATTGGGAGCTGAGAACGTGGCGATCTGCGCCCTCGTGGTCGTGTCGCCCTTGCTCTAGCCATTTTCTCGAACGAGATGCTCCCGCCGGGGTTTTCGTTGGTGAATGTGACGAGCTCGAGATGGCCTTGATCGTGCGGGGCAGTCGTGCTTCGTTGGCTTAGGTTACTTCAGGTTACCACGTGCGGACGTCATATAGTGGCAGTATGTGGCGTTGCCAACGCTGATGCAGGGGTTCGATTCCCCTCGTTCGCACCATTCTTGCAATCTCGTGCGTGGGTAATTCAATGGTAGAATGCGGGGCCTCCAACCCCGTGACGAGGGATCAAAACCCTCCCTTCGCACCATCCAATGCGCCCGCGTACCGTGCTCCTGTATTCTAACCGGCAAGGAGGCCAGCTTCTCAAGTTGGTTGTCCGGGTTCAACTCCCGGCAGGAGCATCGTCCAAGCTCCCGTGATCTAGCAGCAAGGAGACCAGACTTTCAATCTGATAGCCCGGGCGCGAATCCCGGCGGGAGCTTCCAAACAAAAAATAATATTCCCGGGGTGGTAGGACAGTGGTAGTCTCCCGGATCGTGAATTCGGTAACGTTGGTTCAAACCCAGCCCGCCCCGTCACATAATCACAAAACAACACCCCCGTAATTCAGCGGTCAAGAAGCCAGGACTTTGAATCCTGGAGCCATGGTTCGAATCCATGCGGGGGGATTACCAAGCCAAGCAGGTGCCCCGTGATGTAACCGGCAAACAGTCAAGCCCCTGGAGCTTGAAATCGCGGTTCGAATCCGCGCGGGGCAATACAACACCAAAATCTAATGAAACGTGGGGTGATACGATAACGGTAGTCTGTCGGACTCCAGATCCGATGGTGTGGGTTCAAATCCTGCTCACCCCACCAAAATAACGGGCTCGTAGCTCAATAGGCTGAGCATTCGGCTCTTATCCGACAGGATGCGGGTTCGAATCCCGCCGAGCTCTTAATATCCGGTGATAATCAACCATGACGCCAGCAACATCCTTGCAAAAATCATTGCTCTCGTCGCGGCCAGCGGCCGCGGCGGCCCGAGCCAGTAGAAACCAGGATAATATGGCGTCGGCGTTCCCGTGCCCCAATAGCGACGATATCATCGGCGATTCATTCCCCGGCTTGTTCGCGGTCCTGCCATTCAGGAACGGGCCGGGGTATCGCCACGCCGATATCGCCGCCCGGGTAGCATCCATGAATGGCATCACAGTCAATTAACCCTTCTCTCGCGATCGGTTCACGAGAAGTTATTGATCTTCAAAAATCTTGATGATTTCTCTAATTCTAACGTTATTTTCCCGAAAGACTTATATATCGGTGTCGTGGTCAATGATCTTGCAAGTGATGCAAGAGAAAAAATCGACGACGCGAAAATGGTGATGTAGCCAAGAGATGAGAAGCAACTCGCCTGCCGGCCAAGATGCGACCAGCCCATCGGGACGAGCTGGTAACCGCCGGCGGGTGATTGCCTGCACACGCGGGCAACGAATGTACCACCTTTCATGAAATTTCTATTATGCTCCATTCGCGGGGATGTAGTCCAATCTCGGCAGAGACACTGGGCCGTTAACCCAGGGGTTGCAGGTTCGAGTCCTGTCATCCCCGTTTTCCAATGAGAACGCGAATTTCGTATATCTGATTAATGAATAATTCAGTTTCCATTGTTTTTTCTCGAAAGCCACCATGTACAAATGCCGTCCATCGATACTTTTATAAGCAAACACGGGGAATTATCCTTGGTTTCGGGTGATTACATGGTCGACATGAAAGAGAACGATTCGATTTATGATCTGTTCTTCCAGATCAAGAAGGAAAACAAGGTGGTCGAAGTCTGCTTGAAATCAGGGCGATCATTTAATGGGACTATTGGTATGATAGGCCGCAATAACGTTGTTTTGAAACTTCGCGGCGACGTGTCGCTCTTCGATGCGGTGATCAAGCTCGACGAGATCGCCGCGATTCAATATCAGGCTCGATCCTAGGAAATCGCGGCATGAACTCTTGATTTCTTCGATTTTTTTATTTTCACCATTTTTGCTAGACAACTCTTGCCGGCGTTCCCCGCGCCGAACAATTCACGGGCCAGTAGCTTAGAACACGATCTC
>Ga0315277_10006059_pt1 | contig 15893 bp, 11 predicted proteins | sample YL17G05_15_MG_FD_203695 | JGI IMG/M metagenome (GOLD analysis project Ga0315277, IMG submission 203695) | Sediment microbial communities from Yellowstone Lake, YNP, Wyoming, USA - YL17G05_15 | ecosystem: Environmental > Aquatic > Freshwater > Lake > Sediment | place: USA: Wyoming | collected...
AGGACTATACCCGCGATCCGCGCCATATCGCCCAGAAAGCGACCGCATACCTGAAAGCTACAGGCATTGCCGACACCGCCTATTTCGGCCCGGAGGCCGAGTTTTTCATTTTTGACGATATCCGCTTCGACCAGAACGCCCATTCAGGCTACTATTTCCTGGATTCCGCTGAGGGAATCTGGAACTCCGGCCGGGTGGAAAATCCCAACCTGGGTTATAAGCTCCGTCATAAGGAGGGCTATTTCCCGGTGCCGCCTGCTGATTCGCTCCAGGACCTGCGCACCGAGATGATGATGCTGATGATGAAGACCGGCATGGATATCGAATGCCAGCACCACGAGGTGGCCACTGCCGGCCAGGCTGAGATCGACATGCGCTTCGCTCCCCTGGTCGAATGCGCGGACAACCTGCTCAAATTTAAATACATCGTCAAGAATACGGCACGCAAACATAATAAGACAGTGACTTTCATGCCCAAGCCGGTTTTCGGTGACAACGGTTCCGGGATGCATGTCCATTTCTCGCTGTGGAAAGACGGCAAGACACTGTTTGTCGGTGACGGCTATGCCGGACTGAGCGACCTTGCGCTTTATACTATCGGCGGGATTCTCAAACACGCACCCAGCCTGCTCGCCCTGACCAGCCCGACAACTAACAGCTACAAGCGGCTGGTCCCGGGATTCGAGGCCCCGGTTAACCTGGCTTACTCCTCCCGCAACAGGAGCGCAGCGGTGCGTATCCCCATGTACAGCGCTTCACCTAAGGCAAAACGTATCGAATTCCGCTGCCCTGATCCGAGCTGCAACCCTTATCTTGCTTTTTCCGCAATCCTTATGGCTGCGCTTGACGGCATACAGAACAAGATCGATCCAGGCGATCCGCTGGATAAGAACATTTATGACCTGCCGCCGGAAGAGCTGGCCAATGTGCCAACCACTCCCGGCACCCTTGAGCAGGCCCTGGACGCGCTGGACAAGGATCACGAGTACCTGATGAAAGGCAATGTGTTCACCGAGGATGTGATCGAGACCTGGATCGAGTACAAAATGCAGAACGAGGTGAAGGCCATGGCTCTCCGGCCGCATCCCTACGAGTTTTATCTCTATTACGATATTTGAGCCAGGGCCTGAAGAACGATGATTCCAAAGCCGCCGGATGATCCTCCCGGGTCTGCCGGCGGCTTTATTTGTTTGCTTTTTAAATTACTAACGCAAAAGTCGCCAGAGGGGCAAAAGACGCCAGCGTTTTAATTAAAACTTGTTAATATTGATTTGCCAGACATTCTGCTTATTATTATCCTTAAGCGTACCCCTGCCTTGGCTCCTTTATAATAGCATTTTGTGCAGGAAAGGATTGATGGAACCGGAGAGAGATACCAGAGCCGGAGAGGCCGGTAGCGGCGCGGATCGGGAGGCAGGCCTGCTAAGGCTCCTGAAAGGCGTCGACAGCCAGTTGGTTTCGGATCACCTGGCACGGATGGATGCCGAGTATCTCAGGCGTTACAGCGACAAAGAAGTGGCCAGGCACCTGGCTGCTATCGCTGAGCTTGGGCCGGAGCACAGTTGCCGTCTCCTCTGGCACTCCCTGGGCCGGAAGAAGTGGGAACTCATTGTGGTGGCTTTCGACCATCAGGGCTTATTCTCGATTATTGCCGGTACCATGGCCAGTTTTGGGTTGAATATCGAAAAAGGTGAAGTCTGGACCTATGCGGACTCCGGAAAGGAGACAAGTGTACCGAAAGGCGGTCAACGCTATGACTTCCGTCTCCGGCGTTATATTTCCCGGCCAGGGGAGGGGAAAACAGGGAAGGACGGCAGTTATTTTCTGAAAAAGAAGAAAATTGTCGATGTATTTACCATAAAGAGCTTAAATGACGAACCGGACTGGGAGTCTATCGAACGCCGGCTTGACGGGCTGGTTTCCCTCTTGCTGCTGGAGAAAAAGGAAAGAGCCAGAAAAAGTGTCAGCCGGCGGGTGATCGATTACCTCTCCAAATCCGGGAAAGGAATCCCCCAGAGACTGTTCCCTATCCAGGTTAAAGTAGACAATAAAATTTCACCGAAATATACGGTCATGGATATCGAAGCCGAGGATACCCAGGCATTTCTTTACCTCTTCACCAATGCTCTGTCCATGCAAGGGGTGGATATCCATAACATCCATATCGGCACGAAAAAGGGCAAGGTCGAAGACCGCTTCCTCGTTACCGACAGCCAGGGAGCCAAGATAGTCAGCCCGGAGCGGATAGACGAGCTCAAATTCATTGTCGCTCTGGTCAAACAGTTCTCACACCTTCTCGTGCACAGCCCGGACCCTGACATGGCCCTGAACAATTTCGAGAAACTGGTGGAGCGGATTTACGAGGACAGGAAGAGGACCGGCAGCCGGAGCTGGAAAATGCTGGATATCACCGAGCAGCCGGTTCTGGAAGCTATGGCCAGGCTGTTCGGTATGAGCGACTTCCTCTGGGAGGACTTTCTGCGCCTGCAATATGAAAATCTCCTTCCCGTCTTTGCCGACCTGGAGGCTCTGGACAATTACAAGGACAAGGCAGCCATGTGGTCCGAGTGCGAGATGGAACTCCTCAGAGCTAAGTCATATGAAGAGGCCGTGGAAAGGCTCAACCAGTTTAAGGATCGCGAGATGTTCCGTATCGACATGCGGCACATTCTGGATAAAGTCAAAAGTTTCACCGAGTTCAGTCGGGAGCTGACCGATCTGGCTGAGGTGGTGATCGAATCAGCCTATCGTATCTGCCACAGCACCCTGCGGGAACGTTACGGTAACCCGATGTGCGAGGACGGGAGTCCCTGCCGGTTTGCGGTTTTTGCTCTCGGCAAGGCGGGAGGCAGGGAACTGGGCTATGCCTCGGACATCGAGCTCCTTTTCGTGCATTCAGGGAGCGGTAACACTGCGGGGCGGGAATCGATCTCGAACACCGAGTACTTCGAAAAGCTGGCGCAGAAAATTATTCAGACCATAAAGGTCAAAAGACAGGGCATATTCGAACTTGATCTCCGCTTCCGGCCTTTCGGCAACCAGGGGCCGCTGTCCAACACCCTGAAGCAGTTCGAAGAGTATTACAACGGCGAAGGCCGGGCTTGGGATTTCGAACGCCAGTGCCTGGTCCGCCTGCGTTTTATCGCCGGTGACGAGGAGTTGGGCCGGAAGGTGCTCGAGCTCAGGGACCGGTTCGTTTACAGCAGCAAGCCGCTCGACCTGGCCGAGCTCTTACGGCTGCGGGCCAGACAGCTCGGAGAGTTTGTCAAACCCGGCACCTGGAATGTAAAGTTCTCGGAAGGCGGCCTGGTGGAAATCGAATACCATGTGCAGCGCCTGGTAATTCATTACGGGGCCGGTGATCAATCCGTGCGCTGCACCGGCACTCGTGAGGAGCTCAAAGCCCTGCATCGCGGGGGATACGTTTCCCGGGAAGAGTTCGAGAGCCTGATGGAGGCCCATGATTTCCTGCGGCGCCTGATCAACGCTTTAAGGATACTGCGCGGCAACGCCCGCGACCTGGTTATTCCGGAGCGGAACAGCGAGGAGTTTCTTTTCCTCGCCAGGCGCATGGGCTATCCCGCCGGCGAGGAAAGCAGGCTTGCCGGAGACCTGGTGCATCACCGCACTGCGGTAGTCAGGCTGGTCGGCAGGACAGTGTGATAAAGCGAAGCGTGTGTTAAGAAAAAAGATCAACTGAGGAGTGTCCCGCAAGTGGAACAAAAGAAGGGCAGGGAAGACTTTCCGTGGATTGACAGAGTATTGGGGGATATCCCGCTTGTTTATTCCACGACTAATTTTCTCAAATATTCCCTGAGCGAGGCTCTGGAGCGGATTGCTGCCGGCGGGTTCCGCAATGTCGAGATTTGGGGCAACCTTAAGCACCTGGATCCCCGCAACGAGACGGAGACTGTGGAAGAGACTGCCCGGAACTGCTTGCGGCTGGGACTAAAAGTAGTTTCCATTCATGCCCCGTTCACCCTGTCCCAGCCCCCGGAGCCAGAAGAACGGATGCGGATCTGGGAGGATCTGGTTTGCCGGTCAATGGATCAGGCGGAGATTCTCGGCGCTGGCTGCCTGGTAGTCCATCCGGTGACCACCGGGTTGGATGATTCCGATGCCGGTTACCGGGAAATAGTGTCCCGGACCGAGAGTTCGCTGGTCAGGCTGGCCGATCTTGCCGATCAGCGCGGGATCAGCCTGGCTGTAGAAAACATGCCCGGTTATCGCAGCCGAAGGTACGGCAGGGAGATTGGCGATCTTTACCGCTTCATCAAGGCCAGCGGACAAAAGAACTTAGGTCTCTGCCTGGATACCGGCCATGTCATTTTCAACAACGGCGATGCGGTCCGCGAGCTTGAACTTTACGGCGACCGCATTTTTTCCATTCATCTTAACGACAATATCTGGGGCATGCACATGGATCTGCACCTGGTCCCCGGGGCCGGTTCGGTCGACTGGTACAGATTACGCCGGGCGCTTGACAGCGGATTGTTCACCGGCATGATCGTCCTCGAGCTGGATGGCCGCGGAAGACCGTCCAGCGTGTTTGACGAGGCCCGGGAATTTGTGCACCGCTTTTTCTTCGAGTCTTTCGGACTCCAACCCGAGCATGGAGAAATCTCCGGGAGTGTATGAAATGAACAAAGACAGCAAAGAGTATGTGATGAAAACCGCCCGGGAGCGCGGAGTGAAATTCATCCGCCTCTGGTTCACCGATATGCTGGGCTTCCTGAAAAGCTTCGCTATCACCGTGGAAGAACTCGAGGATACCCTGGAGTATGGGAAGAGTTTTGACGGTTCCTCGATCGAGGGCTTTACCAGAGTGGATGAAAGCGACATGGTGGCCGTTCCCGATCCGGAAACTTTCTGCCTGCTCCCCTGGCGCTCCAAGGGCGAGGGAACGGCAGTGGCCAGGATGTTCTGCGACATCTTCTGGCCGGATGGATCTCCGTACATGTCCGATCCGCGCCAGGTGCTCAAACGAAACCTCAAACGGGCCAGGGACATGGGCTATACTTATTATGTCAGCGCGGAGATCGAATATTTCTATTTCAAGAGCAATTCCCTGAACCCGGAAGTCCTGGATCAGGGAGGCTATTTCGACCTCACTCCACTGGATGTGGCCTCGGACTTGAGGAGGGATACGGTGCTGACCCTGGAAAGCATGGGCATCCCCATCGAATCCAGCCACCACGAGATCGCCCCCAGCCAGCATGAAATAGACCTGCGCTATGAAGACGCCCTCAGTATGGCCGACAATACCATGACCTACCGCCTGGTGGTTAAGGAAGTGGCTCTGGCCAAGGGCGTTTACGCTACTTTCATGCCCAAGCCGTTTGCCGATCACGACGGCAGCGGGATGCATATCCACCAGTCGCTGTTCGAGGCGGAAAAAAACCTGTTCTATGACAAGAAGGACAAGAACCGGCTTTCCGCCGTGGCCAAAGCTTTCATTGCCGGCCTCCTGCGCCACTCTCCGGAAATGGTGGCGGTAACCAATCAGTGGGTCAATTCCTACAAAAGGCTGGTCGCCGGTTACGATTCCCCGGTTTATGTTACCTGGGCTTTCCGCAACCGGGCCAGCCTGGTGCGCGTGCCCATGTTCAACCCGCACAAAGAGCAGGCGGTCCGCGCAGAATTCCGGGTCCCTGACCCGGCCTGTAATCCTTACCTGGCTCTTTCGGTGATGCTGGCCGCCGGGCTCGAGGGGATAGAGAAAGGCTACGAGCTGCCTCCGCCGGTCGAGGAAGATCTGGGCACATTGAGCAGGGAAGAAATCGCCCGGATGAAGCTCGAACGCCTGCCGGACAACCTGCTCGATGCCGTTCGGCGAATGGAATCGAGCGAGCTGATGCGCCGCGCCCTGGGCGACGACCTGTTCGAAAAACTGATCCAGAACAAGAAAATCGAATGGCAGCGCTACCACCACCATATCTCGGAATACGAGATGCAGCGCTACCTGCCGCTGCTGTGATCCCTTCGCTGAATAAAAGCGGCGACGAAGTATCATAAGGATAAATTTGATCATTCTCAGCCTCGCCCCACGGGCGGCAGGCCGGTCGCCCTTAGAGTTGATCATGGCGGCAGGGGTGGATGGTTTTAGTCAGACAGGATTATTCTTCTTTTGAGGATAGATTAGATGTCCGGAAAACAGGCGGGGGGGCCTTCGCCTAAAGCCCTGATGACCGTAGTCGAAGGGATGCTTATTGACCTGGGACAGGGCCGGGAGCCGGGAAAAAGGGTAACCAAGGAGGACCTTCTGGGCTACCTGAAAAGCGGTTCCCGCAAACTCAACCTCCATTTCCTGCGCACTCTGTCCAAAGATGAGATTTCCCTGCTGCGCCGGGACCCGGCCTTCCAGGAAAAGCTTTACTCGGCATTGCGCGAGCTGATTATCTCCCTGCACCAGCCGCTGCTGGCCCCGGCCCGGGTGAAATCCCTGATCCGGGAGGCGGCCACTTATCCCGTAAACGAGGTGCGCCGGGATCCCGATCTCTGGGCGGCAAGACTACTGGCTTTTCTTCCCGCCGGAGTTCAACTGCCGCTCCCCCTGGTCGATCTGCGCTACATCCTCGCTCTGACCAGGAAATCTCTCGAATCTCGTGTGCCCGCTGCAAAAAGCCTGGATGAACTAGATAGCTATTACCTTTATATCGAACGTGAACTCGGACTCACTCCAGGTCTAGAAATTTTCATCAACAAGGCTCTGGAACTGTCCGAGAATATCAGGGACCCGGGAGATATTGTCGCCTTTTACCGCCTTCTCTCCCTCCGCATACCCGAAACTCTCAAAGAACTGCCGCTTTCCCCGGAAAAAGACAGGATTCTATTAGCTATCAAAGCGCTGACCGGTTTTCAGGAGGCGGAGGCTCTGGCCACCGAATTCAAGAAAAGGACCATGAAAAAAGCCGATGAGTTGATGAAAAACGCCAGGAGCTATACCGACCTTTACGAACTGCGGTTCTTTTTCAGCCAGATCGGGGAAAGATCCAACCGTAAGCTTCTTTCCCGGAAAGCCGGCGAACTGGCCCGTTCGGTAAATATAAGGGCGCAGGGATATGACATTCTGACCAGGTTCGATCACCAGGAACTGGAAGAGGATGGCCTGCTCAATCTGGTGCCGGCGATAATGGCCCGGGCGGAAATTTTTGTCCTCAACGCCCCCTTGCGCTATCTTGAACTGCTGATGGATTTTTACCTGGAGACAGTGTGCCCTTTCCTGCGGCGGCTGAAAAACGAACCGGAAAAAGTGCCCCGCCTGATCCAGAATTTCAAACGCCAGGTGGGCCTGCTCAATATCTACCGCGACCTGGACCACCTGGCGCAAGTGATGCAGCGCAAGATAGTCTTGGCCATCTGCGGGCCGCAAATGCTGGCCAAAGCACCGGAAAGAATCCTGAGCTGCCTCACCCGGCTGCCGCCGGAGTTTTATCCGCCCAAGGTGATGCAGGCCCTGAGGACCATGATCAGGACGAAGGGGTCGGGATACCGCTTTACTACCGGGGATGTGCTGCTCCTTCTGGCTGCTTATCCGCCGCCGGAAGAGGAAGCAGAGGAAGGAGTGAAGCCGCCGGAGAAACATGAAAAACAGGCTTGAATGCAGTGTAAAAAAAAGGGGGGACAGCTGCTGTCCCCCTTCTGTTTTTCAGGATGCTGTTCCGGCTATTTTTTCTTCATTTCCCGGACAATTCTTTCCGTATCCTTGGCGATTACCAGTTCCTCATTGGTAGGAATGGCGTAAACCTTTACTTTGCAGCCCTTCTTGCTGATCAGGGTTTCCTTGCGGACAGCCGCGGCATTGGCTTGTTCGTCGATCTCCACTCCCATGAATTCCAGGCCTTCACAGGTTTTGGTTCTGATCAGCGGGCTGTTTTCACCTACTCCGGCAGTGAATACGATTATATCCAGACCGCCCATAGCTGCAGCATAAGCCCCGATATATTTTTTCAAGCGATAACAGTAAACATCAAGAGCGATACTGGCCTGCTCATTTCCTTTTTTGCTTTCCTCGATCAGGTCGCGCACATCGCTGGAAATTCCCGAGAGCCCTTGCAGGCCGCTGTGTTTGTTGAGCAGGGTGTTAGCCTCGTTGAGTGTGAGCTCCTCGCGGTTCATGATATGCAGAATGATCGAGGGATCGATATCCCCGCAGCGGGTACCCATGACCAGCCCCTCGAGCGGTGTGAGACCCATCGAGGTGTCTACGCTTTTGCCCCCGTCCACAGCGGTAATACTGCAGCCGTTGCCCAGGTGGGCGGTGATTATCTTGAGTTTGCTCTTATCCCCTCCGGAAAGCTCTGCGGCCCGCCGGGCGACATAGTAATGGCTTGTCCCGTGGAAACCGTACCGGCGGATCTCATACTTGCGGTAAAGGACTAAGGGCAGGGGGTAAAGAAAAGCTTTTTTGGCCAGGGTGCTGTGGAAGGCTGTATCGAAAACGGCTATCTGGGGCAATCCGGGCAGGCTGCTCATCGCCGCATTTATTCCTCGCAAATTGTGAGGATTATGCAGCGGAGCCAGCTCTATACACTGGCGGATTTTAGCCAGCACCTCGTCATCGATCAATACGCTAGCCGTAAATTTCTCGCCGCCGTGCACTACCCGGTGTCCTACTGCCTCAACTTCCGATTTGTCCTTGATCACTCCATGCTGGGGATGCTGTAAGTAAGTCAGTATCTGTTCTATAGCCTGAGTGTGGTCCAGAATTTCGACTCCGAACTTGGCATTGTAGCCGTCGTGTCGTGAGATCGAAATCACCGCACCGCTCATACCGATACGCTCCACATTCCCCCGGGCCAGTGCTACACCGGTATCTGTCTGGATCAACTGGTACTTGACGCTGCTGCTGCCGCAGTTGATAACTAGAATTAGCATGAAAAAAGCGCTCCTTTATGCTGAATGATTCCTAAATATCAAAGAAGTACAATACCTTACAGGTATGAAAGGACTGTCCAAAGATCGGGAAAGAATTAAGAAGTCAGAATACAGAATTCAGAAGATTTAAATTATAGTGCTTATTTCTGGAAAATATTCTGACTCCTGACTTCTGTATTCTTAAAAGCAGAGACCGGGTTAAGAGTCAAGCTATGACCTTTAGGGAGAGGGGCGGTGTACGGCCAGCCCCTGACGCTTTTCAATAAGGCTCCTCTTTCTTCTCGTATTTGAAAAAACCCTCGCCGCTGGCCCGCCCCAGCTTGCCGGCTCTGACCATCTTTCTCAACAGGGGACAGGGGCGGAACTTGATATCGCCGAGTTCGTGGAAAAGGCTGTCCATGCGCCGCAAAACCTCATCCAGGCCGATGCTGTCGGCTAGAGCCAGAGGGCCCACCGGCAGGTTGAACCCGAGTTTTATCGCCGTGTCGATATCTTCCGTCGATGATATCCCTTCCATGAGAACACAAATCGCCTCGTTGATCATCGGCAGGATCACCCGGTTGGTTATGTATCCGGGATACTCGAAAACCTCGACACTGGTCTTGCCCAGTCGGCGGGTGAAATCCTTGGCGATAGTCACCGCCTTATCCTCGGTATTCATACCTTTAACCAGTTCCACCACCGGAATCTTGGGCACGGGTTCCAGAAAATGCATGCCTACTATCTTGGAACTTATACCGCTGTTTGCGGAAATCTCGCTGACACTCAGGGTGGAGACGTGGATAATATAAACTTCCAGTTTCGGGCAGGCCCTTTCAACTCTTTCCAGAATTTCGCGCTTTTCCTCCAGGTTTATACCAATGGCTTCGATGACAATCTTGCAGTCGGCCAGGTCGGCCATATCGGTGGTGGCCTTGATCCGGGCCATGATTGCACGTTTGTCAGATACGGTCATTCCCCAGCGCTGAATCTCTCGGTCTATCGATTCCGAGATGCCTTTCAAGCCGCGTTCGGTCTGCTCATCGGTCTCCCCCCAAATGGTTACTTCTATCCCTGATGAGGAGACTGTTTCGGCAATCTGCTGCCCTTTTTTTTTGGTGCCAATGACTCCCACCCTCTCTACCACTAACTTGGTTTTTTCCTCCATCTTTTTCCTCATTGAAAATTTAAAATTCCAGCTGAATCTACCTGATAAATGTCAAAAAATTAAAATAAATGATAATAACTATCCGAACGGCATCACACCGCTGGCATTTCTGGCGGCTGACTGGCTGGCAACACATTTTTTTATTGGTTGAATTGAAGAAATGCCTGTCAATACTACAAGATTGCCTGGTGGAAGTCAAGAAAGTTTTGTCTCGCTATTTGAATAGAATTGTAAGGTGTTTCTTTATTAAACATCGGAGAAGAATCAATTTTAAAAACATAAATATTTTAGTATTTTGATCTTTTTTTTGAAAAATTTATTCATTTTTTATTAAAAAAACGATATTTTTAATAGAAATTGATGTTTTTCTTCCAATATATGAAACACTAAAAAATAAGATTTTTTCATACGAAAATATCACTATTCTGAATCCAGACTCCAGTCTACAGTATCTAACCTTCTGACTTCTGTCTTCTTCCAATCAGATGGAAAGAGAGAAAAAAACATTGAAAAAGTCGGATTGGTTTTTCATATTCAAATTGAGGGAATTAATTGGAGGAGGATATGTGTCGCTTTTTACTGCTGTTCATACTATTTTTATCTTTACTTCTCATTCCTGGAGAGTTTGAAGGTGCCGCCCGGGAGAAACAGGAGGTCCCGTTGATCACCTTCCGTAAAAAAGAGGACTCTTACGCGCGTGCCGAAGAGCGTTTTTCCATGGTGGAAAATCAGATCAAGAACAGGGGGGTGCGGGATGAGAAAGTTCTGGAGGCAATGCGCAAGGTTCCCCGTCATCTTTTCGTTCCCTCGGAATATCAAGATCAGGCTTACGGCGATTATCCGCTCCCTATCGGCTACAATCAGACAATCTCCCAGCCTTATATCGTAGCTTTGATGACCGAGCTTCTGGAGATCAAGCCTCAGGACAAAATATTGGAGGTAGGCACAGGGTCCGGTTATCAGGCGGCTATCCTGGCTGAGCTGGCCAGCGAGGTTTACTCTATCGAGATCAAGGAGCCTCTGGCCAAAAGTGCGGAAAAAATTCTTTCCGAGCTTGGTTACAATAGTATCAAGGTCAGGGCAGGGGATGGCTATTTCGGCTGGCCGGAGGCTGCTCCTTTCGGCGGTATCATTGTCACCGCCGCCCCGGAACAGGTACCGCAGCCCCTGATTGACCAGCTGGCGGAGGGGGGGCGCCTGGTGGTGCCGGAGGGGAAATTTTTCCAGGAACTGGTCGTTTACCAGAAAAGCGGTGGAAAGACCAAACGCCGGGAAGTTATTCCAGTGCGCTTTGTTCCCATGACCGGGGAGGCGGAGAAGCAATGAAGGAGTCCAGTCCGGCGTCGGAATCCAGGCCGAAGACAGAGGAAATGGAAAGGCGTCTCAGGGAACTCCGGCTGGGTTTTTTTGGCGTGCTGGGCCTCTACGCAATCATTTTTAGCGCTGTCCAGCTCCTTTTTTACCTTTACGGAGGGATTCTCGGCTGGCCGGGTGTTTACCCTGCGGGAGGCGGATTTTTTCGGCTGACTGCAGGGGCGTGGCTAATCTCTCTGATCGTGCCCGCTGTTTTGTGCTATGCTTTTTTGCTCCGGCAGGATGCCCGGAACCGCGAAATTCTTACCCGGAGATGGGATTCCTGGCGCTGGTTCGATTACGGCGTGGAAATGATCGGCACGGACTACGAGTACTCGGAAAACCAGGAGGAATGTTTCGCCCGGGCCGCCAGCCTCGATCCGGAAGATCCGTATGCCCGAAACAATCTGGGAGCTGTCCTTTCCCAGCAGGGGCGGCTGGATGAGGCGATACTCGCTTACCGTCAGGCTATTAAAAAAAATCCCGGTTATTATAAGGCTTACAGCAACCTGGGGGCTGCTTACGCTTGTCAAGGAGAAACGAGAACCGCAGTAGGTCTTTACCGCAAAGCCCTCAAGCTGAACCCGCGGGATGCGGCCAGCCACCTGAACCTGGGCCTTGCCCTGGCGCGCCTGGGAAATGTCACTCAGGCGGCAGCCCATTTGAGAGAGTTCCTTAATCTGGCCCCGGACCATCCGCGCCGCCTGGAAATCTCCGATTTCCTGGGCCGGTTGACCAGCGGAGGATTCCGTTTCGGGCCATCCCCTGCTCCTCCTGACCGCCGCTAGTCGAATAATCCTGCCCGTTCAATCGAAAAGCCGGCAGATTTCGTCTCTCTTGAAAAGGCGCAGCGGTTTTCTTTCTCCCTTATCGATCATGCTCAGGCCTTCCTCCTGCCCCACTACTTTCCCGATCTGCGCACAGGGAATCCCTTCAGCCCGGAGAGCGACGATTATGTCCTGTGAACTCTCCGGCGCACAGGCGATAAGCAGGCTTCCCGAGGCGATCAGGCCAAGGGGATCGAGTCCGAAAAAGGTGCAGAATTCCTCTGTTTCCCGGTATAAGGGCACAGCCCCCAGGTCTAAAACGATGCCTTTATTCGAACGGGCCGCCAGCTCGCTCAAGGCTGTGGCCAGCCCGCCTTCGGTCGGGTCGTGCATGGCCTGAACCCGGCCCGCATTCATGGCGATTCGGGCCTCGCGCACCACGCTTATCCCAGGCTGGTAAAGGAAATTGGCCGCTCTGGTCACCACGGATGAGGGGAACTTTTCCTCCAGCCTTCTCCCGAACTCTCTGGCCAGCAGCGAGGTCCCCTCTACGGCCAGAGCTTTGGTCAGGAGCAGCAGGTCCCCCTCCCTGATCCTGTCCTTGCTGTAAAAATTCTCCCGGCTTACCTCTCCCAGCATTGTCCCGGCCACGATCGTCCTGTCAAGGCCCGGGGTGACTTCCGTATGGCCGCCCACAAGCTGGACATTGAGTTCACGGCAGGCTGCGGCTATATCATCGAACACCGAAGCCGCTGACTTTTCATCTGTAGAACCTTCAGCTAAAAGCAGAGTGGCCAGGAACCACCGGCATTCTCCCCCCATGACGGCGATGTCGTTAGCGTTTACCTGCACCGCATACCATCCCGGCCGATCAGCGGCGAAAGTTATGGGGTCCGATTTAGCCAGAAGGAACCGGTCGCCGAACTGAATCACCGCGGCGTCCTCACCTATCCTGCCGCTGACCAGCACCCGGGGGTCGACCAGCGGTATCTTACTCAGGCAGCTTTCCAGAAAATCCGCGGGAAGCTTTCCTGTACCGAAAAAAGCCACCCTGCTTTTCCTCATTCCTAGAAGCGTGTTGACAAATTAGAAAACTATGGAAAAAAGGCTGTCAAGGGTCGGCTGTAAGGCCGATTTACATGCCCTTGACAGCCGTAAAAGCGATAAATTTAATATCTGGGGGCGTTGAAATCTCTTTTTTCAACGCCCCTCTAAACTGGTTACCCGTCCTTCCCGCCAAACTCTTTCCAGAGATTTTCCAGATAGCGGTCGATTTTTTTCTCGGATATCTCCTGGTCGAGCGATTTGAGAAACCCTTCCACCTGCTTCTCGAATTCCTTAGGCTTGATCATCCCCTGTTTCTGCATGGTCTCGGTTACCGCCATGCCGGTTGCTGCCAGCCTCAGCAAGAGGTTGTGCAGCCGTTTCTCCCTCTCGCCGAGTTCGCTGACCTTCTCGGCAAGCTCCTCGAAGCGCAGTTCGAGTTTTTTCAGCCTGCGTTCAAGAATATCTTCATCCATACCTGGCCCTTTCTTCATCCGCCGGCAAGACTTTTTTAAGGCCGGCGGGTTTGTCCTGGCGGAATAATTATTCCCTGCTGATTTTGCATAATTTTCCCTTTTTCCATCCTTTGCCGCGAATATTGACAGTCAATCCCGCATTGCCTACAATTAAACCGGGTGTCATTTGTATTCAATTTTCTCACTTAGTGCCGGATATCATTCTCCCCCGGATGAATCCGCGGGGGCAGGCTGGCGGGGAGCAGTCTGAATATAATATTTCTTGATTATTCCCTGTTTTATCAGGCTGTCGGCAAAAAGTCGGGCTTCCGCGGAAGAAGCGAAGGGTAATATCAGCACGCGATACCAGCGGCCCGTGGGCAAATGTATTTCCTCAACCTCAGTCCTCCGGCCGATACTGGCGTGGTAGTCTCGGGCAAGTATTTCCGATTGCTCCCGCTCACGGTGAGCGGCGACCTGTATGGCGTAGAAGTCTGAGCCGGGGCTTCCGGACCCCCTGCCGCGGTAATCGAGCTGGATGGTATCCTCCGGAATAAAGGCATAAACCCGGGCCAGGGCCTCGAATAATAATTCCGGGGTAGTGGGATTCTCCCGGATATAGCGGATTCGCTCCTCAAGAGCGGCAATCTCCAGTTCTTTTCCGGAGAGCTTCTCCTGTATCCGCTCCCTGCTCAAATCCTGGGCTCGCAGCGCAGAGTTAAGGTGATGGGTCTTCAGTCCGAAATAGGCTAGAACGAGTGAAAAAAAAGCCAGAACAAGAGCCGCGGCAAGGGGTAGGAGAAGGGGGAATTTAAAGATATATGGGGTCTCGTTTTTCTGAGTGTAAATTACCAGATGCACGCCGTGTCTACCTTTAAAATGGTGTTCCCGGTGGCTGCCCGGTGCTTTTAAAGATTATCTAAGCCTGTAATAAAAAGCAAGAAAATTAGCTCGCCGAAATCGAGGTATCGATTAATGAGTTATTTTAAGGTATACGCCCCGTACGAACCGGCTGGGGACCAGCCCGGAGCCATGGCTGAGCTTGCCGGGGGTCTGCGCCGGGGGAAGCGCTATCAGACCCTGCTCGGGGTAACCGGCTCGGGCAAGACCTTCACCATGGCCCATGTCATCGCCAGGTACGGCCGGCCGACAATGATCATCTCGCACAACAAGACCCTGGCCGCCCAGCTTTATGGCGAGTTGAAAGGTTTCTTCCCGGAAAACGCGGTGGAATACTTTATCAGCTACTACGATTATTATCAGCCGGAGGCCTATATTCCCAGCACGGATACTTATATCGAAAAAGAAAGCACGATCAATGAAGATATTGACCGCATGCGCCTGGCGGCTACCAGCTCCCTGCTTTCCCGCGAGGATGTGGTCATCGTGGCCAGCGTTTCCGCAATCTACGGCCTGGGTTCGCCAGAGGATTACCGGCGGATGCTCTGCTCGCTGAAATCCGGCCAGGCTATCTCCCGGCAGGAGATACTCCACCGCCTGGTGGATATCCATTACGAGCGTAACGATCTGGATTTCCAGCGCGGCCGTTTCCGGGTGAGGGGAGACGTGATCGAAGTCTTTCCGGCTTATGAGGAAACCGCTGTGCGTATCGAGCTCTTCGGCGATGAAATCGACCGCTTGAGCCGGATCGATCCCTTGCGCGGGGAGGTTCTTTCCTCTCTGGATGCTTGCGCCATCTTTCCCGCCAAACACTTCGTAGTCGGCCGCTCGCAGCTGGAAAAGGCTGTGGAAAGTATTCGCCAAGAACTGGCCTTGCGCCTGGCCGGTCTTCGCACCGAGGGCAAGCTGCTCGAAGCCCAGCGCCTGGAGAGCCGTACGAATTACGACATCGAAATGATGCTCGAGGTCGGTTACTGCAGCGGCATCGAGAATTATTCGCGACATTTGAGCGAACGTGCTCCTGGAGAGAGGCCTTACTGCCTTTTCGATTACTTTCCCAAAGACTTTCTGCTCATTGTCGATGAGTCCCACGCCACTATTCCCCAGATCCGCGGAATGTATGAGGGCGACTATTCACGCAAACGCACCCTGGTGGAGCACGGATTCCGCCTGCCCAGCGCCCTGGACAACAGGCCGCTGAAATTCCCTGAGTTCGAAAATATTATCGGCAAGGCCATCTTTGTCTCCGCTACCCCTGCTGATTACGAACTGCAAAAATGCCTCGGTGAAGTTGTCGAGCAGATTATCCGGCCCACCGGCCTGGTTGACCCGGAAGTTGTCTTGCGCCCG
>Ga0315277_10006060_pt1 | contig 15893 bp, 14 predicted proteins | sample YL17G05_15_MG_FD_203695 | JGI IMG/M metagenome (GOLD analysis project Ga0315277, IMG submission 203695) | Sediment microbial communities from Yellowstone Lake, YNP, Wyoming, USA - YL17G05_15 | ecosystem: Environmental > Aquatic > Freshwater > Lake > Sediment | place: USA: Wyoming | collected...
CGAACGAGGCTGGTGTTGAAGGGGCACGTAGAATGCTTGAGATCGCAGAACGTGCAGGAAAGGATGCTCTTGTCATATGCCTGATCTCAGGCGGTGGATCAAGCCTCATGCCCCTTCCCCATGAGGGGATATTTCTTCCAGACAAGAGAGAGATTACGGAATCTCTGCTCAAATCTGGTGCAACTATAAGCGAGATCAACACCGTCAGAAAACATATCTCAGACTTCAAGGGTGGATGGTTGGCGAAGAAGGCATATCCGGCGACCGTACTGAACCTCATTCTCTCTGACGTCGTGGGGGATCCAATAGAGTTCATTGCCTCAGGGCCAACAGCCCCCGACTCCACAACCTTCCGCGATGCCATAGATGTTCTTGCAAAGTATCGTTTGTGGGACACTGCCCCAGAATCCGTCAGGACTCACCTCTCAAATGGAGCCAAAGGGCTCCTTCCAGAGACACCAAAGCCAGGCGACAAAGCATTCAGAAATGTTCACAACATCATCCTGGGAAACAACAGGACTGCAAGCCTTACAGCATGCAAACGCCTAGAGTCTGCAGGCCTGCACACGCTCCTGTTGACCTCAACTCTGGAAGGAGAGGCTAGGCATGTCGGGGGTATGCTTGCTTCGATAGCTAGAGAGGTTTCTGTGTCGGGGAATCCTATTCCAAGGCCAGCTGGCATAGTGGCCGGAGGGGAGACCACTGTGAGTGTTACGGGAAGTGGTCGGGGAGGAAGAAACCAAGAGATAGCGTTGGCCGCAGGGAGGAAGCTGAGCTTCACAAGAAGGGCAGTTGTGGCTTCACTAAGTACCGATGGCGTGGATGGCCCCACAGATGCGGCCGGGGCAATAGCAGACGGAGATACATTGGCGAGAGCATCGAGAAGAGGTCTAAGTGCGGACGAATTCCTGAACAGAAATGATTCCTACAACTTCTTCTCAAACCTTGACGATCTCATATTCACCGGGCCGACAAACACCAATGTAAACGACATCGCAGTGATAGTGGTTTTGTAGAAACGCGATCGTCCTAGTCTTGGGCCCTTCCTCTGTCCTCAAGTTCTCCATGGTGCTCTTTATCCGGCTTGTCTGACTGTTCGATGCGATGAACTGACAGACATTTTAGCTAGTTCGTCTACTTCTTGTCACATATGTCGATCAAGGCTATTGCGGAGACCTTTCGAACTCTAGAGGCCCCTGACTTTAGGGTCTTGTCTGGATTGGAGTTGGCTCACGGGAGCTATGCTCATCCGCCTGTCGAAGAAATACGAAAATACGCGAACTTGCCTCTTGACGAGGTACGCTTCAGGCTCGATCTGCTTGACAAGAAGCGACTCCTAGGCAGAGCTCGAGTGGATAGAATAGGTTACGAGGGATACTTTCTGACCTACGCAGGGTACGACTGCCTTGCTTTGAATGCTCTTGTCAAGGCAGGGGCAGTGGAAGCGTTAGGAAAGTCACTCGGGGTCGGGAAAGAGGCGGATGTCTACGAGGGAATTCGCAGGAAGCGTCGGGTGACCCTGAAGTTCCATAGGCTCGGAAGGACAAGTTTCAGACAGACCAGAAGGACGAGAGGGTTTGTCGCCAACCGTTCTCATACTGCATGGATCTATCAGTCTCGGCTGGCTGCAGAAAGGGAGTTCCAGGTGCTGAGGCTAGTGCACAAGTGTAAGGTTTCGGTTCCCCGTCCCATCGCACACAACCGCCATCTCTTGGTGATGGGAATCATCAAAGGCCTTGAGTTGAATGATGTCGGCACAATAGATGCCCCCGAGATAGTCCTGGACAGTGTTCTGCTGAACATTAGGAGGGCGTACCTTGACGCCCACATCATTCACGGCGACCTCAGCGAATACAATGTGATGGTCAAGAAAGACGGAAGGGTACTGATCATTGACTGGCCCCAGTCCATAAACGCGGATCACCCGAACGCGTCAGATATGCTCACACGTGACATCGGAAACATACTGCGCTTCTTCAAGCGTAAGTTCCGGGTCGAGTATGTTCCGGAGCAAACCCTCGCCTATGTCAAAGGAGAATCACGGCAGCCCGGGGCTGCATCCTGAGAGAACAACTCTGACGAAATGGCCAACGAATCAGCGGGGCGGTTCCACACAGACGTAAAGAACGTTGCTACCCCGCAAGATTATGCTACCATAGTTGGCTGCAGGTGCATCTGACCGATACTCCGTGGCGCCCTCCAGTATTATGTTCATGTGGCTGTCGCAGTCAATCATCTTTCCTCGGAACTCAACGTCATTCTTGAGCCTGATGATGACTTCACTGTTCATCTTCTTGACCAATAGATTCAATGGCTTCTTCGATGGCTCCACATGAATCCCTTCATCAGTCGTTCAGACGCCTCTGGTCTCTATAAAAGGCTTTACGAAAATCGCAGAGCTACGGCGCTCATGTCCTCGTTTTCTTCTCTCCTATGACTATCCAATCGCTTAGGTCAATGTCATCTATGAACTCCTTGAGGCTTAGCGACTCCTCGTTAAGAAACCTAAGCACCTCATCTGGCTCGATGTTCTTCTTAACGAAAGACAAGAGAATCTGAGCAGAGTCTCTTCCCACTCGCGCCATCTCTTGTATGGCGGCCGGGAGATCTGGCACATTCCCAAGCATCGTGAAAGACACGACCTGGTCGAACACACCTGATCTGAACGGGAGGCATTCTGCATCACCGCAGATGAGACCAACATTCGCTGCCGTCCCCACTCGTCTTCGTGCCAATCCTAACATCGCTTTGGAGTAATCAACCCCGACAAGAACGCCACTTCTCCCAAGCATTTGCGCCAACAACATTCCAGTACCGCATCCGCAATCCAACAAAAGTCCGCCTGCTCGCTGATGCAGGTATGCAAGAGATCGTCTATACTTTCTCTCCTGTTCTTCGAGGTACAGTCCATCGTACGCGGTGGATCCAGCCTCGTACCCGGCCAGGGCTCGTTTCTTGTATGTCCAACGTTCTTCTTCGGTCAATCTTCTCATGATAACCTACTTTTGAAAGAAATCGCTTATCTTCCTCGTCTCCAGCTGCCCCAAGACTTCCGCACATTTCTGTGGAGACACCGCCCTAAACTCAAGACTCATAGTTGCTAGCAGGCCTTGGGTCCCTTTCCTCAGATCTGGAGCCGCAATGATTCCTCTCAGCCCTCGATCCAAATCTTTCCGGATGGAGTTCACATACCTGTTAAGCTGGACCGCAGCCTCTTTTCCGGCAGACTTCCTCTTTATCTCAACGACGACGAGATTTCCCTTCGAGTCCTCTCCAATTATGTCGATGAACCCTGCCTCTCCTAGATCCTTCTCGGATGTTATCGGACGAAATCCCTCTTCTATGAGATCAGGCCTCGTGAGAATTGCTTCTTTCATCTGCTCCTCTGAGACGTAGAGATTGAACTCTCCCTGATCGATTAGATCGTAGCAGTCCACAGATGCTATTCGATCGAACAACAGCGAAAGCGTTTCCTTCTGGTGAGTCCTCGAAGCAACAACACGGACACCTTCTTCTGTTACCTCGACTCGAAAGAGGCATTTCGATGGCTGCCAGTTGACCGGTTCGTAACCTGAGGGTCTATGCACCAAAACGGATCCATCACGCTTGATCAAGAGAACCCTCTCACCCCAGTCCAGTGATGAAGATGCCCTTCCTTCGTAGTCAACACGGCAGTTTCCCACGACTATGACCAGTCGCCGAGAGGAGAGAGATCGACTAATCGTTGACGCTGCTTGTTCGAGCGTCGGATCCTTGACCGACGCCACCTGCGAAGATCTTGGATCCGACATTTGTACTCGCCCACCCTAGATTCGTTGAGCGGCAAGAATAGTCTTTCCTCACTTGCCTGTCAGGCTGAAACTGGCCACCTCTTATACAGGCACCTCCTCATAGCTGCCGACGGTCCATAAGGGATATTGATGACGGGTCTGTCCGATCGGGTTCCTCTTCTTCGAATCTCACCCATCCGTCGCGTCACTGCGCTACTCGATGAAGCGAGAAAAAAGACTGACATAGTCTCCTTCGGTGGAGGCGCTCCCAGTCTTCCTCCTGCGAAGGAGGTTCTAGAGGAGATGTGTTCAAGGCTTAGGCAAGATGCTCTTAGGTCCTCGACCTACACGGGGACAAGGGGTCTTCCTGAGCTGAGACAGCTCATATCCGAGGATGTCAAAAGGTACGGGAAGCTCGACTACGACGCCGAGAAAGAAATCATCATTACGGACGGTGGAACTGAAGCAATCTTCTCGCTATTCATGTCCATACTGAACAAGAATGACGAGGTGATAATCCTAGACCCGACATATCTAGGATACAGCGAGGCCATCGGGCTATCTGGTGGAAGAGTAAGAACGCTCCTCTCCAAAGTGGAGGACGGCTATCAACCTGATCTGGAAAGCCTGAAGGCCTTGATAACGGAGCGAACAAAAGCATTCATACTTCTCTCACCTGACAACCCGACTGGCAGAATAATCTCTAGGGAATTTGTGGAAGGTCTGGTCGACCTGGCGGCTGACCATGACTTCTGGATCATTTCTGATGACACCTACAAGCACATAATCTATGAAGGGGAACATGTCTGGGTCGCTGGACTCCCAAGAGCCCGAGAGAGAACGGTCATGCTTTGCAGCTTCTCAAAGGAGGCTTCGGCACCGGGCTTCAGGCTTGGTTATACTCTGGGCCCTCCCCAGATCATCGATGCAATGGAGAAGATGAAGCAATACATAAGCTTGGCACCAGCCACACTATCACAATACGGCATGATCAAGTTCCTCAGCGACGGAGTCAAGGAAAGATATCTCCGGGATGAGGTCATCCCTGTCTACAAGGAAAGAATGGAATTCATGGGTGAATGTATAAAGCAACATCTCCCGGAAGCCAAGACTACCCGTCCTGCTGGCGCGTTCTACTACTTCGTCAACATCGCTCCATACCTATCCAAGATGCAGCGAGACGATGAAGACTTCTGTAGCCGGCTTCTCTACAGAAAGAATGTGGCTGCAATCCCCGGCTCATATTTCGGAAGAGGAGGAGAACGCCACATCAGAATGACTTTTGTCAGCGAACAGAAACAGAGGATAGAGCTGGGAATCAAGGCAATCGGAGAATACGTCTTCTCGTACACATTCTAGAGCTTTTTTTTTCGTTCATGAATCATGTGCTGGAAAGCCCTTTATAGAGAGGATTTGATTGTTAGTGAACCGAGGTTTCACGAATGGCGAACGTTGATGAACTCCTGAAGAAAGCAAAGAAACCCGCCGAACTGGCCTTGAAGTACCACCCGTTCTATCAAGGCAAGATCGAAGTGATACCGAAATGCGCTGTCAGAACCTTCGACGATTTCTCGATCTGGTACACGCCCGGTGTGGCCGAGCCCTGTAAAGTCATAAACAAGAACAAGGACGCAGCCTACGAACTCACCAACAAATGGAACACGATCGCTGTCGTCAGCGACGGAACAAGGGTTCTGGGGTTAGGAGACATAGGGCCAGAGGCAGGTCTGCCCGTGATGGAGGGGAAGGCTCTCCTCTTCAAATACCTGGGTGGGGTCGACGCGTTTCCGATCTGCCTAGCAACAAAAGACCCGGATGACATAATCACCGCGGTCAAGTGGCTTCAACCTTCCTTTGGCGGAATCAACCTTGAAGACATAGCGCAGCCAAAATGCTTCTACATTCTGGACCGGCTAAGAAAGGAAGCAGAGATTCCAGTGTGGCATGACGATCAGCAAGGAACTGCGACCGTAGTTGTGGCCGGCGCCATAAGCGCGCTGAAAGTGACTGGCCGCAAGATAAGTCAGGCCAAGATGGCGATCGTAGGCGCTGGAGCAGCAACGACGGCCACGGTAAGAGTCCTTGTGGCGGCCGGAGCGAAACGCGAGAACATGGTTCAAGTCGACAGCAAGGGCACGCTTTATCCCGGAAGAAAGGACATTGAAGCTGTGAAGGGTGAGTACGCGGCAAAGTGGTTCATGTGCCTCAATTCTAACAAGGAAGGAGTAGTGGGTGGAACTGCTGAAGCCATGAAAGGCGCTGACATAGTTATTGCGATGTCCAAACCTGGTCCAGGAACGATCACCAAAGAAATGGTCAAAGGTATGGCGAAGGACGCCATAGTATTCGCTGCTGCGAATCCGATTCCTGAGATCTGGCCATGGGAAGCGAAAGAAGCAGGGGCACGAATAATCGCAACCGGCAGATCAGACTTCCCGAACCAGATAAACAACTCGCTAGGCTTTCCAGGCATATTCAGAGGTACCTTGGACGTGAGAGCCAAGACAATCACAGACGAGATGTGCATCGCCGCTGCACAAGAGCTGGCGAAACTTGCGGAAGATAGAGGCCTCCGTGATGACTACATAATACCGAACATGGACGACTGGGAGATCTTCCCGAGGGAAGCCAGAGCAGTGGGACTCAAGGCGATCGACCAAGGAATCGCAAGAGTGAAGCTCAGCTCACAAGAACTCTACGACAAGGCCATGGCCATCATAAAGAAGGCAAGGGAAGAGACCCAGCTTCTGATGAAGCAAGGATTCATAGCACCTCCTCCCCCGTAGGCTTTCTCAACTGAGAGAACTGACAAATCCCCTGGCGGGCGCTTTTTCAAGCGCCCAACTATTATCTTACTTATCGAAAGCAGCCAGGAAAGCACCTATGGCTCGCTTTCAGTCACTTCTGTTCCAGAAAAATGGAAGGAAGGATCGGACTCCAGTCCTTGTTCAGATCGGAGTCTGAAAAGGAAAAGGGAGATCCGGTTCCTTAGGCGCGGTAAGCTTTCGTCATTACTTCAGCTAAGTCGTAGACTTGGATCTGATCGTAGCCCAGCTGTTTCAGAATGTCCCGTATTTGGATGTAACAGAACGGGCATTGGGTCACACATGCCTCAGCTCCAGAGTTAATGATCAGCTCACCCTTTCTTCGCGCCATCAGCATTGACATGGAGCGTTCTCCTGCTCGGACTCCGCCGCCTGCTCCGCAGCATCGGTCGGACTCTTGCATTTGGACTAGAGCGAATCCTGGGATCTTAGTGGCGACGGTTTCGAGATCATGCGGAGCTCCCAGCCCTCTGTTCAGGTGGCATGGGTTGTGGATCGTTGCCTTCAGGTTGACTGGCTTCATGTCTTTGATGTTGAGATCCACGTTCTTCGCCAGATATTGTGAGACGTGCATTATCTCGAAGCCGAGTTCCCTTCCGATCAGGTCGGGATAGTTGTTCTTCAGTGTCATGCCGCAGCCTGGACAGCCCGTGACAATGGTCTTGACGCCTAAGCCTTCTAGGATCTTCACGTTCTTTGGAACGAGGTTGGCCTTTGCTTCATCGACCATGCCTGCTCTCAGGAGTGGTGAGCCGCAGCAGGTGAATTCCGAAGGCACAACGACCTCAATCCCGTTTCTGGTCAAGACGTCGATGATGGCTTTGCCTGTCTCCTGAAGCCTATAGTCCGTTAGGCATCCGGGGAAGTAGCCTACCCTATCCTTTGGGTTCTTGACCTTCGTCGTGTAGCCTTGCTCTATCATTTCAAGGAGGGAGGTTCCCATCTTGTCAACTGTTCTTCCGAACTTGAGTGCCCTGCTTGTGAACTCTTCATGTCCCGGTAACGGTCCGAGCCCAGTCTTGGCCGCGACCGCTCTCAACTTCTCTATCGCTTTCTCCGGGATCTCGATCTCCTTCGGACAGACCTCCACACATGCCCTGCATGTTGTGCATTTGTATAGTCCCTCGGTCAACGCCAACTTGACACGGTCTTCCACGTTCCTCTGATCGAACTGGAATCGCGCCAGCTTGGCGTGGAACATCGGGCCAGAAAAGTCTTGCCATGCCTCTCCAACCGCTGGACATGCAGAGATGCACGCCCAGCACTCGATGCATTCTCTGACTTCTTTTATGGGTTCGATCGCCTCTTCGCTCACTATTTCCGGTCTGGATGGCTTCTTTAGTCGCTGCACGTATGGGCGCATCCGCTCGAGTCTTCGCAGTCCCCTCTCCAGATCCACGACAAGGTCCCTTACGATCGGGAACTGGAGGAGTGGGGCTAGGGTGATGTCCTTTCCTTTCTCCGCAGCGGTTCGACATGCGATTCTGGGCTTTCCGTTTATGATAACGGCGCAGGATCCGCATTGTCCGGCGCGGCACGCCCATCTGTAAGCCAGAGTGCCATCAAGGTTCTCGTACACATAGTGCAGCGCGTCTAGAACCATCATTCCTTCGGAGTATGGGATCTTGTATGTCTTGTAGTACGGTTCCTTGTCCACGTCGGGGTCGAATCGGAAGATCTTTACGTTGATCGTTTCAGTCATCGTCTTATGCCTCCGGTTTCAGCAGGGTGACGGTGACAGGTATCTTTCCGAGCTTCATCACGCCATCTTCCTGTCTTATCGTGATGCTTGCGAGCCAGTTCTTGTTGTCAGTCTTGGGGAAGTCTCTTCGGTAGTGGGCGCCTCTGCTCTCCTCTCTCATTAGCGCGGCCTTTGTAATCATCTCGGCAGTGAGGACAAGGTTCTCAGCCTCAAGCGCCTTGATCCATTCGTGGTTGTACCTAGCCCCATTGTCTGAGACGTACATTCGGGGCACTTGCTCCTTTCGTATGCGCTCGATCTCTGAGACAGCCTCTTGGAGTTCGTTTCTGGTTCTGAAGATGCCGACTTTTTCCCACATGAGTCCAGCAAGCTTGTTCTTGACTTCGACTGGTCTAACACCGTCTTTCTTTGAGCGGAAGCTTTCTGCGTACTTCATCTCCTTCTCCACATCCTTCCTGTCTATGGCGGCTGCTTGGCTGCTCTTGGCGTACTCCGCGGCGTTCTCGCCAGCTCTCTTTCCATAGACCTGAGTGTCGAGGAGGGCGTTTCCGCCTAGGCGGTTTCCTCCTTGGATCCCTCCCACCACCTCTCCCGCCGCCCACATTCCCTTCAGGTCTGTGGCCGCGTTCTCGTCAACGAGGAGTCCGCCCATCTCGTGGTGGGCTGTCGGGGCCACTTGCATGGGGTCCTTCCGTATGTCCACACCTGTGTCAAGGAACTGCTTCAGCATCGTCTTCAATCGTTGCTCAATGATTGTTGGGTCTAGGTGGGATACGCTGAGGTAGACGCCTCCCTTCGGCGTACCTCTGCCCTCAAGTATCTCGGTTGCAATGGATCTCGCAACCACGTCTCTTGCAGCGAGTTCAAGGTGTTGATCGTATCTCTTCATGAACCTCTCACTGTTGGTGTTCGTGAGGATGCCTCCTTCTCCTCTAACCGCCTCAGTTACCAGTATTCCCCGGGCTGATTCGGGAGTGAGCATTCCTGTGGGGTGGAACTGGAACATCTCCATGTCCATGAGAGTTGCCCCGGCGCGGTAGCCCATGGCGTAGCCGTCGCCCGTGTCCTGAGAGGCGTTCGATGTGATCTTGTAGACTCGGCCTGTGCCTCCGGCCGCCATCACTGTTGCTTTGGCTCTGAAGAGGAGGAAGTTTCCTGTCTTGTAGTCGATTCCAAAGGCGCCAACAACTCTTTCGTTGGATTTGAGGAGATTTGTGACGAACACTTCTTCCATAACATCTATGTTTCGTCGTCTGACTTCTTCGACCAGTGTTGCCATTAGTTCGTGGCCGGTTCTGTCAGAGGCGTAGCATGTCCGCCGGTAAGTCTGTTTGCCAAAAGGCCGCTGGGCAATCTTGCCTTCATGTGTTCGGTCGAAGACCGCGCCATACTCCTCAAGGTCAAAGATTCTTTCCGGTCCTTCCTTCACCAGTATTTCGACGAGCTTTTGGTTGTTGAGGTAGGCTCCGCCGGTGACTGTGTCTTTGAAGTGGACCTCCCAGTTGTCTTGAGGATCCACATTGCCTAATGCGACGTTTACTCCTCCCTCAGCCATGCAAGTCTGCCCAAGCGCACATGTGCGCGGTTAATGGGCCTTGCCAAGTAGTTCCTTGCTGAGGAGAGTAACCTGCACGTTGTGGTTTGATGCCTCTATCGCCGCTCTACTGCCGGCTCCACCTGCACCAATAACCAAGACATCGGTCGTGATTGTCTCAAACGACATCTTACCATGCTCCTAGTCATTTTCAGGTTGGTCGGTCGCTTCCCATCATACTGCACATATGTAAAGGTTGACTGATGCGCTATTGCGGGACACCCAGAGTCTTCAGTATCTCTGCGCGTCTTCCTTGTGCAGAGCCTTGGACTATGTCGTGAAGGTTCTTCCCTTGCGAGTCGATTGTTACAGCGAGTGGACCGAACTCGTCAACCTCCAGAATCCAGAGCGCCTCCGGCATTCCTAGATCGTACCACTCAACGCCCTTCACTGCCCTGATTCTCTGCGAGGCCAAGACTGCGGCGCCGCCCGTGAAGTCGCAGTATATGGCGCCGAACTTCTTCGCTGCTTCAGCCGTCTTTGCGCCCATGCCGGCCTTTCCGACGATGATTCTGGGCTTCAGCTTCTCGATGAACTCCGCCTGATAGGCCTCCATTCTTGTGCTTGTTGTGGGCCCTGCGGCCACAATCCTCCACCGGTCGCCTTCCTTGGCCGCGATCGGTCCGCAGTGGAAGACAACGCCTCCATCGAAGTTGACCGGAATCTGTTTGCCGGCCTTGACGTACTCCAGCGCTCGTCTATGGGCCTGATCCCTTGCCGTAATCATTATCCCGCTAACGTACACGGAGTCTCCTATCTTTGGCTTCCTGACATCAGCTTCGCTTACCGGTGTCCTGAACTTGAATTCAGCCATCTCCATCCCTCCTTACGTTACGAACTCCACTTTTCCGTCCTTGTGTATCCGTGCGGTGACTCTCCTCGCAGCCCAACATTGCATGTTGATTCCGACGGGTAGACTTGCTGTGTGGCAGTAAGCGTACTCCACATTCACTCCGAGCGATGTGCAGTCACCTCCAAGACCCATCGGCCCGATCCCCGTCATATTCACTCCTTTCAACAGCTCCTTCTCAAGATTGGCTATGTCTGGCTCTGGGTGGCGGACGTTTATGGGTCGGAGAAGCGCCTTCTTTGCCAACTTCAATGCGATGTCGGTTGATCCTCCAATTCCTACACCGATGATTGTTGGTGGGCAGGGCTGTGCGCCGGCCTTGATCACGTGGTCGATAACGAAGCGTTTCACTGCGTTTGCTCCTTCGCCCGGTGTGAGCATCGCTAGAGCGCTCATGTTCTCTGATCCAGCTCCCTTCGGCATCGCTGTAAGCTCAATGTAGTCGCCCTCAGTGATGTCCCAAGTGATGTAGGGCATGTTTGTGCCCGTATTGTCGTTGCTGTTCTTTCTGGTGAGTGGATGGACGGCGTTCGGCCTTAAGGGCACCTTCTCAGTCGCCACTCTGACCGCCTTCGTCAATGCGGCTGGGACGAATGATACGTTGCCAAAATCCCTTCCAACAGTTACATAGAAGAGAATGACTCCCGTGTCTTGGCAGATCGGCGTCTCGCCATTCTCTCCCAGACCGATGTTATCGAGAATGGCTTTGAGTTGCATCTTCGCTGTGTTCGAACTCTCTTTCTCGTACGCGGTTCGTACAGCGTCCTTGATATCTCTTGGCAGGTGAATGACGGCTCGTTTCAAGGTTTCAACTGCAGTCTTCTCAACTGTTTCCTCAATTCCCAACGCGATTCCCTCATATTGTCGATGCCTTTTAGAGCCAACGCATATACAAGTCTTCTCCGATAAACAAAATGAAACTCGAATGGAAGTATGGCCGCTCAACTGTGAAGTTTGAAGTCCCAGATTCAAACATAATGTCGGTTTTGATACCGAAAGAGTTGCCACCTGTTCCTAACGAGTCTGAGGCCATCACTGAAGCTACTAGAAGCCCTGTGGGAACGGATCCCCTCAGCAAAATGGTGGGCAACGGAAGCAGAATTGCCTTGCTCGTGAGCGACGTGACTCGTCCATGCCCCAGCCACAAGATCCTGCCTCCACTCCTGACAGAACTTCTTTGCTCAGGCGTGAAAGAAGAGAACATCACAATTTACTTTGCGACTGGTATGCACAGAGGCCACACGCCAGAAGAGCGGAGAGCACTCGTAGGGCAAGAGATTGCAGACAAGTTCAGGCTCGTCGACCACGACTCTAAGGACACTGACAATCTAGTTTCGCTGGGACAAACGAAGAGAGGAACCAAAGTGTTCATCAATCGGGTCGTGATGGATTGTGATGTGAAGATTGGCGTCGCCAACTTAGACATTCACTACTTTGCGGGCTACAGCGGAGGAGCCAAATCCCTGATGCCCGGCGTCGCCGGATTCGATACCGTCTGCCAAAACCATTCAATGATGCTGCTTCCGGGAGCTGAACCTGGACGAGCTGATGGAAACCCTGTGAGGGAGGATATGGAGGAGGTTGCGGGGATATCGGGCCTTGACTTTATCGTGAATGTTGTGTTGAATGACAGGAGGGAGATTGTGAAGGTGGTTGCTGGGGACTACGTGAAAGCCCACAGAGAAGGCGTCCCGCCAAACGACTACATGTACAAGGTTCCATTGCCCGAGAAAGCCGACATAGTCATAGCGAGCGCAGGAGGATACCCCAAGGACATAAACCTGTATCAGGCACAAAAAGCACTCGACAACGCAGCATTCGCAGTCAAAGACTGCGGCACAATACTCTTGCTGGCGAATTGCGGCGAAGGCCTAGGCGATAAGACATTTGAGACTTGGCTGATGGAAGCAGATTCGCCAGACGACGTCATAAGGAAGCTAAGGGAAAACTTCGTGCTTGGTGGCCACAAAGCGTTCGCGATCGCTCGACTGGCAAAAAGAGCTGAAATAGTCCTCGTTTCAATTCTCCCAGAAACGGTAGCGAAGAAAGCATTCATGTCGCCGGCGAAGTCGATCGAGAAGGCATTGAAAAAAGCCTTCGGAAGGCAAGGCTCCGAGTCTAGAATTGTCCTCATGCCCTACGCTGGATCTACCTTGCCTCAGGTGAACAAATAGGAAGTACAGGCAAGGCCACATTTGCCATATCCTCCCAACGCATCTCTTTAGACTACGTGCCAAAGCTAGTCGAGTAATCAAACCCGCACTGCTTCAGTTAGCTACGAGTCTGGGGCGGTTATCTCACTGAGCAAACACTTTCTTTCCTCTCTTCTCCTTAAATAGAAGGACTGGATCAGACTCAGCTGAGTCTTGGTGTTGAGTCTTCTTGCCTGATGATAAGGAGAAGAGGAAGGGTAAGGACGAGGACGAAGAAGAGGAAGAGCCTGAGAAACGCAAGCAGTATGAGGTGATTGAGGATCTTCCTGGGGTCGGGCCCGCGACCGCTGAGAAGCTCCGTGAACTGGGTTTCCAAACCGTTGAGTCAGTTGCCATAGCAACTGTCAAGGAACTCGTGCCTGCAGGGATTGGAGAGAAGCAGGCCGCGAAGATAGTCACTGAGGCCAGAAATAGCATCGCCGTGGCATTCGTCAGGGCCGACGAGCTCATCAAGATTAGGCAGAATGTTCAGCGGCTGACAACAGGAAGCAAAGCAATCGATGAATTGGTTGGAGGCGGGCTCGAGACCCAGACCATAACAGAATTCTACGGTGAATATGGTGTCGGCAAATCCATTCTGTGTCATCAACTTGCCGTGAACGCTCACCTCCCTCGGGAGAGGGGGGGGCTTGGCGGCGCCGCCCTCTACGTGGACACTGAGAACACCTTCCGTCCCGAGTGGATTGCTAGGATGGCGGAGCCCATCGGAGTGGATCCCAAAGAAGTAGCAGAGAACATAATCTACTGCGAAGCCTACAACTCAGATCACCAGATCCTTCTCCTAGAGAAATCGGACAAAGTCATCAAAGAGAACAACATCCGCCTCATAATCGTAGACTCACTGACCGGGCACTTCAGAAGCGAGTACCTAGGCAGAGAGATGCTGGCCGAACGCCAGCAGAAACTCAACTCTCATATGCACAGACTCGTCAGACTCGCAAGAGCATTCAACGCCGTCGCTGTCGTGACCAACCAGGTAATGTCCAAACCGGACGCATTCTTTGCGATGGCCGTCGAACCAGTTGGAGGCCACGTGGTCGCCCACACCAGTCATACCCGAATCTTTCTGAGAAGAACCGCGAGTGGTCCTGTAAGAATCGCCCGGCTCGTGTCGAGCCCGTATCTTCCTGAGGGCGAAAGAATTTTCAAAGTAACAGGCGAAGGCGTCAGAGACGTGACGGAGGAAGACGAGGTCAAGAGGCGCAGATAGACATTGACGGAGCCAGCCAAGAACGGTGTCAACAACTACTTCCAGCTAATAGCAGAGAAGAGACTTGGCGACGCCGAGAAGAAACTTGACGAAATCAAGCAGACTTGGGGAAAATCTGAGCAAGAAACGGGATATCTCAAAGCCTTGGAAGGACTCCTGCTCACATTCAGAACTGGCAACGACGGATATCTCTATCTGACGAACACAGAACTCACAGCCAAGAATGTTGAGTTGCTGAAGAAGGAATTCAGTGAACAGGCAGCAAGCCCGCTTCACGCGGGCTATGATAGGGGATACTTTACAGCGCTCACCGAATTCATGAAAGTCGTTGGCAGACTTAGACCTTGGCGGAGCCAACAGTCACCGCAAAAGAAGGAAAAGACGAAAGAAGAAGAGCCGTCAGAAACGGACGCCTGAGTAAGACTCTTTCTGAACTTGTTGTCAAACAAGTGGAGCTAGTAAGGGCTTAGCGTATACAGTAGTATCCATATTGCTGCCCAAACGAAGATGAACGTTCCTGAGCCAAGCGTGACTACTCGTTGTTTTCCCTTCAACGCTGCCTCGCCATACTTGAAACCATACTGGAAGAGAAAGCATGAGAGCGCGTAGATCAGCAGGGCAACAAGAATGCCTATTTCTCCTTTGAGGCGAAGAACAAAGCATATCAATGCCGCGAAGATAGCCAACCCAAACCTAGACCAATACACGATACTTGATGGTCTCACCGTCTGACTCGCAGGGTTTCCCGCAGGAGGATGAGCAGTACTGAAATCTGAGATGTCAAGCCTCGACATAGCAACCATAACCCTTGAACTATCGCCCCTCATTACTGGAAAGTATCTAGATAACGTTTACCAAATTGACGCAAAGACCTTCGTTTTCAGATTCAGACCAGGAGACTTCAGTCTCATAGTTGAGGTCGGCCGGAGGATACATCTCACCAAGTTTGAGGTTCAGATCCCGAAACACCCGACACAGTTCTGCATGGCACTGAGAAAACGGCTCAGAGGAGGCCGACTTGAATCAATTCAACAACATGAATTCGAGCGAACAGTCGTCCTAGAAATAGAGACCGCTGAAGGAACCTGGCAGGTCGTCGCGGAATTCTTTCGAAGAGGAAACCTGATCATTGTCGACAATACGGGAAAGATCTCGCTAGCATTGACCTATGCCAGAATGCGTGACCGCGCCATAATCAATGGAGAACGGTTCATACAAGCGCCAGCCTCCGGCTTGAATCCCTTCAAAACGCCTCAGGAAGAACTTTCGCGTATACGTGATCATGGCCCGATTCCGATATCCAAGGCTCTTGCCGCAACGCTGTCTGTAGGCGGACCACTTGCCAGAGAGATAGTGCTCCGGTCTGGACTAGAGGATGTCCATGCAGATAGACTCGCGGACAAAGACCTAACCAAAATCTACCAAACAATACAGGGCCTATATTCGAAACTCGCAGGCAATGACTTGAATCCAGTCATTGTCCTCGACGAAAGCGATCAGCCAGTCGACATTGCACCCATCGCCCTGAAATCACTTGAGCGTCTCCCACAGAGAAGATGCAACACATTCAACGAAGCCGCAGACGAGTACTTCACAGACCTAGCACATCGATCCACCGTCGATAGGAAGAAAGAAGCTCTTCTGAAGAGAGAGCAGGAATTCAGCAGAATAGCTGCGATGCAGCAGGAACAGCTTAAGGACCTCACTCAGGCAATTGAACAGAACAACC
>Ga0315277_10006062_pt1 | contig 15893 bp, 13 predicted proteins | sample YL17G05_15_MG_FD_203695 | JGI IMG/M metagenome (GOLD analysis project Ga0315277, IMG submission 203695) | Sediment microbial communities from Yellowstone Lake, YNP, Wyoming, USA - YL17G05_15 | ecosystem: Environmental > Aquatic > Freshwater > Lake > Sediment | place: USA: Wyoming | collected...
CTTTTAAATCGCAGGCTTTAACGTGTGGAGAAGAGGTCGTCATCGGAACAGTCGGTTCACACTTTTGCTGGACAGCGAGGATCGCTGCGAACGACAAAGGGGGGATGTGAAGCCAAAAGACACGACTCTTTCTCAAAGGTCTTACCAGAAGGTCCACAGGGACGGAAACCATCGAGCTTGAAACGGAGGGTAACCTGATGAGAAAGTTTTTGTGGGTGGTGGCTGTAGGGTTTCTCGTGCTGGCCATGGCCGCGCCAGCCATGGCGCTGGACTTCAAGTTCGGCGCTGAGTATCGGGTTCGGTTCTACGACGGGACAAACGTGCCCAATGGTTTCCCCGCTGCCCTGGCTGCGGCCGGGCAGAATTTCGGGACGAATCCGCGAGGCGTACAGCTCCGCCTCCGGCCGCGGTTTGATGTCAGCGACGACAACGGCAACATCACCGCGACGTGGCGGGCCGAGATCGGCGACGTCGAGTTCGGAAACGCTGGCGGTGCGAGCGGCCCGGCGAACTCGGGGTTCGCCGCCGTCAGCCCAGGTAGCGCCCGGGTGGGTAACAACTCTGGCGGATCCATGGGTCTGGACGGCGTGAACGTCGAGACCAAGTGGGCGTTCGTTGACTTCGCGCTGCCGTTCGACATCCCGGCTCGCGTCCGGGCTGGTCTCCAGTCGTGGTACCTGCCCAAGGGGATCATCATGGACGACGACGCGGCTGGCGTGCGGGCCTACGGGAAAATTGCGCCGGTCAGCTACGAACTTGCCTGGTATCGCGTCAACGGCGGTCCACTCTCCGGAGCCGTGCAGACCATCAACGTTGGTGGAGTCGGCGCGGCCACCTTCACTGGAGCCGGCCTTCCCATCGCCGCTGGGACGAGCAACCTCTATGACAACAACTATGACTTCTACGGTGGCAAAATTGACGTGGCCTTTGCCCCGTGGCTGAACCCTGGCGTGTACTACTTCTACGGGGATAACCGGGTGAACTGCACCGTGAGTGGGGCGTCGGCAACGATTAATGCGGCCGGCGTTACCACTGCGCCGGTGAGTTGCCCCAGCCGGGCGCGAGAGAATCACTACGTCGGGGTCACCGCAACCGGCAAGATCGGGATCGTATCCTATGATCTTGACTGGGTATTCGGAAGCGCAGAGGGTGGCCCGACCGGCGCGTTCGGCAATGCCGCGGGTCCCAATCCTGGTGGGGCGGCGGGAAACCCGATCACCACGAAGGGCTGGACCCTGGACGGCGCGGTGCACTTCCCGATCGGGCCTGTCACCGTCAACCTGACCGGCTCCTATTCTACGGGTGATCAAGACAATGGCGGCAACAGCGAAGCCTTCCCGACCATCGCCCCGAGCTGGAACGGAGCGGGCGGTGGCTACGAGCTGATCGGGAGCGGCGGCCCCTTCGACGCGATTGAGTTCACCCAGGAGGCGCCGACCAACCTGTGGATGATCGGTGGGTGGCTTGAGTACCGGCCAGTAAAGGCGCTGTGGCTGAAGCTTGCATACGGCTATGCCGGCTTCGCCAGGAAGAGTGGCAACTGCGCCAACTCCCTCGCCCCCGCCACCTGCTTCGGTCCCTCTTATCAGTCGCTGAGGGGAAAGAGTGCCCTGGGCCATGAGCTGAGTTTCCGGGCCGACTGGGACCTCTGGACCGGATTCAAGCTCCAGGGGCAGATTGGCTGGCTCTTCACCCCTGCCGATAGTAACTCCACGGCAGGCGAGTATGTCCTGCAGATGCTGTACAACTTCTAACCTGCGAGGCTAGGGAGAAAGCCCCAGGGGAGCGATCCCCTGGGGCTTTTTGTTGTGTGCCGAGCATGTTCGACAGCTTGGAGGTGCAAGTCCTCTATCGAACCTGGTCAGGGCAAAGGGTGAGGGAGGGCAAAGCTGTCATCGCCCGGTGGGTGTGCCGGCCTCCAGCGAATGACTACCTTCCGAAGCCTTTGTGGTACGGCAGCCGAAGGCCAGCGAAGGCAATCACACCTCGGTCATGGCTGTCACCCCGAATGGGACACCTACGGCCACTTTGTCTGGGACGTGGTCGGTCGGCCGATTCCTTCCCTGTAACCAAAGGGGGGGGGTGACAAAAACGGCGAGGTGTGATAGCCTTTAAACTATACAGCCAGTGCATTGGTTGAGGGTGGCGCGACCTTGGACTCTCCAGGGGGACAAGACACTGGCCCCCTTTGGTCCAAGGCCCCAGGACTTTACAGTGGCAAGAGAAAAAGCGCCCCCCCGAGATCCATCGAGCTGCCTGAGGGTGGCTTCGGGCAGGAGAGGGAGACGGAGATGACCAGGGTGTGGTGCGTCGCGATTGCGCTGATGATGGCCCTGGGGGCGGCCCCATCACTCTCCCTGGCTCAGGCCGGGTTGGATCCGGTCGGATCGAAACAGGCCTAAGGGTCCCGATTCTTTCTGCTGGGGTTCCTCCAAGAGGGTGAGACCAAGCTGGGAATTCTCGGGTGGGAGGGGCTGGTTTTTCTCGTCCGTGAAGGAGACACCATCCTCGGGACGTACCGGGTCGAGCGGCTGGGTGACGATGTTGCGATCCTCCGCGACGGAGATAGAGAAATCCAGGCTTCCTTCCGCCCTAAACAACCCGATACGGCACGCCCTCAGTCCGCCTCATATGACGCCATGGCCGCGAGCGATCAAGGTCTACCTGTTCCGCACCCCACGTCTCAGGGCCTAGTGCCAGCAGGGGGCGGTGGGCCTTTTGACCCTTCGACCACAGGCCCTACGACGGGCGTTGGACTCTCGCCGGCCTTCCCCACGGGTATGGCGAGCCCACGCGGCACCGTGCCTCAGGGACAACAAGAGGAGAACCCATTCGCCAAGGCACTGCGGGAGCGGGCCCAGGGAGCTTCTCCCTCGGGCTCCTCTCAGGACAACCCGTTCCAGAGGGCAATGCAGCAGGGCTCTTCTCCGCCGTCATCGGGGGACAACCCCTTCCTGCGTGCCATTCGAGAACGGTCTTCGGCCCCGACCTCGTCGCAGGACAACCCGTTCCAGCGAGCGTTACGGGAAAGGGGCTATTAGCCGAAACGTTGCAGTTCTCTCGCCAAGCGCGCCAAGAACGCCAAGACCTGCTGGGCCTTTCGCACGAAAAAGCTGGGGTCTGGCGCGAAAGGTTTTGCCAGTGCTTGCTAAGGAAGAGACCGATTCCTGCCTCTCTTTGCGCCCTTGGCGATCTTGGCGTGGAAAATCCGGGATTAGCTAAGTTCCGCAGTTCAGCCCTGCCTACGGGAAAACTGCCTCCGCCTGCGCGTGTAACTGTGCATGGGGGCGAGGCCCCCTTCTCAAGATCACGATGCGGTGGCGACCAACCCCAACATCTTTTCCTTGACCCCGGACGCGGCGTTAGGCAAAATGCAGGCTCTCCAAGGGAGATTCCGTCTCCCACCATGCAGGAGATAGCCACGTTGCTGCCATGTGTCTGGGGAGGGGGCTCTTGTGGAACGGCTCGGGGATCCGGGGGTGCCTAAATTGACGCACGGAAGGGGATGGTTCCTGGGTGTTTTGACCATTCTGTTGAGCCTCAGCGTCGGGTGCGCCCGGTCGGCGCCAGCGGTGCGGGCCCTTCCACCGGTGGAGGAGGCGCTGCCTCGCATCGAAGTGCAGGAGTTCGTTCTGGGTCCCCGGGACGAAATCGAGGTCTTTGTGTGGCAACACGCAGACCTTAGCCGCACGACGGTCGTCGACCCGGCCGGCTACCTCGCCTACCCGCTGGTCGGAACGATCAAGGTCAGCGGCCTGAGGGGCGAAGATCTGGCCACGAAGATCCAGGAGGGTTTGGGGAAGTATCTCGTGAACCCGCAGGTCACTGTGACGGTCAAAATGGCCCGGAGCCAAAAGGTCTTCGTCCTGGGAGAGGTGAGCCGGCCGGGCGTCTTCCCCATCGAGAGCCCGATGCGTGCCCTGGAGGCCATCGCACTGGCCGGGGGATTCACCCAGGATGCGGAGACGAGGAAGGTTCTGCTCATCCGGGGTGACCTCAAGCAGCCCGAATTGTACACCTTGCCGCTCGACCGGACGCTATCCCAAGGGGCAATCGCCGAGAACGTCCGAGTGGCACCGGGAGACATCCTCTACGTTCCTACGACGGGGATCGCAGATTTCGAGCGCCTGGCGAGGCGCATCACCACCATCCTGGTTCCCATCGTGGCCCCATTGCAGACGTTCATCTTTCTGACGAAGTGACGTACGCGGATGCAGAGACCCCTGGATTCCTTTTTGAGGAGAGAGGCGTCGGCATCGACGGAGCGCAGCGGACGCTCGCGTTGGTAGTGAGCGACTCTCCTTGAACGCTCCTCACGGTGGTCTTGCGTTCGCTCGAGGACGAAGCGGCGAGGGCCATGCCATCCTGGAACGTCCGGGCATACCGCCCGGGAGATGAGGCAGGAATCAACGAGCTGTTCAACGTGCTCTTCCAGCGGACCCGGCCGCTGGAGGTGTGGCACTGGAAGTTCGATCGGAACCCTGCGACCCCGGAAAAGGTCATCGCGGTGGGCGAAGACGACGGGGGCAAAATCGTAGGCGTTTATGCCGCCATGCCCGTCCGCTTCCGTTTCGGCGATCGCACCGTGATCGCGACGCAGCCGGTGGACAATTGCATCGCCCCCGAGTACCGGGGCGGCGGACGGATGCAGGTGGCCTTATATCGCGAATACGTCCGTCGCATGCGGGAGATCGGCGCCGGGTTCGGTTTCGGTTTCCCCAACGAGGCCCATTACCCGGTTGGGAAACGATTGCTGAAGTATGTAGACTTGACCACTTTGATGCTGCTGGACTGCCGGCTGAGCTTCCGCGCGGCGGTGAACCGGCGCACGCACAGTCGGGTCATGCGGCGTGCAGGCGCGGCGGCTGGAGAATGTTTGGTTCGTCTCGACTTAGGGTGGCGCCGCCTGGGCGTTCCTCGAGACATCGCGATCGGGGAGGCAGGGGGATTCGACGAGGACTTTGACACCCTTTGGTCACGGATCAAGGGGCAGGTCCCTGTGTCGCCGATCCGCGACCGGGCGTACCTCCAGTGGCGGTACGCGAAGAACCCGGAAGGAGGGTTCCGCATTCTCCGGGCCACCCGAGGCGCCCAGCTCCTCGGATACCTCATAGGAAAGGTTCGCGAGGAGGCTGGCGGACTGCGGGTGGGGTACGTCCTCGACGCGGCGGGTGAGGAGGACGGCGTCTACCGGGCGCTCCTGTATCGGGCGCTGGAGAATTTCCGGGCGGCGGGGGCCGACTGGGCACGCTGCGGCCTCTTACCCCATCGGGTGGGTGGCGGCCCGTTCGCTGCTGTGGGGTTCGGACGTGAGGTCGGCCGAATGCCCGCGGTGTACGTAATCTACGACGAGACGCTCGATCCGCGACTGTTCGCGGAGCCGTCAGAGTGGGATCTGAGTCTGGGAGACTCCGACATATTCACGGGTGGGACCTAACCAGGTCAAACGGGCTGCCGGATCGAAATCTTCGGGAAAAAAGGTTGGGCGTGTTGAGCGGCGAGCAGTGGACTGCCGCGCAGGTTCGACACCATGATGGCGTCGCGGACGCAGAGTACGACGGGTCGGTCCTGTGCGAATATGCCTACTTCGACCGGATCATCTGTCGGTACGTCCGCAGGCTCCGCCAGGATGGGTTTCCCCGCGTCCTGGACTTCGGCTGTGGCACCGGGCGGGTCACCCTTCCGGCGCTCCAGGCCGGGCTGTCGGTGGTGGCCATGGACATCTCGCTGGGGATGGTGAAGCGGACCCAAGAGAAGCTGGGGCCGTCTTGCAGGTCCCGCGCCCAGTTTGTGGTCGCGGACGGAACACACCTTCCCTTTCGCAACGAGAGCTTCGACGGCGTCATGTGCGCCGGGGTGCTGCACCACATCGAGAATGTGGACGCCGGCATCCGGGAGCAGGCGCGAGTCCTCCGGCGACGGGGGCGGGTCTTCATCGGCGAGCCCAGCGCCGACCCCTCCAGGCTCACACGACGCTTCAATGCGATAGCCGACCGCGCATTCCGCCTGGCCAACGCCGCGCGGGGACGCCTCGGCCTGGCGCCGCGGTTCCTCCCGGCCAAACGGAGCCCCGGCGAGCGGGCCCTGGCGGGTGCGGCCATCGCCTCGACGGTCCGCGCCAGCGGCATCCCCTGCGCATGCCGGTGGTTCGTGCATCACTCGATGGTCAATCGGTATGTGCCGTTCAGCACGCTCTTCTTCGTCGTCCTGAACGCCCTCTGGTAGGGGAGGGGCGGAGACATCGTGATCGTGGCGGGGGAGCGCGACCGATAGGACGTGAGCCCACTGATCTGAGGCTCGGACCAAAGCCCAGTGGGCAGTGACGATCTGCGGTGCAAGAGCGCAGGCCCAAACAGGGAGCCCCATGACCTTCGGCGTTGCCAGAAACACCCTCTTCTTGCTGACCGTCCAGGTGCTGGACAAGGCGGCCTCGTACCTGTTCCTGGTGTATGTCACTCGGCTTTTCGGCTCCGAGTTCTTCGGGACGTACATTACCGCGGTCACGTTTGTGATCATGGCTGGCTACCTGGTCGATTTCGGTCTGTTCAACCTCGTGGTCCGCGACCTGGCACAGGACCGATCCCGCGTCCAGGAGTACCTGGGCCGGGTCCTGCCACTTCGGGCCGGTCTGGCGGCCGCAGCCATCGCTCTCATCCAGGTGGCGGCGCGCGCCTTTGGCTACCCGTCAGAGGTGGCCTTCCTGTCGGGGATCGCCAGCCTCTCGCTCCTCATCGGGGTTCCGGGCGCGCTCCTGATGGCCGGGATGAACGCCCTGGAGCAGATTCACATCTCCGCGCTCTGTTCCATGGCGGGAAACCTCCTGACCACGGCGTTCAGCATCCTGGCCCTCCACGCCGGCATGGGGTTGCCCGGCGTGTTCCTCGGGTGGCTGGCGGCGGGCGCCCTGTCACTTGTCCTGGTCTTCGCCGGGGCGAAGCGGGTGGGCGTGGGGATGTCCCCGCGATTCGATTGGGGTTTTCTCCGGCGGACGGTCGGCAAGGCGTTGCCCTTCGCGACGTTGAGTCTGGCCCTCATGGCCTCCAGCCTCGATGTGCTCCTCCTCTCCAGGTGGCACGGGGCAGCGGCTGTCGGTCTGTACAGCGCAGCCCGCCGGCCCCTGGAGATCCTCCTCTTCATTCCCAGCAGCTTCATGGGGGCCCTCTACCCCGTGCTGGCGGCGCAGTACGCGTCGTCCAAGGAGGACCTGTGGCGGACCTACCAGGAGAGTCTGTACGTCTTGACCTGCCTGGCCATGCCGCTGGCCATCGGGGTGACCATGCTGCGGGAGCGGATCATCCTCATGCTCTTCGGGAGTGCTTTTCTGCCCGCGGCTGACGCGGTGCCGTATCTGGCCTTTGCGCTGGCCATCGCCTTCCTCAGCTCGCCCGCCACCAACCTGATCTTCTCTGCCCACAGGACCGTCCAGTTCGTCCCGTACTTCGTGGGCAACGCGATGGGGGGCATCCTCCTGAATCTCCTCCTCATCCCGCGCTTCGGATACGTGGGGGCGAGTGTCGCGACACTGCTGACGATCCTCACGGGATTCTTCGTGCAGCGTCATTTCGTGGGGCTGATCTTCGGGAAGATCCCCGCGTTTGCGACGCAGAGTCTTCGGCCACTCCTGGCCGCGGGGTTCATGGCGGCCATCTTGCGTCTTTTCTGGTCCATCGGCACGGTGCCTCTGGTGGGGATCGGAGGGGCGACCTACGCGGCCGCGCTGTGGGCCCTCGGCGGACACCGCCGGGAGGCCTTTGCGACGTCAGGGAAATGAGGGCGGAGGGCCCATGATCCCGGCGGAGGCGATCGCGGCTGCGCCCGGCGTGGAGTTGGAGCCGGTTCGGTGTGCGATCTGCGGGTCGGACGGCGCCCACGAGGTCTGTTGGGGACGAGACCGGCTGTGCGGACAACCGGGGGAATTCCGCATCGTGGAGTGTGGGGGCTGCTCCCTGACCTATCTGAACCCCAGGCCTACAGCGCGCGCGCTAGAGGCATTTTATCCGAACGAGTACCCGCCCCATCGGCCTGCCGCGGGCAATCCGGCAGTGCCCAATCGGACACGCATGTGGGTGAAGGCGTGGGCGGCGCGATGGTACACCCGCGGCTTGCAGTTTGATCCGGTGCATGTCCGCGAAACACTCTGCCGGATCGAGGACTTTCCTCCGTATTTCCCCCTCGGGTTTTTCCCAACCAAGCCGGGTGGGAGGCTTCTGGATGTAGGGTGCGGGAGCGGCATCTATCTTCACGCCTTCCAGAAGCTGGGGTGGGAGGCGTACGGCGTGGAGATCTCGCCGGGGGTTGCGGAGCGCGCCAGGAAAACATTCGGACTGAACGTCATCACCAGCGAACTGGAAGAAGCGAGGTTCCCGGACGGATATTTCGACGTGGTCACCCTCATCCACGTGATGGAGCATCTGAGGCACCCGGTGCGCACCCTCCAGGAGGTTCGTCGGATCCTCACCGCGGACGGGATCGCGGTCGTGGCCTTGCCGAATCTTCGGAGCCTCGCGCGCCTTCTCTTCCGGGCGCACTGGTTTCACTGGGACGTGCCGCGCCACCTGTATCACTATTCTCCGACGAGTCTGCGCAGGCTGCTGGCCAAGGTGGGCGGGATCAGGCTTGTCCGGGTGAATCACGTTCCCGTAGCGAATGGCTTCACCGGGAGTTGGGCCTATCTCTGCCAGGAGCATCCGCACCTTGGGAAGGCCTGTCCAGGATGGGTGATCTCTCGGCTCGTTCCACCTCTGGCCTGGGCGGCGGCGTTGGCAGGACTCAGCGATAGCATCGTGGTGTATGTGCGGAAGGTGGCCGAATGCCCGTAGACCTTTCGATCGCCATTGTGAGCTACAATGTCCGGGACCAACTGGCAGAATGCCTGTCTTCTGTGGAGGAGAGTGGGCGCCCGCTCCGCCAGGAGATCATCGTAGTGGACAACGCGTCCCACGACGGAAGCGCTGAGATGGTGAGAGAGCGATTCCCACAAGCGACCTTGATTCGGAACAGCGAGAACGTGGGTTTCGCCCGCGCCTGCAACCAAGCCTTGCGAGTGAGCCAGGGGCGGTATTTGCTCCTCTTGAATCCCGATACGGTGGTCGTGGGGGACTGTCTCCCTCGCATGGCGGAATTCATAGACCGCGGCCCAGACTGCGGCGCCGCCACGTGTCGTGTGTGGCTGGATCGAGAGCAGAAATGGGTCCTGTCAAATTTTGAGCCGTGTGGTCTGTGGTGGCAGGTGCTGGTTTACACGGGGTGGATTGGCAGAGCCCTGACTCCCCGAAGCATCCTTGCCCGATACTGGAAACGCCGCTGGGGGGTATGGCAGAGTCAAGCGGCCGGCGAGGTGGAGTCCATTCAAGGAAACTTCTGCATGGTGCGACGATCGGCACTGGCGGACGTCGGGCTCCTGGACGAGCGATTCTTCATGTACTTTGAAGATGCGGATTGGAGTCGGAGGTTGCTTCGCGCAGGATGGAAGCTGTGCCTAAATCCGGCCGCTGGTGTCATTCACCACACCGGCCAGAGCTCGAAAGGGCGAGGCGATGTGTTGGGCGCGGCGGTCCACGCGAGTCTTGGGCATTACTTGAGGAAGAGTTTCGGCTGGACTGGGACCGCAACCTTTCGCATCCTGCGCGTCGCGGATCTGGTGGTAGGGCGGGTCCTCCGACGCGTCCGGCAGGGAGGCGGGAACCCTCCGGGACCAGTGCCACCCGGCGTCACCTTTGATCTCCAACGCTGTCCGAAGTGCCTCAGTTGGCCGGCAGTTCCGGGGGCGACCCGCTATCTCGTGGAGGTGTCCTTGCATCCGTTGTTCCTAGGTGGAGCTGCTCGATTTGTCTCCGGGACCGAGGTTGAGCTGCCGCAGGAGGAGTTCCGGAAGCCCGGGTTCCAACGAGCGTACTGGCGTGTGGTCCCATTTTGCGGGGATGAACCCATGGCCTCGTGGATCCAGGCCCGTCAGGACGGTCCACGCCTCAGCCTCAAGCGGGGTATCTCCTCGCACCGTGGGACCGGGACGTCGAGAGACCGCTGCCCCGCGCTCCCTCAGGAGAGGGGGTGAGTAGTTCGGTGGGAACCGGGCTTCTTCGCCGGGTTGTGCGCGGCCTCCTACCCGCGCGCACGCGCCGGTTCCTGAATTTCGTGGCCTTGTCCCTGGACCAGGCTACCCCGCCGGACCTCGTGGACGTGCCGGCCGTGCGGTCGGTGCTCGTGCTCGCGCCGCACCCGGATGACGAGGTCATCGGTTGCGGGGGGAGCCTGTACCTGCACAACCGCGCCGGCGCCAGCGTGACGGTGGTCTATATGACCGACGGCCGGCGAGGAAGCCTCCGGCTGCAAGGAAACGGGCCGCGCGATGTCGAGCGTGAGGCGTTTCAGGAAGAGTTGATCCAGGCTCGGAAAGCCGAGGCCGCGGCCGCTTCGCAGATCTTGGGTGTCGGTGAGCTGGTGTTCCTGGACTATCCGGATGGTGCGTTGCACCTCTCTGCCGAAACCGTGCGGCGGATGAGGAATCTTCTGGTCATGCACCGACCGGATGCGGTCTATCTTCCTTTCCCGACCGATCGCCAGCGCGACCACGTGGAGACGGCCCGGATCTTCAGTGCAGCGGTGGGGGAGGGCACGGATAGCTGCCAGGTGTTCGCCTACGAGGTGTGGAGCCCCCTGTACCCGAATTGCATGGTGGATATCGGCGACGTGGTCGAGGTCAAGCGGAAGGCCCTGCTGCAATTCGCCACGCAACTCGCTGACAACGATTTCGCCCGCAGCATCCTGGGCCTGAATGCCTACCGGGCGGCATTCTACCTGAGGGGCCGCGGATACGCCGAGGCCTTCTTCCGCTGCTCGCCGCGAGAGTTCCGGAGGCTGTGCTGGCACCTGGTGGGGGGAGCCCCTTGAGAGGCATGCGGATCCTGGTCCTCCACGAGTATAATCGGTCGTACGGGGGAGGGGAACAGTACCTCCACGACACGTGTGCGGCCCTACGGGAGATGGGGCACCGAATCGCGTTGGTGTGCGTGGAGGAATGGAATGGAGGGTTCATCCCCAGCGACCAGACCTACGGCGTGGCACACTCCGTAGGCCTCCGGATGGGCCTTCGGCTGTGGCCGGAGTACGAATCAATCCTCCAGCGTGAGCAGCCGCATGTCGTCTACATCAACGGCATCCTGCGCCACTTCGTGAGTCCCCTGATTCTGGGGCGAGTGATCCAGAGGTGCCCCTCGGTGCTCTTCGTCCACCACTCCGGGTTGTTCTGCCATAATGCTATGAAGGTGCTTGCCACAAGCCAGCGCCGGTGCGAGTGGCCGTTGGGTTTCCACTGCTTTCAAGAGGGGTGCGTCTCGGCCTTGGAGGGCTCCGCCTACGCGCGGCTGCGGACGGCGGTGCTCGGAATGTGGCGCGCGCGCGCGCTGCGAGGCTGCCGCCGGGTGATCGCTCCCAGCCAGTACGTATCCCGCGAATTGGTGTGGAACGGGTTCCCTCCGGGGCGAGTGAGGGTCCTGCCATCTTTCACGTGCCGCACCCCGGTTCACCCGGTCGGCGCTGAGGGGCCGCAGATTCTCTGGGTTGGGCGTGCGGATGGCGGCAAGGGGCTGGATCAGTTCTTGCGATGCCTCACCATGCTTCGAGGTGTGGCATGGCAGGCGATAATCGTGGGCGACGGCACGGCAACTCCGCAGGTGCAGGCCATGGCGATGGAGACAGGGGTTGCGGATCGGGTCCGGTGCGTCGGTCGTCTGGAGGGCGCGGTGCTCGACCGGGAATACGCGGCCGCCCGCGTTGTGGTCTTCACCTCCCAATGGGCGGAGACCTTCGGTCAGGTCGGCATCGAGGCCATGGCCTTCGGCAAGCCGGTGGTGGCCTTCGATGTGGGAGGCGTGAGGGAGTGGCTGGCGGACGGCAGGACCGGCTATGTGGTCGACCGCGATGACCTCCCGGGCATGACGGACCGGCTGTCTCGGCTTCTGGCAGACGATGAGCTGTGCGCGCGGATGGGCGCGGCGGGGCGGGCCGCTGTTGAAAGTCGGTTCCGCAACCGACACCACGTCCCGGCGTTGCTGGAGATCTTCCGCGAAGCGATTAGGGCCCCCGGGAGTGGGCCGGCCGAAGCGGCTCCGGCAGATCGAGCGGCGGCGGGCAACTGACCATGCGGATCATCATCGACGCCTCTGTGCTCTGCCTGCGCCGGTACACCAAGGGCGGGCAGCAGCGCTACACGCGCGAAGTGCTGCGGCACCTGGATACGGTCGGCGCCGAGGATTCCTACGTCCTGTGGTTCAACTTCATCAACCCGGCCAACCTGCCGCTGTACGAGCAAGCGTGCCGGGAGCTGTCCGAGACGAAGCTGAGGCATCGAACTGTCCTCTGCCGCATCCCCCCGCAGGTTTTGGAGCCGCTCCGGGTCCCGGTGGAGCTGTTCACGGGAGCCGCCGACTTGTTCCACGCGCCGACGGCGGCGGCCTATTACACCTGGCGGGCCAGACACGTCGTCACGATCCACGATCTGGCCTATTTTGATCATCCGGAATGCTTCGATTTCCCCGACATCGAGCGGTCCAAGCGACACGTCAAGTGGCTGGCCAACCGGGCGGCCATGGTGCTGACCGTATCCGAGCACGCCCGAGAGACCATCATCGAGCGTCTGGGCGTCTCTCCGGATCGCGTACGGGTGACGTATCACGGGGTCTCCCGGATCTTCTACGAGGAGGGGTCGGGAGTCCCGTTTGAGGCGCTCCAGACGCGGTTCGGGATTCGCAAGCCCTACATCCTTTTCGTCAGCACCATCCAGCCGAACAAGAACGTGGTGCGCTTGCTGGAGGCCTTTGACCTCCTCTGGCGCGCGGAGCTCAAGGGCTGGCAGCTCGTCCTGGCGGGCCAGCGGGGGTGGCTGACCGAATCCATCTTCGCTAAGGCCGACGCCCTGGCGTTCGGGGACGATCTGGTCGTCACGGGATTCGTGGAGGAGGAGGCGCTGCCGACCCTGTATCGCCACGCCGGGGTGTTCGTCCTGCCCTCGCTGGTGGAGGGGTTCGGCATCCCCGTGATCGAGGCCATGGCGTGCGGGGCCCCGGTGGTTGTGTCGAAGAGCGGGGCCTTGCCCGAGATCGCCGGGGATGCCGGGGAGCTGGTGGATCCCTACTCCGTGGAGGATATTGCCCGAGGGATCCTGGCGGTTGCCACGGACCCGGCGCGTCGAGACCGTCTCATCGCCCGGGGGAAGGCCCGGGCCGAGCAGTTCCGGTGGGAGCAGACGGCTCGCGAGACGGTCGCCGCCTACCGGGACGCAGCGGGGATGCGATGAGCCATGAGACCCTCGCGGGCCCCGCTGCCGTCGGGACAGGGCCCGACGTTCGGGATGGAACTATCCGCAGCCTCCTGATCATCACACTCCTCGACTACAAGCGGGAGCCGAACGCGCGGATTCACAATCTGATCCATCACATGGCTCGGCGCACTGCGGAGGTGACGGTCGTGTACGGGACCTACGCCGCCCCCGGACCGGCCTGGCGGGTCCTCCCGAAGAGCCTGCGATTCGCGACTAGGTTGACGGACAGCGGATCGATGCGAGAAGTGCAGGTCATCCCGTTTCTGAATTACCCCGAGAGCCTTGCCAAACGGATCGCGGGGTTCCCCGCGAGCACCTCGGGCCGATGGCGTTTCCCGCGATTGCTCCTGGAAAAGCTCCTGAGCACCCTGGGGATCCTTCGAGACGCCTCGCTGGTCTTCTCCTTCTTCCTGGCCACGCTGCGACAGGCCCGTGGGCCCTTTGACGTGGTGGTTGTGCAGTGTCCGCTGACGGGGATCGTGGGCCTTCTAACCCGCAGGGCCGGGATCGCGGCACGCCTCATCTACGACGACATCGATTACGCGCCGGGCTGGTGCGACCATCAGCTCCGGCGGCGATGGATCAGCGGCCTGGAGCTCCTGGCGATGCGGCGGGCCGACCGGGTGATCTCGGTAGGGCATCGCCTGGCGAGTCTCCGGCGATCTCAGACCGGCCGGGCTGTTTCGGTGATCCCCAATGGGGTGAAGTGGGGCCTCTTCCGCTCCGCGCACGAGAAGGTCCCCCACCCACCCACGGTGATCTATATGGGGCGGGTCATGGACTGGGCGGGATTGGAGGTGGCCTTCGAGGCCCTCGCCGAGATCCGAAAGGAAATTCCCGGCCTGCGGCTCCTGGTGCTCGGTCGAAGCGATCCAGCCTACGAGGATCATCTCCGAGCGCTGGTGGCGAATCTCGAGATGTCGGATGTGGTGCATTTCGTGGGGGAAGTCAGGTACGAGGGTCTTCCGAAGTACCTGGCTCAGGCGGATGTGGGCCTGGCGACGTTTCGACCAAATCTCATGAAAGACTTTTCGTTTCCTCTGAAAGTTATTGAATATATGGCATCGGGGATTCCAGTCATTGGCATCCAAGGGACCGAGACCGCGCGAATCATCCAGGAGCATGGCGGCGGCCTCGTCGTCGACTTCACGCCCAGGACGGTGGCGGGCGCGATCCGATCTCTCTTGACCGATCGCGCTCTGTACTCACGATGTGCGGCCAAGGCGGCGGGGGCTGCCCCCCTGTATGATTGGGACCGGTTGATGGATCGTGTCTACGACGAAATTCGGATCGCCCATGCCACCGGCTGACGAACGGTCGTCCTCGGACACTCTCCTCGAAGCGGCGGTGAAGGCGGCCGCGAGGCTGGCGATCTCGGCCATCTATCCGGCCTGCGAGGTCTTGTTCTCTCCCCCGCGCGCGGACGTGTCCGGACCGCCCCCGACGCGACGGATTCTGGTGATCCAGCGGGATTTCCTTGGGGACGTCCTGTTCACGACGCCCATGCTTCGGGCCCTGCGAGCACGCTACCCGGAGGCCAGGATCGACGTCCTGGTTCGGCCGCACGGTCAAGAGGCGCTGGCGGGGAACCCCCACGTGGATGCAGTCCACGTGGAAGGGACGGCCCTCACCCGACGGGACCGGTTGGGTGAGTACGTGGGGTTCTGGAGGCTGGCCCTGCGCCTCAGACGGCAGCGATACGACCTGGTGTTCGACCTTACCAAGGGGAAGGCCTTCGCCCATGCCCTCCTGACTGCCCTGACGGGCGCTCCCATCCGGGTCGGGATCCAAACCTGGGAGCGGGCAGGATTCGTCTGGCGTCACGGCTTTCCGCTGTGCCACAATGTAGAGGTGCCCACACGGCCGAATCAGCATCTCATCGACTACTTCCTCGACACGGTCCGCATCCTGGGGGCGGAGGCCAAGGACCGACGGATGGAACTGCAATTCGACGACAGCGATCGTGCCCATGTTGCGGATGTCCTCCACGCTCTGGGGGCGGCAGAGCACCGCCCGCTGGTTGTGATCCACCCCGGCGCCAATCGCCTACAGAACCGCATGGCGCCGGACCGCGTGGCCCGGCTCTGCGCCGATCTCTGGATGCGACACCGCGCCCGCGTGATCCTGATCGGGGTGCCCGCCGAGCGCTCCCGCCTGGAGGGGATCGCCGCGCAGATTCCGGATCCCCGACCATCGCTGGTCGTGGATCTCAGTCTGAGGCAGCTCGCTGCCCTCCTGGAGCGCTGCGACCTATTCCTGTCGGGGGATTCGGGTCCGCTGCGAATTGCGGACATTGCGGGAGCACCGATGGTCTCCTGGTTCGGGAGCGCCAATCCGGCCAACACGCGGCCGCTGGGGGATGCGTGTCTCGTGCTGACACCACCCCTGACCTGCTGTCCGTGTTACGAGTTCACGGTACAGGCAGAGCGGGCGTTCGAGCGGTGCCCGGTCCGGTGCATCGATTTGATCCCCCTGGAAGAGATCCTCTCCGCGGCGGCCTCGCAGTTGCGAGTGGGTCGCGCGGCCGGCCGGCCGACTCTGGGCGACGGGGGCGGCCGAGCGGTGGCAGCCCTCA